>ERZ869936.276-NODE-276-length-54146-cov-5.315968_pt1 | contig 54146 bp, 45 predicted proteins | sample MGYA00520876_ERZ869936 | MGnify/ENA primary metagenome ERZ869936 (study PRJEB32218, sample SAMN09650985) | biofilter metagenome | isolation source: enrty point of leading RO module | place: Saudi Arabia: Thuwal, RO plant located on Red Sea | collected 2016-02-17 ... | reverse complement strand
CGGTCTGGAGCGACCACCGCGGCGTGGGCCGGGAATCCAGAGCGGTCCGAAGCTGCGCCTGGCGGATCCGGCTGTCGAACTCCGTGACGCCGAAGCCGGGGAAGACGAGGCCGGTCCCGAAGCGGGAGACGTTGGCCCGCACGTCGAACGAACCTCCGCCGGACCTGGGCTGGGTCCAACGGGCGCCCACGGCGTCGTTGCCCCAATCCCAGTCCACGCGTAGAGGGAAGTCCGGATCGTCCACCGACGTCAAGGCGAAGACGTCCTCGCCACTGTACGCCGACACCGTGATCCTGCCTCCCGAACGGGTCCACCCCTCGATGACGCCCTGGAGGTCGGTGAGGTGGTAGGGAAACTCGAACGCGGGCTTGAAGAGGACGTCGAAGTACGAACGCCGAGCCGAGACCCGGTACCGGACGTTGGCGTGCCCCAGCGCGTCGGCGAAGCCCTTCGGCAAGGAACCGGCTACCGCCGCGCGACTGGACAGGAGGGAGACTGCCCCTTCCACGCCGAAATCGCCGGATCCAGGATCGGAGTCGATGTCGAGGACCGACGAGACCCGTCCCCCGTGCTCGGCCGGAAAACCACCGGACATGAGTTCCACCCGATCGATCATGTCGGCATTGAAGACCGAGAACAGACCGCCGAGGTGGAAGGGCGAGAAGATGGGAATCCCGTCCAGCAGAATGAGATTCTGGTCCTGGGACCCACCGCGAACGTGGAACGCCGCCGAGAAGTCCGAGGTGGAAACCACGCCCGGCAGGACTTCGATGGCCCGCACGGGATCGGGTTCGGCTACGCCCGGCACCCACCGCACCTGACTGCGGTCCATCTCCCGCACCGTGGGCCCCGGGATCTCTTCGAACCTCCGACGCTGACGGCTCCTCTCCGCCTCCACCGAGATGCCCTCGAGCTGCAGCGCGCTCCGGCGCAGGCGAAGGTCCAGCGTCTGGGTGGTGGCGAATCCGACCTCGAAGTCCTGCACCAACTCGGCGTACCCCAGCGCGCGGACCCGCATTTCGTAGGGCCCCGGAGCGACCTCGGAGATCCGAAAGGACCCCAAGCGATCCGAGTCGGCTCCGTACAGAAGTCGGTCGCCCCGATGAAGCGTCACGGTGGCTCCGAAGACCGCGCTCCCCTCGTCGTCCCGGACCTGCCCCTGGACGGTGGAAGCCTGGCCCTCCACCTCGACGGACGCCACAGCCACCAACGCCACCATCACGGCCCCACGTGCCAACGTGTGGGTCACCCGTTTCCTGCGTATTCGATGGCTGGTCCGAACCACTGTATGTACCCGGATGCCGACAGCGACGGCTTCGGCATCCCCCGGCTTCTGGAGTATCTTCTCGGTGGAGGTCGGGTCCCGGACCGTGTCCGGCCCGTCGACAGCTCACCCTTCCCCGCTTTCATGCGCGCCTTCTACTGCGACGAGTTCGTCCTACCGCTCCCCGAAGGCCACCGTTTTCCCATGGAGAAGTACCGTCTCCTGAGGGAACGCGTTACGACATACGCCGATGTCACCTTGGAAGTGCCCGAGGCCGCTCCCCTGACTGCCCTGGCCCGCGTCCACACGACCGAGTACCTGGAGGGCGTCCTCGAAGGTCGCTTGGAGCGCGACGCCGTCCGGGCCATCGGGTTCCCCTGGTCGCCGGAGCTGGTGGAGCGCTCACGGAGGTCGGTGGGGGGCACACTCGCCGCCGGCCGGGCGGCGCTCGACGACGGCACGTCCGCAAACCTGGCCGGAGGCACGCATCACGCCTTTGCCCATCGAGGGGAGGGCTTCTGTGTCTTCAACGACGTCGCCGTGGCCATCCGCGATCTCCAGGCGGAAGGGTCGGTGAGGCGCGCTGCGGTGGTGGACCTGGACGTCCATCAGGGAAACGGGACGGCTGCCGTCTTCCACGGCGACGACCGCGTTTTCACGCTCTCGGTCCACGGGGCCGACAACTACCCCTTCCGGAAGGAGGCGAGCGATCTCGACCTCGGTCTCGCCGACGGCGCGGACGACGACGAGTTCCTCGAAGCCGTCGAGCTCGGACTCGAACGATCGCTGGCGCAGGGACCCGAGATCGTCTTCTACGTGGCCGGAGCCGACCCCTTCGAGGACGATCGGCTGGGGAGACTCTCGGTGACCAAAGCGGGGCTTCTCGAACGGGACGCGCGGGTGTTCGACGAATGCGCCGCCGCGGGGGTCCCGGTGGCCGTAGTGATGGGTGGTGGGTATGGCCAGACGGTGAGCGATACCGTGGACATCCACGCGGCGACCATTCGCGTGGCGGCTTCATCCCGACGTCCCGAACGCCACCGCGTGCCGTCATGACCCTCTCGCGCGCGCGATCGTCCCAGGCTGCGGGAGCCCACCACCCGGCCGTCGCACGGCTCCTGGAGTGGCCTCGTCTGGAGCTGGCCTCTCTTCCCACCCCGCTCCGGCCTGCGCCCCGTCTGGGAGCAGATCTCGGTGTCGAGCACATGTACCTGAAGATGGACGCCGAGACCGGCTTCGCGCTCGGGGGCAACAAGGTCAGAAAGCTCGAGTACGAGCTGGCCCCCCACCGTCTGGACGGCGTCACTCACCTCATCACGGCCGGCGGTCCACAATCGAACCATTGTCGTGTCACCGCCGCGGCGGCGGCTCGCCTCGGTCTGGGCTGCGTGCTGGTGACCCAGGCGCCCGAGCCCGACGTGCCCACCGGCAACGCACTCCTCCATCGTCTGTTCGGCGCCGAGATCGTCACCGTGGAGGAGCGGGACCAGCGAGCGCCAGGCATGGAAACGGCTGCGGCACGGATCCGCGCCACCGGAGGCCAGCCTCTCGTCGTTCCAATCGGAGCGTCCACCGGGCTCGGATGCCTCGGGTATGCCCGGGCTGCGTGCGAGCTGACCCGACAGCTCGACGAGCTCGCCGACGGATGCCCGAAGACCACCCTGTTCCTCTCCAGTTCGTCGGGAGGAACGCTGGCCGGCCTGGTTCTCGGTCTTGCCCTCCTCGGCCGCGACGACGTGCACCTCGTCGCCGTGAGCGCCGATGCCCCCGCCGACGAGCTTCGGGACACCGCGCTCTCCCTGGCCGCCGAGGGCCTCGACCTGCTCGGGTCCGGCCGACCCCGCGACAGGGGCTCCGGCGCCGGGCCCGTCCCCGAGGACGTCGCCCTCACAGCCATCGACCTCGACGCCATCGACCTCCACGTCGACGACGGACAGGTAGGAGACGGCTACGGAGTTCCTACCCGAGCCTCCACGAGAGCGCTGGAGCGGTTCGCACGCTCCGAGGGCGTGGTGCTGGATCCCACGTACACGGCGAAGGCCGCCGCCGGACTCGTGGCCCACCTCGAGTCCGAGGGGGTGCCCGATAGCACGCGCGTCGTCTTCCTCCACACCGGCGGTGCTCCCGGTCTGCTGGCCTGACTTCGGCGGAGGTCGGCCCCTCCGCCTTCGACGCATCGTCGTCTAGTCGAACCACTCCTGCAGTCGGCCGAGTGCTCCCAGGAGGTCGGGCTCCTCGTCCAGGACCGGCCGCAGGGGATCGGCGCCCAGCCGTTCCATGCGCTCGGGCATGGTGACGATGGTGTGGTCCTCGATGCGCAGGTCGTGGGTGACCTCGTCCCAAAGGAGGGGAGCCGAGACCGGGGCCTTCTCCTTCGGTCGCACGCAGAAGGGAGCGACCAGTAGTCGACCGTGGCCGTTCTGGACGAAGTCCACGTAGACCTTCCCGTCCCGCCGCTCGGGATTCCGGGTGAGGGTGGCGATGTCGGGCCGCTGGCTCACCACCACCTGGCCCAGGAGCTGGCCCAGGGAGCGTGACTGCTCGTAGGTGAGTTTGCGCCCCAGCGGAATGAGCACGTGGATCCCCGACGAGCCGCTGGTCTTGGCGTAGCAGGGAAGCTCGATCTCTTCACACAACTCCCGTATGGCCAGGGCGACGTCCACCACGTCGGTGAAGGGCGCCTCCTTGGGGTCGAGGTCGAGGATGCACCAGTCGGGGGCCGCCAGCGTTTCGATGCGGCTCGACCACACGTGGAGGGGGATGGTGCCCAGATTGGCCACGTACAGCAGCGACTCGACGTCCTCGGCGACGAAGTAGGAGAGTTCGCGCTCCGACCCCTCGCTCCAGACGGTCACCGTGCGGAACCAATCGGGAGCGTAGGGAGGTGCGTCCTTCTGGAAGAACGACTTCCCGTGGATGCCGTCGGGGTACCGCGTCATCACCAGGGGGCGGTCCTGCAGATAGGGGAGCATCCACGGGGCGATGCTGCGGTGGTACTCGATGAGGTCGCCCTTCGTGTAGCCTTCCTCGGGCCAGAACACCTTGTTGAGATTCGAGAAGGCAACGGTCTTCTCCTCGACGATCTCCACCGGCTCGGGCTCGGAGTCTTCGCCCGCCGGGGGCAAGGCGGTGAGGACGCAGTCCTCGGGCAAGAGGTCGTCACGAAGCCGGGAAAGGGAGGGCTGTCGAAGCATCCCCTGATCGGTGACCTCCTTGTACTTCACCTCCGCCACGAGCCCCGGCGTCGCCCAGTGGTGCCCCTTCCCCGAGGGAAGGGTCCCCCGGGTGCACGGCGACTCCTCGATCTCCCGCTCCTGGAGGACGCCGAGGGTGTCATCGAGCTGGGCATCGGTGAAGCCGCTCCCCACGCTCCCCAGGTACACCAGATCGTCCCCGTCGTACTGGCCCACGTGAATGGACCCGAGGCCACCCCGGGCGCCCTTCGCGTCGGTCCACCCCACCACGACGAAGTCGCCGGTGCGGATGGTGCGCACCTTGATCCAACTCTTCGAGCGGCCTCCCCGATACGTGGCGTCGGCGCGCTTGCCGACGATCCCTTCCAGGCGCAGCCGCTCGACATGCTCGTACATGAGCTCGCCCTGCTCCGGGATGTGGTCCACGAAGCGGATGGGCCCCACCGAGGGGAGGACCTCCTGGAGGACGGCCTTCCGCTCCAGGAGGGGAAGGCCACGGAGGTCGTAGCCCTCCACGGCGAGGATGTCGAAGACGTAGAAGAGGGCCGGGAGCTCGAAGCTGGCACGGAGGGCATCGGTCTTGTTGAGGATGCGGCCGCGGCGCTGGAGGCGGGAGAACGACGGCTTGCCCTCGGCGTCGTTGACCACCACCTCCCCGTCGAGCACCAGGCCCTCGTACGGAAGGCCCCTCACGGCTCGGGCGATCTCCGGAAAGGTGGCCGTCAGATCGTGACCCTTCCGGGACCTCAGGAAGGCCTCGCGACCGCTCCGCTCGGCGAGGAGCCGGTATCCGTCGTACTTGATCTCGAAGATCCATCCGTCCCGGGAAAAGGGCCGCTCCTGTGAGGTGGCGAGCATGAGGTCCACGTCCCGGGCTCGTACCGTCGCCTCCCGGGCACCGGATTCGCCGATTCGCTCGGCCAGCGCTTCGGCGTACTCGTCGGCGTGAGGAAACTCGTCGACGGTGAGCCCCGAGTATATGGAATCGTCGGGGTAGTCCTCGGTGGTGGCGTCGGGGTCCAGGTAGGCGTCGCGCTCCTTGATGAAGAGCCACGAGTTGGGCGCCTGGCGGGTCTTCACCAGCGTCCACTTCCCCATGAGCTTGTGGCCCCGGAGCTCGAAGAGGAGCTTGCCCTTCTCCAGACCCTCCACGGGATCCTCGATGGGGATCCAGACTCCCCGGTCCCACACGATCATCGGACCGGCCCCGTACTCGCCTTCGGGGATGACCCCCTCGAACTCCGCGTACTCGAGCGGGTGATCCTCGGTCTGCATGGCGAGGCGCTTGTCGTCCTGGTTCGGTGACGGCCCCTTGGGGATGGCCCACGACAGGAGCACTCCGTCGAGCTCGAGCCGGAGATCCCAGTGGAGGTTCCGGGCCGCGTGCTTCTGGACCACGAAGATGCTCCCACCCGCCAGAACCCGACCCCCGAACGGCTCGGGCGTCCGGGACGCCTTTCGTTTTTCACGATAGGTGGCGAGGCGTTCGTCGCGGGTGGGTGTCATGCCGTCACATCGCCCACCAGGTGGGCCAGAAGAGGATGAAGCGATAGGCGATGGTGGCCAGGACGCTGAAGACCGTCAGGCCGATGGCGCGCGCCAGCGTGGCCACGCGATGGCCCCCGTAGGCCCGCTGGAGGGCGAAGAACAGGTACACTGCGATGAACGCCACCGAGCCCAGTTCGGAGAAGGCCTCGTAGAGGTAGCTCCCGAGAGGATGCCTCAGGACCTCGGAGAGACTCATGCCGACTGCGAGTCCGACCAGAGCGGCAATGGCCCGCAGTAGGGGACTCCAGAAGAAAAGCACGAACGAGCCGATGAAGAGCAGATTCCAGGCATGGAGGTGCGTGGCGAAGACCACGTGCTGCACCAGCGGGACCCCACGTCCCAGATAGACCAGGGCGAGGAAGACCACCATGAGAGGGATGATGAGCCCCACCATCGCCCGCGCGAAGACCTCGCCCCTGGCATTGAACCGGGCGGGATAGACCTCGGACTCCACGGCCAGGGCCGTCTCTCTCGCCATGAGGGAGTCGGAGACGGACGGGTCCCGGCCCTCGGCCCGCGCCTCGTTCAGCACCGCCGCCACTCGCTCGTCGACGCGGGAGAGAATGTCCGAGTTCACCCGCTCCCGCACGTTCGCGGCCTGGCTGTAGACCTGCCGGTCCATGTGGGACGACAGGGGCGTATTGTACCCGCTGTACGCCGTGTACGGCTGCACGACGAAGTAGATCAGGTTGCAGGTGAGGAAGAGTTGGACCGGGCCCACCAGGCCCACCCGGCGACCCGACATGTACCGACGGGTCAACTCGCCGGGTTGCGTGACCAGGAGCCGCAGCGAGCGCCACAGCTTGGAGTCGAGCGCCGCCGCGTCGCGGAGAGCCTCGGCCACGAGGCGGCGTATCGAGAACTCGTCGGGTCCCAGCGCCCGCTCGCCACATTCCGAGCAGTACCGCCCCTGAAGCTCGGCGTCGCAGCTGGCGCATCGTTCGGTCATGGCCTGCAAGGTATCGTGTGCGACACCGCGAGCGACTGCATCGCCCATCCCGCTACTTTTTCCTGCGCGTTCCTGCGCGAGTCGCGCCTCGCCACGACCCTTCCACCCCTGCCTCACCAGCCATGGCCCCCTTCGGTTCCGCGGGATCACCGGACTCCCTCCAAGGCCGAACCTACCAGATCATCTTCGGCCACGAAGAAGGCGCCCCTCAGGTCTTCGACGCCGTACTCATGGTGGCAATCCTCGGGAGCGTCCTGGCCCTCATGCTCGACTCCGTCGCCGGGATCCGGGCGCAGCACGGGGACCTGCTCCTGGCCATCGAGTGGGGATTCACCGTTCTCTTCACCATCGAGTACGGTCTCCGTATCTGGTGCGTGAAGCGAAAGCTGGCGTACGTGCGCTCATTCTTCGGCATCATCGACCTGCTGTCGGTGATTCCCACCTACGTGAGCTTCCTCCTGCCCGGAGGACAGTTCCTCGTCGTCGTCCGGATTCTGCGCATCCTGCGCGTGTTCCGGGTCTTCAAGCTCGTGCGCTTCCTCGGCGAGGCGAACGTCCTGGCCACCGCCCTCCGGAATGCCCGCTACAAGATCTCGGTCTTCCTCGTCACGGTGATCTGCGTGGTCGTGGTGGTCGGCTCCGTCATGTTCGTGGTGGAGGGGCCCCAGTCGGGCTTCACCAGCATTCCCCGCGGGGTCTACTGGGCCATCGTCACGCTCACCACCGTGGGCTACGGGGACATCGCGCCCACCACGTCCTTCGGGCAGGCCCTGGCCGCCTTCGTAATGATCCTCGGGTACGGAATCATCGCCGTCCCCACCGGCATCGTCACCGCCGAGCTGTCACGCATTCCCCCCAACGTGGCCCCCGAGTTGACGCGCACGTGCACCGCGTGCGGCAAGGTGGAGACGGATTCGGACGCCCGGTACTGCCGGTTCTGTGGTGAGGCGTTGCCCTCACCGTAAAAGGCGCCGGGGCGGCGTCAGATCGACGCGCGAACGCCGAGGAGGTCCATGACCCCGAAGGCCTCGAGGGTCATCCAGATCCCGAACAGCACGTACAGGGCCATCATCACGTGTGCCTCACGTCGTGACAGCCGCATGTCACGGAGCATGAAGATGAGCATCACGATGGTCGCCACCACCAGGAAGACCATCATGGGGACGATCTGGGTGAAGTTGATGATGATGGCGCCCGTGATCATGACGCCGGCGGGCACCGCTACCAGGAGGTCGAAGACGTTGCTCCCGAGGACGTTGGAGACGCTCGATTCGGTCCGTCCCAGGACGGAGGCGCGCACCGACACGAAGGTGTCGGGCAGGGACGTCGCCGCGGCCACGATGGTCATCCCCCAGAGGAAGGTGGGCGTCTGGAGCAGGTCCCCCAGGGTGATGGCCACACGGAGGAGCATCTCCACGCCCACGAGGATGAGGCCGATGGTCCCCGCGAGCATGCCCCACTCCCGCATGGCGTTGATGCCCTCCTTACGGGGGTGGTCGGCCCGCTGCCGCTTCACTTCCTCGAACTGGATGTAGACGTAGAGCCCGTAGAGGAGAAGCGGAAAGAGGGCCAGCTTGCGGTCGAACTCGCCGCGGAAGATCTGTCGGTCGCCCACCTCGGCCACCGGGTTCAGGCTGCCGTTGCCCGCGTAGATCACCGACAGGCTCAGGACGAGCATGAGCACGGTGACGGAGACCAGGTAGAACTGGCCCTCCCGGTACACCAGGTCCCGATTCGCCTCCAGCGGCCGCCCTCGGGCGTACACCGAGAAGGCCGGGATGACGAGGATGTTGAAGATGGCCGATCCGATGATGGCCGAGAGGCCCAACTCGAAGTCGCCGTGTACCGGGAACGCCAGAAGCGCGGTGACCAACTCGGGCATGCTGGACGCCACGGCGAGAAGGATGGAGCCCTTCACCGCGTCGGGGATCCCGTAGTGCTCGGCGAGGCGGTGCGTCGACTCCTCGAGACGGGAGCACGCGAACCACAGGAGGGCGGTCCCGACGAGGGTCCCGCCGAGGAGGAGGGCGAAAATCATCGCGCGATGATGAACGGGCCGTGACGGGATGGCAAGTTCAATCGTGACGTCGGCTTAGAGGCGCCGGCATAGCCGGACGGCATCGTTGCACACCGCGTCGGCTGAAACGTATGTTTTCGCACCATGGCTGCTCGCGCGATCGGAACCTCGACCATTGCCTTCGGGCTCGTATCTCTCCCCGTGAAGATCTACTCCACGGGCGAGTCGTCCCGGAAGATATCCTTCAACATGATCTGGAAGGAGCGGGGGGTCCGGGTTCGGCAGCAGTACATCGACCCTACCGACGGCACCGTCGTCCCCAAGGACGAGATCGTGAAGGGGTACGAGTTCGCCAAAGATCAGTACGTGCTCTTCGACAAGGAAGAGCTCGAGGTGGTGCAGGCGCCCAAGTCCGACGAGATCGAGATCGTCAGCTTCGTGCCCGCCGACACGGTGCCGCGGCTCTACTTCAACAAGGCGTACTACCTGGGCCCCGACAAAGGCGGCGCCCGGGCCTACCGTCTCCTCTCCGCGGCCCTTCAGGAGACGGACCGCGTGGCCATCGCCAAGCACGCCACCCGGGGCAAGCAGTACGTGGTGATGATCCGTCCCCACGAAGACGGCCTCCTCATGGAGCAGCTGTACTACGACGAAGAGATCCGCTCCTTCGACGAGGTGCCGCGGGAAGACGGCGAGGTGAACGAGGCCGAGCTCAAGCTGGCCCTCCAGCTCATCGATCAGGCCACCGCCGAGGCCTTCGACCCCACCGCCTTCACGGACGAGGTCCGTGAGGCGACCATGGAGCTCATCCAAAAGAAGATCGACGGGGAGGAGATCACCGCCGCCCCCGCCGAGGAGTCGAAGGGCAAGATCATCGATCTCATGGCCGCCCTGAAAGCCTCCATCGAGGAAGGGGACGGCGCTTCCGAAGGTACCCGCAAGCCCGCCGAGCGGGCTGGAAAGAAGACATCCGGTGCCAAGAAGTCGTCAGGAAAAAAGAAGTCTTCAGGCAAGAAGGCCGCCTCCGGTTGACGGGCGCGCGGCCCTGCACTCCTCCGTCCGTTCACTTTCCGCAGGTGACCGCGACGTGAAGGGCTACACCACGCGCGAAGTCGCCGAGGTGCTGGGCCTTCCCACCTCCCGGATCCTCTCCTGGACCCGGCGGGGCCTCATCTCGCCGGAGCGAGGACAGCACGGATACGTCTTCTCCTTCCAGGACATCGTGCTGTTGCGAACCGCCCGGGAACTCCTCGACGCCGACGTCCCGCCGAAGCGGGTGAGCCAGGCCCTCGCCGCGCTCCGGGACCAACTGCCGGCAGGTCGCCCCCTCAGCGCCGTCACCATTTCGGCCCTTGGAGACAGGGTCCTGGTTCGGGACGATGATGCGGTATGGGAGCCGGATACCGGCCAGCTCAGCATCGACTTCGCCGTCTCCGACGTGGCCGACGCTACGCTCCCCGTGGCCCGACGCGCCCTCCGTGAGGAAGGTCGGGACGACGGAATGTCGGCCGACGACTGGTACGACTCGGGGGTGGATCTGGAAGCGGTTTCCCTGGACGACGCCATCACCGCGTACCGGCACGCCCTCGAGCTGGATGCCACCCATTCCGACGCCCACCTCAACCTGGGTCGCCTACTCCACGAGTCGGGCCGGGTCCGGGAAGCAGAGGAGCACTATCGGCAAGCGGTCACCGCCGACCCCGAGAGTGCGCGAGCCTTCTTCAACCTTGGCGTGGCCCTCGAGGACCAGTCGGCATCGACGGGCGCCGTGGAGGCGTACGAGGCGGCGCTACGCCTCGACCCCGACCTGGCCGTGGCCCACTTCAACCTCTCGCGTCTCCTGGAAGCGGAAGGGCGGCAAACCGATGCCCTTGCCCACCTGGCCGAGTACAAGAAGATCCTCGACCGCGGCGGGCTCGGAGCCTGACCGCCCGAACGGGCGAAGCCGCGCTACTTCGTCCCGCCCGTGAGGCGCTTCACCCACGGCGACACGACGACGGCGAGGACGCCGACACCGCCGGTGATGGTCGCGACGGTCATGAAGAGCGTGCTCGGTGCCATGGTCTCCAGCTGTCCCGCCACCAGGCCGGCGAAGAGGTTGCCCAGGGCCGCGCCCACGAACCACACCCCCATCATCTGACCCACCCGCCGCTGCGGTGAGAGCTTGGTGATGGCGGACAGGCCGATGGGCGAGATGCACAACTCTCCCACGGTGTGGAGGAAGTAGGTGACCACGAGCCAGGCGGGCGAGACCGGATTCTCCGGCGTCGCCTGGGACGCGCCCCACGCCAGCACGAAGAAGCCCCCGGCGAGTCCCAGCAGGCCGAGGCCGGCCTTCATGGGAATCGACGGGTTCACGCTTCGTGACTCGAGCCAGACCCAGACCATTCCGAAGACCGGGGCCAGCAGGATGATGAAGCCGGCGTTCACCGACTGCAGGGTGGAAGCCGGGAGCTCCCAGCCCCCGATCATGCGGTCGGTGAGGTCGCGGGCGAAGAGGTTCAGCGACGTACCGGCCTGCTCGAAGCCCGACCAGAAGACGGCGATGAGCAGGAAGAGCCAGAAGATGACGAACATCTTCTTGTTCTCCTCGGCCGAGTGCCCGCCCAGGGTCCACACGTAGAGGAAGTAGAGGGCGACGATGGTGAGGACGGAGTAGCCGAGCCCCTGGGCGATCTGGGCGATGGTCAGGTCGATGACCCCGCTGTTCACCAGATTGGCGAAGATCGCCACCGCCGCCACGACCCCGAAGAAGCCTCCGAAGAACTTCTTCGACAAGGCCGCGGTCTCCTCGGGGGTCCGGTCGGTCCGGAGGTGCCCGATGTCGCCGAGGTACGGCTGGCCCATCCGATACTGGATGAGGCCCAGGACCATGCCGACGCCGGCGGCGCCGAAGCCCCAGTGCCAGTGATACCCTTCGCCGAGGAAGCCGGTGACCAGGGGCCCGAAGAAGGCGCCGAGGTTGATCCCCATGTAGAACACGGAGAAGCCGGCGTCGCGACGGGCACCGCCCTCGGGATACAGGTCGCCCACGATGGTGGAGACGTTGGGCTTCAGCAGCCCGGTGCCGCAGATGATGAAGAAGAGGCCCAGGAAGAAGGTGGGCGTCCCCGGGATGGCCATGGTGAAGTGGCCCAGGGCGATGATCCAGCCGCCCACCCAGATGGCCTTCCGCTGCCCCCACAGGTTGTCGGCGATCCACCCGCCGGGAAGGGCGGTGATGTAGACGAGCGCCGTGTACATCCCGTAGATGGCACCCGCCGTGGCGACGTCGAAGCCGAGACCCGGGTTCTCGCCGATGGTTGCGGCGGTCATGAAGAGAGTCAGGAGCGCCCGCATCCCGTAGTACGAGAAGCGCTCCCACATCTCGGTGAAGAAGAGCGTCGACAGACCCCGCGGGTGACCCATGAAGGTCTTGCCGCCACCCAGGGCGATGGGATCGAGGGCGGCGGCCCGCGTGGCATCGCCGCCCGGCGCGTCCTGGATGGGTCCCCCCATGGGTCATCGTCCTCCGGTTGAAGTCACGAGAACTCGTGGGAAACACACGGTTCCGCGCCCACGTAATCGGATATATGGAGTGGGAACGCAAGTACGCGTGGCCGATGGACACGCTCGTTCTGCTTCGCTTGATTCAGCGACACCCCAGCGCCCCGAGCCCAGCCCATGAACGAGATCAACGAGCTGGTAGGATACCTACTCGCCAACCCGATCTTCCTGGTCCCCCTGCTCTTCGCAGCGGCGATGATGGTCTTCGCCCTGCTCAAGAAGCTTCTCAAGCTCGCCGCCATCGCGGCCATCGCGACGGGGCTCTACATCCTCCTCGTCGAGTACTTCGGCACCGGGATCTAGGCGCGGGCCCGAGCGCTCCCAGGCGCTTGCCCGACTGCGGGTCGTGAGGCATCCGACGACGCGCGTCCCGACGAGGCGGGCGACTCAGAAGGGCAGTAGCCTCGTGATGTTGAAGCCGAAGCGCAGCTCGTCGGCCTCGAAGGGATGAGGTGACCCGCCCAGGTACTGGGTGGGGTTCGGGCGCGTCTGATTGGTGACGAGGAGCTTGAAGAAGTGGCCACGGGTCTCGAACTCGACGCCGAAGGTCCCGCTGTCATGGGCTTGGTTCACGATGGACTCGGAGATGATCCACTCTCCGAAGAAGCTCACGGCGTCGCTCACGTACGCCTGGGCGTGGAGGCCGAGAGCCAGAGCGTTCTCGGACTCGAGATCCAGGAGCTGAGGGTTGCGCAGGTAGGAGGGAGCCACGCCCACCGCCACCTTCTCGCCCAGCAGAGCGTTGACGAGTAGCTGGGCGTACAGCCGGGTACCGTTGCCCCCCCCGCGCCGCCCCCCGTTGGACGCCTCGTTGACGTCGGTGTTCACGGCCACGCCGCCCGCCAACGCCACCTTCACCACGCCACTCCCGACCGCCGCGGACCCCAGCGCGACCCGGGCATCCAGACCCAGGTTGTCGTCCAGGTTGGTGCGCACCAGCCCGAGCATGAGCCGCTCGCCGGCCTGGTAGGTCAGGCCGAAGCGGATGAAGGCCGATCCGTCGACGCCCCATAGCGCATCGGCCCCCTGGGAAACCGGTGGGAAGAAGCGATGGGAGATCTCGAACAGCCAGTTGCCGGGTCGGAGCATCTCCGCGGTGTGCAGATTGGCCGACTGGGTGGAATGGAAGACCTGTTGAGCCCTCGACGGCGAAGGGAGGCTCAACGTCGCGAGCGCGGCCAGGGTGAAGATCAGCGTTCTCATCTGCGTCGGTCTCCAAATCGTCGTTGTGTGCTCATGACGGTCAGCGAATCAGCACCTCTCCCGGCAACGCCCCCGTGAGGGCCCCGCCGTCCACCACCGCCCTTCCATTCACGAAAACGAACTCGATGCCCTCGTTGTGACCGCCGGGGTCGAGGATCGTGGCGTGATCCTGGACCCGGTCGAAGTCGAAGACCACCAGGTCGGCGGCCTGTCCGGGACGCACGTACCCCCGGTCGGCGAGACCGACGATCTGCGCCGGCAACCCCGTAGACGACCGAACGAAGAAGGGCAGGGTGATGACGCCCTTGTCTCGCACGTACGTCGCGATCTTGTGGGGATACGTGCCGAAGAACCGCGGATGACGGCCCTGCCCCGGGTTCTCCACCACACCGCCGTCAGTGGACGTGGCGGTGTACTCCTGCCGCATGTACCGCTCCACGTCTTCCGCCGAGCCGGCCAGCCCCCGGAATCGAACGCCGGAGCGAAGCTCGTCGGTTCCCATCTCCAGAGCGAAGCGCAGGACCTGGTCCACGGGGGTGAGCCCGTTCTCGCCGGCAACGTCGGCGAGGGTCCGCCCCACCAGGGATTCGTCGTAGGGCGACACGACGATGACGTGACGGTCGGCGCCCCCCTGGAGGTCGAGGATGTACTCGATGTCCGTGAGCAGCTCCTCCCCGTACACCGGGTGCTCCATGTGGGCGCGCAGGTTCGCCTCCCGTTGGGCCATGAGCCCCCGGCGATTCCATTCCGGTGAGTCGAGCCCGCCGCTGCGATCGGTGCCTGGCGGCGCGTAGTACCAGCGGGGAATCACCTCCACCGATCCTCCGCCGAACGTCTCGTACGGGTACTGGTCGAGATACACCTGGACTCCGTCTGCCCGGGCGCGATCGATGGCGGCGACGTCCACCGCCGACTGGCCCCACGTGGTGGGCCCTTTGGCCTTGATGTGCGTCCCAACCACCCGGATGCCCGTCTCCCGACCGATGCGGATGGTCTCGGCCATGCCGTCGGTTGCGGTGAGACGCCACCCCGGAGGCCACGTGGGAGGGGGCGTGTACTCGTCGACGATGCTCGGGGTGAGCCAGAGCGGGAGCGGGGACTGACTCCTCTGATGGGCGTAGTAGAACCCGTCGTACTCGGCGATGACCTCGGCGAGGGCGACGAGCTCCTCGGTGGTGGAGAAGCGACCGGGGCGGTACTCGGGTCCGGCCCCCATCCCCCACGCTCCCTCGTCCATGCCCTGGCGGACGAGGTCCCGCATGCGACGGACCTCGTCGTCGGTGGCTGGGCGCTCGTAGTCGTCACCCATGACGAGACCTCGGACGGTGCCGTGACCCACCATGGGAACGACGTTCACGGCGGTGCCTCCCCGTCGATACCCGGCGATCTCCTCGGACACGGGCCATACAGGATTCCGTCCGTCGGGCCCCACGACGATGGTGGTGATCCCCTGGGCTACCAGGTTGCGGGCCTGCCGCTGCCGAGGCGATCCGTCGTAGAGCGCGTTGTCGGCGTGGGAGTGCATGTCGATGAACCCCGGCGTCACATGGAGACCCCGGGCATCGACCTCGCGGGACGCCGTGGCGCCGGTCAGGTCACCCACGGCCTCGATACGGCCGTCCCGTACCGCCACGTCGGCGACCACCGCCGGGTTGCCGGTGCCGTCGAGGACCCATCCGCCCCGGATGAGGAGGTCGTACGTCTGGGCGGCCGCCGGCGCGGCGAGGAGCAAAGCGAGTCCCAGGAGGAGGGACGCCACCCGGACCCCCGCCGACCCCGACCTCGTGGGCCGAGTCCGCCGGCTGGCCTCTCCGAGTCGCCCTCCTGCGCCCGGCCTCACGACGCCGTCTCCCACGCCTCGAGACGGCGCGCCAAGTCGTCGTGGCCTCCCTCCCGCGCCCATCCGGCGGGAGTCGCGTCGAACTCGGGATCCCGCCGGGTCACGTTCGCCCCCTCCGCCACCAGCCACGCCACCGTCTCCTCGTGACCGTTCACCGCTGCCCAGTGGAGGGCGGTGGCGTCGAAGTAGCCCAGCGCGTCCACCTCCGCGCCCTCGGCACGAAGAAGGCGAGCCACGTCGAGGGCCCCGTTCCGGCACGCGATGTAGAAGGCGTCCGCCACCGCCCGTTCGTTCTGCCCCAGAGCCAGAAAGGCCCGCACGTCGTCCATCCGACCCAAGGCGGCCGCCGACCACAGGTTGAGCGCCGAGCCGCGGGAGAGGAGGAAGTCGGCGGCCCGGCGTGCATTCACGTTGGCTGCCCACTCCAGGGCGGTGTGTCCCCAGCGCGCCTTCACCTCCACGTCGGCTCCCGCCTCGAGGACCGCGTCCACGAGCGCAGGGTCGTCGCTCTGGGCAGCGGCGTGTAGCAGAGGCGTGCCGTCGTCGTTCGTCGCCGACGCCAGCGACGGCTCGGCCGCGAGCAGCCTGGCCAGTCCTTCCGGGTCTCCGCTCCGCACACGATCGAATGCCGCCCCCCGATCTCCGTCCATCGCTTGCCCCCGCTTTCCCACGTTGAACATCTTCCGGGCCCAAGCTGCCGATCCCGACCCGTCCGCGCGAGGCCCTCCCCATGGACATGCTCGATTCCTTCGATCCAGCCACCGGAGAGTCGGTGGGACGGGTCCCCGTCACGCCTGCGACCCGGGTCCAGGCCGTCGTGGACGAGGCCAGGGAGGCCCAGATGGCGTGGGCAGCGCGTTCGTTGGAAGAGCGAGCCGACATCCTGGCCGGAGCGGGCGACCTCTTCGACGCCCGGATCGACGAGCACGCGCGCCTCATGACGCGCGAGATGGGCAAGCCCATGAAGGAGTCGAAGGCCGAGGCCCACCGACTCGGCGGCCGGGGCCTGCGCCGCGAGCTCGACGAGATCGTCGAGGCCCTGCAGCCCGAGGTCCTCGAGGAGGGTGGGGCCCGCTCCACCATTCACCACGATCCCCTGGGCGTGGTGGGCGCCATCACCCCATGGAACTTCCCCATGGCCATGCCCAGCTGGATGGTGCTCCCGGCGCTGGCGGCGGGGAACGCCGTGGTCTTCAAGCCGTCAGAGGAGACGCCCCTCTGCGGTCAGGCGTATGCCGACGTCCTGAATCAGGTCCTACCGGACGGCGTCCTGCGGGTGGTGCACGGCGCCGACGAACAGGGCAAGGCGCTGGTGGCCTCGAACGTGGACATGATCGCCTTCACCGGCTCGCGCGAGGTGGGCAAGGAGATCATGCGTCAGGCCAGCGGCACCCTGAAGCGGGTGGTCCTGGAGTTGGGCGGGAAGGACCCCATGATCGTTCTCGACGACGCCGACCTGGACAAGGCGGCCCGGTTCGCGGCCACCAACTCCTTCCGCAACTGCGGGCAGGTGTGCGTCGCCACCGAGCGCATCTTCGTGCTGGAGAGTGTCGCCGACGCCTTCGAGGCGGCCCTCGTCGAGCTGGCGTCGGCCATGACGGTCGGCAACGGGATGGAGGGCGCCGACGTGGGGCCCATGGTCAGTCGGCGCCAGCGGGACCACGTGGTGGCTCAGATCCAGTCGGCGGTCGGCGCCGGCGCCACCGTCCTGGCCGGCGGGAACGGCCACCGCGACAACTTCGTGACGCCCACCGTCCTGGGCGGCGTCACGGACGACATGGAGATCGGGACCGTGGAGACCTTCGGTCCCGTGGCGTGCGTCACGCGCGTCGCCTCGGTGGACGAGGCCGTGACCCGGGCCAACGATACGCCCTTCGGCCTCGGCGCCGTGGTCTTCGGTGGTGACGAGGAACGAGCGGCCGAGGTCGGTCGCCGTCTCACCGCGGGCATGGTGGGCATCAACCGCTCCGTCGGCGGGGTGCCCGGAACGCCCTGGGTCGGCGCGAGAGAAAGCGGCTTCGGTTTCCACAAGTCCAAGGACGGACATCGGCAGTTCACCCAGACCCGCGTCCTCACGAGGTCCGCATGAATGCCCGCCTACTCGTCACGGCGTCCCTGCTCATGATCGGCTGCCAGACCGAGCGCCCTCCCTCCCTCGTCCCCCAGCCCGTGTCCATGGAAGCGGGGAGTGGTTCCTTCACCCTTTCCGCCGACTCGCGCATCGTAGCGGGCTCGCCCGAGGACCCGGCCCTCCGCGAGCTGGCCGAGGTGTGGGCCGCCCCCTTCGGCGCGGGACGCGGTCTCCCGCTGGCGGTGGGACCGGACGGCGACATCACGCTGTCCGTGGATGCGGACGTCAGCGGCGTGGGCGCCGAGGGGTACCGCCTCGACGTCACCCCCGAAGGCATCTCGGTGACCGGAACGGACCACGCGGGCGTCTTCTATGGCCTGCAGACCCTGAGCCAGCTCATGCCGCCCGACGCCGAGACGGGGGCCGTCGACGGGGGCGTCGAGATACCGGCGGTGACCATCGTCGACGAGCCGCGCTTCGGATACCGCGGCATGCACCTCGACGTGGCCCGACACTTCTTCGAGCCCGACTTCGTCAAGCGCTACATCGACCTCCTGGCCCGGTACAAGATCAACCGCTTCCACTGGCATCTCACCGAGGACCAGGGGTGGCGCATCGAGATCGACGCGTATCCGCGCCTCACCGAGGTGGCGGCCTGGCGCGACGAGACGCAGATCGGCCACGGCAGTGAGCCCTTCAATGGCGACGGTCAGAGGTACGGTGGCTTCTACACGAAGGATGAAGTCCGGGACATCGTGGCGTATGCCGAGGCCCGCTTCGTCACCATCGTGCCGGAGATCGAGATGCCGGGACATGCGACGGCGGCCATCGCGGCGTATCCCGAGCTCTCCTGTCATGGAGGGCCCGTGGAGGTCGCGAAGACCTGGGGCGTCTTCGAGGACATCTTTTGCCCCACCGAGGCAACGTTCGAGTTTCTCGAGACCGTCCTCGCCGAGGTCGTGGAGCTCTTCCCCGGCGAGTACGTCCACATCGGGGGAGACGAGGCGCCGAAGACGCAGTGGGAGGAAAGCGAGTTCGTCCAGAACCTCATGGTCCAGGAGGGGCTGCGTGAAGTGGAGCAGGTCCAGGGCTACTTCATCCAACGAATCGAGCGGTTCCTCAACGCCCAGGGCAAACGTCTCATCGGCTGGGACGAGATCCTGGAGGGAGGCCTGGCACCCAACGCCACCGTCATGTCGTGGCGCGGCACCCTGGGCGGCATCGAGGCGTCGCGAATGGGCCACGACGTCGTCATGACGCCCTACAGCCACCTCTACTTCGACTACTACCAGTCGGAGGACCGTGAAAACGAGCCCTTCGCCATCGGGGGCTTCCTGCCTCTCGACACGGTCTACAGCTACGAGCCCATCCCCGGTCCCCTGCGCGAACGCGACGCCGAACGGATCATCGGGGCCCAGGCCAACGTCTGGACGGAGTACATGAAGACCACGGACCACGTCGAGTACATGCTCCTTCCAAGGATGCTGGCGCTCGCCGAGGTGGTGTGGACCCCCCGGGAGCAGAAGGACTACGCCGACTTCCTGAACCGGCTCGAGTGGCACCTGGCGCGTTTCGACGCCCTGGGCGTGAACTACCGGCCGCTGGACGAGGGTGACGGCTCAGGAGCTTCCGGGGGACCATGACGGAGGGCACCCCTGCCCACTACCTCCTCGGGCACGACGCCCGGGAGCTCCGAAGGCTCGACCTGCAGGGGGCCCTCTACCGTGACGTCACCCTTCGAGCACTCCACGATGCAGGGGTTCGGGACGGGATGCGCGTCCTCGACATCGGGTGCGGATCGGGCGACGTATCCTGCCTGGTGGCCGAGGTCGTCGGTCCCACTGGACGCGTGCTGGGCGTCGACCGCGGCGAGAAGGCGGTAGGCCGCGCCCGGGAGCGTGCCGCCGCGGAGAGGCTGTCGAACGTCGATTTCCGAGTCTCCGAGATCGGCGACCTCGCCCAGAGGAGGGACGAAGGGTCCTTCGACGCCCTCGTGGGCCGCTTCGTGCTCATGCACCAGGCGGATCCCGCCGACGTCCTCGCGGCGGCTGCGCGGCACGTGAAGCCGGGGGGTGTCGTGGTCATGATCGAGTCGTGGATGGACCTGGCCCGGGCCCGCCACTCCGAGCCCCACTCGACGCTCTACGACCGAATCGTCCACTTCAAGTGCGAGGTGGTGCGGAGCGCGGGGGCGGACGTCGATGCCGGCGGCCGCCTGCGCCATCACTTCCAGCGCGCCGGCCTACCCGCGCCCGTCTGTCGTCTCGATGCGCGCGTCGAGGGCGGTCCGGACAGCGCCTACTACGAGTACGTCGAGGAAAGCGTGCGGAGCATGCTTCCCGAGGCGCGCCGAGCAGGGATCGCTGGATTCGAGACCGAAGAAGAGGTCTCCCACGTCGCCACGCGCCTCCGGGACGAGATGGTCCGCAGCGGCGGGGTGCTGGTGGTGTGGCCCGTCGTGTACGCCTTCAGTAGGGTGCCGGGCTAGCCTCACCGGGCGCGTACTCCACGACGATCCGTCGACCGAAATGGTCGGAGCCGTAGTCGTCTTCGAGTCGGCTGTACTCGCGGACGGAGACGTTCTCGAACGGCCCCCGCCGGAAGAAGAAGTGGTCGACGGGCAGCCTCAACGGTTGCCAGGTCGCTCTTCCATCCCACTCCGGCGACTCGGGAAACGCCCTCCTCATCCGCTTGAGCGCCGTCTCCCGCGCCGACCAGCTGTTGAAGTCGCCGCCGACGAGGGTCACGGCGTTCAGCGGGCCGTCGTCCTCGGCCTTCCGCAACCCGTCGATCAGTCCGTCGGCCTGCCGGGCTCGCGTCTGGTTGCCGCTCATCAACGTCCGGGTGAGGGTGGACGCCACGTCGAGATGAGCGCTCACGATCCTCACCCGCTCCCCGCCCGGCGCGGTCACGGTGGCGGCTACCGCCACCTTTCTGCCCGCCTCGAAGGGGAGGTCCAAAGCGATGGGCGCCGTGAGCCTGACCGAGGAGAGCAGCGCGTTGCCTTTGTCCTCTCGCGGCCGGTCGCCGCTGTCAGGCCCGTTCCGCGCCGACGGCACGTACAGCAGAGCCAAGCCGCATCGCTCCGCCACCTCCACGATGTCCGCCCCTCCGTCCGGTCCCCGATCCGGGTCGACGGTCCATGGCACGTCCCGCCCTCCTTCAATGACCGGAAGGTCATCGGACCGGCGCCACGCCTCCTGGACCAGAAGGACGAACGGTTCGGGGCCCGACGCTACGGCCGACGGACGGTCCGTGCAGTCCAGGCCGGTCTCGGCCCGCAGGAAGGCCATCACGTCCCCACCGCCCACCTGGACGTTCCAGGTGAACGCCTCCAGGTCGCGCCCCTGGGTCCAACGAGGCAGACCCGGAGCCGGGTCGGGCGTGAAGACGGGCTCACCCACCGTCGCGCACCAGCGTGAAGACAAATCCACGTCCCGCTCCTGCGCGGCGCGGTACCAGCGCAACCGGGTGGTGTCGGGCGGAGCGGAAACCGAGGGCGGTCGGGCCTCGACGGGGCAGGACGCGGTGGTGGGTACCGCGCGCTCCATGGTCGGATTGAAGCCACACGCCGCGACGGCACCGGCGAGTCCGAGCAGTGCCAGGGTCGATCGAAGTGCGGACGGCATCAGAAGCGGAGCGTGAAGAGGGGGAAGGTGGGCGGCGGTCGATCGGACTTGGCCGATGCGGCCCCGTCCGCCCAATCCACCATGCCTCCCACGGCGAGCCCGAGGAGAGCGATCATGGCCATGTCCGCGACGGTGGCGTCGGGCACCAACCACCAGGCGAGCGCCCCCGTCACCGCCCCGGCTCCCACCCCGATGGCCGATCCCACGGGCGCGGCCCCGATGGCGCCACCCACCAACGCCGCAGTGCCGACGTCCGTCCAGTCGTACTGCCGCACGGCCCTCCGGAGGCCGACACCGACCACGGCCCCCGCCACCAGCCCGATTCCGGCGTTCTCCACGCGGATGTCCAGAGCATTGGTGTTCTGTGCGCCGATGAGTCCCCCCATGACCATGCCCATGGCCGCCCCCGTCCCCACCCCCGAAGCCACACATCGGTCGCCGGTGAGCGTCCGATTGCACGGCATCATCGTCCCCATGACGCCCATGACGCTGCCCGAGAAGAGGCCCAGACTCGCACCCGCCACGGTGGTCCACGTGTCGCCTTCGTAGGTCTGCGCACCGCCCGGTGTAGGCGCAGCGAAGAGCACGGCAACGCCGAGCGCCACCACCCATCTGGGCACGCTCGTCACGGCTCCTCCACCGGCACCGCCGCCCCTGAGCGCCTTCGTCACGGGCCCTCCACGGGGACCGCCGCTACGGGGCATATCGCCGCAGCGATGACCTCCTCGGTGACGGTGCCCTCGCTTCGCCCGAGTCGCGTGCGGCTCCAGTTCGTCGACATGTAGACCGCGTCGGCGGGCAGTTCGTCGGCGACCTGGATGATCTCCTCCGCGGGGTCGCCGGACCGGCGAACGACATTCCACCGGCAGAACGGCAGATCGGGGACGTCCATGGCCATGGCCTCCTCCTCGTCGTCGCTCACGTGGAGAAGAGTGATCTCCCAGTCGGGATCCTCGAGAAGGGCCGCCACCGACACCGCACGGATCATGGCCGGCCTCGGATCGGTCTTGGCGTCGACGGGCACGAGGATCCGTCGAAGATCCACCGACCCGGTCTGGGCGTCCACGAAATAGCGGCCTCCTTCCGGCACGAAGAGCGTGAAGATACGCGATTCCCGGGCCAGCCGTTCGGCCCGGGAGGCCCGGAGGAGTCGGGTCAGCCCCCCACGGTCGGCCGTGGCCAGGACGATCATGTCCACCGCGTGGCGGCCGATGTACTCGAGGCACGCAGCCACCGGATCGCGAATGTCGACCTCGATCTTACTGACACTCACGCGCTTCGCGCGACTCTCGAGATCCTCCAACGTGCCCGCCGATCGCCAGTCGGAGAGCTTCCCACGTACCGACGGAAAGCCCGGCCAGTTGTCCGTGGCCCTCCGGCCGATCGCGTGCAGGAGAGTGAATTGGGCGCTCTCGCGGACGGCGATGGCCAGGGCGTGATGGAAGGCGCGCTCCGACGCCTCCGACAGGTCGGTGGGGTGGAGCACGAAGTCCACCGAGCGGTGTCGGTCCGGGTCATAGAGAAGGGACACGGGTGGGAGCTGCCGCGGAGTCGCGCCCGTAGAGGTCGGGGCGTCAGGAGTGAGGGGACACTCCAATGTGGTTGTCCCGAGGGTGGAGGGGCCAGATCCGCGGCCACGTTCGTCGGAGCGCCTCACCGCCTGCGCTGGAGCGGCCGAAGGCCCGCAGCGGAACCCTCGAAGGCCTGCGCCGGAACGCTCGAGGGCCTGTGCTGAAACTCTCGACCGCCCCTTCCGTAGGGGCGACCGTTGTTGACCTCAGTAAGTGAGGTCAAGCGGCCGATGCCCACCGAGGGGCCCCGCGCCCTGACCGGACATGCCCTGCGAAGCCGGGAAGAACGACATGACACGACAAAGCCGGGGACTCCTCCCGGGAACCGTAGACCTGGTGATTCTCCAGACGTTGACCTCGGGCCCTCTCCATGGCTTCGCGGTGTCGAGGTCCATCAGGAATCGCTCCGACGGTGAGCTCGAGCTCCAGGACTCGGCCCTCTATCAGGCGCTGCACCGCATGGAGAAGTCGGGCTGGATCGAGGCCGAGTGGGGCGTATCGGACAAGGGCCGCCGGGCCAAGTACTACCGCCTGACTCCCGAGGGCCGGCGCCAACTGAAGCGTGAGGTGGGCTTCTGGCAGCGCTACGCGGCGGCCGTCTTCAAGGTCCTCGAGCCCATGCCGGACGAGGTCTGAGGGTCGCGTGGCCGACTTCAAGCGCGCCTTTCGGCTGGACCGTGCGTCCCGGGAGGACGTCCGATCCGCCGTCGACGACGAGCTCCGACACCACCTGGAGTCGGAGGTGGAGGAACTGCTGGCGCAGGGGTGGACCGAAGCACACGCCTGGGCCGAGGCGCGCCGGCGGTTCGGGGACGTGGAGGGGACCCGCGCCTACTGCGAGCGCATGCAGACCGAACGTGGACGAAGGGAACGACGACAGGAGATGATGTCGATGGACGAGTTGGGACAGGACCTGAGACATGCGTTCCGCGCCATTCGGCGCGCGCCGGGATACGCAGGACTGGTGGTGCTTACGCTGGCATTCGGCATCGCCGCCAACACGACCATCTTCAGCGTGATGAACCCGTACCTCTTCCGACCTCTCCCCTTCGGCGAGGCGGAGGAGCTGGTCCAGGTGAATCAGGTCGACCCTGTCCTCGGCTTCGACATGGCCCGCTTCTCCTTTCCGCAGTACGTCGACTGGAGAGCCCGGACCCGGGCCTTCGACGACCTGGCCGCCTACAACTACGGCTCCACCAACGTCACCGGCGTCGAAGCTCCCGAGCAGATGACGTACGGGCGCCTCACCGAGAACATGTTCGACGTGCTGGACGTGCAGCCGGCGTACGGTCGCACCTTCCTGGCCGGAGACGGCGCTCCCGGAGCAGAACCGGTGGTGGTCCTCGACCACGGCCTCTGGGAGCGTCGCTACCAGGCGGACCCCGCGCTCATCGGTCGGCCCATCACCCTCGACGGGGTGCAGCACACCGTGGTGGGCGTGATGCCACCGAGCTTCAACTTCCCCTACGGCGAGGTGAAGATCTGGGTGCCCCTGCAGGCGTCCGCCACCGACGACCGGGACCGTGAGGCGTACCTCATCATTGGGCGGTTGGCGGACGGGTGGACCCTCGACGAGGCCCGTGACGAACTGACGGGAATCCAGGCGGAGCTGTCGCGGCAGTATCCGGACGTCGACGGGAGAATGGCCGGCGTGACCATCAAGCCCATTCGGGAGGCCCTGAACTTCGCATGGGACATCGTGACCGTCCTCTTCGTCGTGCTTCTCGCTGCGGTGGGCTTCGTACTCCTCATCGCATGCGCCAACGTGGCCAGCCTGACGATGGCCAGAGCCAGCGGACGGGTGCGCGAGGTCTCGGTACGATCGGCCCTGGGGGCCGCGCGGGGCCGCCTCGTCCGGCAACTGGTCACGGAAAGCGTGGTGCTGGCGCTTTTGGGCGGGGCCCTGGGCGTGGGCATGGCGTTCGTCCTCACCGCCCTCATCGATCCGGTGGTTCCCGAAGGCCTCTTCAAGATCGGCGGGGTCAAGGTGGACGGTCTGGTCCTGGGCTTCTCGATGGTCGTGACCCTGGCCACGCCCATCGTGTTCGGACTCCTGCCCGCGCTCAGCGCATCGAAGGTCGACCTCGTCACCGGGCTGAAGGAGGGATCGAAGAGCTCGGGCGGCCTGGGGACGTCGCGGGGGAGACGGGTGCTGGTCGCAGGGCAGGTGGCGTTGGCGGTGGTGCTCCTCACCGGTGCCGGCCTTACGCTCCGTAGCTTCCTTTCCGTCCAGGCCCTCGACCTGGGCTTCGATCCCGACCGCGTCGTCGCCGTGGAGTTGACGCTGCCCAGCCAGGAGTATCCCACGGGGGAGGAGCGTCGCGCCTTCCTCAGCGAGACGGTGGAGATCATCGGCGGGCTGCCCGGTGTCGAAGCCGCGTCGACGGTCCAGTGGCTTCCCCAGAACCACGAGACCGTCCCCGTGCAGACGGTTCCCTCGAGTCTCGCCGGCACCCCGGGCGAAGAATGGCCTCTCGCCACCTTCAACCGCGTGCACCCAGGCTACTTCGAGGCAATGTCCATCGACCTCGTAGCGGGCCGGGACTTTACCACAGCCGACGGCATCGACTCCGAGCCCGTCACCGTCGTGAACCGACGGTTCGCCGATCGCTTCTGGCCAGCGGGTGACGCCGTGGGCCAGACGATTCTGACGGGGGACCCGGCGGACCCGTCCACGGTCACGGTAGTGGGCGTGGTGGAGGACATCTTCCATGCCAACCTCGACCCCGACGACGTCAGACCCCAGATGTATCGGCCGGCGCTTCAAGGGGCGGCCGGACGCTTCTTCGTGGTCGCGCGCAGCCAGGGTGATCCGGCGTCCCTGGCGCCCTCCATCCGGTCCACCCTCTCGGAGCGGGTCCCCGACCTGCCGCTCATCATCCGACCCATGGACGAGGTCGTCGCCGAGAACGACGTGCAGTGGCGGCTGTCGTCGTTCTTCCTGTCCATCTTCGGCAGCGGCGCCATCCTCCTGGCGACCCTGGGTATCTACGGCCTCATCTCCTACTCGGTGGCGCAGCGCGAGCGGGAGATGGCCGTCCGCATCGCCATGGGCGCCTCCGCAGCCGACATTCGCCGGCGGGTGGTGGGCGACGGGATCAAGCTCACGCTCATCGGGCTGGCCGTCGGGTTGGCCGCGGCCATCGGCCTGGGTCAACTCATGTCGGCGGTGCTCTTCGGAGTGGATCCCGCCGACCCCGTGACCCTGGCCATGGTTCTCGCCCTCTTCCTCGCCGTGGCCGCCATCGCGTCGTTCGTGCCGGCCGCGCGTGCGTCCCGGACCAGTCCCATCGCGGTGCTCCGCGCCGAGTAGCGCTCCACCGCTCGGCTCGACTCCGCTTGACACACCCTCGGGCGGCGGAGAGGGTTCGGCAATGAAGCTCCTCGACGACGTCCTGAACGGGCGAATGACCTTTTGGAGCCGTCCATGACCCACGACGAGTACGTCGGACTCGACGCCACCGGCCTCGCCGAGCTCGTGGCGAGCGGCGACGTGACCGCTTCCGAGCTCCTCGAGATCGCCTTGGCGCGTCTGGACGCCCTGAATCCGGCGCTCAATGCGGTCGTGCATCGGATGGAGGACGACGCCCGACGGGCGGCACAACAACCAGCCGACGGGCCGTTCCGTGGCGTTCCGTTCCTCGCCAAGGACCTCACCACGATGTACGCCGGGCATCCGACGTCGTCGGGAAGCCGTTTCCTGAAGGACCATGTGGTGACCTGGGATTCGGAGATGGCCGTCCGCGTGAAGGCCGCTGGACTCGTCGTCGCAGGCAAGACCAACACTCCGGAGTGGGGCCTTCTCCCCGTGACGGAATCCGAGCTCTGGGGACCCTGCCGGAATCCGTGGGGCACGTCCAGGACACCCGGGGGGTCCAGCGGGGGTGCCGGGGCCTCGGTGTCCGCCGGCATCGTTCCCATGGCCGGAGGTGGAGACGGCGGCGGATCCATACGGATTCCCGCGTCGTGCTGTGGGATCTTCGGGCTGAAGCCCACCAGCGGCCGAACGCCTTCCGGCCCCCGGCGCGGCCGTCTATGGCGTGGCGCCGCCGTCGAGCACGTCCTCACCCGCAGCGTCCGCGACAGTGCCACCATGCTGGACGCCACGCAGGGGCCGGACACCGGAGCGCCCATCCACCTGCCCCCTCCGGCACGAGCCTACCGGGACGAGGTGGGCGCCCCGCCGGGCCGGCTTCGTATCGCCTGGAGCACCGAGCCCCATGTACCCACCGACGTCCACCCCGACTGCGTCGCCGCCGTCCACGACGCCGCCCGACTCCTCGAGGAGCTCGGCCACGAGGTCGTGGAAGATCGGGTCCCCATCGACGGACCCGCGTTCGCGCGCACCTTCGTGACCCTGGTCGCCGGCGAGCTCGGCGCCGACGTGGAAGAGGCCGCCGCAGCCGTGGGCCGCCAACCTCGCCGCTCCGACCTCGAGCCCGCCACGTGGGCTCTCGCCCTTCTCTCCCATGCCGTCTCCGCCCGGGAGTTCGCCGCAGCTCTGCGCTGGATCGAGGTCATGGGCCGCGACGTCGGACGGTTCTTCGAGTCCTACGACGTACTCCTCACACCGACCTTGTCCTCCCCACCCGTCGCCATCGGCGCCATCGCCCCCACCCGCGCCCAGACGGTCCAACTGAAGGTCCTGGGCACGATGGGCTCGGGCCGGGTCGTGAAAGCCGCCGGACTCATCGAGGAGTCGGCCGAGACCGCCCTCGACTTCATCCCGTGGACGCCCATCTACAACGTCACGGGCCAACCGGCGATGTCGGTGCCCCTGTTCTGGAATGACGACAGGCTTCCGGTGGGCGTGCACCTCGTAGGCCGCTTTGCCCGGGAAGACGTGCTCTTCCGCCTCGCCGGCCAGCTCGAGGAGGCGCGCCCATGGCTCCACCGACTCCCGGAGATGGCCCGGCAACCGATCTGACGCGGAAGCGGCGGCCCACTCTCGGCAGACGCTACGCCTGATCCCCCGCCCGCTCGAGTACGACCGTCTGCGTCGGGTAGGCGAACTCGATTCCGCGCTCGTCGAACGCGGCATGCAGCATGAGGTACACGTCCTGCTTGATGTCCATGTGGAGCTCGTAGTCGGGGCTGAGCACGTGGTACACGGTCTCGAACTCGATGGCCGAGTCGCCGTAGTTGGAGAGGTGCGAGCGGTTGATCCGCACATCGTCCCCTCCGCGGCTCTCGACCAACTCCCGAAGGAGTGCCGGCAGTCGTTCCAGCTGGTCCCGAGGCGTTCGATACGTCACGCCGACCTTGAGGAGAACCCGCCGCTCGTACATGCGTCCGTAGTTTCGCAGCCGGCTGTCCAGCAGGTCGGTGTTGGAGAAGACGACCTGCTCGCCCGAGAGGCTCCGGAGGCGGGTGGTCTTCAACCCGATGGACTCCACCGTGCCCTGGAAGTCGCCCACGGTCACGAAGTCGCCGAGCACGAAGCGCTTGTCCAGAGCGATGGAGATGGAGGCGTAGAGGTCGCCGAGGATGTTCTGGGCAGCCAGAGCGACGGCGATCCCGCCGATACCCAGCCCCGCGATGAGGGCCGTGACGTCCACGCCGAGATTCTCGAGGGCGAGGAGCGTGACCATGGACCACAGGACCAGGCGGAGGAAGATCCCGATGACGTTGAGCGTCATCACCTGAGCTGGGTCGTCTTCGAGCGTGGCCCTGGTTCGGGCCTCGATCCACGTCGTCAGTCCGGCGCTCGTCCATAGACCGGCCTGGAGGAGGAGGGCGATGATGGCCACGCTCTCCAGGACGTCGCCGGCGACGTCGGGCACCACCAGAACACGGCTTCCGAGGTAGAGGGATACCAGGAAGAGGAGGGCGCCCCGCGTGGCTGCGAGACTGCTCGCCACCACATCGTCCCAGTAGCCCCGCGTGGTATCGGCGAAGGACCGGAGTCGCTTCGCCGACCACCCGGCCAGAAAGCGCAGGGCGACGAACGAGGCGATGGTCACGGTGGCTGCAATGAGCCACGCCTGGGTGTCGTTCCCGAGGAAGGAGGTCGTCAGAAAGTCCATGGGTCCACTCGATGGGGGGTCAGTCGCCCAGAATGTCGCGTACGAAGGACGCGATGACATCGTGGAGTTCTTGGTTGGTCTCCGGCGACAGAACATCGCCCGCCAGAACGTGGCTCGCCGGGTCACCCGTCTCGGCGACGACGTGGACACGTAGGAGGTCCCCGGGCAGGGACGCCAGGACCCGCTCCGTCTCCTGGGCGTCCACGACCCGGTCCTCCGGCGCGTACACGAGCAGCGTGGGGACGCCCCACCCTTCGAGGCTCATGGTCCGTACGTGCTCCACCAGAGCCATCATGGGTAAGAGGGACGACGTGGGGTAGCAGGTGGTCCAGTGTCGCTCCTGGGCGTCATTCTCCGGCTCGAAGCAGCGTTCGGGACCCACGAGGAGGCGGGCGAGGGTACCTCCCCAGGGATAGAGCAGCACCCGTGAGGACCGATCCTTCGGTTGGAAGTTCGGAGACACCAGCACCAGCGCGTCGATGCGCCCGTGGGACTCCGGGCGCATGGCGGCCCACGAGGCGAGCGTGCCTCCGGTCGACGTCCCGATGACCACGACGCGCTCCCCGATGGCCGCCCCCACCGCCACCGCCTCCGCGGTGTCGTCGAGCCAGTCCGCGGCCGTAGCCGCCTCCATCGCTGCGCCGTCGCGTCCATGGCCCGTGAGCCGCGTGAAGTAGACGTTGGCGCCGAGAGAGGCCCCCAGGAGAGACACCACGGGTTCGATCTCGTGGCGGTCGGCGGAGAACCCGTGAAGGTAGACCAGCGACGCGGGGGTCCGAGCCGGAGTCTCGTCGTCGGCCCAGACGATGCCCTTGGCGTCCCCTGGGCGGAGATCGGGTACGGCGGCCTCGGTCGCCGTCAGATACTCGTCCAGCGCGGCAGGCGAGAGCTCCGGCCCGGAGGCGGGGAGCCGCGGCTCCATCCAGCGATCGTCCACGTCGGGGCGCGGTCCGGCGACGAAGACCACGGCCAGGAGGAGAAGGGTGGCAGCGACGGGCGTGAGCCCGCGACGGGAGCCCCCGCTCCGCTCAGCGTCCGGGCTCACCCTCCTCCTCCGACACGACCCTCTTCGTGGTCAGCTCCAGCCCCAGCGTCTCGCCCTTCAGGATGGCCGGGACGCCCTCGTCCATCCACACCGGCATGGGCTGGTCCATGAGGTAGTGATCGAAGAACTGCTGCATGCGGATGGCCCAATCCCTCTGGTTGTGTTCCTGTCGGAGGCCATGGGCCTCACCGTTGTAGTTGAGCATCCAGACCGGTTTACCCAGTCGGCGCATGGCGACGAAGAGCTCGATGCCCTGATACCAGGGGACCGCACCGTCCTCGTCGTTGTGCATCATCAGCACCGGCGTACGGATCTTGTCGGCGGTGAAGATGGGGGAGTTCTCGATGTAGCGGAGCGTCTCGTCCCACAGGGACCCGCCGATGCGGCTCTGGGTGCGCTCGTATTGGAACGCCCGGCTCATTCCCGAGGCCCACCGGATGCCACCGTAGGCGCTGGTCATGTTCGACACCGGCGCCCCCGCCTCAGCCGCGGCGAAGATGTCGCTTCGCGTGACCATGTAGGCGATCTGATACCCGCCCCACGAGTGCCCCTGGACCCCGATGCGGTCCCGGTCCACGAAGCCCTGGTCGATGAGCGAAACCACGCCGGGCACCACGGCGTCGACGGCGCTCTCCCCGGGGTAGCCGATGCGGTAGGGGATGTCGGGGACGAAGAGTAGGTAGCCCCGACTCACGTAGAAGCTCCGGTTGATGGACGAGCTGCCCGGTGCCGGAACGGTGTACTGATGGAGTCCGTCGGACGACCGCTCGTAGAAGTACACCATCATGGGGTACTCCTCCGCCGGGTCGAAGCCGTCGGGCTTGTAGAGGATCCCCTGGAGCTCGATGCCGTCGTTGGAGGTCCACTCCACGATCTCGGCGGTGCCCCAGGAGTACTCGGACTGCTGCGGGTTCGCCGCCGTGACCTTCGTCGGCCGGTCGAAGTCGAGGTCGCTGACCCAGAGGTCGGGGAACTCCTGGAAGGTGGACCGGGTGAAGGTCACCACATCCGCGTCCTCGGCCTTTCGGGTGGACGCGTACCGGGCATCACCCTCCAGCAGAACCTCGGGCCGCCGGTTGCCGTCGAAGCGGTCCCGGTAGACGCCGCTGGCCTTGGAGTACACACCGAAGGAGGCAAGAAGCACGTCCTCGTCGTGGGGCACGACCGGGTCATCGGGGTCGAGATCCAGGTATCGGAATCGGGTCTCGGACGCCCGTCCGGCGCCCTCGGTGACGTTGCGAGGCGCACGGTTGCCCGTGGGGTCGATGGCCCAGATGTCGAACTGGTCGTAGACGAGGAAGGCTTCGTCACCCTCCGTCCAGCCCGCGGCTCCGTAGGTCCGCAGCGCGTCGGGATGGTCGTCCAGGATGTCGTGGACGGAAACGTCGAGGGCGGCCGTCAGGTCGATGGACTCACCGGTCTCGACATCGATGGCGTACCAGGTGAGGTCGAAGCCGTCCCACCGGGTGACGTAGCGCTCGTCGGGGGAGAGGTCGCCACCGCCGCGCACCATCTCTGCAACCAAGTCGCGGGAGCCGTCTTCCAGGTCGATGACGTACAGGTCCGAGTAGAAGCCGTCCCACGAGATGAGTTGGCGGTAGGGCAGATCGCTGGTCCCCAGGGCGATGGACCCGTCCCCGTCGCGTCCCACCTCCACCTGGGGCACGTCCTCGGTGGCGATCTGCATGACCCGACCCGACGCGAGATCCACCATGGCGCGGTACGTCCGTTCCCGTTCCTGCTGGGCCCGCACCTTCTGCATGGGCTGAAGGAGGGGGTCCTTCCAGTTCCAGACGTCCACTTCGACGCGCTCGTGCTCCGGCACCGGGTTCTCGGGGTCGGGCTCGGGGGCCGGTCGCGTGCCGAAGAAGACCCGAGCGCCCGACTCGGAGAAGTCCACGTCGCCGTGCTCGCTGGGCGCCCAACCGGCGGGCAGCGCCGAAGCGCCCGCGGCCACGCGCGCGACCGCCGATCCACCGTCATCGGCAGCATAGAGCGCGAAGTCGGGTGCCTCCGAGTCACGATCGTCGCGGTCGGTGAGGAAGGCCACGGCCCCATCGTCGGCCACAGCCAGCTGGACGTACCGACCCTCGCCGGACGCGACGATGTCGGCGCCCCCGCCGGGCCGGATGCGGAAGACGCCATCGGCGGCCCCATCGTCTCCCGACGCCGTGTAGTACAGGAGCGATCCGTCGGCTGGGAACGCGTAGGCCACGGCGTACTCGAAGCGCCATTCGGCGCCGGACCCCAGGGTGCGGACGACCAGTGTCGTTCCGTCGTCCAGGCGTGGTGCCTCTTCCTTGTCCTCTCTTTCCTCTTCCTCCGTTGGCTCTTCCGTCTCCTCCTCGACCTCGTCGTCGGCGTCCACCTCCGCCATCCGATACGCCATCCAGCCACCGCCGTCCTCGGGCAGCCGGTACGAGACCACGTCGGGCACCCGGTCCACCGAGAAGTCGGCCAGATCGACGACGGCGAGGGAGTCGTCGGGCATGTCGTCACCCCGGGTGCCCTCGGCCCGCAGGGAGTCCACCACCGACTCCATGGGATCGATCATCGCCACCAGGTACCGTCCGTCGGCGGTGAAGCGGGGTTGGGCGCCCCGCTCCAGAGCAAACTCACCACCCCCCTCCAGGTCCCTGATCATCAGCGTGGCATCGCCCTCACCCGGGACCAAGCGGTACGCCAACCATCGCCCGTCCTTCGACAGAACATCGCTCTGGATGCGATTCCATCGAGCGTAGTCCTCGTGATCGAGGGGACGCGATTCCTGGGCAGCCACCGTACCGGCGAGGACCGCGAAGAGGGTGACGGCGACGAGAGTGCGGAGGATGAGCATGGTACGTCTCAGGGTTCGAAGGTCGCGTGACCGGGGCGAAGCTAGGGTATCCGAGGGGTGTAGGGCGGGCAACCGAGTGGGGTCCGACCTGCCCCGCCGCGGCCTCACCGGGGTGGCGGGTCCGGACGGCGACGCTCAGAATACCGCACTTCGATGCACTCCCCCATCGCCGTCGCCATGCCCATCCTCCCTGCCCTGTCGCGTTCCCGCGCCCCCACCTCCCTCGTCGCCCTGTGGCTCCTGCTGGTGGCGCCTTCCCCGGGCCTCGCACAAACGGGGGCTCCCGCGGGTGAATGGCCTGTGTACGGGGGGGACCCGGGGCACACCCGGTACTCGGCCCTGGACCAGATCGACGCCGACAACGTCGGTGACCTGGAGATCGTCTGGCGATGGAACGCGCGCAATTTCGGGCCCAACCCCTACATCCGGTCCGCCACCACGCCCCTCATGATCAACGGCGTGCTGTACGCCACCGCCGGCATGCGGCGGAGCGTGGTGGCCATCGACGCCGGAACCGGCGAGACGCTCTGGGTCTGGCGCATGGACGAGGGTGAGCGCCTGTCCGAAGCGCCCAGGGCGAACCCGGGACGGGGCGTGGCCTACTGGACCGACGGGGCCGGCGACGAGCGCATTCTCGTGGTCACTCCGGGCTACCACCTGGCTGCGCTCGACGCAAAGACCGGCCTCCCGGTGGACGGTTTCGCTGACGGTGGAATCCTCGACCTCAACGACGGCCACCGCACGCGGGACGGCATCCCTCTCGTCGGTACCATCGGGGCCAGTTCTCCACCGACGGTGGTGGACGACGTCGTGGTGGTGGGGTCGGCCCACCATGTGGGCCTCCGTCCCCCCTCGAGGGTGAACACGCCGGGCGACGTGCGCGGCTTCGACGTCCGTACCGGAGAGACGCTCTGGACGTTCAAGACCATTCCCGACCTCGGGGAAGAGGGCAACGAGACCTGGCTCGAGGATTCATGGGAGTACACGGGGAACGCCGCCGTGTGGGCACCCATCTCCTTCGATCCCGAGACCGGGTACGTGTACCTGCCGACGGAGGCGGCCACCGGCGACTACTACGGAGGGCACCGACCCGGCGACAACCTTTTCTCCACCAGCCTCGTCTGCCTCGACTCGCGAACCGGGGAGAAGGTCTGGCACTTCCAGATCATCCACCACGACATCTGGGACTGGGACAACCCCACCTTCCCCATCCTCGCCGACATCGAGGTGGACGGAGAGGAACGCAAGATCGTCGCCCAGATCACCAAGCAGGGCTTCACGTACGTCTTCGACCGGATCACGGGCGAGCCCATCTGGCCCATCGAAGAGCGACCCGTCCCCCAGACCGACGTCCCCGGCGAGTGGACGTCTCCCACCCAGCCCTTCCCGACCAAGCCACCGCCTTTCGACCGACAGGGCTTCAGCGAAGACGACCTCATCGACTTCACGCCGGAGATCAAGGAGCAGGCCCTGGAAGCGGTGGCGGACTTCCGCATGGGGACTCTGTTCACTCCACCGTCCCTGGCCGAGGCTCCCGACGGGACGCGTGGCACGCTCATGCTTCCCAGCACCATCGGGGGCGCCAACTGGGAGGGGGGCGCCCTCGACCCCGAGACCGGTATGCTCTACGTGGGGTCCCAGACGAATGCCACGGTCCTGGCTCTGGTCCCCGGGGGCGACCGATCGGACATGGACTACATCTTCGGCTTCGCTCGAGCCCAGGTGGCTCCGGGGGTGCCCATCGTGAAGCCCCCGTGGGGGCGCATCACCGCCCTGGACTTGTCCCGCGGTGACCTGGCGTGGGCCGTGCCCAACGGCGATACGCCAGACCATGTCGCCGAAAGGCTCGGCATCGATCCGGCCCTCATCCCCCGCACGGGCAAGGTTTCCCGCGCGGGCGTCCTCGTCACGAAGACACTACTGCTCGCCGGGGAGGGGGCGTCGGGAGACGCCGTCTTCCGCGCGCTGGACAAGGCCACGGGTGAGACCATCGCAGAGATCGAGCTTCCCAACGCCCAGGTCGGCCTTCCCATGACCTACATGCACGAGGGCCACCAGTTCATCGTGGTGTCGGTGGGAGGCAACGGCGAGCCGGCGGAACTCATCGCACTGTCGCTGCCCCGGGACCAGTAGGCCGCCGGGGTCGCGGCCAGGCCGCATCTGTCCCCGCCCGACGAGGACCACCTTCTACCCTGCGCCGTCCGCATTCTATCTGCCACACCCCAGTGGCACGATGGGCCCGATCCTTCGAGATTGAAGGTCGCGGCCCCCCAACCGTGAATGCGGAGCATGGATGCTTACCAGTGAGAAGTCGAACGCCCACGGGTACGCCCGTTCCCACCCGGCGCTCATCGACGCACAGACGGGGCTAGCCAATCGGCTCCACTTCGACCTCGTCTACGACTACATGTTCGAGGCCGGCGATCGGGGGATGCCCTTCACGGTGATGCTCGTCTCCGCCGGCGCCGACGAGACCACGCCATCGAAGGCCATCCGCGAGTTGGGCGAGGCGGTGCAGCGCACCACACGGAACTCGGACCTGGTCTCCCACGTCGGCTCCGGGCGTTACGTGGTCCTTCTCCTGGGCACCAACGTACAGGGTGGCCGCATCGCCGCCGATCGCGTGGAGGTCGCGCTGAAGGGGATCGCTCCCGGCGCTGTCTGCTTCGGCCTCACCGCCTTCAGCGAGTCCTTCGCCTCATCCCAGGAACTGCTGCGCGCCGCCGACACCGCCCTTCTGGCGGCGGAGGCCGCCGGCGGCGGGGTGGAGTTCGCCGGGTAGGGCGAACGCCGTCCCGGGTCAGCAGTCCACCAGCGAGATCTCGTCGGGCTGATTGGGCACCACACACAGGAACTCGAAGGGCTCGTCGCCCTCGTCGGCCTGGTAGTTGTGGGGCACCCCGCCGGGAATGTAGACGACGTCCCCGGCCTTCACGTGATGCACCTCGTCGCCGATCTGGACTCGCGCGCTGCCGCGGAGGACGTACTGTTCGTGCTCCACCTTGTTGGTGTGGAGCGGCATCCCGCCACCGGGCTCCATGACGAAGCGGCGCATGGCGAAGTTCGGTCCCTCGTCGGGGCCGATGAGCACCTGGACCTTGGTACCGTTGCCGGCCTTCACTTCCTCGGCCGGGTGGGCATCGACGTGGCGAACGGGCATCCTTCGAACCTCCGGGAGTTGTACTGATGATGCGACCGTCGAAGTGGAGCGAAAAAGCAGGCGGCACGCAACGGGGGAGCCCCTCGGCGCTCCGACGATCTCTGGTGGCTTTCGTAGGCGTCCTCGTCGTCGGGTGCGGAGGATCGGACCCGGAGTCGGGCTCCGACCTCAGGCCCAAGGTGCTGCTCATCGGCATCGACGGCGTCCGGCCCGACGTCCTCGCCGAGGTGCCGACACCCCACCTCGACGCGCTTGCAGCCGACGGTGCCTTCACCGACGAGACCACCACCACCACGCCCTCGGTGAGCGGGCCGTCCTGGTCGTCCATGCTCACGGGCGTATGGCCCGCAAAGCACGGCGTCGTCAGCAACGACTTCACGGCGCCCCGCTACGACGAGTATCCCGACTTTCTGAGCCGGGTCGAAGCCGCCCGACCCGAACTCGTCACCTTGGCGGTCGCCGACTGGTTGCCCCTCATGGAGCTCGACGGCAGACGAGCCCTGGTAGGACCGGACGTGGATGTCCGCGAAGCCCTGGACGGATACGAGCTGGGCTGGGCGGAGGCCGACACCCGCAGCGTGGACTTCGCCGTCGCCCGACTCACTGACGACGACCCCGACGCCCTCTTCGTGTACCTGGGCAATCCCGACGAGACGAGCCACCAAGCGGGCTCCATCGGGACGGAGTACCGGGAGGCCATCGCCATAGCCGACGCGGAGGTGGGTCGCCTCATCGAAGCCGTCGAGGGTCGAGCCTCCTACGCGTCCGAGGACTGGTTGATCGTGGTGAGCACCGACCACGGACGGCGCGCCGACGGGGGCCACGGTGGCGACTCCCCGGAGGAGATGACCACCTTCATCATCGTCAGCGGGCCTTCGGCCGTCCCTTTGATCGACGGCCCGACCTTCATCGTGGACGTAGCCGCCACCGCGCTCGCCCACCTGAGGATCGAACCGCCCGTCGACGCGCCCCTGGACGGCCGTCCGGTCGGCTTGAACGCGACCGACGCACGCTGAGGGTCCGCTGCCCTTCGAGCCGGCGCGGCCGTACGGCGCCGGAGAGAAACCCGGGAGCCGAGGGTGGGGGAGCACGAAGCCCATGGTTCGTCCCATTGTCCTCGACTCCGAAGTCCGAATCAAGGATACGAACGAGCGGCCCCCTCCTCAGTCGGGAAAGGGCCGCTCGTCGATGTAGGGGGAACCCCCACTCGTGCGCTCGGGAAGGCGGGCGGCGTCAGCCCTTCGGGCGGTACAGCGCCACCCGGAGGGGAGGTGCCGTGCTGTAGGCGAAGTACATCTTGTTCTCCCCGCGCTCCACGACGTTCTTCGTCTCCTGACGGGTCCGCGGATAGTCCTTGCCGTTCTCGTTCTCCACCACCAGGGCTCCACCCTCCTCCAGGCGAGCCAGCTGCTCGCGGACTTTCTCGGCGAGGTTGTCGAGAAGCACCTGTTCGGTGTCGTTCTGGACCAGACCCTCCGATTCGGCGGAGAGCTCCACGGTTTCGACGTGCTCGTACCCGGAGTCGAATTCGTCGACGGGAATGGACGTCTCCCGATTGCGCCGGAACCCGATCTCGTTCAGGGCCTCGGCGGTGAACTCCATGTCGACGCTCTGGTATGTCGTGCCGTAACGGCGCAGGATCATGATCGTCTCGCGTGGTGGGTGGTCGGGGCTCGGATCAGGAGCCCGGGTTCAGCAGGGCCGCCAACTCCTCGGGGCTGAGCTCGTCGGCCGACTTGCTTCCGAGGCCCTGCGGTGAACGGGACTTACGGCCCCGCTTCGCCGCGGAACGGCTCTCGGTCTGCGGCGTCCCCGCATAGTCGAACTCCGGAAGATGGATCTTCTCGAGGCTGCGGTCGAGGCGGTGTTCGAGGCTCTTCATGGCCCCCAGGTCGCCTGCGGTGACGAAGGTCACCGCGGTGCCCGTGGCGCCCGCTCGACCGGTGCGTCCGATGCGGTGGACGTAGTCCTCCGGATCCAGCGGGACGTCGTAGTTCACCACGTGACTGATGCCTTCGACATCGAGTCCCCGCTGTGCGACGTCGGTGGCCACGAGGACCTTCACGTCGCCGTTCGCGAAGCGGTCCAACGCCCGGGTCCGCTGCTTCATGTGCTTGTTGGAGTGCATCACGTCGGTGGAGATGCCTTCGCGCTGGAGCCGTGCCTCGAGGACGTCGGCGCCCGCCTTTGTCCGCGTGAACACGAGGACCTGATCCCAGTGCGGGTCCGACACCAGCTTGAGGAGGAGGTCGGGCTTCTTCTCCGGCTTCACCGAGTAGAAGATCTCGTCGATTCCGTCGGCGGTGGTTCCCGGCGGCGTCGCCTCGATCCAGACGGCCTCTTTCGTCATGCGAAGGGCCAGGTCGTGCACGCCGTTGGGCATCGTCGCGCTGAAGAGCATGGTCTGCCGAACCTTCGGCATTCCACGGAAGACCTCTTCGATCTGGGGCCGGAATCCCATGTCCAGCATGCGATCGGCTTCGTCGAGGACCAGGTAGCTGACCTTGGAAAGGTCGACCCGGCCCGATTTCATGTGGTCGATGAAGCGTCCCGGCGTGGCGACGATGACCTCGAACCCCTGCTTGAGCGCGTTGATCTGGGGCTCGTATCCGACCCCACCGAAGATGGCCTGGGAGCGGATGGCCGTGCCCTTGGACAGAGCTTCGGTATCGTCGGAAACCTGCTGGGCGAGTTCGCGTGTGGGGCAGAGGACGAGGACCTGGAGTCCCTGTCCGATGTTGACCCGCTCCAAGGCGGGGATCATGAAGGCGGCGGTCTTCCCGGTCCCGGTCTGGGCGATCCCGACGACGTCGGTGCCCTTCAATCCGGCCGGGATGGCCTGTGCCTGAATGGGAGTGGGCTCGGTCCAACCGAGGGCTTCGACGGCGGCGAGGCGCTCGGGGGAAAGGCCGAGGTCAGAAAAACGTGCAGTACTCAAGCGTGTGTCCAATCGATGATGTGCGTCCTGGAAGCATCCGGCTTCCGCAGGGGAAAAGGTAACAGCGGTTCCTTGCCAAGGGTGCACCATCCAGGCAACTTGGCCGCCGAGTGGAAGCGGGTCATCATCCGACTTCCCTTCCGAGATCACCGCGCCGCGCCGAGCCGTCGGTCGATGCAACCTGACCAATCCGACTCCCCCCGCACGTCGGTTCTCTTCGTCTGCCTCGGCAACATCTGCCGATCCCCGCTGGCAGAAGGCATCTTCCAGCACCTCGTCGACGAAGCCGGCCTTTCCGACCGATTCCAGATCGACTCCGCCGGTACCGGGGCGTGGCACGTAGGTGAACGCCCCGACGCTCGCGCGTCCATGGTGGCGACCCAGCATGGCGTGGAGTTGCTGAGCCGGGCGCGTCAGATCACCGAGGACGATCTGAAGACGTATCACCACGTCGTCGTCATGGACCTCGAGAACCTCCGCAACGTCCAGCGGATGGCCGACGCCCTGGGAGACGAGGCGACGGCCGAGATCCACCTGCTTCGTGCCTTCGACCCCGAGGGTGGCGACGGAGACGAGGTCCCCGATCCCTACTACGGGGGAGCCAGCGGGTTCGAGAACGTCTACCAGATGGTCCACCGCTCCTGCCGGACGCTCCTGGATCGCCTGAGAACGGTCTGATGTCCCTCCCCGGCTCCGTCCGGGGCCCCGTGGACGAAGCCATCCGCAGACTCCACGACGACGACGACTCCGTCGCGGCCACCTCACCGGTGTCCGGCGGCTGCATCAATCGCGGGGTTCGCCTGGATACCGTGGCGGGTCGGACGTACTTCCTGAAGTGGAACCCCTGGGCTCCCGCCGGGATGTTCGAGGCGGAAGCGGACGGGCTCTGCGCCCTCGGCAAGGCGGCTCAGCGGGTGGGGGAGGACCACCGGCTCCGCGTTCCCGAGCCCCTGGCGCGTAGCGAGGCTCCGGCCCCGACCGCCGGGCCCGCCTGGTTTCTCACCAGCTGGCTCGCTCCCGGCGTCGAGGAGTCCGACGGAGACGAGCGACTGGGTCGCGGACTGGTCCTCCTGCACAGCGTGGAGACCACATCCGATGCGGGCACCGGAAGCGATCCGACCACCCCGGCCGATGCGGTCACGTACGGCTGGCACCGGGACAACTGGATCGGCTCCCTGCCCCAGAGCAACGAACCGGCCCGGTCCTGGCCGGAGTTCTGGAGGGACCGACGTATCCTTCCTCAGCTCGAGCAGGCTCGCCACTCGGGCTACTTCCTCGACAGCCTCATGGATGAACTGGTGGACGCGACGACCATGGCCCTGGACGACGTCGAGCCGTCACTCCTCCACGGAGACCTTTGGAGCGGAAACACCTACCCGACCGACGAGGGTCGACACGCTCTGGTCGACCCCGCGGTGTACCGAGGCGACGCCGAGGTCGACCTGGCCATGACCGAGCTCTTCGGGGGCTTCGGACCGGACTTCTACGCCGCGTACGACGACGTTCGTCCCATCTCGTCCGCGTACCGGAGTCATCGTAGGGCCCTCTACCAACTCTACTACCTGCTGGTGCACGTCAACCTGTTCGGCCGAGGCTACGTGGCAGGGTGCCGGCGGGCAGCCGAGACGGTCGTCGCGGCCGTGGGGTGACCCGGCGTGCCGGGTCGCGATCCCCGATGGCAGTGGTGCCTGACTCGCCTCGGGACCGGCGGGGGTCGTGACTAGCTGGCTGCTCCGGCCGCAGCCATGGAGGCGATCCGCTTCATGGCCTCCTCGAGGATCTCGTCGGAGGTGGCGAAGCTGAGCCGTACCCAGTCGTCGTCTCCGAACGCCCCGCCGGGCACCAGAGCCACGCCCTGCTCCTCCAGGAGCCTCGAGCACCACTCCGTGGCGTTGCTCACGTCACCGTTGAAGAGGCCGTCGACGCGGAAGTAGAGGTAGAAGGCCCCGGCGGGCTCCACGAAGGGAACGCCTGGGAGCAACTCGCGCATCCGGGCGCAGACCAGGTCACGGCGTCGTCGAAACGCCACGCACATGTCCGCCTGCTCCCGTCGGGCGCTCTCCGGATCGGAGTACGCGGCCAGCGCCGCCATCTGCGAGGGCGTCGCGGCGTTGGACGTGATCTGGCTCTGGAGCGCGGTCATCTTCTTCGCCAGCCCGGTCTCGCAGTAGGAGAACCCGATTCGCCACCCCGTCATGGCGAACCCCTTCGACGCCCCGTCGATGAGGACGTAGGGCCCGAGTCGCCCAGCATCCAGGCTGAGGATCCCGGGGGCCGCTTCCTCGGCATCGTGGTGGATGTCGCGGTAGATCTCGTCGCTCAACAGCCAGACGTCGTGCTCCCTGCACCAGTCCGCGATCTCTCCCAGCTCGGCGAGGGAGTAGACCGCGCCACTCGGATTGCACGGCGTGTTCAGGATGAGCCCTCGGGTGGCAGCGGTGGCCGACCGCTCCAGGTCGTCGGCGGAGATCTTGAACCCCTTCGACTCGTCTCCGAAAAGGAGCACGGGCTCGGCGCGGGCCAGTTCGACGAGGGCCGGGTACGTGGTCCAGTACGGGGCGGCGATGACGACCTCGTCCCCCGGGCCGAAGAGAGTGAAGATGGCGTTGAAGAGCGACTGCTTGGCGCCTGCCGTCACCACCACGCCCTCGGCCTCGGCGTCGTGGGAGCCTCGCTCGCTGAGCCGCTGTGCGATGGCCTCCCGCAGCGCCGGGATGCCGGCGGGCGGAGTGTACCGGGTGCGCCCGGACCGGATGCCGTCGATGGCCGAGCCGGAGATGAAGTCCGGAGTGTCGAAGTCCGGCTCGCCGGCGCTCAGGTTGATGATGTCGCGACCTTCGGCCGCGAGCTTCTTGGCCAGGGTGCTGACGGCGATGGTGGCCGACGGCTTGAGCTTTTCGACGTTGGAACTGAACGACATCGGGACCCCCGGTGAGAACTGGCGAAGTGCAATATGGCGGGACCGGAGAGTCGGATAAAGCCGGGGACGATGGGCGCGACCGGCCCCCGGAACCTCCGCGCGGACCGTCGGCCTTCTAGCTTCCACCCATGACCGATACCAAGCCCATCCTGTTCTACGACTTCACCGATCCTCTCTCGTACCTCCTCGTCCGGGAGCTCGACGAGTGGGCCAGCGAGGCCGGACACGCCGACAATGCGGTGACGTGGCACCCCTTCGAGTTGAGACCCCCGCCGACTCCCCTGGTGGCCATCGACGACGGAAGCCTGGCGTCCCGCTGGAACGAAGCGAGGAGTCTGGCCGAGGAGTTCGGGCTCACGTTCGCGCCGCCGTCGTTGGTACCCTGGACCCGGAAAGCCAACGAGCTGGTGCTCCTCGCTCAGGAGCACGGCAAAGCCCATGAGGCTCGTCGAAGGCTCTTCGAGGCGTACCTGCTCGAAGGACTGGACATCGGTCGCGTGGACGTCCTCGTCGATGTGGCCCTCGGTCTGGGACTCGACCGGACGGAGACCAAGGCCGTCCTCGACGTCGATCGCCATCTGGCCGACGTGGCGGCGCTCCGGGAGCAGGCAGTGAACAGCGGCGTGACGACGACTCCGACGCTCGTCGCGGGCCACGAACGGCTCGAGGGCTTCCACAACCGAGACCGCATCGGCACCTTACTCGGCACCTGAGATTCACCGAAGCACCCGCGGAAGGCACCGACTCATGGCCGGTTACAAGAGAAAGACGGCGGATTCGCCTCAGCAGGTCCTGGAGAAGGCCGAGGAACTGCTCCCCGAGATGGTGGGCGTGACGCGTTCCACGTCGTCCGCGCATTCGGCCACCTACAACGGCGCCGAGGGAACCGTGACGCTGTCCGTCCACCGCCACGGGCCCTACACCGAGGTAGTGGCAACCACCGATCGGCTGCGGACCTCCCGCCTGGACTACGAGGTCCAGCGATTCCTCAATCGCCTCCCCTACGAGCCCCACGATCAGGCGGGTCCGGGATCGGGAGAGCCCCGGGTCGCCGGACCCTGACGTGGAGTCCTTCGAAGATCTCGGAGTCGCACCCGAGCTCGTAGAGGCCCTCGCCGCAGAGGGCATCGAGGTTCCGACCCCCCTCCAGGAGTCGGCTGTCCCCATCATCCGGAAGGGGAACAACCTCGTCCTCGAGGCCGGGCCGGGCAGTGGCCTCCTGGTGGCGTGGGCCGCCGGCCTCATCGACCGCCTCGAGGGCGGAGCGGGTGCACCCCGGGCCCTGGTGGTCTGTGCCTCCGAGGAGACCGCGCATCGCCTGGCCGAGTCGTTGGCGCGCATGGCGGCTTCCGCTGAGCTCACCGTCGCCGCACTGGGCGGTGCCTGGGCACTCCCCGAGCAGGCCGACGTGCTAGTGGGGAGCGTGGGCGACCACGTGGACGTTCTCTCGGCTGGACGCGTCTCCGGCGAGTCGTTGGAAGCCGTCGTCATCGACCAGGCGCAGCTCGTGGAGGACTTCGGCGGACTGCCCGGCATCGAGCGCATCCTCGACTACGCACCGGGCGAAGCACAGCGCATCCTCAGCGCCCTGCCCATGAGCGAGGGGGTCAAGAGCCTCGTGGACCGGCTCTTCAAGCGGACGATGAAGGTCCCGGAGGCGCTGGCCGACGTACCCGATCGCGGTGCGGTCCGCTTCCGGATCGCCCCCGAGCCCCGGGAGGCCGCTGCCCTAAGGGTCGTGGACGAGCTGTTGGCGGGTGGAGCCCGTCACGCCCTGGTCTACTGCAGAAGCGCCGATCGCGCCGCCGATGTGGGCGACTACTTCACCCTCCACGGTTTCGTGGCCGGCGCCCCGGGAGATCCTTCGGTCCCCGTTTGGCTGGGCATCGACGCCCTGGCGGCTCGCGCCGCGGCCAAGGGCACCGAGGGACTCGTGGTGGTGAGCTGCGACGCCCCCACCGACCCGGACACGCTCGATCGGCGCCACTCCATCGGTGAACAGGGCGTCGTCGTCGTCCTGCCGCGTGAGCTGGCCCACCTCAGGAATCTCGGCAAGCGCACGGGTTACGACACCGTTCCGTTCCCGCCCCCCGCGGATCGGTCGACCGCCGTCGGCGAGCTGCGCGCTCGCGTCGAGCGTGCCTTGGAGGAGTACGACACCGCGCCGTATGTCCTCGCCCTCGAGCCCCTCTTCGAGCGCTATGACCCCGCGGAGGTGGCCGCAGCCGCCGTGGCCATGCTGAGGGCGAAAGCACCGGTGACGGCTCCCACGCCGACGCCGAGCCGTCAGCCCAGTGGAGCGGCGGCGGCCACCGGTGTGCCCTCGTGGTCGAAGCTCTTCATGAGTGTCGGCGAGCGGGACGGGCTCCGTGTGGGCGATCTGCTGGGAGCCGTCACCGGCGAGGCCAACGTGCCCGGCGACGCCGTGGGCAAGATCGACATCCAGGAGAGCCACTCCCTGGTGGAGGTCCACGACACCGTCGCCCGCACCGTGATTCAGGCCCTGAACGGAACCACCATCAAGGGGCGATCGGTCCGCGTGGACTTCGACCGTCCCCGACGGACCATCAAGCGCCCGCGCGCCTGAGCCTACGGACGCCCGCGGGCCCGAGCCCGAAACGCCCCCCGACGAGGGGCGCCGGTCAGTTCACTTCGATCTCGATCTCGCGTTCTTGGCGGGGTTTCCTGAAGATGGAATACAGGAAGAAGAGCACCGCCGCGAAGAGGGCCAGCTTCACCGTGAGTCCCAGGAGGCCGAAGATCATGGCCAGGGTCGGGAGGAAGATGGCGGCTACGAGCTTGAAGAGCACGACGCCGGACACACCCAGCGCGGCATATTTGACGACCTGCTTCATGAGACCTCCGAGGGGACGTCGTGTGTTCGGATCATCCCTACGGAGCGCGGCGCGAGGCGGTTTCGACCGTCGGCCGCCCCGAGGTGCTACTTGTACCGGTAGGTGACGCGACCCCTGGACAGGTCGTAGGGAGACATCTCCACCTTCACCCGGTCGCCCTCGAGGACACGGATGTAGTTCTGCCGCATCTTGCCCGAGAGGTACGCGAGCACTTCATGGTCGTTCTCGAGCTTCACCCTGAACGTTGCGTTCGGGAGAACCTCGGTCACGGTTCCTTCGATTTCGATCGCGTCTTTTGCCACGCTGTCCTTTCCGTTGAAACTCGGGGCCGCAGGCCCCGTCGAGGCGCGTCGTCCGTGGACGCCGCGCGTGCTACCAAGCCGCGTACCTTAAAACCGCCGCACGCGGCGGGCAACGGCGCGGCGCCGTCGGCGTGGCGCCGACGACTACATGCGGAAGAGGTAGCTGACCTTGATGAAGAGACCGTCGCGGGTAGGCCGCACGTTCTGGAATCCGAAAGCGGTCGCGTCCTCCATCTCCCGGGTGTACCCCAGGTAGAAGACGGTGCCCGGCGAGGGCTCGTACCCGATAAGCCCCTCGACGCGGAAGTCGTTGCCCACCGAACCGTCACGCTGGGAACAGCCTACGCCGGCAGAATCGCACGCGTAGAGGAAGCCCCCGGTCTCAGGGTCGCGTAGCGCCGCGCTCTCCTGGTGTCCGTACTCGAAGATGGTGCGGAGGAAGAGGGCCCGTGAGAACTGGTACTGGGTCCGGAGTCGCGGAATGACGGCCGTGGAGTGTTCGACGCCGTCACGCTGCCGCTCCAGGCGGCTGAAGTTCACGCTCATCTCGGCCTTGAGGGCCGGGATGGGATACAGGTTGAGGCGGACCTCCCCGGAGCGGGAATGAGCCGGCTCCACCGCGACGCCGAAGCGACGGTCGAAGATGGGCGTCTCGTTGAAGCTCAGCCGGACGTTGCCCCGAACGCGCTCCCAGTTGTTGAACCAGAGGCCCACGGTCATGCCCGTGAGGCCGTCGAAGAGCGCCTGGTCCGGACGGAAGGGCACGTACGAGCCGCCATCCTCCACGAAAAGGCCGACATACTGCTCCGGCTGATAGTCGAAGAGGGTCCGTTTGACGTTCGCCCAGAGCGTGATGTTGTTGCGGAAGCTGATACGGCTGTTGACCTGGACCTCGGCCTCCTCGACCCCCCCGCCGTCCCAGAAGGCGTCGTGGTCCCAGTAGCCTTTCATCTCGAAGGACGGATTGATGCCCTCCAGGAACGCGCCGCGCTGGCCGTACCAGTTGTAGGAGACCCGCGACTGGACCTGGGTGTCGCCTACGCGCTGGAAGAAGCCGCTGCCGGGGATGAAGTCGGCGTCGGTGTCCTCGAAGTCGGCGTTGAACGAGAACGTGCGGCCGGCGCGCTCGAAGCGGGCGGCGGACATGGCGCCCTCGGCCCGCTCGGCGAAGGAGTCGTCGTTGGTGTAGCTCCGAGCACCCATGAGGGTGAGGGTGTACCGGCCGCCCATCTGGAGCCGGGCATCGGCGCCCAGCACCCGGTTGAAGTCGTCGGAGTCCACCGTCCGATCGGTGTAGACCGCTCCGATGGTCGATGACGCGCCTACGTCCTGCCGCGCCCGGAAGAGATTCACGTACGTGTCGGGATCCGTGTCGCCGAAGCTCTCGTCGATGGCGCCGAGGTAGCCGATGTTCAAGGACCCGACCTTGCCGGTGAGTTTTCCGCCGGCGATGGGGTTGGCGATGGTCCGTGTGTACACGAGCTGCTTGGGCATTCCGAAGATCTCGGTGCCCTCGAGGAAGAAGGGCCGCTTCTCCTCGAAGAAGAGGGCGAAGCGCTCGTTCACCTGCACCTGGCCCGCATCCGCCTCCACCTGACTGAAGTCGGGATTGAAGGTGGCGTCGAGCTTCAGGTTCGAGGTGATGCCGTAGGCCGCATTGATGCCGAACTCACCCGTCGGGTCCAGATGTCCGAAGTCGCCGGTGAGGGCGTCGATCTCACCGTTGTAGGCTCCCGTCACCACGGGATTGATCTCGAGGGAGAGGCCCATGTCCAGGTTACGGAGCCCGTTGAGCTTCCCCGCCTGGGTGAGCTTGTTGGCCACGTTCCCGGTGATGGGGGCCCAGGAACTCTCGAAGCCGTTCCGCTGGATCTTCCGCTCGACCTGGAGACCCCATGACTGGACCTCCGCCTCCGGGAAGCGGAGGCTCTTGAAGGGGATGCGGACCTCCGCCTCCCACCCTTCGGCGGTTACGCGTGCGTCGGACTCCCAGATGAAGTCCGGGCTGTCGTCGATGGGCGAGAACATGCCCCGACCTCTTCGCCCGGTGCCACCCCCGGTCTCGTTCCACAGACCGTCGTGCTGCACGCCGTACGGGTTCACCGTGAAGACGTACGCCCGGCGCTGGTCGTCGAAGGTGTCGAGGATGAAACGCACGTAGTCGTCGGAGAATCCGAACGAATCACGCTCCGAGAGAGTCGCCCGGATTCCATCCGGCTCGTCGTCGTAGGCCCGGATGGCGAAGTAGAGGGCGTCGTCGTCCACGAGGACGAGGACCTCGGTGATCTGCGATGCCGGGCTTCCCTCCACCGGGTTGAACTGGGTGAAGCCGTCGAGGAGGGCGGCCTGCTCCCACGACAGGTCCACGATACGCCCGTCGATGGTGATGTCCGCCGAGGGCACGGAAGGCGTGGTGACTTCGACGTCGCGAGCAAGGCCGGAGTAGCGCGCGGCGACGTCGACTCCGAGCATCCGCTCGGGTCCGTCGGCGACAGGAAGTTCGGGTCCGCCCGCAGACATGGCGCTTGCCACCGCGGCGACCTGAAGGAGGGTCTGGATCATCTAGGGTCCCGCCGCGCTCGACGGCCGGAGAAAATGAATCGGGGCCGCTACGAGGAACGGCTCCCGATGGGTAGGTTCAAGCAGGATGCCAACGCTGCAATCGTGCAGGCCAGCGCTGCAATATAGACACGTTCCGGTCCGCACCTGCTGAGAAATCCCTCCCGTGTCCCACGCCGCCGACCCTCTCACCGTAGCCGAGCGACGCGCCCTCGGAGCCGCCCTTCGGGGTGGGGAGCCCCTTCTGTGCCCGCGATGCGGCACGGCTCTGGACCGTCGGGCGGTACCTCCGCGCCGCGACGTCTCGTACGTGCGCGACCGAGTGTGGGTGACGTGTCCCCGTTGTCATCGCACCGCCGTCCTCGATCAGAAGCAGCCCGAGTGAGCGACTCCTCGTCGCGGGTCCTGGCGTTCGTCGGAACGCGCCTGGTCCTCCGGGAGCTGTCGGAGGGGCTTCGCCTCCCCACACTCGACGAGGTGGAGGCGGCGTTCGGGCGTGAGCGCCTCGAGGGCGCCCGCGTCGACGTGCGCGTGACCCGGTTGCGTGTGGAGGTGCAGACCTTCGGCTTCGACGACGACCTGCCCTTGCCGCCCGGGTACCGTGGCGACGGGCTGCGCGTCGCGTATCACAGCCTGAGCGAAGAGGAGTTCCGGGCCGCGGGGGCTGCCCGACAACTCGTGGAGTGGCAGCAGACGACCCGTTTCTGCAGCGCGTGCGCGTCCCCCCTTCGCCTCGACGACGCTCGCGACTCCATGGTGTGCTCCTCGTGCGGTCGCCTTCACTTCCCGCCCATCTCACCGGCGGTCATCGTCCTGGTGCAACGGGGACGGCAGGCACTTCTGGGGCGATCGCCGCGGTTCCCCGACGGAGTGTACTCCACCCTGGCCGGCTTCGTAGAACCCGGCGAGTCCCTGGAGGAGTGCGTCCATCGAGAGATCTTCGAGGAGGTCGGCGTGCGAGTCCACCGGCTGCAGTACTTCGGCAGCCAGCCGCATCCCTTCCCCCACTCGCTCATGGTGGGGTTCGTGGCCGACTGGCTGGACGGCGAGATCCGGATCGACGAGGACGAGATCGAGGACGCCCGTTGGTTCGATGCCGACGACCTTCCTGGCCTCCCCCACCCCATGTCCATCGCTCGAGCCCTCATCGAGGACTTCGTACGCCGGGTCGGGTAAGGGCCCGCGCCAAGGAGACCGGGTCGGCCAGGGGCCCGCGCGGACGGACCGGGTCGCCCACCTCTTCGGACCTATTGCCTGATCCCCGGCCGAGCCCCGAGGTTGGGGCGTTCATCGGTCGGCCCGAAGCCGGCCCGCGCCCACCGCCCTGCCCGAGACGTGCGTTCGATGCCTCCAGCCACTCCCCGTCGTCCCCTCGCCTGCGCCCTCTTGGTCGCCGGGATGGTGGGAGCGCTCCTTCTTTCAACCGACCGGGTCGCGGCACAGTCACCGGGCATCCTTCCCCAATCGACCCATCTGCCCGCCTCCACGCGGGCCATGGCATTGGGAGACGCCTACCCGATGAGCTCGGGCCACGCCGACGCGATCTTCTACCATCCGGCCCTGCTGTCCCGTGCCTCGGGCTTCGGCCTCGACGTGCAGCGCTGGAGCGCCGAAGCCTCGTCCGTAGCGGCGTCGGCGGCCGTGGACTGGTTCGGCGGAACGGTGGGCATCGGCCTGCGCTCCACCCAGATCGGGTCGTCGCTCGCGGGCCTGGGGGCCTTCACGACTCAGGATCCACTCTTCGTGGCGTCGTCGGTGCCGGTCTCGGAGCGCATCGCCACCGTGGGCTACAGCCGCGACTTCTACTTCGACCTCGACCTGGGGGTCACCGTGGACCTCGTCGACCAACGCGTGGGGTCACAGATCCACGGCGTGACGCTCTTCGACATCGGAGTCTCGCGAACCGTCGGACCGCTGGTGGCCGGCTTCACCGTGCACGACCTCGGGGAGAAGCCCATCATCGACGCCGGCAACGGTGCTGCACGGTACAGCCTCGGCGTGGGTCAGTACGGCCGTCCGTTGGGTCAGCTCGACGTTGGCCTGGCAGCTCAGATCGGCCTGGACCACACCGACGAGTTCACCTGGGGAGGTGGCGTCGAGGTGGGGTACTGGCCCGTCCAGGGGCGCACGTTCGTCGCGCGACTCGGCGTCCAGAGCGTCCCCGACGGCAGCGAGGCGAGCCCGCTCACCGCCGGCTTCGCCTTCTGGGGTGACGACCTGACTCTGGAGTGGGCGGTCCGGCCCTTCGGCGGCGCCGACGACGGCGGCACGCACCGCTTCGGCATCCGCTTCCGGTAGGATCCCTACGACCCGTCCACCCTCGCCCGCAGGAACGCCGGATCCATGTCCGGCGTGAATCCGATGTGGTCCACCACCACTTCGCCGCCGTGGACCTGATCGAAGACGAGGCTAACGCTCCGAATCCGGCGCACGTCGAGGTCGCGGTTGCTGTCGAGGAAGTCCCGAAGGGGGATGGAATACGTCTGTAGGATCAGCTCCCAGTGGGACTGGAAGCGCTGCCGCTCCAGGTCGCGGCGCCGCATAACGTACGTCTCGAGCGGCCGTCGGATGGCGCCGTAGTCGCTGAGGGTGACCCGGGCGCTCTCCCCCGACGCGTCGGTGATCTCCACCGTGAGGTCCACGGGGGGGTCCTCGTCCCCCTCATCGCCGCGGGACGAGGGCCGGGGGGCGTCGTTCTCCTCCGCCTCCTCGGCATCGTCTTCGTCGTCCGGCGCCTGCCTCGGACCGGGCACCCGGTTCGTCGGCGCCAGGTTGAAGTCCAGCGTCGATCCCGCCCAGAGTCGCAGGTCGGCGGCCAGACCTTCGGGTAGCTCGACGACGTAGCGGGCCGGCGGGCCGTGGCGGGTGGTGTCCGAGCCGGCCAGACGGTTGTTCCACGCCAGCGTTACACCCTGGTTCTCCTGCGAGGCCGAGGTGTTGTTGCGGTTGGACGAGCGCAGCTCGAGGGTGGCCTCGCTCCAGGTGGCGAGGGAGTCGCCCCGGATCCGCACGCCCTCGTAACTCCCGGTGGTGACGTCGATGTCCTCCTCGAAGGAGGCGAGGGGCCGGAAGTCGCTGGTCTCGAAGCGGGTCACGTACATGGTCTCCGGGAGCCATTCACCGATGACCCGGTGATCCCGGAAGATGGGCAGGTAACGCTTGTCGCCTTTCGTGACGATGTCGACGAATGCCGAGACGTAGATCTCGCCGAAACGCCGCTGGTCCTCCTCGGGAATGAGGCCGCGCAGGTCCAGAATGCGGGGACTCCGAGGGCCGTTGTCGTGGGGACCCCATACCGAATTCCACTGGCCGTGGTTGGCCCGGTACACGTAGATGGCCGACTTGAAGTTGAAGTCGTCGGGGTCGTTGAACTTCAGCCGGTCATAGATGCGAAGACCGTGGAAGCTGGTGACGTCCCCGTCGTGGGAGCCGTGGAAGGTCAGGTAGCTCATGTCTTCCACGACCACCTTCCGACCCGTGGGCAGGTACTGACCGTCCACGGGGGCGATGGAGATGATCCCCTGGATGGAGTAGCCGAAGTCGAAGGTCAGCGACGCGTCGTCGGGATAGTGGGAGAGGTTGTTGAAGGCGGCGGCGTTGGCCACGGCCTCCCCCCCTCGGGAATGGCCGATGAGGACGATGTTGTCCGTGTCGACCTTTCCCTCGAACGGATTGCCCGCCTCCGCGTTGAACTCGTCGAAGAGCTGGACGTGTCGAAGGAGGAACCAACCCCGGGCGTCGTTCTCACCACGGATCCCGCCGTTGATGAAGTTCTCGTCGACGCTGGCCAGGATGTACCCGCGGCTAGCCAGAAGCTCACCGAGATAGTCGTACCCGGGGTCGGAGAAGTCCCGCATGTTGTGGTTCCCGTGGACCACCAGGACCAGGGGGAAAGGCCCGTCGCCATCGGGATACCAGACCCGTGCGTTGAGGGGCATCTCCTTCGGCGTGAAGCCCCAATACTCGTTGCGCGAAGCCGCCGATCCGCCGAGGTCCACCATCTTCGACACGTCCACGGTGGGCGTGGTAATGGCCACCGAGTCCCGGTACTCGGGCCGGTTCTTGTCCGTGCCCGAGCCGTAGTAGAGGGTCAGGACCTCGTAGCTCCCCGGCTGGCCCGGGTCTGGCGCGTCCAGAGCCTGCCGGGACAACACCACATCGGCGTCGCTGGGCGTGAGCTCGAGGGTCGGTGTGCAGGCCGCTGCAGCCAGGGCGAAGGCGAGAGCGGGGGTGGCGAATCGTCGGGTCATGGTCGTCATGGGCCCCATCATGGACGTCGTCGGGAAGGCTGGCAATCATCGGCGGGCGGGGTGGCGTAGCCGCCGGCGTTGCTATCTTTGGCACCGCCGATGCGACGGCGCACGCTCAACGACGAAACCCCAGGGAACCAGCATGGCCAACCCCACGGTCACCATCGAGACCAACCACGGCACCATCGAAGCGGAAATGTACATGGACCGCGCTCCCGAGACCGCCGGCAACTTCATCAAGCTCGCCAAGGACGGCTACTACGACGGCGTCGTCTTCCACCGCGTCATCGAGGGCTTCATGATCCAGGGTGGCGACCCCACCGGAACGGGTCGGGGCGGACCCGGCTACACCATCGACGACGAGTTCGCCGACGGGCTGGCCCACACCGACGCGGGCATCTTCTCCATGGCGAATGCGGGGCCGAACACCGGCGGCTCCCAGTTCTTCATCACCCTGGCGGCCACGCCCTGGCTCGACGGCAAGCACGCCATCTTCGGGAAGGTCACCGAAGGGATGGACGTCGTGCGCACCATCGGCTCCATCGACACGGACCATGGCGATCGGCCCCGGGAGGACGTGGTCATGCAGAAGGTCACCGTCAGCGGGGCCGACGAGTAGAAGCGTTCCGGCCCTAGGCGCAGCTCTGGGTCGAGAGCCACGTCAGGGCGGCCTCCAGCACCTCGTCGGTCTGGGGGTCGCCCGTCTTCTCGCCCGCGACGACCTCGTCGGGGTCCAGCGCGCCACCGTAGACCATCCGCGCCCGGTCGGCCATGGTGGACACGGTGAGGAAGATCACCGCCCCGTCGTCGAGCAGGAACGGCGCGTTGGCGGTGGAAAGACCCCACGTGCTCTGTCCGAAGGACCGCGTGCCGGAACGTCCACGGAACGCCACCGCCACGGCCTCACCTGAGCTCGCGGTGAGGCTGTCGGTGAGGACGGCCACGTGGGGGGCCGAACGCTCCAGTGCGTAGGCCGGCGCCGCCGCGTTGACGGGCGAACCGTTGATGCGTGCTTCGCCCTCTGCGTAGGTCCACGGGCGGAAGATGGAGTCGGGGTCGACGAAGAAGCCCACCGTGTCTTCCCCCAGGATCGGCCCCACGCCCGCGATCATCGGCCACATGTTTCCGCCCGTGTTGCCCCTCAGATCGACGACCCAGCGACACGGCTCGACCGCCATGGTGTCGACACCCTCGATGAGGCCGTGGTAGAGCAGGGCCAGGGAGTCCCCATCCATGCCACCACCGGAAAACGCCGGAACGTCCAAGTAGCCGACGTCATCGAACAGATCCGCGGTAGGAGCGTCGCCCTCGGCGCCCGGCGCCGACGACACGGGCTCGCGGAAGAAGCTGTGCCCGTCGCCGAGCCGCTCCAGGGCCGACTCGATGACCGGGTACGTCTCGGGCACCGTCATGATCCCCGCGGCCTCGGCGAAGGTATCCTCGCGAAAGGACGTCCAGTCGATCTCGTACCGACGGACGGAGTTGAACTCCATGATGTCCAGGGCGGCACTCAGGTAGATGTGGGCCTGGAGGCCGATGGCGTCGCTCGGCTCCGACGGTCCGGCGTCGGTGCACGCCGCCACGGTGGCCAGGGCCACCAAGCAAACAGCCGTCCTCTTGAGCATCGTCGTCTCGCCGTTTTGCACCGTTTCACCTGCGCCGCGGGGCAAACGCCGCGTCGCCGGTGGCTCCGAATGAGACCCGTCTGGCGGGCCCTCTACCCTATAGGACGTTCCAGGCGACCGATTTGATACTCCGTCGGCGGCTCGGCTCCCAGGAGATGCCGCACGAAGTAGTCCCAGCGCCTCCTCATCATGTACGGCTCGTTGCCGAATCCGTGACCCCGGTTGGGCATCAGAAGCAGATCGAAGTCCTTGTTGGCCGCGATGAGGGCATCGACCACGAGAAGCGTGTTGGAGTGGGGCACGTTGGTGTCGAGGGTCCCATGGGCGATGAGAAGCTTCCCCTTCAGGTTCTCGGCCACGAGCTGGTTCGCCTGGTTGTCGTAGTTGGTCGTCCCGTCGGGGTAGACCTCCAGGAGACCCTGCCACTTCTCGCCCCAGTCGTCCTCGTAGTTCCTGTTGTCGTGGTTGCCCGCCTGCGACACGGCCACGTCGTAGAAATCGGGGTACCGCAGGATCCCCGCCGTGGACGCGAAACCCCCACCCGAGTGGCCGAAGATCCCGACGCGGTCGATGTCGATCCACGAATGTCGCTCGGCGAGCTGACGGATGCCCGTGATCTGATCGGGGAGGCCGTTGTCCCCCATGTTGCCGTAGTACGCCTCGTGGAACGTCTTGGAGCGCATGGGCGTGCCCATGGCGTCCAACTCGATGACCACGAAACCGAGTGCGGCGATGGCCTGGTGGTCCCGGTGCGACGCCCGGAAGCTCCGGCTCCCGACGCTTCCCGACTGGGGGCCC
>ERZ869936.275-NODE-275-length-54255-cov-7.289760_pt1 | contig 54255 bp, 49 predicted proteins | sample MGYA00520876_ERZ869936 | MGnify/ENA primary metagenome ERZ869936 (study PRJEB32218, sample SAMN09650985) | biofilter metagenome | isolation source: enrty point of leading RO module | place: Saudi Arabia: Thuwal, RO plant located on Red Sea | collected 2016-02-17 ... | reverse complement strand
GCGGCACGTCGGGCCGCGACCGGAAAAAAAGGGCGGCCCGTCGGGCCACGACCAGCAAAAAAAAGGGCGGCCCGTCGGGCCGCGACCTGCAAAAAAAAGGGCGGCCCGTCGGGCCGCCCTTTGAGTCGAAGCCTGAGCCGGCTTATTCGAAGTCGATCTCGATGCCGAAACGGATTTCGTACAGCGAGCGGTTCTCCAGGACCGTGTCGATCGAGCGGTCGCTGAACTCCTCGAAGACGTACTGACCGGTCGCCGAGTCGACCGAAGAGTCAACTACCTGCACCGAGAAGAACTGCGCGTCGTTCACGCGGCCCCAGTCGTCGTTCAGCAGGTTGCCCAGGTTGTAGATGTTCATGTACAGGCGGCCCTTCGAGTCGCCGAGGAACGCCGGGAACTCCTGCGTTACGCGGAAGTCGACGCGCGAGCTCCACTTGCCGTGCTGCGCATTACGCTCCTGCAGGCCGGGGCTCAGGCCCTCGCGGCTGACCCAGTTGAAGAAGGCCGTCTGGTCGAAGGCCGGGTCGAACACCACGTTCGGGTCGTTCGGGCCGCTCGGCACGTACAGCAGGTGCCGGCCGAAGAAGCCGCCGCCCTCGAGGTCGCTCGAGCCCATCACGTAGCTCTGCGGCTGGCCTTCCTGGCTGTAGGCGCGCAGCGTGAAGCGCGTCGTGTTGTCGCCGAAGAACTCGCGGCCGTAGCTAGCGTGCAGCGTGAAGCGATGCGGCACGACGTAGTTCGACGTGCCCGGGCGCGGATCGTTGAGATCGTTCAGCGCGAGGTTGTCGAAGTTGGAGCCTGCGACCGACGAGGTCATCGGGCTGACGTCCTCGGCATCCGTGTAGGCGTAGCCGAACGACAGGTCGAGACCCCAGTCGAAGTCCTTCGACAGCAGGATCGAGAACAGGTCGGAGCTGCCGTCACGCCCGGAGTTCGTCAGCATGTAGTTGTCTTCGCCGCGTCCCGGGATGTAGTCGTAGATCGGCTGGCCGATGATCGTCTCGCCCACGATTTCCTGCGACAGGTCGACGTAGTAGGCCGACTTGCGCTGCTCGGTGTGCAGGTAGTCGATGTCGGCCTGGACGTCCCACCACGGCAGGTCGTAGGTCGCGCCGAGCGCGAATTTCCACTCGCGCGGCTGATCGTAGCCCGGGTCGATCAGGACCAGGTTCTCGTCAGATGCGTTCGCAGCCGTCGTAGCAGCGACCGCGTCGAACAGCTCCTGCGGGATGTCGTAACCCGGGCGCGCGCCGGTCAGCGGGATCGAGCCGTCCAGTACCGAGCGAGCAGCATCGAAGTTGCGCAGCTGCAGCTGGACGTTCGTCAGGCCGTCGTTCGACCAGGCGTTCGAGATCCAGACGTTCGGGTTGCCGCCCGAGTACAGGCCGACGCCGCCGCGGACGGTCAGGTTCTCGCGCGCGTCCCAGGTGAAGCCCAGGCGCGGCATGAGCAGGCTGACGCCGTCGATGTTGGCGTCGTTGCGGATGCCGAGCGCGTCGGTGAAGGTCTGGTTGAAGTTCGGCCGGTCGTCGCTCTCGAACCAGTCGTAACGCAGGCCGGCGACGATCGTCAGGCCGTACTGGTCAAAGAAGAACTCGTCCTGCAGGTACAGCGTGTTCAGCGTGTTCGAGAACAGCGCCGCCGCGTCGGCCGGGTCGTTCGTGCCGCCGCCGGAGCCGTAGTAGATGCGGCTCGGACGGCCCAGTTCGAAGCGGTCGATGCCGGACAGCTCGCAGGCCGGGTCGTCGAGGCGCTGCTGCGCCGTCAGGGCGTCGCAGAAGGCCGGGTTGCTGCCCGAGTCGTCGAAGTAGTCGTACTCGCCGCCGCGCGCGTGCTGGACGAACTGGTTGAAGATCGTCAGTTTCTCGCGCTCGTAGCCCGCCGTGATGACGTGATCGCCGAGCAGGTACTGGCCGGACAGCTTCAGGTAGTCGGACTCGGTGTTCAGCGCGTTCGCCTGGCGGGAGTCGTCCGCGCCGAGGTAGACCGTGTTGAAGCCGATGCTGATCTGGTGATCGCCGAAGTCCTGCGGGCCGACCGTGACCTGCGAGTCGTTCATCTCGTTCTGGCTGAAGAACACTTCGGTCGAGAACGCGTCCGACCACTGCGAGAACAGCTTGATCGTCGTGGTCTCGGACTCGGCGCCCTTCACGTAGAAGTGGTTAGCGAACTCGAACTCGTCGTCGTCGCCGTCGGAATCACGGTCCTGGAAGCCGTCGAAGTAGTTGTGGATCAGCGCCAGGTTGTGGTTGTCGTTGATGTTCCAGTCGAGGCGGACCATGTACTTCTCGGCCTCCTGGACACCGTCGGACGGGTTGCCGCCCGGATCGTAGGCGTAGGTGCCGTTCGAGATGCTGACGATGCGGTCGTAGTCCGCCTGGCTCAGCCAGTCACGGACGTCGCCGTTGCCGGAACCTGCCGGCCCGCGGGCCAGGAACCGCGGCTCGTCACTCTCCTCGTAAGCCGCGAACACGAACAGGCGATCCTTCAGGATCGGGCCGCCGATCGAGAAGCCGAGCGTCGTCTCGTCGTAAGGCGGAGTGCTGAGGTCCTGATCGACGCCGCCGACGACGACGGTGTCGCCGCGCAGGCTGTCGTCGGTGAACTCGTAGAAGACGTTGCCTTTCCACTCGTTGGTGCCGGACTTCGTGACCGCGTTGATGTTGCAGGCCGAGAATCCGCCGTAGGTCACGTCGAAGGGCGCGAGCTCGACCGCTACCTGCTCGATCGCGTCGAACGGGAAGGGCATGCCGACCGCCGTCGAGTAGCCGTTCGAATTCAGGCCGAAGCGGTCGTTCTGGCTGATGCCGTCCAGCGTCACGCTGTTAAAGCGCGGGTGCTTGCCGCCGCAGTTGATCTCGAAGCCGTCGTCCTCGTTGTCGAGGTTCAGGCGCGGATCGATCGAGTAGACGTCCACGATGTCGCGGTTGAAGTTGACCGAGGTCTCGATGTCGTAACTCGAGAAGGTCGCCGCCGGGCCGGCCGCGACGTCCATGCCGCCGATCTGCTGGCCGGTCACGATGATTTCCTCGACGCCCTCGGTGGCCGGCAGTTCGACCGTGACGTTGTAGATGTCGCCGAGGACGACCTGCGGAATCTCGACCGTGCGCAAGCCGTTGACCGTGACCCGGTAGGGGCCGCCGACCGGCAGGTTGCTGGCAAAGAAGGTGCCGCTGGAGTTGGATTCGTAAGCCCAGGTGACGTCCGTGCGCATGTCGCGTACGACGACCGTGGCGCCGGCGATCGCGTCACCGTTGGCGTCGCGGATCTTGCCGCGGATCGAGGAGGTGGTCTCCTGCGCCGTGGCGGTCATCGGCAGCGCGACCGCCAGCAGCAGCAGGCTCACCGCCAGCCGCCAACCGGTAGCGAGGTAGAAAGCTTTGTTCTTCATCGTGGATCCCTGATTGAGTTGAGAGCGAAATTCAAGCAGCGCGGGATCCAGGCATCCTGTCCTGGCCGACCTTCCTGATCCGGAGTGCCTTGCCCGCCTGTGGCGGGCTGACCGGGGAGTCCCCACGCCCCTTGTAATTTGTTGCAAATCTAACGCAGGCCCCGTGGGGGCGCAATGAAGCTTGGAAAGGAATTGTGACGCCGCGGTGACGCACAGGTCAGGCGGCGCGTCCGGGCTGGTGTGCCGGCGCTCGCGCCTAATTTCCAAGACGCTGTTTTTATTCGGATTGTATGGTCATCACAAGCGGCCAATGGTCGGAAACCCCGGTCCCGCTCGTGGCATCGAAGCGGTCCGGCGTACCGTCCGGTCGGCGCTGTCCCGGGCCGCCGTTGGCGAGCCGCACCGAATCCGCGCGTAGCACCCATGTTGCGTCCGCGCCACGCCTGGCCGGGGACCACAGCAGCATGTCGAGAAACGACCAGCTGCCGTCGCGCGCGTAATAGGAGGTGCCCGGGCAGGGCTCGCGGCAGCCCAGCTCGTGGGCGACGGTCCAGTGCGGCCTGACGTAGCGGCCCAGCAGGTCCTCGCGCGCGTCCTCGGCCGACGTCGTGTTGAAGTCGCCGGCGGCGAAGACCACCCGGTCCGGCGGCAGCGCGGCGAGCAGGCCGTTGAGCCGCTCGTACGCGGCCACGCGCATCGCCGTCGGGTGGAACGGGGCCGGGAAGTGCACGGAAAAGCCGGTCAGCAGGCTGCCGTCGGGCAGGCTGAAGGTCGCCTCGAGTATCCCGCGGGTGTCGCCGGCACGGTCGGCGAACCCGCCGTCGAAGCGAATCGGGTGCAGCCGCGGCGGGCCGGCGAGCGGCAGGCGGGTCAGGAACGCGACGTCGATACCGCGCAGGTCATCGCCCTCTATCAGTACCGGGTCGCGGTAGCCGGCCGGGGCGAGGTAGTCGCGCCGCAGGCGATCGAGGATTGCCAGGTTCTCGATCTCCTGCAACGCCAGGATCTCCGGGCCGCGGCCCTCGCCGACCTGCAGGATCGCCCCTGCGACCAGCTGGAGCTTGACCTCGAGCAGCGCTTCGTTCCAGTCCCAGTACAGGCACTGTTCGCGCCAGCGATCCACCTCGATCTCCGCGCACTTCGCGCGGTGCTCATCGGTCTGCTTGGCGGCGAGCGGCAGGAAGGTGTGATCGTCCTTGCCCTCGTCGTCGCGGGTGTCGAACAGGTTCTCGACGTTGAAGGTCATGATGGTGACCGTGCCCGGCGCAGGCGCACGACCCGGCGCCTCGCAGGCCGCGAGGCCCAGAGCGGCGAGCGCCGTTATCAGGAGTCGATTCCGCATACCGGTATTCTAGTCGCTCGCGGCGGCCAGGCGCACGGGCAAAAAAAAGCCCGGCCGAAGCCGGGCTCTCGATGCGGGTTCGGCGAAGTCTATTCGCCGAAGTTCAGCTGGAAGTTGACGCCCCAGATGCGCGGATCGTTGACGAAGCCGGTGTTGTTGTTGAAGTCGATGCCGCCCTTCAGGTTCTCCTCGTCGGTGATGTTGCGCCCGAACACGGCCAGTTCCCACTGCCCGTCGTTCGCGATGTAGCCGGCGCGCAGGCCGAGTTCGAAGATGTCGCCCGAGTGGAACTCCGCCGTCTCGTACAGGAAGAAGTTCGTGTCGCCCTGGTGCGCGTAGTCGGTGAACCAGTAGATTTCGTCGTTGTCGCCGACCGGGGCCGAGTAGCGCAGCGTCGCGTTGAACTGGTATTCCGGCGCCTGCGGGAACGGATTGCCGTCGAGGATCGCGAAGCCGTTCGAGTCCAGCGGGTCGAGCACGGTGCACTGGCCGGAGCCGCAGGTGGCCGTAACCAGGTTCGAGTCCTCGATCTTGGTGTCGGTGTAGCTGCCGCCGAAGGTGAACACGAAGTTGTCGGACAGGACGAACTCGGCGTCGACGTCGGTGCCGAAGCCGATGCCCTTGTCGGCGTTGACGAGGACGTTCGAGTTCGTGTTGCCGCCGATGGCGGAGAACTGCTGGTCGTCGATCTCGTAGTAGTAGACCGCCGCGTTGATGCGGACGCGGTCACTGACCTGGGACTTGAAGCCGAACTCGTAGGAGATGATCGTCTCCGAGTCCGCGACCGAGAACGGGTTCGGGTCGAAGAACGCGATGTTGCGGCCCTGGATCGACGGGGCGCGGAAGCCGTTCGCGATGCGCGCGTACAGGTTCACGCTGTCGTTCAGGTCGTGCAGCAGGCTGATGTCCCAGCTGACCTGCTCGTCGCCGACGTTGACGTCAGGCTGCGGGTTCGGCGTCGGGCCCGTGATCATGTCCTTGTCGTCGTCCGTGTAGCGAACGCCGGTGGTGAGCGTCGTGCGATCGGTCAGGTCCCATGCGACCTGGCCGAACAGGGCCCAGGCCTCGTTCCGGTGCCGGACCGTGGTCGGCGGCACGAAGAACGGCTCGGTCTTGACCGAGAAGTCGGACTTGAACAGGAACAGGCCGGCCTGCCAGAAGATGTCGTCATGCGCGTTCGACGACAGCCGGAACTCCTGCGTCATCTGCTCCAGGTCGGAAATGCCGTCGCGCGTCTGCGACGGGAACGGGATGAAACCCGGGCCCATGACCGGCAGGAACGAAGCGCCGAAGCCACCGTCGATGTCGCCGAAGCTCGAGTTTTCGAGTTCCTCGTGCGAGGTGATCGAGGTCAGCGTCATGTCGTCGCCGAAGTCCCAGTCGACCTTCAGGCCGAAACCCAGTGCCTGGGCTTCCTGCGGGTTGTTTTCGCCCTGGTCGTAGAACACGACGTCGCGGATGAAGTTCTCGTTCAGCGAGTTGCTGCCCGTCGTCAGGATGTTGGCGCGGAAGATCGACGCGGTGCCGTTGTTCAGGTTGCGGCCGTGCACGTTGAACAGCGCGCTCAGGTTGTCGTTCGGCTCGATGAGCAGCTGGGCACGCCAGGCGGTCTCGTCGAAGCCGCCCATGGCGTTGTCTTCGCCCGTGAAGCCGTTGTCGATCCAGTCGTCGCGGTTCTGGTCGAGGATCGAGAAGCGGCCCATGATCGTGTCGGCCGAGTTCAGGCTGCCACCGATCGCTGCCTCGACGTTGGCGGTGCCGAGGCTGCCGACCGACGCGTTGACGTAGCCGTTCATCTCGCTCGACGGCTTGCGCGTGTCGAACTTGACGATACCGGCGGGCGTGTTGCGGCCGAACAGCGTGCCCTGCGGGCCGCGCAGCACTTCGACGCGCTCGATGTCGAACAGCGGGAAGCTCTTCAGCAGCACGTTTTCCTGCACGACCTCGTCGACGACGACGGAGACCGACTGCGAGGCGGCCAGGTCGAAGTCCGTGTTACCGAGGCCGCGCATGTAGAAGCGCGGGGCCAGGCGGCCGTTCGACGATTCGGCGTACAGTGCCGGCACGCGGTTCGCAAGGGCCAGGATGTCTTCGCCGGCCTCGAGGTAGGTCTGCAGCCGCTCGCCCTGCATCGCGGAGACCGAGAACGGCACCTCCTGCAGGTTTTCCTCGCGGCGCTGCGCCGTCACGGTGATTTCCTCGAGAATCACGCGCTCCTGGGCGCGCGCGTCTTCTGCACCGCCGCCGAGCCCGATGACCGCCGCGGTAGCGGCGGCGACGGCCAGCCGGGTGCGCGCTGTTGGATTCTTGCCACGCATGGGTTTGCCTCCCTGAAAAGATGGCCGAAGTATAGCCGTGTTCCGCTGCAATTTGGCCAGCAATTTCGCCGCCGGCCCGCGCCCGGGCCGCTGTGGTAATTCCCCCACGGCCTCGCTCAGGCAGATTCGAGCGGGGTGTAGGAGGCCGGCGTGAAGCGCGGCCGGCACAGGCATTCGAAGACCAGGTCCGAGGTGCCGGTGTTGGCGATGCATTGCGCGACGCCGGCCGGGATCGACACGGCGTCGCCGGCCTTGACGCAGAAGGGCGCCGCGTCGCCGACGTGCATGCGCCCGTGCCCGCAGCGGATTACGTAGACCTCGTCGACGCTCAGGCTGTGCAACTCGGTGGTGACCCCGGCCGGCACGCGGCAGCGCGCCAGCGACACGTCCGGTACCTGCGGATCGTTCAGGATCTCGGTGATGAAGCAGCGCTCGCGGGTCGAAAATTCGCGCCCGGGCTCGCCGGGCACCAGGTGTCGTGACATGCCGGGGCCTCCGTTGACCGCCTGGGACGCTATTGTAGGCGCGCCGCGCGGGCTTCCCAATGTTTGTCCGCTTGGCTATGGTGGCCGCCCCCGCAACCGGACGGCCGGCCGGGGCTGCTATTCTGGAGTGCAGCTCGCCGCGCCGGAACGCGGACGGGCCGACCGCAGTCTCCGGACCCGACCGACAGGCGCCCGCGGGCGCAGGAATCTTGCCCATGGCCACGAAACACATGAACGCGGCGCCCGGCGACTTCGCCGCGACCGTCCTGATGCCCGGCGACCCGCTGCGCGCGCAGTACATTGCCGAGAACTGGCTCGAGGACGTGCGCCGCGTCACCGACGTCCGCAACATGTGGGGTTTTACCGGGCGCTACCGCGGCATGCCGGTCTCGGTCATGGCGCACGGCATGGGCATTCCGTCCGCGTCGATCTACTGCACCGAGCTGGTTACCGAGTACGGCGTGAAGCGGCTCGTGCGGGTCGGCAGCTGTGGCACGACGCACCCGGACGTGAAGTTGCGCGACATCGTCATCGGGCAGGGAGCCTCGACCGACTCGGGCGTCAACCGCATGCGTTTCGGCGGCTTCGACCTCGCGCCGCTCGCTACTTTCGAGCTGGTCAGGAATGCCGTCGACGCGGCCGAGGCGCGCGGCGTTCGTTACCACGTGGGCAACCTGTTCTCGGCCGACCTGTTCTACACGCCGCGCCCCGAGATGTTCGAAATCATGGCAAAATACGGCGTTTTCGGCGTGGAAATGGAGGCCGCGGGGATCTACCCGATCGCGGCCGAGCACGGCGTCGAGGCGCTCGCAATCTGCACCGTGAGCGACGACATTCCGAGCGGCGAGGCGCTGAGCTCGGAGGAGCGCCAGAATACCTTCGACGAGATGATCGACGTGTCGCTCGACACCGTGCTGAAAAGCGGAGAACCGTCATGAGCGCAGCACTGCGGCCGCAGCGCGGCCAGCTGCCCGACCTGTCGCGGGTTACCGCGGTCGACGAGACCGGCGTCGAGGAGCGTGTCGCGCGCTTCCGCACGCGCAGCATCAAGACGTCGTCCAAGGTCGAGGCGCTGAAACTGGTGCTGTCGATGATCGACCTGACGACGCTCGAGGGCCAGGACACGCCCGGCAAGGTCCGGCAGCTCTGCCAGAAGGCGATCCACCTGCACGACTCGATGCCGGGCCTGCCGACCGTCGCCGCGGTCTGCGTCTACCCGACGATGGTCGCGGTCGCAAAGCGCGCGCTGGGCGAGCACCGGATCGCCGTCGCCTCGGTGGCAACCGCGTTCCCGAGTGGCATGGCTCCGCTCAAGGTCAAGCTCGACGACACGAAGGCCGCGGTCGACGCCGGGGCAGACGAGATCGACATGGTCATCTCGCGGGGAGCCTTCCTGCAGGGCGACTACGGCTATGTGTTCGACGAGATCGCCGCGATCAAGGAGGCCTGCGGCGATGCGCACCTGAAGGTCATTCTCGAGACGGGCGAGCTGTCGACGCTTGACAACGTGCGCCGCGCGAGCGTGCTCGCGATGCACGCCGGCGCCGACTTCATCAAGACCTCGACCGGCAAGATCCAGCCGGCGGCGACGATGCCGGTCACGCTGGTGATGCTGCAGGCGATCCGCGATTTCCATACCGAGACCGGGCGCATGATCGGCATGAAGCCGGCCGGCGGCATCTCGAATTCGAAGCTCGCGATCCACTACCTCGTGATGCTGCGCGAGACGCTGGGCACGGCGTGGATGACACCGGAGTGGTTCCGCTTCGGCGCCAGCTCGCTCGCGAACGACGTGCTGATGCAGCTTCAGAAACAGGCGACCGGCGTGTACCAGTCGGCCGATTACTTTTCCTTGGACTAGGGGCCAGTTGTGGACACCCAGGTAAACAAGCTCGCGTTCGACGGCGGCTGGCAGTACGCGCCGGCGCCGGAGAGCACCGACCACGTGACCGTCGACGAACGCTACGGCCTGTTCATCGACGGCGAGTTCGCCGAACCCGCGGGCGGCAAGTACTTCGACACGGTCAACCCGGCCACAGAGGAGCGGCTGTCGCAGGTCGCGCTCGCGACCGAAGCCGACGTCGATCGCGCAGTCGCCGCCGCGCGCAAGGCTTACGAGGGCCCGTGGTCGAAGATGAAGCCTGCCGAGCGCGGCAAGTACGTCTACCGCATTGCGCGCATCCTGCAGGAGCGCGCCCGCGAGTTCGCCGTGATCGAGTCGCTGGACGGCGGCAAGCCGATTCGCGAGTCGCGCGACGTCGACATCCCGCTCGCGGCGGCGCACTTCTTCTACTACGCCGGCTGGGCCGACAAGCTCGACTACGCCTACCCGGGCCGCCGCGCGCGGCCGCTGGGCGTCGCCGGCCAGGTCATCCCGTGGAACTTCCCGCTGCTGATGGCCGCGTGGAAGCTGGCGCCGGCGCTCGCCTGCGGCAACACGGTCGTGCTGAAGCCCGCCGAGACCACGCCGCTCACGGCGCTGAAGCTGGCCGAAGTCGTCCGCGACGCCGGCCTGCCGCCGGGCGTGGTCAACATCGTCACCGGGGCCGGCGACACCGGCAGCGCGGTCGTGTCGCATCCCGGCGTGGACAAGGTTGCGTTCACGGGCTCGACGGCCGTCGGCCGCATGATCATGAAAGCGGTCGCCGGCACCGGCAAGAAGTACACGCTGGAGCTCGGCGGCAAGGCGGCGAACGTGATCTTCGCCGACGCCGCGATCGACCAGGCGGTCGAGGGCATCGTCAACGGCATCTTCTTCAACCAGGGCCACGTCTGCTGCGCCGGCTCGCGCCTGCTCGTGCAGGAAGGCGTCGAAAGGGAACTCGTCGCCCGCCTCAAGCGCCGACTCGCCACGCTGCGCGTCGGCGACCCGATGGACAAGAACACCGACATCGGCGCGATCAACTCGCAGGAGCAGCTCGGCCGCATCGAGTCCTACCTGAAGCTCGGCGTCGACGAGGGCGCGGAGATGTTCCAGGCGAGTTGTCCGACACCGGATCGTGGCTACTGGTGCCGGCCGACGATCTTCACCGGCGTCGCGCAGTCGAACCGCATCGTGCAGGAGGAGATCTTCGGCCCGGTGCTCGCGATCCAGACCTTCCGCACGCTCGAGGAGGGCATCGCGAAGGCGAACAACACGCCCTACGGGCTGTCCGGCGGCGTCTGGACGGACAAGGGTGCGAAGATCTTCAGGATGACCCAGAAAGTGCGCGCCGGCGTGGTCTGGGCCAACACCTTCAACAAGTTCGACCCGACCTCGCCGTTCGGCGGCTACAAGGAGTCGGGCGTCGGTCGCGAGGGCGGCCTGCACGGCCTCGGCGCCTACCTGTCCCTGGAGTCCTGAGCATGGCGACCACCAACGCACGCGTGCCGGTCGCGAAGACCTACAAGCTGTACATCGGCGGCAAGTTCCCGCGCACCGAGTCGGGCCGCTACTACGCACTGCGCGACGCGACCGGCCAGGTGCTGGCCAACGTCTGTCGCGCAAGCCGCAAGGACTTCCGCGAGGCGGTCGTCGCGGCCCGCAAGGCGCAGCCGGGCTGGGCGGCGGCGAGCGCCTACCTGCGCGGCCAGGTGCTGTACCGCATCGCGGAGATGCTCGAGGGGCGCCGCGAACAGTTCGTCGCCGAGATGGCGCTGGAGGGCGTCGCGAAAAAGGCCGCGCAGGCGGAAGTCGACGCGGCGATCGACCGGCTCATCTACTACGCCGGCTGGGCCGACAAGTACCAGCAAGTGTTCTCCTCGGTGAACCCGGTCGCGTCCTCGCATTTCAATTTCTCGGTGCTGGAGCCGACGGGCGTCGTTGCGATCCTGGCGCCGGAGGCGAGCGGCCTGCTCGGGCTGGTGTCGAACGTCGCGCCCTGTATCGTCGGCGGCAACGCCTGCGTCGTGCTGGCCTCGGAGTCGCTGCCGCTCAACGCCGTCAGCTTCGCCGAGGTGCTGCACGCCTCCGACGTGCCCGGCGGCGTCGTCAACGTCCTGACAGGCCGGCGCGCGGAGCTCGCCGTCCAGTTCGCCTCGCACATGGACGTCAACGCGGTCGTCTGGAACGACGGCGACAACGACGCGGAGCGCGAGATCCAGCAGGCGGCCGCTGACAACATCAAGCGGGTCGTCGGCCGCGCCGCGACCGACTGGCAGAAGGATGCGGCGCAGAACCCCTACCTGATCGCCGACACGATGGAGGTCAAGACGACCTGGCATCCGGTCGGCAGCTGACAGCGCGCCGAACGTGGCCGCGCGAGGAGTGGATCGATGAAAAAAACGATTTCCCGACGCGCCCTGGCCAGGACACTCGGTTTCGCGACCGGCGCCGCGGCCTTCAGCCTGGGCGTCGCCCGCGCCGCCGTCGTGACGCCCCGGCAGACGGAAGGCCCGTTCTATCCCGAGCGACGCGCCGACGACGTGGACATGGACCTGACCCGCATCGACGGCCACGCGGACCTGGCAACCGGCGAGCAGATACTGGTGCACGGCCAGGTCCTCGATACCGATGGCAATCCGCAGCCCGGCGCCACGGTCGACGTCTGGCAGGCGAATCACCACGGGCGTTACGCGCACAGCCTTGACCCGAACGACGCGCCACTCGACCCGCACTTCCAGGGACACGGCATCATCCGTACCGACGATGCGGGCCGCTACGCATTCCGCACGATCAGGCCCGGTCCTTACCCGCTGGAACGGCTAGGCGGCAGCGGCTGGCGCTGCCGGCACATACACTTCAAGGTCAGCGGGCCGGGTCTGAAACCGCTGACGACGCAGATGTATTTCGACGGCGACCCGTTGATCGCGCAGGACGGGCAAATTGCCCAGGTCGACGAGCCGCTGCGCCACCTGCTGATCGCGCAAGCGGTGCCGGACGAGGCGACGGGCCTGCCGCGCTACGGGTTCGACCTGGTGCTCGCACGCGGCTGAGCCGGCACTGCCGGCGGTTCGGCCGGCCGGCCGACATGCCGGTCCGCGGCCGGCGGCCTCAGCCGCCGCCCGGCGCGACCCGCATCGGCTCGTCCTTGCCGGCCCTGGCAGGCAACGTGACGACGAAAGTCGAGCCGAGACCGGGTTCGCTCTCGACCTCGATGTCGCCGCCCATCAGCACGCACAGCTTGCGGCTGATCGGCAGGCCGAGCCCGGTGCCGCCGAACTCGCGCGTCGTCGACGAGTCGGCCTGCACGAACTCCGAGAACACCTGCCGGATCTTGTCCTCGGCGATGCCGATGCCCGTGTCGGTCACGGCGAAGCGCACGCAGTCGACCCCGCCGGCGACGACCTTCGTCGCCCGCAGCGTCACCTCGCCGTGTTCCGTGAACTTGGCCGCGTTGCTGAGCAGGTTCAGCAATACCTGGTGCACGCGCGTCTGGTCAGCGCGCATCGTGCCGATGCCGCGCTCGCACATGATCCGGAACTCGTTGCCGTTGCTGCGCATCAGCGGCGCCGCGGTGTGCCCGAGTTCCTCCACCATCGCGGCGATCGAGAACCACTGGAAATCGAACTCGGTGCGGCCGGATTCGATCTTCGCGAGGTCGAGGACGTCGGAAATCAAATTGAGCAGGTGGCTGCCCGCCCGGTGAATGTTGTCGAGGTCGTCGAGCAGCGACTGCTCGACCTTGCCGCGCGCCTCGATCTGCAGCAGTTCGCTGTAGCCGATGATGGCATTCAGCGGAGTGCGCAGCTCGTGGCTCATGTTCGCCAGGAACTGGCTCTTCGCGCGGCTGGCCGCCTGCGCCTGCGCCCGCGACTTCAGCAGCTCCTCCTCGGTCTCCTTGCGCTTCAGCGCGTTGCTGACGATCTGCCCGGCCAGCTGCAGCAGCGCGACGTCGTCCTCGGTCCAGTTGCGATGCTCGCGCGTCAGCGACAGCCCGAGAAAGCCGGTCACCTGGCCCTCGTGCATCATCGGTACCTCGACGATCGACTGCACGCCGACAGACCGCAGTACGCGGCGTTCGGCAGCGGCCTCGTCCGGCAGGTCGTCGAGCCGGTCGACCGCGACCGCCTCGCCGCCGACCAGCCGGCTCATCCACCACGAGTAGCGAGTCGCGTCGAGGTTCTGCAGGTCCTGCATGCGTCGGCGACTGTAGGGCGAATTCCAGTTGTGGGTCAGCGAGAAGCGCTTCAGGTCGTCGTAGAAGCGAAAGACGTAGGCGCTGTCGGCGTGCACGAACGCGGCAATGCGTGCCATTGCCGCCTCGATACCGCGGTCGACCTCGAAGGCGTGCAGGTGAATGAAGCTCGAGGAAATCTCGGCGATCAGGTTCTCGAAGCCCAGCCGGTAGTGCAGCGCCTCGCGGGCCCGCTTGCGCTCGGCGATGTTGCGCACGGTCCCGACGATGAACCCGGAGCCGCTGCCGGCAACGGCCCTGCTGATGTTGACCTCCATCGGGAAGGTCTCGCCGTCGCGGGTCAGGCCCTCGGCCTCGATGCCGGTCCAGATCGTCGGCCCGTCGCCGGCCAACATCGCGACGATGCGTTCCTCGTAGTCGCCGGTGTGCTGCGGCGGCAGCAGCATCTTGTAGTTGCGGCCGATGACCTCGTGGCGGGCGTAGCCGAAGATCCGCTCCGCGGCCGCGTTGAAGCCCTGGATAACGCCGCGCTCGTCGAAGGTCAGGATGCCGTCGGACACCGCCTCGACGATGCAGTGCAGCTCGTCCTCGCTGCGCCTGAGCTCCGCCTCGGCAGCCGCAAGCCGCAGCTTGCCGAGCTCCGAGGCGATGCGCGGCGCGGCCATGTTGGCGAGCGACTGCATCAGCTCGAACTCCTCCGGGCCGAACGCGTCCGGCTCCTCGGCCTCGGAATCGATGATGCCGATGACCTCGTCCTCGAACACGATCGGCACGGCGAGTTCGGAGCAGCCCGAGAACTGGTCCCAGATGTAGCGGGGATCCTCGCGGGTATCGGCGACGATCTCGCCGCGGCCGGTCCGGGCGACGTGGCCGACGATGCCGTCGCCGACGGCGATCTCGATGCGCTCGCGGATGTCGCGCTCGCCGTGCTGCTTCTCGCCGTAGGCCGCTCGCTGGATCAGCCGGTCCCCGTCGCGCAGGTAGATGACGCAGTCGCTGAAGCCGAGCATCGAGCCGATCCGGTCCGCGATCGTCCAGACGATGTCGTCGAGGTCACTCTGCATCAGCAGCGTGAGCGCGAAGTCGTTGATTGTGCGGAGCTTGTCGGTCATGGGCGCTGTGGTTCCGGGCCGCTCCGGGCGATGCTGGCAGGGCCAGGGCCCGCCGTCGCGGGACCAGGTCTCAAATAAGACCGGTCGGTCCGGGCAAAATTCACGGCGCGGGCCGCGTTTGCCGGCCAGGGAGCCGCTCAGCGCTCGGCGAGGTCCCCGAGCGCGCCCTTCTCGATGCGCGCGCCGACCTGCTGGATGACCCGGGTCGCGCACAGCGTCCCGGCGCGCGCGCACTCCTTCAGCGACTTGTCGTTGGCGTAGGCGTAGAGGAAGCCGGCCGTGTAGGCGTCGCCTGCACCGGTGGAGTCGACGACCCGCTCGACCCGGATCGCCTCCTGCTGGACACGCTCGTCGCCTCGCACGACGACCGAGCCGCGCGCCGAGCGGGTGATGACGAACAGCGAGCGCGACGCGGCCGCCTGCGGCAGCAGCTCGTCGAAGTCGTCCGTCGCGTACAGCGCGAGCGCCTCGTCCTCGTCCGCGACGACGATGTCGGCGTGCTTGCGCACGAACTCGGCGAAGGCCTCACGGTGCCGCTCGACGCAGAACGAGTCGGACAGCGACAGCGCCACCTCGCCGCCGGCCTTGCTGGTCAACTGTGCCGCGCGTTCCGCCAGCTCCGGACCCTCGGGGATGTCCCAGACGTAGCCTTCGAGTAGCGTGATCCCGGGCTTGCCGACCGTTTCGGCCGTGACGTCGTCGACCGCGAGTTCGGTGCAGGCGCCGAGATAGGTCTGCATCGTGCGCTGGCCGTCCGGCGTGATCAGGATGTGGCTGCGTGCCGTCGGCGCGCCGCTGGCTGCCGGCGCGAGGCGCACGTCGACGCCGAGCGAGCGCATGTCGTGCACGAAGATCTCGCCGAGCTGGTCGTCGCGCACCTTGCCGATATAGGCGGCGCGGCCGCCCAGGTTGGCGAAGCCGGCAACGGTGTTCGCGACCGAGCCGCCTGACATCTCCGTGGCCGGGCCCATCTGCGCGTAGATCTCCCGCGCGCGGGCCTCGTCGATCAGGGTCATCGAACCGGGCCGGGCACCGATCTTCTCGAGAAACTCGTCGTCGACGTTGGTCAATATGTCGACGATGGCATTGGATACTCCGAGTAGCTGCACGCTCATGCTGAATCCTGGCGGGGGGGCTGGGGCCAAAAGGCGCATAGACTACCATCGGCCGCGTTGTGGCGTCGTGACCGGCGCGGCGGTATGGTTCGCTACACCGATCGCGCCGGGGAGCGCGCGTCGCGTCCCGGGGGGAGGGACATGAGGCAGTCCGCGAGCATCACGATACCGCTGACCCTGATCACGCTCTATTACGCGTTCTGGGTCGGCCTGCTGGCGTTCCTGCTGACCCGCTTCCCGGCGCTCCGGGATTTCTTCCCGGTCGGCGGGCTCGGCGATCTCGTCGGCGCCGACACGACGAGCTTCGAGCCGGTCTACTCGCACGTCGAGGAGACCGTGCTCGCGCCCTACGGGCCGTACCGGCTGGCGCTCGCGAGCATCGGCGCGGCGGTGCTGATCGTGCCGGTGTCCTGGGCCTACTTCATCACCAGCAGCAGCAAGGAAGTTGATCCCTCCTTCGTGCCGACGATCGTCATCATGCCGATCGTCGTGACCGGCATCTCGATGATCGTGCTGAACAGTCTCGCCCTCGCGTTCAGCCTGGCCGGCATCGTCGCCGCGGTACGTTTCCGCTTCGCGCTGGACCAGCCCTCGCACGCTATGTACATCTTCGCGGCGATCAGCATAGGCCTCGGCGCCGGCATCGGTGCACTCGGCGTCGCAGCCGTCATCTCCATGGCCTTCGTCTACGCGATGCTGGCGATCTGGAAACTGCAGTACGGCAAGAACATGTCCGGGCCGTTTTTCTCGATGCTGACCCGCCGCGATCGCAACGAGGACGACTATTAACGCCCGCATCCTGCTCGCGGCCGGCGGCCTCCTGCTCGCACTGCCCGCCATGGGCGAGGGCGTGTTCGCGCGCTACACGCTGACGGCAGAGTCCATGCAGCAGTGGCGCCTGCCGGGCCGCTTGCAGGAAATCTCCGGCCTGGCGCTCGACGAGGAGGGACGGCTGTTCGCCGTTGCGGACGAGGCGGCCGTTGTTTACCAGCTCGACTACGAGGCCGGTCGTCTGCTCAAGGCGTTCGCTTTCGGCGACCCGGTCCTGCGCGGCGATTTCGAAGGTATCGCGATCGTCGCGGGCGTCGTCTGGCTGGTGACCAGCGACGGCGAGTTGTACTCGGCCCCCGAAGGCGAAGACGGCGAGCAGCTGGACTTCGGACGCTACGTCACCGGGCTCGGCAGCCGCTGCGAGGTCGAGGGACTTGCCGCCGACGCCGGCGGGCGGCTGCTGATTGCCTGCAAGCAGGCGCGCGGCGAGCGACCGGCGCTCGCGATCCATGCCTGGTCGCCGGCGACCCGGGCGCTTGATCCGTCGGCGCGGATCGAGCTGCCGCAGCAGGATATCCTGCGCGCGATCGCTGACAATCGTTTCAACCCGTCCGGCATCGAGGTCGACCCGGGGACCGGCAACCTGCTGCTCATCGCCGCCCGCCAGCGCGCGGTCGCAGAGCTGACGGCCGACGGCCGACTCGTTGCGGCCCGGCGACTGCCGCTCGGCAACCGGCACCGGCAACCGGAGGGCATCACGCTGACCCGGGATGGTAGATTACTCATCGCGGACGAAGGCGGCAGCCACAAGGCGCGGCTCGCCGTGTACCGGCCGCGCGACGCCGACAACGAAAACGACAACAGCGACGCAGAATGAACGAGCCGATTGCCAGGGACGAAAGTCGCACGCTGATCTACGTGCACGGCCGCGAGTGCCAGCCGGCGCCGGAAATGCTGCTCGAGCTGACGCTGGCCGCGCTCGAGCTCGGCATCCGCCGCGACTACCCGGCCGCGCAGGACGCCTGGCAGGGGGTCGCGAAGCGACTTGCCTACTACGGTCAGCACACGAACGCGCTGCTCACCTCGCTCGGCGCGCACTACGACGAGCAGCTCGACGTCGGCGACTGCCGCAACGCGCTGCAGCAGCTCGCGGGTTATGCCAAGCGCAAGCACTTCGGCCTGTCGAACTACGACCGGCTGCCGGGCAAGTCCGCGGTGCCGGAGCTCGCCGCCGGCGTGGCGGCGCCGCTGCTGCGCTCGCTCGGCCTGTCGGGCAAGGTCATGGGCAAGGTCGTGCCCGAGCTGCAGGCCTACTGGCGCGCGGACGGCGAGTTCGCGGCGCGCGTGCAGAGCTGCGTCCGGGATGCGTTGCGCGACGCGCTGCTCGCCGGGGAGAAGGTGCTGCTCGTCTCGCACGGCACCGGGGCGATCGTGACCTGGGACGTGCTCTGGCAGCTGTCGCACGACGAACGCTGGCAGGACACCGCGGCCGCCAAGGTCGACCTGTGGCTGACGCTCGGCGCGCCGCTCGGCGACAACGCGGTGCGCGGGCGCCTGAAAGGCGCGAAGGAGCAGGGCCGCGCCCGCTACCCGGCCAACGTCATGAGCTGGCACAACGTCTCGGCAGAGGACGACTGGCTGTGCCACGACAACACGCTGGCGGACGATTTCCGGCCGATGCTGAAGCAGAAGCAGGTGAGCGCCATCCGCGACTACCACGTCTACAACCTCGCGGTGCGTTACGGGCGCTCGGACCCGCACTGCGCGCTCGGTTACCTCGCGCACCCGCGGGTCGCACAGGTCGTCAACGACTGGCTTGCGCCGCCGCTCGCGGCAGGGGCGGCTACAGGCAGCGCCTGAGCAGCCGGCTGCTCACGCGGCGGTCGCTGTCGATCGTCTTGTAGAACTGCTCGATGAAGCGCCGGCTCCGCCCGCGCTGGTCGTCCTCGAGCCCGGGCACCGTGTCCACCAGTCGCATGATGTCTGCGCGGGCGTTGCGGAATGCCTGCACCGCCGCGGGCAGGTGCTCGTTGTGTTCGCAGCGCCCGCGGTACAGGCGGGTGCGCACGCTGCGGATCTTCAGTTTCGGGTTCGGCACCGCGTAGGGCGCGCCGACCAGGCCGGCAAAATCGAAGTCGTAGGGTACCGGCAGCAGCTCGTCGCCAGCGCGGTAGAGCACGATGTTGTGACAGCAGATGTCATCGGCGGGCCCCGCGATCAGCGAGAAATCGGTGTTCGCGATCAGGTACTCGAACACCGCGACCAGCGCGGCCTGCTCGCCGGCCAGCCGGGCCGCCGGCGCGCTCTTGACCTCGGCGGGCTCCAGCCCGAGACGCTCGCCCAGCAGGTCCTCGTCCTCGATCAGGAACGCGTAGCGCTCGAACAGCCCCTCGTCGCTGTCGCTGCTCTGCCAGGAGATGCGCAGCAGGCGCGTCCGGAAGCTCTGCTCGGTCACGCTCGCGAGGATCCGGTAGGCGAGGTATTCCTTAAGCAGCTGCTGTTCGTAGTTGTCGCGCTCGGTGCGACAGTGCGTGACCAGCTTCAGCTTGTCCTGGCCGTCGAACACGCTGCCTTCGACCTGCTTCTTGCGGAAGTTGAGCCGCACCGGGGGGAATTCGCAGGTGCGTTCCTGCCTCCGGTAGCGGCCGCGCGCGCGCAGCTTGATGTCGAACTGGCGCCCGCCCTCGACGGTAAGCGTCCCGTCGTGGTACTCGCCGCTGTCCCGCTCTTCGCGGAAGGCGTCGAGCGGCGCAACGATCGTTACGGCAAGCGGCTCGACGTCGGCGAACAGCGGCGCGGCATCGCCGTCGGCGGCGAACAGCGGGCCGAAGCAGCAGGCGAGCAGGAGGCGGCTGGCGATCATGCGCGGTCTCCGCGGGGGGGTGCGCCGGCAGTCTAGCATGCGCGCGCGACTGCCAATCCGCGCGGCGCTCCACTAGACTGGCGCGCAGGAACAGAGACGGAGCGGCGCGTATGCAGAAGACGTCCGGGCAAGGCTTTCACTGCCGGATGGCACTGCTGCTGGCCGCGCTGCTGCTCGGCCAGCCCGCCTGCGCGGACTGGCGCTGGAGCGAGGTCGACGAGGTCGTCGCGCTGAGCGACGTGCACGGCGCCCACGACGGTTTCCGGCGCGCGCTGGCGGCGAGCGGCGTCATCGATGCCGAGGGCGGCTGGGCGGCCGGCGACCGCCACCTCGTCATCACCGGCGACCTGCTCGATCGCGGCGCCGACTCGCGCGCGGTCATGGACCTGTTGATGCGCCTCGAGGGCGAGGCCGCGGCGGCCGGCGGCAGAGTCACGCTGCTGCTCGGCAACCACGAGGTCATGAACCTGGTCGGCGACCTGCGCTACGTCGCGCCCGGCGAGTACGCGGCCTTCGCGGCCGAGGAAACGCCGGAGGAGCGCGCCGCCTGGCGCGAGCGCTTCCTCGCGCGCGCGACCGCGACGACGCCCGCGGCCGAGCTGGCCGCGCAGTTCGAGCGCGCGCACCCGCCGGGCTTCTTCGCGCACCGCCGCGCGTTCCGCGCCGACGGTCAGTACGGCGCGTGGCTGCTCGGCAAGCCCTTCGTCGTCGTGGTCAACGATACCGCCTTCGCCCACGGCGGACTGTCGCCCGCCTTCGCCGCGCTCGGCCTCGAACGCCTGAACGAGACGCTCGGCAGCGAGGTCGAGGCCTACGTGCGGGCGCTCGCGACGCTCGTGGACGCCGGCCTGCTGCTGCCCGGCGACGGCTTCTACGCGCATGCGAAGCTGCTCGCCGCGCTGCCGCCGGCGGAGTACCCGCCGGAGGTCGAGGCGGCGATCGCGACCATCAGCTCTTCGCCGATGCCGTCCGTGCACGACAACGGCAGCCCGACCTGGTACCGCGGCCACGTCGGCTGCCCGGCGATCCTCGAGCGTAGCCGGCTGGACGCCGCGCTCGCCGCGGTCAAGGCCGGGCGCATCGTCATCGGCCACACGCCGACCGCGAACCGCGAGGTGGTCGGGCGCATCGACGAGCGCATCATCGAGATCGACACCGGCATGCTGACGAGTTACTACGGCGGCAGCGCGCACGCGCTCAGGCTGCCGGCCGGGGGCGTGCCGAGCGTCATCGGCGAAGACGGCACGCTGGTCCTTGGCGGCGTCTTGCCGGATCCGCGACCGGAGGGCCGCGGCAGCCTGTCCGCCGAGGCCATAACCGCATTGCTGCGCGACGGTACGCTCAGTGCGGGGGAACGCCGCGAGGACGGCGGCGTCGCGGTCACGGTGATGGACGGCGAGCAGGGCCTGCCGGCCGTCTTCTACGAGGCGCCGTCGAAGCGCTCGCTGCCCGCGGTCGCGGCCTTCCGCCTCGACCGGCTGCTCGGCATCGGCCTCGTGCCGATCACGGTCCGGCGCGCGCTCGACGGCCGCGACGGCGCGCTGCAGGTGCTGCCGGAAAAAGCGATCAGCGAGGGCGAGCGCGCGCAGGCGCAGGCAGGCGGCGGTGCCTGGTGCCCGCTGCCGGACCAGTGGCAGAGCATGTACCTGTTCGACGCGCTGGTGTTCCAGGACGGCCGCAGCCCGGGGCAGATCCTCTACGATCGCGAGGCCTTCCAGCTGTTCCTCGTCGGCAACAACGACGCCTTCGGCACGAAGAGCAGCCGGCCGCGCTACCTGAGCGAGGTCGAGCTCGACGTCACGCCGGCCTGGCGCGCGGCGCTCGGGACGCTGACGCCGGAACTCGTCGAGCGCGAGTTCGGCGACGTGCTCGACGGCCGCCAGCGGCGCGCGCTGCTGAAGCGCCGCGACCGCTTGCTGGAAGGAAGCTGAGCGAAGCCTCGCGGTTCCGGAGGCGCCGGGGCCGCCCGCCGGAAGGAATCCGGGCGAAGCCGCGCGGTTTCAGAAGCGCCGGGACTGTTTGCTGGAAGCAATCCGGGCGAAGCCTCGCGGCTTCAGAAGCGCCGGGACCGCCTGCTGGACGCAACCTGAGCGAAGCCCGCCGCTTTCAGATATCGAGCCGCCGCGCGGCCGCGCCGATGTGCTCCGCCGCGCGGAACGCGAGCGCCATGATCGTCATCGTCGGCTGGCCACGGCCCGAGGTCACGAAGCTCGAGCCGTCGCAGATGAACAGGTTGTCGACGTCGTGGCTGCGGTGGTGGCGATCGACGACCGAGGTCTCCGGGTCGTCGCCCATCCGGCAGGTGCCGAGCAGGTGCGCGCCGCCGCGCTGCGGTTCGACCGGGTAGGCCCACTGCTGCTCGGCGCCGGCGGCCTCCATCAGTTCCATCGAGCGGTCGCGGAAGAACGCGGCCGTCGCCAGGTCGTCGTCGTGGTCGCGGTAAGTGATGCGCAGCGCCGCGCGCCCGAAGCGGTCCTTGTGGGTCGGGTCGAGCGTGACGTTGTTGCTGTCGACGGCGAGCGAGGTCGTGTTGCCAATCATCGACATCTGCCGCGTGAAGTTGTGCGCGAGCGCGGCCTTGAATTCGCGGCCCCAGCGCGGCCCGTCGAGCGGCATGCCGGCCAGCGCGAACAGGATCGGCGTCGACGCGAACAGCGGACGCGAGTCGATGCCGCCGCCGCCGTAGAAGCCGCGCTGCGGGTCCGACTCGTAGAAATCGTGGACGATGCGCGTGACCTGGATGCTCTTGTACTCGTTCAGCGGTTCGGCGAACACGCCGTTGACCAGCGAGTGGCCGTTGAACATGAGGTTGCGGCCGACGTAGCCCGAAGAGTTCGCGAGCCCGTCCGGGTGCGCGGCGCTGGCCGAGTCGAGCAGCAGGCGCGGGGTTTCCGCGCCGTTCGCGCTCAGCACGACTGCTTTCGCCTTCTGCGAGCGCTCGTTGCCGTCGGCGTCGTAGTAAAGCACTTCGTCGACGCGGCCGGCCGCGTTCGTCTTCAGCCGGAAGACGGTCGACAGCGGGCGGATCTCGCAGTGGCCGCTGGCCTGGGCCTGCGGGATCATCGTCGCGAGCGTCGAGGACTTGGCGCCGACCTCGCAGCCGAAGCCCATGCAGTAGCCGCAGTGTATGCACGCGGCGCGGCCGTTCAGCGCTTGCGACAGGATCGCGACCGGCGCCGCCTGCGGGTGCAGGCCGAGCTCGAGCGCCGCCTTCTCGAGCAACGCACCCGCCGACTTGATCGGCATCGGCGGCACCGGGAACGGGCGGGAACGCGGCGAGTCGAACGGGCCCGGCGCGCCCGAGATGCCGATTTCCCAGTCGACCTTCGTGTAATACGGCTCGAGCTCGGCGTAGCTCAACGGCCAGTCGGCGAAGTTCGTGCCGGCGATCGGCCCGAGCAGGCTGCGCTCGCGGAAGTCGATTTCGCGCAGGCGCCAGAAGTTGCCGCTGAAGTGCACGCTGCTGCCGCCGACCGTGCGCGCGTACTCCGCGGCCGGGAAGAACTGCGGCACCTCGGCGACCTTGCTCTCGTGGTCCCGGAAGGTCTGGCCGAGCGAGGCCGCCGGACCGCCGTGCAGCTCGCCGTTGAAGATCACGGACAGCTCGTCGTGGGTGAAGTCGCCGGCCTCGCGGAACGGGCCCTGCTCGAACACGACCACGTCGAAGCCCTGGCCGGCCAGCTCGCGCGCCATGATACCGCCCGCCGAGCCCGAGCCGACGATGACGAAGTCGACTGCTTCGTCGAGCGCGAAGCTCGCCTGTCCGTCAGTCGGCATCTGCGTGGTCCTCGCGGTAAACCGCGTCGTAGTGACCGAACGGCGGTGCGTGCGCATGCGCCCGGGCGTCCATGCCGAGGATCTGCCAGCCGACCTCGCCGCGGTTGCCGCCGTAAGAGGGCAGAGCGAAGGTGCCGAACAGCGTCAGCACGCCGAGAAATTCGAAGAACGGCGTATTCTCGCGCGCAGCGAGGTACGCGTCCTGCGCGTCCTCGTCGAGGTCCGCGAACGGGCGGTCGAGATCGGCCAGGAAGCCGGCGAGCCCCTCGCGCAGCATGCCGAGCTGGCCGGCCATGAAGCCGTCCATCGCCTGGTCGATAAAATGGACGACGCCGGCCTCGCGCGCGCCGGGCGTCTCGGTCGTCGGGATGATGCGGGCCGTGATTGCCTCGAGCGCGGCGGCCTCGTCGGCGCCGAGCACCGCGAAGGCCGCGCCGGAGTCGCGGGCCGTGCAGGCGGCCTGCGCGGTCGCGGCGATCGCCGGCAGCAGTCCGCGCAGCGCGGCCGTGCCGGCGACGGAGCCGGCGCCTTTCAGGAACAGGCGGCGGGTCAGGTCGTGTTCGCGCATGGCTCCCCCCGAAGCGATCACGTCGTTCGCGCAAGCTATCACAGTCGGTCGCAGGCGGCAGTCCCAAAACGGTGGCGGCCCGGGCTGCACAGTGCCGCTGCGCGGCTACCGGTAGCCGCGCGGATCACCTACCATGGGCGGTTAGCATCGGTGGTGAAACAATAAAGATCAGGGACTTATGGGGAGACTGACGACCCACGTGCTGGACACGGCGCGCGGCCGGCCGGGCGCCGGCATCCGCGTGCGCCTGTACCGCGCCGACGGCGAGCGCGAACTAGTGCACGAGACCGTGACCAATGCCGACGGCCGCACCGACGGGCCGCTGCTCGCGGACGACGCCTGGCGGCCCGGCCGCTACGAGCTCGAATTCGACGTCGCGGCTTATTTCGCCGGCCAGGATACGTCCGCTCCCGAGCCGGCGTTCCTCGACACGGTCACGCTGCGCGTTGGCCTGGCCGGCGATGCGCACTACCACGTGCCGCTGCTGGTGTCGCCGTGGAGCTATTCGACCTACCGGGGCAGCTGAGGCGGCCATGAGCGAGACCAAGCACAGCCTGCGCTTCGTCCTCGACGGCGAGGTCGTCGAAGTCACGAACCCCGGGCCGACGCGCACGCTGCTCGAATTCCTGCGCGAGGACCTGGGCCGCACCGGCACGAAAGAGGGCTGCGCCGAGGGCGACTGTGGCGCCTGCACCGTGGTCGTCGCCGAGCCCGGCGCCGACGGGCGCCTGCACGCGCGCGCGGTCAATGCCTGCATCCAGTTCCTGCCGACGCTGGACGGCAAGGAGCTGCTGACCGTCGAGAGCCTGCGCGGCGCCGACGGCAGCCTGCACCCGGTACAGCAGGCCATGGTCGCGTGCCACGGCTCGCAGTGCGGCTTCTGCACGCCCGGCTTCGTCATGTCGCTGTTCGCGCTGTACAAGAACGCGCGCGATCCCGGCCGCGTCGCGATCGACGACGCGCTGGCCGGCAACCTGTGCCGCTGCACCGGCTACCGGCCAATCGTTGCCGCGGCGCGCGACATGTACCGGCGCGCGCCGGCGCGGGCCGAGGACTGGCGATTGCAGCCTTTCGGCGCCGGCCCGGCCGGCGACGACGAGCAGCACCGCGTCGCGGCGCTGCGCGCGCTCGAGGACGAGCGGCTGCTCGCCGTCGAGCGCGACGGGCGACGATTCCTCGCCCCGCGCGACGCGGTCACGCTGGCCGAGCTCTTGCACGCGTACCCGGACGCAACGCTGCTGGCCGGCGGCACCGACGTCGGACTGTGGGTCACGAAGCAGCACCGCGATCTGGATACCGTGATCTGGACCGGTCGCGTGCGCGAGCTGCGCACGCTCGACGACGGCGAGGCCGCGCTGACGGTGGGCGCGGCGCTCAGTTTCGCCGAGCTGCTACCGACGCTTAACCGGCATTACCCGGCGCTCGAGGAGCTGTGGTTGCGCTTCGCATCGCCACCCATTCGCAACGCGGCGACACTGGGCGGCAACGTCGCGAACGGCTCGCCGATCGGCGACTCGATGCCGGCGCTGCTCGCGCTCGACGCGCGCCTGAAGCTCAGGAGCGCGACCGGCAGCCGCGAACTTGCGCTCGCCGACTTCTACCTCGACTATCGCAAGACCGCGCTCGCGCCGGGCGAGTTCGTCGAGAAGCTCGTGCTGCCGAAACTCGGGGAACACGACCGGCTCGCGAGCTACAAGGTCTCGAAGCGCTTCGACCAGGACATCTCCGCGGTCTGCGCGGCCGTGCGCCTGGGCTTTGACGGCGAGACCGTCGCCACGGCCCGGGTCGCGTTCGGCGGCATGGCCGCGATTCCGCAGCGCGCTTCGGGCTGCGAGGCCGCGCTCACGGGTCGGCCGTTCGACGCCGAGGCGCTCGCCGACGCGATGGCCGCGCTCGACGACGACTTCGACCCGATCAGCGACATGCGCGCGAGCGACGAGTACCGCCGGCGCGTCGCGAAGAACCTGCTGAAACGCTGCCAGCGCGAATTCCTGGCGGGCCACGCGCCCGAACCGCGAGTGTACGAGTATGGACGCCGCCGCACGGCCTGACGCGGACGGCGGCCACGTCGCCGGTGCCGCGGGCAGCGCGATCCCGCACGACAGTGCGCACCTGCACGTCAGCGGCGAGGCGCTGTACACCGACGACCTGCCCGAGCCGCGCGGACTGCTGCACGTCGCGGTCGGGCTGTCGGCACGCGCGCACGCGCGCGTCCTGGATCTCGACCTCGACGCCGTGCGCGCCGCGCCGGGCGTCGTCGCCGTGCTGACGGCGGACGACATCCCGGGCGCGAACAACTGCGGCCCGGTCATGGACGACGACCCGATCCTCGCGCCCGGCGTCGTGCAGTACGCCGGCCAGGCCGTGTTCGCGGTCGTCGCAACGACGGTCGGCGCCGCGCGCCGGGCCGCGCTGCAGGCGCGGATCGAGTACGAAGAACTCGAGGCGATCCTCGACCCGCTGACCGCGGTCGAAAAGGGCTCGTTCGTGCTGCCGAGCGAGACGCTCGAGCGCGGCGACGCGCCGCGCGCGATTGCCGGGGCCGCGCACCGGCTGCAGGGCCGGGTCGAGGTCGGCGGCCAGGACCAGTTCTACCTCGAGGGCCAGGTCGCGATGGCGCTGCCGCGCGAGGACGGCGACCTGTACGTCTACAGCTCGACCCAGCACCCCGGCGAGGTGCAGCACCTGGTCGCCGAGGCCGTCGGGCTGACTTCGAAAGACGTCGTCGTCGAGTGCCGGCGCATGGGCGGCGCGTTCGGCGGCAAGGAAAGCCAGCCTGCGCTGATCGCCTGCATCGCGGCGCTCGCGACCTGGAAGACCGGCCGGCCCTGCAAGCTCCGGCTCGACCGCGACGTCGACATGCTGATGACCGGCAAGCGCCACGACTTCGTCATCGACTACGACGTCGGCTTCGACGCCGACGGGCGTATCGAGGGCATCGAGTTCATGTTCGCGTCGCGCTGCGGCTATTCCGCCGACCTGTCCGGCGCGATTAACGATCGCACGATGTTCCACTGCGACAACGCCTACTACCTGCCGGCCGTGAAGATCGTGTCGCACCGCTGCAAGACGCACACGGTTTCGAACACGGCCTTCCGCGGCTTCGGCGGGCCGCAGGGCATGTATGCCATCGAGTACGTGATCGACGAGATCGCGCGCTTCCTCGACCGCGACCCGCTGGATGTGCGCCGGCTCAACTACTACGGCATCGGCGAGCGCGACGAGACCCCCTACCGGCAGGTCGTGGAAGACAACCTGCTCGAGCCGATCACGGCAAGCCTCGAGGCCAGCGCGGAGTACCGCGCGCGCCGCGCCGACGTCCGCGCCTTCAACGCGGCGCACGACACGCTGAAGCGCGGGCTCGCGCTGACCCCGGTCAAGTTCGGCATCTCGTTCACCGCCACCCACCTGAACCAGGCCGGCGCGCTGCTGCACGTCTACACGGACGGCACGGTGCACCTGAACCACGGCGGCACCGAGATGGGCCAGGGGCTGTTCACGAAGGTCGCGCAGGTCGTCGCGAGCGAGCTCGCTATCGACATCGACCGGATCAAGATCACGGCCTCGGACACGAGCAAGGTGCCGAACGCGTCCGCGACGGCGGCCTCGAGCGGCTCCGACCTGAACGGCAAGGCCGCTCAGCAGGCGGCACAGACGATCAAGGCGCGGCTGCGGCGCTTCGCCGCCGAGCACTTCCGCGTGGCCGAGCGCGACGTGCACTTCGCGGACAACCACGTCGAGGCGGGCGAGGAGCGCATCCCGTTCGCGGAGCTCGTGCAGCTCGCCTGGTTCGCGCGCGTGTCGCTGTCCTCGACCGGTTTCTACCGCACGCCGAAGATCCACTACGACCGCCCGACCTTCAGCGGCCGGCCGTTCTACTACTACGCCTACGGCGCGGCGGTGTCCGAGGTGCTCATCGACACGCTGACCGGCGAGTACCGGATCCTGCGCGTCGACATCCTGCACGACTGCGGCCGCTCGCTGAACCCGGCGATCGACATGGGCCAGATCGAGGGCGGCTTCATCCAGGGCGTCGGCTGGCTGACCGGCGAGGAGCTCTGGTGGAGCGCGCGCGGCGAACTCGGCACGCACGCGCCGTCGACCTACAAGATCCCGGTCTGCTCGGATGTGCCGGAAGACTTCCGCGTCGAGATCCTCGAGTCGGGCAAGAACCGCGAGGACACGATCTTCCGCTCGAAAGCGGTCGGCGAGCCGCCGCTCATGCTCGGCCTGTCCGTGTTCCACGCGCTGCGCGACGCGGTTGCTGCCTGCGGCGCGGACCGCTGCCGGCCGCCGCTGCGCGCGCCGGCGACGCCGGAAGCCGTGCTCGAGGCGATCATCGCGGTCGCCGGGGAGCCGGTCGATGACTGACTGGCTGCGCGAGGCGCGCGCGTTGCACGAGCGCGGCGAGCCGGCGGTGCTCGTGACCGTCGCCGGCGTGCGTGGTTCCGCGCCGCGCGAGACCGGCGCGAAGATGCTGGTCACCGCACAGGACAGCCGCGGCACGATCGGCGGCGGCGACCTCGAGTACCAGTGCCAGCGCATCGCCGCGCGGCTGCTGCGCGAGGAGCGCGCAGGCGGGCTGCGGCGCTTTCCGCTCGGCACACAGTGCGGGCAGTGCTGCGGCGGCGTCGTCGATGTGCTGTTCGAGCCGCTCGGCCTTATCGGCTGCCTGGACGAGCTGTTCGACGCCTGGTCGGAGCGTCGCGATGCCGTGCTCGAGACGACGCTCGACACCGACGGCCGGCTGCAGAAGCGCCTGCTCGCCGGCACGCCGCCTGACGTTGCGCAAAGGCAGGACGTGCCGGGCCGCGGCGGCCGCTTCTGCCTGCGCGAGCCGCTTGCCGGGCCGGCGTTCGACGTCGCCGTGTTCGGCGCCGGCCACGTCGGCAGCGCGCTGGTCCGGGTGCTCGCCGGTCTCGACTGCTCGTTGCGCTGGATTGACGGGCGGCGCGGGCTGCTGCCGCCCGGCCTGCCCGCGAACGTACGCGCTGTCGAGGCGCCGGACCCGTTGCGCGAGGTCGCCGCGCTGCCGCCCGGCACGTACGCGTTCGTCATGACCCACAGCCACGCGCTCGACCTTGCGCTGGTCGCGGCGCTGCTCGCGCGCGGCGACACGGCCTACTGCGGGCTGATCGGTTCGGCGACCAAGCGCCGCCGCTTCGAGCAGCGGCTGCGCGCGCAGGGCCTGGGCGATGCCGCGCTCAGGCGGCTCAGTTGCCCGATCGGTATCCGCGGCATCGACGGCAAGCGCCCGGCCGAGATCGCGATCTCGGCGGCGGCGGAAATGCTCCGCCTGCGCGAGCGGCGCGCCGGGGCCGACAGCCGCAAACCCGCCACGCTGCACGCAATCTCCACGCAAGGACGCTGACGCAACACATGGACGCTTACCTGGTCGACTGGCTGAACCTGATCGGCCGCTTCATCCACTTCGTGACCGGCATTGCCTGGATCGGCTCGTCGTTTTATTTCATCTGGCTCGACAACCACCTCGTGCCGCCGCAGGCGGCGGCCGACGACGCGAAGGGCGTCGGCGGCGAGCTCTGGTCCGTGCACGGCGGCGGCTTCTACCACGCGCAGAAATACCGCGTCGCGCCGCCCGCGCTGCCGGAGACGCTGCACTGGTTCAAATGGGAGGCCTACAGCACCTGGCTGTCCGGCATGTTCCTGCTGGCGCTGATCTACTGGTACGGCGCGAGCATTTACCTCGTCGACCCGCAGGTGCAGGACCTTGCGCCGCTCGCGGCGAGCGGGCTCGGAGCGGCGACGCTCGTCGCCCGCTGGTTCGTCTACGACGCGCTGTGCCGCTCGCCGCTCGGCCGCCATGAGCGTGCGCTCGGGGCCGTTCTGCTCCTGCTGGTGGCCGCGCTGGCCTGGGGCCTGTGCCAGCTGTTCAGCGGCCGCGGCGCATTCATCCACTTCGGCGCGGCGCTCGGCACGATCATGGTCGCGAACGTGTTCTTCGTGATCATCCCGGGGCAGAAGCGCATGGTCGCCGCGGCGGAGCGCGGCGAGGCACCTGAGCCCGTCGACGGCCTGCGCGGCAAGCAGCGCTCGGTGCACAACACCTATTTCACGCTGCCGGTGCTGTTCGTCATGCTCAGCAACCATTTCGCGATGACCTGGTCGCACGAGTACAACTGGCTCGTGCTGATCGCGCTCGCGCTCGCCGGCGCGCTGGTGCGCGCGTGGTTCGTCGCACGGCATCGTGGACGGCCGTCGCCGTGGCCGCTGGTCACGGCCGCGGTCCTGGTCGCCGCGGTTGCGATCGGGCTTGCGCCACGCAGCGCGGCGACGACGGCAGCCGCGGTGACGCTCGCCGACGTGCGGCCGGTCATCGAGGCGCGCTGCACGGTCTGCCACGCCGAGGAGCCGACCCACGTCGCGTTCCAGGCGCCGCCGGGCGGCGTCGTACTCGAGACGGACGCGCAGATCGAGACCGAGGCCACGCGCATTCACCAGCAGACCGTCCTGACCCGCGCGATGCCGATCGGCAACCTGACGACGATCAGCGAAGAGGAGCGCGCGCTTATCGACGCGTGGTACCGGGGGCGCAGCGATGACTGATCCCGGCTATCCGCGCGACATGGTCGGTTACGGCGCCCGGCCGCCCGCGGCCGACTGGCCGGGCGGCGCGCGGCTCGCGCTGCAGTTCGTCGTCAACTACGAGGAGGGCGCCGAGAACTGCGTGCTGCACGGCGACGCGGCCTCAGAGGCCTTCCTGTCCGAGATCGTCGGCGCGCAGCCGATCCCGGGCATGCGCCACGTGAACATGGAGTCGCTGTACGAGTACGGCTCGCGCGCCGGCTTCTGGCGGCTGCACCGGCTGTTCACGGAGCGCGGCCTGCCGGTCACGGTGTTCGGCGTCGCGATGGCGCTGGCCCGCAACCCGGAGGCGGTCGACGCGATGCGGGCGGCCGACTGGGAGATTGCGAGCCACGGCTACCGCTGGATCGACTACCAGCACGTCGACGAGGCGACCGAGCGCGTGCACCTGCAGAAGGCGATCGAGCTGCACCGCGAGGCGACCGGCGAGCGCCCGACCGGCTGGTACCTCGGCCGCTGCAGCCCGAACACGCACCGGCTCGTCGCCGAGGAGGGCGGCTTCGTCTACAACGCGGACAGCTACGCCGACGACCTGCCGTACTGGGACTACGCGCACGGCGCGCCGCAGCTGATGGTGCCGTACACGCTGGACGCGAACGACATGCGCTTCGCGACCGCGCAGGGCTTCAACAGCGGCCGGCAGTTCCACGACTACCTGAAGGACAGCTTCGACCAGCTGTACGCGGAAGGCGCGGAGCGCCCGGCGATGCTCTCGGTTGGCCTGCACTGCCGGCTGGCCGGGCGTCCGGGCCGGGCCGCCGCGCTCGCCCGCTTCCTCGACTACGTGGCCGCGCACGAGCGGGTCTGGGTCTGCCGGCGCATCGACATCGCGGAGCACTGGCGCGAGAAACACCCGCCGGAGGCGCGCAGTTGAGGGGCGCGGACAAGGCGGAATTCGTCGCGCGCTACGGCGGCATCTACGAGCACTCGCCGTGGGTGGCCGAGCGCGCGTTCGAGCGCCTCTCGGCCGAGCGCGAGCTGACGCTCGCGGAGGCGATGGCGCGGGTCGTCGACGAGGCGGGCGAGGAGAAGCAGCTCGCGCTGATCCGCGCCCACCCGGACCTTGCCGGCCGCGCGGCCGTGCAGGGCGAGCTGACCGCCGCCTCGACCGGCGAGCAGGCCAGCGCCGGCATCGACCAGTGCACGCCCGAGGAATTCGCCCGGTTTACCGAGCTGAACGACCGCTACCGCGAGAAGTTCGGTTTTCCATTCGTCATGGCGGTGCGCGGCAGCAACCGGCACGCTATCCTCGCCGCCTTCGAGGAACGGCTGGCCAACGACCCGGCCGCGGAGTTCGCGCGCGCGCTCGCCGAGATTCACAAGATCGCGAGGCTGCGGCTCGCGGCACTGAACGACCATCACGGATGAGTGACGTCAACGACAAACCCTTTCACCAGTGGCTGCCGCTCGCGCACCCGCGTCTCGGCACCCGCGTCATCGCCGCGAGCGACGAGTTCTTCGCGGCCAAGGAGCGGCTGATCGAGCCGGCGCCGCCCGTGTTCCTGCCCGACAAGTACGACGACCACGGCAAGTGGATGGACGGCTGGGAGTCGCGCCGCCGGCGCAGTCCAGGCCACGACTGGTGCGTCGTCCGGCTCGGCATCCCGGGCATCGTCCGCGGCGTCGACATCGACACGAGTTTCTTCACCGGCAACTTCCCGCCGACCGCGTCGCTGGACGGCTGCGTCAGCGACGAGGACCTGCCCGGCGAGGACGCGGGCTGGCAGCCGCTGCCCGGCGAGACCGCGCTGAAGGGCGACTCGCATCACTGGCGGGCCGTGCACTACGGGGAGCCGGTCACGCACCTGCGCCTCAACATCTTTCCGGACGGCGGCGTCGCGCGGCTGCGCGTGTTCGGCGAGGTGCGACCGGACTGGTCCGCCGTCGGCGACGACGAAACGCTCGACCTGTTCGCGGTCGAGAACGGCGGGCGCGCACTGGCCGCGAGCGACGAGCACTACGGCTCGATGCACAACCTCAACGTCGCGGGCCGTGGCATCAACATGGGCGACGGCTGGGAGACCGCGCGCCGGCGCGGGCCGGGCAACGACTGGTGCCTGGTGGCGCTCGGCCACCGCGGCGAGATCTCGCAGGTGGAAATCGACACGGCGCACTTCAAGGGCAATTACCCCGACCGCGCGTCGCTGCGCGCCGCCGATGCCGGCGGGCAGTCCCTGTCGGAGCTGCTCGCCGCCTGCCAGGAGTGGCCCGAGCTGCTGCCCGAGTCGAAGCTCGGTGCGCACCGCGAACACTTCTTCGCGGACGAACTCGCGGCCCTCGGCCCGGTGACCCACGTGCTGCTGTCGATCTTCCCGGACGGCGGCGTCAGCCGCCTGCGGCTGCACGGCCGGCTGGTGCGTGACTGAGATGGCCGGGCGCATCCTGACACCGCTGCCGCTGACGGCCGAGCGCTTCGCGCCCTACGGCGACGTAATCGCGGCAGGCGCAGGCGAGCGCGGCGCGATGAACGCCGCGCGCTTCGAGCGCTGGGACGACCTGGCAGGGATCGACGTCGATCCGCGCGACGGCGGCCACGTGGCCCTGAGCGTCGCGCGCTGCCGCACGCCGACCCGGCTGCCGTACCGCGTCGACATGATCGAACGCCATCCGCTCGGCAGCCAGGCCTTCGTGCCGCTCGGCGGGTTCCGCACCTCCCGCGGACGCGGCGGCAAGCTGCGGGTGATTGCCAACATCAAGAAACCCGCAGTCCTCGAGCGGATTCTGGGCCAACTCGGCCACACTGCGGAGCCCGTCGATCCGGCGCATCCGAGCGGAGCATCGCCGCCGGGCGATCACTGGGTCTGACCGCTCCGTCCTGGCCTTCACGATCCGGGTCACCGTGCAGGGACGGGCGGGTCTTGGCTCATGTAGTGCTGCGCCAGCATTTCCGGGGGTGACAGGGGATCGTTTACGCGCCTGAACGGCGAGGGACCGGGCCAGCTCCGCCCGAAGCCGGCCTCGATCTGCGGTCGTCGTGCCGGTTGTAGCCCGGTTTCAGCTCGCTCCAACGGTTTGGCTCCTGACACAACATTTTGCTTACGATCCGCCTGCGCTTTGTCCCACGGCCGCCAATGTCGAATTGCAAAAGGAAATCCCACATTACGCAATCCTTGGATTCCAGTGCCTCTTTCGGATAGGTCGCTTGAAGATTCGCGCATAGCTACGTGAATGCGCCACCGATGCTTGAAAAATGCAGGAATGTGCGATTCGTCGATCAAACTTACTATACTTGTCTTAATGCAGAATGGATGACAAAAGAATTCGGGGACTCATTTAGGTTAGCTGTGCTCGTCCTTGCTCCCCGTCCCGAATAATTCTAGGCAATGTCGTCACCCGCGTGATCCAAAAGGAGCCCGGCAGGCGACGGTCGCGGTATCCGGCAACGACCAGTCGATGGCCCATGAGCTCGGGCCTGGGAACCACGAATATCCAACATGAACTACATTCACGGAATTCTCTGGCGATGCTGAGATAGGTTTTCTTATGGCTTTCCAATTTGACTAACGTCGGACTACCGAAACATCCATACAAAATGCCGACTTTCGCATAAGCCGCATGATCACGACTTAATTGATACGGGGCGCAGCTACCAAGTCGGAGGGCCGGCATAGAGAGCCTTCCAGATTGTTCTTGGTGTAGCTGGAAGCGTGTGAAAGATGGTGCACATAAAGGAGAAAACGAATGAGAAGAAAAATTTTCGGAATACCACTGCCATTCTTTGCATTCATACTTCTGATGTCATTTTTCTCGCCAGCATCCCATGCGAATGACTGGTTGTCTTATGTGAATTCTGCTGTATCGAATCCGAGCATTTCTGGAGTGTACTGGCAGGTCGGCACGGATGCCGAAGGCGATTTGGCCGTCACAGCAGTAGCCGTAGATAACAACGGGAACGTAACGGACGTGTCACACTTTGATGAGACTGGCGATCTGACGACCGGAGCAACGCAAAGCGGGGAAGAATCGCTCGGGGATTATATAGAGCGAACCGAGGGCGGTGGTGATGTAGGCAGCAGCGGTTTCTATAATCCCAACGACCCATTCAGCGATCCATACAATTGTGGTTTCGATTGTGGTGACGACGATCCCTTCGGCACGCCGGACGATCCATTCGGCGGTGGTTTCTAAACGCGTATGGGCCGAGGCTTCAAAGTGCAGACAGAGCCCAGGTCAAGCGCGCGTCGGAACGTGCGTATTTTCGCCATTCTGGCTTCAGTTGCCATCGTATGCGTGTTCCTTCTGGCTCGCCTGGCGGAAGAAGACGTACGGTCTCAGACACACTCGCGTATCCTTGATACTGGCGCCAGCGCAGGTGGCGACATGCTGCCTTCGCCTGGCGGCGCTTCCGAAACCGCCATGGAGCCACGATCGGAGGGACCAGTCCGCAAAGGTGGCGAAAGTGACACATTGCCCGCGTCAGTTTCGGATCAGTCTGGTAAGTCTGGCGAGTCGCTTGCTGTGCACACTACGGACTCGGCAAATCGCACCATAACTGTGGAAAACGTCGGGCTATACTTTCTGGCAGAGACTGATAAAGCACGAGCCGACTTAAACGATGCGATCGAGTCGCAATCGCATGATTTATCGGCGTCGAATCAAACTGTAGCGAGCATTAATTCGGTTCTTATGCAATTTGATATTGGTGATTTAGCGAGCGATTGGCAGATCGATTGCCGCGTCACAATATGTATCGCCGCAATCGAGGGAACTTCGTTACAAGATCTCGATGAACAGCCTGTGCACGCTATGTTCGAAGCGCTCGGTTTCGAGAAAATACTTTGGTATCGAGATTACAGACAAGAGACTACGACTGTTTTTATGCTGCGTCCTGGGTTCGAGTACGATAGGAGCGCTTCACAGGACGATCAACCAGAGTAGTGAACCTAGAACAGGTGTATGCAGAAAAGAATTGATAATCGATGACTAACCGATTGCTACGGGCTAAATTGCTTCGCTGATGCATGCCTACACTTGAAAGGCAACAAGTGGAAACTTGGGACTTTTGATTCGTACGCTCGCGTGATTATTGGGATACCTCACGACGGAGCCTACGGCTCGTTGCCGGGCGTCGACAGGTGGTATCTTGTCACGTCGCCCATGAAACCTCTATTTTGGTTGCATTTGACATTCGCGTCGCCGTCTTCCACGCCGCAGCGGGTATTAACGTTGGAGCGTTGCTTAATTGGTGATCGACGGCGGCGTCAGCCGCCTGCGACTGCACGGCCGGCTGGTGCGTGACTGAGATGGCCGGGCGCATCCTGACACCGCTGCCGCTGACGGCCGAGCGCTTCGCGCCCTACGGCGACGTAATCGCGGCAGGCGCAGGCGAGCGCGGCGCGATGAACGCCGCGCGCTTCGAGCGCTGGGACGACCTGGCAGGGATCGACGTCGATCCGCGCGACGGCGGCCACGTGGCCCTGAGCGTCGCGCGCTGCCGCACGCCGACCCGGCTGCCGTACCGCGTCGACATGATCGAACGCCATCCGCTCGGCAGCCAGGCCTTCGTGCCGCTCGGCGGGTTCCGGTTCATCGTCGTGGTCGCAGCGCCCGCGCCCTCGGCCGAGGCCGAGGACCTCGCCGCGTTCGTGACCAATGGCCGGCAGGGCATCAACTACCGGCGCGGCACCTGGCACATGCCGCTGATCGCGCTCGAGGCCGGCCAGGAATTCCTGGTCGTGGACCGCGCCGGCGGCGGCGCCAACTGCGACGAGCACGTGCTGGCTGAGCCGGTCGTGCTCGAGGCGCCGTGAGCGCGGCCCGCACGGCCGCCTACCGCGGCACGCTCTTGCACTGCCTCGACGAGCCGGGTCCCGGCAGGGACGCGGCGGTCGAGTGTTTCGACGACGGCATCCTGGTCGTCGCCGACGGCCGCGTCGCCGAGGTCGGCCCGGCCGGGGCCGTGCTCGAACGCCTGTCCGCCGACGTGCCGCTGGTCGACTACCGCGGCCGGCTGCTGGTGCCGGGGCTGATCGACTGCCACGTGCACTTCCCGCAGATCGACATGATCGCGTCCTACGGCGAGCGCCTGCTCGACTGGCTCGAGCGCTACGCGTTCCCGGCCGAGCGCCGCTTCGCGGACCCGGAGTACGCGGCGGACGCAGCGGGGTTCTTCGTCGAACAGCTGCTCGCGAACGGCACGACCAGCGCGCTGGTGTTCGCGACCGTGCACCCGCAATCGGTCGACGCGATCTTCACGGCGGCCGCGAAACGCAACATGCGTCTGGTCTCCGGCAAGACGCTGATGGACCACGGCTGCCCGCAGGACCTGCGCGACGACGCGGACTCGGCGATCGCCGAGAGCCGCGCGCTGATCGAGCGCTGGCACGGGCGAGGGCGCCTCGGCTACGCGATCACGCCGCGCTTCGCCGTGACCTCGAGCGCGGCACAGCTCGCGGCCGCCGGGCAGCTCGCCGCCGAGTACCCGGACGTGCACGTGCACACGCACCTGGCCGAAAACGAGGAGGAGATCGCCGAGGTCGCGCGGCGCTTCCCGGACCATGCGAGCTACCTCGATGTCTACCGGGCGCACGGGCTGCTGCGCGAGCGCGCCGTGTTCGCCCACTGCCTGCACCTCGACGACGCCGACCGGCGCATGCTCGCCGCGGGCGGCGGCGCGATCGCGTTCTGCCCGACGTCCAACCTGTTCCTCGGCAGCGGGCTGTTCGACTACGACGCCGCGCGCGCCGCCGGCATCGAGGTCGGCATCGGCAGCGACGTCGGCGGCGGCACCAGCCTGAACCTGCTGCGCACGCTGGCCGAGGGCTACAAGGTGCTGCAACTCAAGCGGCAGGCGCTGCCGCCGTACCGGGCGCTGTACCTGGCGACGCTGGGCGCGGCACGCGCGCTCGGGCTCGACGACCGGATCGGCAGCTTTCGGCCGGGGCGCGAGGCGGACTTCGTCGTGCTCGACGAGGGCGCGACGCCGCTGACGGCACGGCGCGCGGCCGCGGCAACGTCGCTCGAAGAGCGGCTGTTCGCGCTGACGATGCTGGGCGACGACCGCGCGGTCGCCGCGACTTACGTCGCCGGCGAGCCGGCCTGGGCGCGGGTGGGCTGAGCCGGGGTCTCCCTAGAGCCGGTCGGCCGGCACCAGCTCGCGCAGCCGGTCGATCACCGGCTCCAGCTCCGGCTTGTGCAGGCGCAGCTCGTCGATCGTGAGCCCCGACAGCTCGTAGGGCAGCACGAGCCAGTCCTGCGTCTCGTGCACGTAGTAGTCAGGCGTGCGCACGGTCTTCTCGCTCGGCCGGTACCAGACGCTCGCGATGCGGATGTCGTGCGGCAGGTTGCGCCGGGTCTTGCGCGCGAGCTGGTCGATCACGGCGCGCACGCTGTTGCCGGTCGAATAGACGTCGTCGACGATCAGCATCGAGTGATGCGCGCAGACCTTCTCGAGCAGGTACTGCAGGCCGTGCACGCGGATCGACTCGGCCTTGTCGACCATCTGCGAGTAACTGGCCTGGCCGGCGTAGGAGGTGCGGATCGCGATGTGGTCGGTCGGCACGCCGAAATGGTCGAGACCTTCCTGCACCGCGATACCGACGGCGCTGCCGCCGCGCCACAGCCCGACCAGGAAGTCCGGCCGGAAGTCGGCCTCGGCGATCTGCCGGGCCAGCCGGAACGAGTCGAGCAGCAGGTCGTCGGCGGAGATGAAGGTCTTCTGCATCGGGTTTCCGGTCCGGCGCGCAGGCGCTAAGATGAGGCGCGCCATTATAACGACAAGCGCCGCGACGGCGAGCGCGCAGGGAGACCCGATGGACAAGACCGTGCTGACGGCCGGGGAGCTGCTCCGGGATTCGTTCCGCCTCGGCGTGAAAATCCTGGAAAGCGGCTTCGAGCCGACCCTGATCATCGCGATCTGGCGCGGCGGCACGCCGGTCGGCATGGCGGTACAGGAGATCCTCGCCTACTGCGGAGTCGATTCCGACCATATCGCGATCCGCACCTCGTCCTATACCGGGGTCGACCAGCGCAGCGCGGTCGCCGTGCACGGCCTGAACTACATCATCAAGAAGGTCTGCCACGACGACCGGGTGCTGATCGTCGACGACGTCTTCGACACCGGCAATACCTTCCGCGCCGTCATCGACGAGCTGCAGGAGCGTGCGCGCGGCAACACGCCCGAGGACATCCGCATGGCCGTGCCCTGGTACAAGCCGAGCCGCAACGAGACGGACCTCGTGCCCGACTACTACCTGCACGAGACGGCCGAATGGCTCGTGTTCCCGCACGAGCTGGACGCGCTGACGCCCGAGGAGATGCGCGCGCGGCGGCCGGAGCTTGCCGAGATCGTCGCCGGGGTACCCAAGCCCGCCGCATGAAGGCGGTCTGCGTCTACTGCGGCTCCGCGCCGGGCGACTCCCCCGACTATGCCGCCGCCGCGGTCGCGCTGGCCCGCGAGATCGCCGGCCGCGGGCTCGATCTCATCTACGGCGGCGCACACAAGGGCCTGATGGGCGAGATCGCGGATGCGGCGCTCGCGGCCGGCGGACGCGTGGTCGGCGTGATCCCGCAGGCACTGCTCGACCGCGAGGTCGCGCACGAGAACCTCAGTGAGCTGATCGTCGTCAGCTCGATGCACGAGCGCAAGGCGCTGATGGCGCAGCGCGCGGACGCGTTCGTCGCGCTGCCCGGCGGCTTCGGCACGCTCGAGGAACTGGTCGAGACGTTGACCTGGGGCCAGCTCGGCATGCACGAGAAACCCTGCGCGCTCATGAACGTCCGCGGCTACTACGACCCGTTGCTCGGCTTCTTCGACGCGGCCGTGCAGGAGGGCTTCCTGCGCCGCGCGCACCGTGACATGCTGATCGTCGAGAGCGAGCCCGCGCGCCTGCTCGAGCGCTGCACGGAGTACCGCGCGCCGTCGGTCAGCAAGTGGCGCCGCTGAGCTCGCGCGCGGGCTCGGCGAAGCGTATCCGGAGCTTGCCCTTCGCGGGCAGGCGCAGGTTCGAGGCCGTCAGCGTGTAGCGCAGGGCCAGGCGCCGCTTCGCGAGCGCGCTCCCGGCCGCGACGCGCAGCGGCGACCCGAAGACCGGCGTCGGCACGCCCGGCGGCAGATCGCCCAGGGGCACCGCGACGCGCACCGCGTTGTCGCAGACGCTGACGGCCGGGTAACTGTCCGCCTCGAGCATCCCGCGTTCGACGAATTCGCCGTCGCGCAGCAGCGGCGGCAGGCGCTCGGCGACGAACAGCTCGCGGTGCCGCGGCATCCGGATCGATAGCGATACGTCGCGCAGCGGCTCGCTGCCATGGTTGACGACGACGAGCTGCACCGGTCCCGCGTTCTCCTCGTGAAGGAAATGCTCGTCGCGTTCGCGGTAGGTTTCGGCGGCGGCCTCGACGCCCTTCAGCAGGTCGGTCGGCGAGTCGTCGTCATAAGCCGAGTCGCTGCCGAACAGGCGCGCGTGCGTCAGTCGCGCGAGCATCGTCGTCGCACCCGTGCCGCGCGACTTGCGCTTGACGTCGGCGACGTGGCCCAGTTTCGCGCGCGCGAGCTCCGAGGGCCGCTGCGCCAGGTCGACCGTGGCCAGCTCGCAGTCCTTGTGGATCAGTTCCCCGGGAAAGCCGAGTTCCAGCTGCTCGGGCGAGACGGCGTCGCGGAAGTGCGCCTCGAACATCGCCTGCAGCTGGCTGCGGCCGAGCCTGACCGGCTCGCCCCCGGCCAGCGCCCACGCGTCACCGCGCCGCAGCCGCTCCGAGTGGTCGATCCGCACCATGTAGGGCCGGTCCGTGCAGGCGGAGATCTCGAATACCCCCACCCGCTTGCCGTCCACCGTGGCCGACTCGTGGCGCACGCGCAGGGCGGGCTCGACGAACTCGGCGACCAGCTTCGCGTAGGGCGGATTGCCGGAGAAGTCCGCGGCCGGCACGTCGTGGCAGGCCTTGCCGCCGGCCTCGTCGATCGTGACCCCGACCAGCAGGTAGCGCGGCCCGTCGCCCGCGGCGTTCGCCAGCGCGATCACGTCACGCAGGAAGGACGCCGTACCGCGCGCCCCGTAGGCTTTTTCCCGGAAAAGCGTGTCCGGGCCCGCCGCGGCCTGGCGGATGATCGATAGGTAGTGGCTCATGGGCAACGCAATCGACAGACTCCGTCACGGCGTATCGGCCGAACCCGGCCGCACTTGAGACGGACCCGCCGCCCACGAAAAAGGCCGCGCCGGGCGGAGCCGGCGCGGCCTCGATTCCGGGTCAGGCCAGGCTGCCTACCAGCGCAGGCGCCAGCCGCTGCCCGCCGACGTCGCGCGCCGGCGCTTGCGCATGCGTGCGTGCAAGGTCGCGCGCTTGTCGGCGAGCCATGCCTCGCGGTTGACGTACGGGTCTTCGCCCTGTTCGCGGCGGCGCCGCTCCTCGGCGATGCGGAAGTTGCAGAATTCCTCGTAGGAGCTGATCTCGGCCTTCAGCTCGCGCAGGACCAGCTCGACGTAGATCGCGTCGTCGAGGAACCCGAGCCCCGGGACGTGGTCGGGGATGATGTCCTCCGGGTCCGTGAAGTAGACCAGTGCCCCCAGGACGCGCTTGCGGTCCTCCTCGCCGAGGTTCCACTCTTCGTCGCCGAGCATGTTGATGACGATCTCGAGCTTGACCAGCCGCTCGGAGATGAACTCCGGCAGCTCGGCGTCGCGCGCCTCGTCGATCATCTTGCGGGCCGCTTCTTCGATCTGCTGCGCGCTGCTGTCGCTGGCCATGGCCTTGCGGGCCTTGTCGACGATCTCCTGGAAATGGTCGAGGTCCTGGTCGCTCAGCGTAAATGTGATATCGAGAGGCATAGGTAACCGTCCTTATTGAGTGTTCTGGGTGTCGGACCGGGTCGGCGTGCCGGACCGCGGCAGGCGCGGGCTCCCCTGCGGCCCGCGCGCAATCCGTTCCGGGCGGTCGCCGGCGCGCCCATGGATTGTATACGCTCGGGCGGGCCGCGGCCATTGGCCGGCTTGCCGGCCCCGTGGCCGCCGACCATACTCGCGGGCTTTCGTCCCCGGGCCGCCCAGCCGTGAACACAGAGCACCTCGACGTCATCGCCAGCGAGCCGCCGGCGATCCCCGCCGACGCGGTTCGCGGCCTGCTGCGCCGGGAGTACGGCATCGACGCAGAGCGCCTGCGGCCGCTCGTCAGCGAGCGCGACCAGAACCTGCGGGTCACGAGCGCCGCCGGCGAGTTCGTCTTCAAGATCGCCAACGCGGCGGAGGACCCGGCCGTCACCGACTTCCAGATCCGGGCGCTGCGCCACGTAGAGGCGGGCGGCCTCGAGGTTCCGGCCGTGCCACGCCTCCGGCTGACGCTCGACGGCACCGACCGGGTACACGTGACCGACGGCTCGCAGCGGCACGTCGCGCGGCTGGTCAGCTGGGTGCCCGGCGTGCCGCTCGATGCGGCGCGGCTGGATGCGCCGCTCAGCCGCGAACTGGGCAGCGGCCTCGGCCGGCTTGCGCGCGCGCTCGCCGACTTCGACCACCCGGGCACCGGCCAGGGCCTGCTCTGGGACCTGCAGCGGGCGCCGGCGCTGCGCCACGTGCTGCCGTCGCTCGGAGACCCGGACGAGCGCGCGCTGGTCGCCGCCTGCCTCGACGAGTTCGAGTCCGACGCGGCACCGGTGCTGGCCGGCTTGCCCACCCAGGTCATCCACAACGACGGTCACGCGGGCAACCTGCTGCTGGACGGCGGCTCGCCGCCCAGGCTCGCGGGCGTCATCGACTTCGGCGACATGCAGCGCGCGCCGCTGGTCGTCGACGTGGCGGTCGCGGCGGCCTACCTGCGCTCGCAGGACGACGAGCTCGCGTTCATTGCGCCGTTCCTGGCCGGCTACCACGCCGAGGCGCCGCTGTCCGCTGAGGCGCTCGGCATACTCCCGGTCCTTATTTGCATGCGGCTCGCGACGACGATCGCGGTGCTCGGCTGGCGGCAGAGCCTGCGCCGCGACGGCGACGCCTACCTCGCGGAGGCCGTGGCAAGCGAGGCCGACGCGCGACCGTTTCTCGAGCGCCTGCGGGCCCGGCCGCGCGCGGAACTCGCGGAGCGGCTCGCGGCCGCCTGCGACGGGCTTCAGCCCGAGTCGTAGGGATTGAAGCCGCCGCCCTCGTCGCGGCGCGGCTTCTTCGCGGCGGGCTTCGCCGTGCCGCCGGGCGTGTCGAGCAGCTTGCGCAGCCGCTGCGTGCTGACCAGCGACAGTTCGTCCTCGTTGCCGCCGGCTTTCGGGGCCGGCGCCGGTTGCGCGGGTGCCGGTCGCGCGATCGCCGGCAGGTCCTCGTCCTGGGTATCGAGCAAGGCCTGCAGGTCGTCGTCGTCGATGACGCGGAACATGCCCGTCCCGGCATCGCGGGCCAGGTAGCCCTCTTCGTCGCCCGCCGCGAGCTTGCGGATTTCGTCGCGCGGCGCATCCTCGGCCGCGTCCAGCAGCTGGCGCAGCTGCTGCGTCGAGACCAGCTCGAACCGGGCGGTCTTGATCGTGTCGTCCCAGACCGTGTGGCCCGTTTCGTCGGTGTGGACCTTCGGGCGCTTGCCGGGTGGCGGGCCTTCGTCGTGTGGCGCGTTCATGGCGGCTCCCTCGATGTCCGCCGGAGTCCGGCGAATTATAGGCGCCCGCGGCGCGCCTGGCAGCGCCGCCCCGGAACCGGCTTGAGCGATCGCTCAGCTTTCTCCGGGCTCCGGCAACTGTGGACCAGGTCCCGGAATACAAATTAACCGCAGCGTACGATTTTTCGCTGAAACCCTTCCGGATCGAGCAGGAATGCGTCTCGACGCCGTGCTGACCATCGTTTTCGCCGCTGCCGCGGCCGCCTACCTGCTGCTCGCGGCCGAGCTGTGGCGCAGTCGGCAGAGCGGCGGCCGCCGCGTTGCGGCCGTGTTCGTCCTGGTCGGGCTCTGGTGCGGCGGCGGTGCGCTCGCCTACGCCGGGAGCGCGGGCCTCGGCCTCGCCGCGCGCGTCGCGCACTTCGCCGGCGCCGCGCTGCTGCCGGTGCTGGTCCTGCTCGTCTTCCACGCCTACGTCGGCCGGCCGCTCGGCCGTCTCGCCGCGGGGCTGCTGTCGCTGGTGCCGCTGGCCACGCTGCTGTTCGCAGCGAGCAACCCGTTGCACGGGCTCGTCTGGCACGGACCGGGTCCGCTGGCCTGGGGTCCGTGGTTTCTGTACGTGCACGCGCCGTACAGCTACGCCCTGCTGGCCTGGACGATCGGCATGCTGCTGCTGCATTCGAGCGCGGTGACGCCGGCGAACCGTGCCGTCGTGCTGCTGCTCGCCGCCACCGTGTGCCTGCCGACGGTCGCGCTGGTGCTGCACGATCTCGGTCTCGTGACGCATGCGGCCGCGGCGGTGCCGGCCACGTTCACGGCGCTGTTGCCGGTGTTCGCCTGGCTGGTGCTGCGCGAGCAGGTCGTCGAGCACACGCCGCTCGCCTACGCGACGGTGTTCCAGAACATGACCGACCCGGTCGTCGTCGTCGATGCGCGGCGGCGCGTGATCGGCCTGAACAGCGGCGCGGAACGCATGCTCCGGCTGCGCGAGTCCGAAGCGTTGCGCGTGTCGCTGGACGCACTGTTCGGTCCTGACGTGCCGGAGGTCAACTGCGCGCTCGACAGCGGTGCGCCGCAGCGCATGCTCACGCAAAGCGGCCGCTTCCTGCACGTGCAGGCCTCACCGATGCGCGCAGGCAGCGGCGACGCCGGGCAGGTGCTGCTGTTTCGCGACGTCAGCGACGTCGAGCGGGCGCAGCAGGAGGTTCGCAGCAGCGAGAAACTGCTGCGCACGCTGATCGACCACTCCGTCAACGGCGTCGTGCGGCTGCGCTGGGCCAGCGAGGAGGGCAGCCGCAGCCTGCGCTGCGTGTTCGCGAACGCGGCCGCCGGGCGCTTCCTCAGCGCGGCGCCCGAGTCGATGCTCGAGCGCGACGCCGGCGCGATCATCCGCCTGGCCTGCAGCGGCATGGACGCTGACGAGGCGCGCACCGTCGTCGACAAGTTCCTGTGCGATACGCGCCACGGTGAGGTCGTCGACGTCGAGACCCGCGTCGACGACGGCGCCGGCGGCAAGTGGCTGCGCGTGATCGGCGAGCCGGTCGGCGACAACGTCGCTGTGACCTTCGTCGACGTGACCGACCGCAAGGCGAAGGAACTGCAGATGGAGTCCATCGCCTGGTCCGACCCGCTGACCGGCGTGCTGAACCGCCGCGGCTTCGAACGCGACGCCGCGCGCCGCCTGTCCGAGAGCGACGACCTCGCGACCGGCGCGCTGCTGTTCATCGACCTGAACGACTTCAAGACCATCAACGACCGCTTCGGTCACGAGGTCGGCGATCGCCTGCTGACGATCGCCGCGGACCGCCTGCGCCGCACGCTGCGCGCCTGCGACATCATCGGCCGGCCGGGCGGCGACGAATTCGTCGCGCTGGTGCCGGACGTCGAGCCGGAGCTCGCCGAGTCGCTGGCCACGCGGGTCGCGACGGTGCTGGAGCAGCCCTACCGGATCGGCGAGGCGCAGCTCGCCTGCACGGCCAGCATCGGCCTGGCCCTGTACCCGGAGCATGCGAACACGCTGACCGGCCTGATGCGCGCGGCCGACCAGGCCATGTACCGCGCCAAGGCCCGCAGCCGCAACGTCGTGGGCTTAGGCTGCCGCCACCTGCTCGAGAAGGCCGGCTGAGCCGCCCGTCAAGTTCCCGGCGCTCCCGCCGATAAACCCTGCAGGAAGCGGCTCCCGCCGGGGGCGCCGCAGACGGGAGCTTGCGACATGAAGCAGCTCGACAGGCCCGGCCTGCTGGCCGCGGCGTTCGCGTTGCTCGCGGGCGCCGCCGGTGCTGCGCCGATCGCGACCAACACCGCGCTGCCGGTCGGCGACGGCAATGCCGTCGTGCGCGGCCAGCTGGTGTTCGCGCGCGCCGGGGCGCCGGGCGTCGATGTGCGCACGCGGCTGTTCCGCACGACGATGGGCTACGGGGTCACGCCGCGGCTCGCCGTGTTCGCCTCGGTGCCGATGCTCGAGCGCGAGGCCGCCGGCTCCACCGTGTCCGGCATCGGCGACTCCGCCGTGTTCGCGCGTTACGAGCTCTACCGCGAAAACGGCGTCGGCCGGACGCTGCGCCTGGCCCCGTTTGCCGGCACCATCCTGCCGACCGGTCGCGAGGGCGAGACCGGCGACGGCTCCACCGACTTCTTCGGCGGCGTCGTGCTGACCGTCGCGACGACCCGCTGGGGCCTCGACAGCCAGCTGCGCTACGACGTCAACCGCGAGGCGCACGGCCGCGAGGCCGGCGACGTGCTGCGCGCCGAGACCTCATTCCAGTACCGGCTTGCGCCGACGCTGACCGGTGCGGTCGATGCGGGCTTCCTGTTCGCGGTCCTCGAACTGTCGGCCGTCCACGCGGCGCAGAGCGAGGTCGGCGGCGTGGCCGTCGGCAACTCGGGCGGCACGCGCCTCGCCGTGACCCCGGGTCTGCAGTGGGCATCGTCACGCCTGATGTTCGACCTGGGCGTGCAGCTGCCCGTCGCCGAGCGCCTGAAGGGCACGCAGGTCGAGCCCGAGTACACGGTGCTCGGCAGCGTGCGGATCAATTTCTAGGTGGCGCCCGTGAAACGCATCGCCGCACTCGGCCTGCTGCTGACGGGCGTCGTCGCCCTCGCCGCCGACGAGGTGCAGTACATCATCCGCATCGACGGCATCACCTGCCCGTTCTGCATCGCGACCTCGGAGCGGGCGCTCGCGAAAATCGAGGGCGTGCGCAGCGTGCACAGCGACCTCGATACGGGGCGCGTCTTCGTCTGCGCGGACGCGACCGCGGAACTGTCCCGCGAGTTCCTGGCCGAGCTGTTTCGCAGCAAGGGCTTCACCTATCGCTCGGTGCGCCGCAGCAGCAGCTGCGCGAAAGCGCCGGCGCTCGCCGGGCAGGCGTCCGCCAGCGGCCGCGAGCACAATGCCGGCGGCCACTGAGATGCCGGACCGGGTCGGCGGCCGCGCCCACTGGCTGTGGCTGCTGCTGCTGGCAGCGGGCTCGACTCTGCTGTGCTGCGCGCTGCCGATGCTGCTGGTCGCGATCGGCTTCGGCGCTGCGGCCGCCGCGTTGTTCGCCAACCTGCCGTTCCTCGTTGACCTCGCCGTGCACAAGGCCTGGCTCTTCGCGCTGAGCGGCGCGGGGCTGCTGGCCGCCGCGATCGCCGAGAGCCGCCGCAGCCGGCAGTGCCCGGCGGACCCGCGCCTGGCCGCGGCCTGCCGCGCGGCGAACCGCTGGAACCGGCAGATCCTGTTTGCCGCGACGCTGCTCTGGCTGACCGGTTTCGCGACCGCCTACGTCGCGCTGCCGGCTCACGCGCTGCTCGCCGGCTGAGCACGGCATGAATACGCGCGCGCGACCTGCTAGGGTCTGCGCGATGCGCTACGCCGCCTACGGTTCCAACCTCCATCCGCTGCGCCTCGCCGAGCGCACGCCGTCCGCGGTCCCCGAAGGCAGCGCGGCGGTGCCCGGCTGGGAGCTCGCGTTCAACAAGCGCGGCGCGGACGGCTCCGGCAAGTGCACCCTGCGGCGCGGGGCCGCGGGTATCTGGGTCGCCGTCTACTCGCTGTCCGCGAGCGATGCGCTGCGCCTCGACGGGGTCGAGGGCAGCGGCTACGAGCGTGCCGAACTCGAGGTGCCCGGCTACGGCGCCTGCTTCACCTACCTCGGGCATGCGGACTACCTCGACGATCGGCTGCAGCCATACGACTGGTACCGTGACCTGGTGCTGGCCGGCGGCCGGCACCACGGATTCCCGGCCCGCTACCTGGCGACGTTGGAGCGCCTGCGCTGCGCAGCCGACGACGATGCCGTGCGCCGGGACCGGCACGCCGCGCTGCTCGCGCGGCTGGGCGGCGCCGCGGGGCTATAATCGCGCGATGAAGTACCGGCTGCTGTCCATCGTGTGCGCCCTGGGCTGGCTGCTGCTCGCCGCCGCCTGCGCGACGACGCCGCCGGCAAACGTCGAGAACATCTGCGCGATCTTCGACGAGAAGCCCGGCTGGTACGGCGACGCGAAAAAATCCGAGAAGCGCTGGGGCACGCCGGTGCACGTGCAGATGTCGATCATCCGCCAGGAGTCCTCGTTCCGTTTCGACGCGCGCCCGCCGCGGCGCAAGCTGCTCGGTTTCATCCCGTGGACCCGCCCGTCGAACGCCTACGGCTATGCGCAGGTGCTCGACAGCACCTGGAAGTGGTACCAGCAGGAGGCCGGCGGCCGCTTCGCGGACCGCGACGACTTCGGCGACGCGATCGACTTCGTTGGCTGGTACACGAACAAGACCCAGAAGACCCTCGGCGTGTCGAAGTGGGACCCGTACAACCAGTACCTCGCCTACCACGAGGGTCACACCGGCTGGCAGCGCCGCAGCTATCGCGGCAAGCGCTGGCTCGTGGACACGGCACGCAAGGTCGAGTACCGGGCGAAGGAATGGGGCGCGCAGCTCGCGCGTTGCGAGGACGATCTCGACGACGGCTGGTGGATATTCTGAGCCGCGGGGAGCTGCTATGGAACTGCAACAATTGAGCGCGTTACTCGGCTGGTGTGCCGTGATCAACTTCGGCCTGCTGGCCTGGTGGGCGGCTTTCATTGTCTTCGCGCACGACTTCGTCTACCGCCTGCACACGCGCTGGTTCCGGCTGCCGGTCGAGCGCTTCGACGCGATTCACTATGCCGGGATCGTCGCCTTCAAGCTGGCGACGCTGACCCTGTTCGTCGTCCCCTGGATCGCGCTGAAGATCGTCTCCTGACCGTCGCCCGCGCGCCGTTCGCGGCAGGCCGAAGCCGAGGCGACGGCGCTACCCGGAACGGCCGCGCCGGTCCCGCTGGCCGCGGGTCGCAGGCGGGTCCGGTGCGGATCGCCGGCGGGCCGTGGCCGTCGCCCGAACGCCGCGGGGGCGCGTAATATTCCGGCCGATCGGCCGGTCCATGGACGCATACCTGCTTCAGGAGCATTCCATGATTTCCGGCCGCGGCTACGTTTACGCAAGCTTCCTCTTCCTGCTGGTCTCGACTTTCGTGCTGTCGCACGGCGTGCGCAGCGCTGCGAACGACTACGCCGCGCTGCCGGCCAGCGCGGCAGACGTCGATCCCGCGCGCACCGGCGAGCGCGCGCCGGCCTTCACGGTGCGCAGCGTGGCGGACGAGCCCTACCGCTTCGAGCCGGACGCACTCGAGCGCCCGGCCGTGCTGATCACGTTCCGCGGCGGCTGGTGCCCGTACTGCAACCTGCACCTGTCGGAGCTGCGCGACGTGATTCCCGAGATTCGCGCCATGGGCCTCGACGTGCTGTTCCTGTCCGGCGACCGGCCGGAGCAGCTCTACGCCGGGCTGCAGGCGGACACGCAGGCCGACATCGCGGAGCGCGATTACCTGATCCTGTCCGACGCCGACATGCAGGCGGCGCTCGCGCTCGGTATCGCGTTCCGTATCGACAAGGGCCTGACCGACTATCTCGAGCGCAAGCAGCGCGACTACGCGGGCTCGTCGATCGGCCGACACAACGCGCTTGCCGTGCCGGCGGTCTACGTCGTCGACGCGAACGGCGAGATCGTTTTCGACTACGTCAACGCCGACTACAAGGTGCGCCTGCCGGCGGACGAATTGCTCAGCGCTGCGCGCAGGGCCGGACCCTGAGCGCGGCGGCGCTTCGCTTCGGGCAATACGGGCCGTTCGCGGCCCGTTTTTTTGTGCGTACGCCTGTGGCAGGCTTGGCCGCTCGCGCCGGTTGGCGGTAAGGGGGGCAGGGCATGAGCGAGAGCAGACCCGGCGGCGGGCCCGTCGCGCGCATCGTCCGGGCGGCCACGAAAGTCGAGCCGCAGGAAATCAGGGCGACGTTGCTCGCCTTCCTGTTCATTTTCCTGATGATGGCCGCGTACTTCATCCTGCGGCCCGTGCGCGACTCGCTGGCCAGCGAGTTCACCGACACCGAGCTCAGCCTGCTCTGGACCGGTACCTTCGTCCTCAGCGTGCCTGCCGTCGTGCTTTACGGGGCGAGCCTCCCGCACGTGCGCTTCGACCGGCTCGTGCCAGCGGTGTACGCGTTCTTCGCGGCGAGCTTTTTCGCGTTCTACGCGGGCGCCCGCGCCCTGCCGGACGCGGTCTGGCTCGACAAGCTGTTCTACGTCTGGATAAGCGTGTTCAGCCTGTTCCACGTGTCGGTCTTCTGGAGCTTCATGACCGGCGTGTTCAACCGCGAGCAGGCCAAGCGCCTGTTCGCGATCATCGCGACCGGCGCGAGCGCCGGTGCGGTTGCCGGCCCCGCGATCGCGACCTTCTTCGCCGACGATCTCGGAACGCTGAACCTGATGCTGATTGCGGCGACGATGATGCTGTTGCCGATCCCGCTGATAGGCACGCTGGAGCGCCTGAAATCGACACAGCTCGGCAACGCCGAGCTGAGCGCCGACCTCGAGCGCCAGCTGCAGCTCAGCCGCAACCCGTTCTCCGGCTTCACGCTGCTGCTGAAAGATCCCTACCTGCGCGGCATCGCGCTGTTCATACTCCTGTACGTCGCGATCAACACGATGTTCTACTACGAGATCCGCGACCTGCTGCGCGACTTCGAGCGCGCGACACGCACGCAGTGGTGGGGCGGCATCGACCTCGTCGTCAACACGCTCGCAATCGTCACGGCGCTGTTCGGCACCGGCCGCCTGGCCACGCGCTTCGGCATGCCGACGACGCTCGCGCTGTTGCCGGTGCTGATGGTCGCCGGCTTCCTGCTGGTCGCCGCCAGCCCGGTGCTGATGGTGCTGGTCGGCCTGCAGGTCCTGCGCCGCGCCGGCAACTACGCGATCACGCGGCCCGGCCGCGAGATGCTGTTCACGCTCACGGACCGCGAGCGGCGCTACAAGGCCAAGCCGGTCATCGACATTGTCGTCTACCGCGGCGGCGACATGCTGACGGCCTGGGCCTACACGGGCGTCACGGCGCTGATCGGCCTGGGCCTCGGCGGCATTGCTATAATCGGCGCCGTCGTCGCCGCCGCCTGGGCGGCGACGGGCATTTACATGGGCCGCCGCTACGAGCGCACCCCCGACAGGACGGCGCTCGCCGTCGAGGACTGATACCCGCATGACCGATGCCTGGATCTGCGCGGCCGTGCGCACGCCGATCGGCCGCTACGGCGGCGCGCTGTCCGCCGTGCGCGCTGACGATCTCGGGGCGATCCCGATCAGGGCGCTCATCGAGCGCCACCCTTCGCTGGATCCGACCGCGCTCGACGACCTCGTCTACGGCTGCGCGAACCAGGCCGGCGAGGACAACCGCAACGTCGCGCGCATGTCGCTCTTGCTCGCCGGCCTGCCGCCGACGGTGCCGGCCGCGACCGTGAACCGGCTTTGCGGCTCGGGCCTGAATGCCGTCGCGAACCTCGCGGACGCGATCCGCGCGGGCCAGGCGTCGCTTGGCATCGCCGGCGGCGTCGAGTCGATGTCGCGCGCGCCGTTCGTCATGCCGAAGCCCGAGCACGCGTTCAGCCGCAGGGCCGAGATCTTCGACACGACCCTCGGCTGGCGCTTCGTGAACCGCGAGCTGGAGCGCCAGTACGGCATCGACTCGATGGCGGAGACGGCCGAAAACGTGGCGGACGAATACAAGGTGTCGCGCGCCGACCAGGACCGCTTCGCGCTCGCGAGCCAGCTGAAGGCCGCGGCCGCGATCGAGGCCGGCCGGCTGGCCGCCGAGATCGTGCCGGTCACGATTCCGCAGCGCCGCGGCGAGCCGCTCGTCGTCGATGCGGACGAGCATCCGCGGCCGGACTCGACGATAGAAGCGCTCGCGAAACTGAAACCGATCGTGCGCGAGGGCGGCACGGTCACGGCCGGCAACGCCTCGGGCATAAACGACGGCGCCTGCGCGCTGCTGCTCGCGAACGAGGCCGCGGCGAAGGCGCAGGGGCTCGAGCCGCTGGCGCGCGTCGTCGCCTGGGCCGCCGCGGGCGTCGAGCCGCGCGTGATGGGCATCGGGCCGGTGCCGGCGGCGCAGAAGGCGCTCGCGCGCGCCGGGCTTGCGATCACGGACATGGACGTGATCGAGCTGAACGAGGCCTTCGCCGCCCAGGGACTCGCGGTGCTGCGCGAGCTCGGCGTGGCCGACGACGCGGAGCACGTGAACCCGAACGGCGGCGCGATCGCGCTCGGCCACCCGCTCGGCATGTCGGGCGCGCGGCTGGTCACGACGGCCGTGCACGAACTGGTGCGCCGCGGCGGGCGCTACGCGCTGGCGACGATGTGCATCGGCGTCGGCCAGGGCATCGCCATGGTGCTGGAGCGGCCGTGAGCCGGGCGGCGCCGGACGACACGCGCCGCTCGCTGCGGCTGCTCGGCGAGCGCATCCGCGGTCGGCGCACGGTCGGCCAGTTCCTGAAACAGCCGGTCGCGCGTAAGCTGCTGCTCGAGGCGATCGAGGTCGCGCGCTGGGCGCCGAACCACCACGTCACCGAGCCCTGGCATTTCTACGTGCTCGGCGACGAGTCGATCGCACGCGCGGTCGAGCTGACCCGCGCGATCACGGCGGAGAAGAAGGGCGAGAAGGCCGCCGACTTCAAGGCCGCGGCCGCCGCCGAGCGGCCGGGCTGGCTGGTCGTGACCTGCCGGCGCTCGGCCGACGAGCTGCGCCAGCAGGAGGACTACGCGAGCTGCTGCTGCGCGATCCAGAACCTGATGCTCTACCTGTCCGAGGCCGGCGTCGCGACCAAGTGGTCCACGGGCGCGATCACGCGCGACGCGCGCTTCTTCGAGCTGCTCGGCGTCGACCCGGTAGACGCGTTCGTTGCCGGGCTGATCTTCTACGGCTACCCGCGTATCACGCCGACGCAGAAGCGGCGCGAGGTCGAGGAGATCACGACCGAGATGCCGTAAGGAAGTACTCCGGCTCGCCGCTCAGCATCGCCATCAGCACCGCGTGCTTCGTGGCGGGCGCGAGCGCGGCGAGCCCCTGTTCCAGCCCCGCACGCAGCGTCGCGACCTCGCGGTTGGCGCTCGCTTCGAGCGCCTGCCCGGGCGCGGGCTGCCAGGCGGACTCAGGCGGCCGGCGCCGTGCGGGCTGCCTCGCGCAGGTCCGCGGCCTCGCGGCGCTCGAGGTACACCGCCGCGCTCAGGTCGCCGGCCACGTTGACGGTCGTGCGGCACATGTCGAGGATGCGGTCGACGCCGATGATCACGCCGATCGCTTCGCCCGGCACGCCGATGGCCGCGAGCACGATCGTCATCAGCGGCAGCGAACCGCCCGGCACGCCGGCGGCGCCGACGGCGGTCACGACCGCGAGCACGACGACGACGAGTTGCTGGCCGAGCGTGAGCTCGACGCCGAAGACCTGCGCGAGGAACAGCACCGTGACGCCCTCGAACAGCGCCGTGCCGTTCATGTTCATCGTCGCGCCGAGCGGCAGCACGAAGCCCGCAATCGGCCCGGACACGCCGAACTGCTCGCGCGCGACCGTCATGTTAGTAGGCAGCGTGGCGTTGCTTGAGCTGGTGCTGAACGCCGTTACCAGGCTGGCGCGCGCCCGGCGCCAGAACACGGCCGGGCTCAGCCGTCCGAGCAGGCGTACGGCGAGCGACAGCGTGACGCCCGCGTGCAGCAGCAGGCCAAAGAGCACGACGGCGATGTACACGCCGAGCTGCTCGAGCAGGTGCCAGCCGAAGCGGTACATCGCGACGAAGACGAGCGCGAATACGCCGACCGGCGCGAAGCGCATCGTGATCTCGATGATCTTGACGGTGACGTCGGCGATCGACTGCATCAGGTCGAGCATCGGCGCCGCCCGTTCCGCGGGCAGCATGCCCAGCGCGATGCCGAAGGCCAGCGCGAAGAAGATGATGCCGAGCATGTCCATTGTCGCCGCGGCCTGCACCGGGTTGCGCGGGACGATGTTGACCAGCATGTCGACGCCGAACGCGGTGGGCGGCGTGGCGAGCTTCGCGCCCGTATCGGCGGCAAAGGTCTCGAGCAGCAGCGTGCGGGTCCCGGCGTCCATGCCGGCGCCGGGCTCGACCAGGTTGACGAGGCCGATGCCGAGCAGCACGGCCAGCGTCGTCGTGGCGAGAAAGTACGCGAGCGTGCGCCCACCGATCCGGCCGAGCTTGCCGACGTCGCCGATGCGCGCGACGCCGAGTATCAGAGAGGCGAATACCAGTGGCACGACGACCATCAGCAGCAGGCGCAGGAACACCTGGCCGGTCGGGACGAGCACTACGCGCGTCGTCCACTTGAGCCAGGCCGCATCGGCGAGCAGGGCGTTGGCGAGGATGCCGGCGCCGGCGCCGGCGGCGAGTGCGATGACGATCTTCGTGTGCAGTTTCACGGCACGGCTCGGGGACGGGAAGCGTCCGCGGCGCGCACTCTACGCCTGAATTCCGGCGCAGGGAACTGGCGACCGACGGTCCTTGTGCGCGGCGCGATTCGGGCGGCATTGCGGGCACCGCGGGCCCGCCGCCCGGGTGGCGCAGGTTCGCGGCGGAATGCGACCCTGCCCGGTCAGTGCGCGGAGATCGCGTCGCGACGTCGAGGCATTTACCCCCTCAGGACGCCCAGCGACGCTTGCGCGCCCCTTGGCCAGCCGGTTACTTGCGGCCCTTGCCCCCGCCCTTGGTCGGCTGACTGCTGGTGCTCTCTTCGGTGGCCGGTTCGCTGGGCTGCGGTTCTTCGCCGGCAGGCTCCGGCGCGAGTTGCTCCTCGACCCAGACATTGATGGCCATGCCCTCGCCGAGCGACGCACTCCACAGATAGCCGTCCGACCACAGGTAGCCGTCGGCCCACAGGTAGCCCGTGCTGTTGACGGAGCTTGCGCCGCTGCTGTCGGTGAACGAGTAGCCGTCGGCCCACAGGTAGCCGTCGGCCCAGAGGTAGCCGTCGGCCCAGAGGTAGCCGTCGGCCCAGA
>ERZ869936.274-NODE-274-length-54405-cov-7.301546_pt1 | contig 54405 bp, 47 predicted proteins | sample MGYA00520876_ERZ869936 | MGnify/ENA primary metagenome ERZ869936 (study PRJEB32218, sample SAMN09650985) | biofilter metagenome | isolation source: enrty point of leading RO module | place: Saudi Arabia: Thuwal, RO plant located on Red Sea | collected 2016-02-17 ... | reverse complement strand
GCGCCGCTTCTTCAGGCGCCGCGGCTACCGGGTCGTTGGCCATATTGCAGGCTATTACGATCGGCGCGAGGCGGCGACCGTCATGGTCTCGGACCTGCGCTGCGGTGCAAACAACGCGACGCAGATCGAATAGAAAATTCCGCGCGACCAGCGCTAACCGTGCTTCGTCGCGTATTCCCAGCCGAGCGTTGCGAGCGGCCTGACCGCGTCGGCGGCGCGCGCGGCGTGGACGCTGGCCGCGGTGCCGTCCCGGACGCGCCCGGCGATGCCCTGCAGGATGCCGGCGAGCCGGAACAGGTTGTAGGCCGCGTAGAACTCGCGGTGCGGTATGCCGTCGCGGCCGGTGCGCTCGCAGTAGCGGCGCACGTAGGCGTCCTCGTCCGGAATGCCGAGCGCCGCGAGGTCCTTCTGCGCCAGCCCGGCCGAGCCGAAGCCGACCTCCGGCATCTGCCAGGCCATCAGGTGGTAGGTGAAATCGCCGAGCGGGTGGCCGATCGTCGACAGTTCCCAGTCGAGCACGGCGATGACGCGCGGCTCGTCCGGGTGCAGGATCAGGTTGTCGAGCCGGTAGTCGCCGTGCACGATGCTGCTGCCCTCGTCGTCCGGAATGTTCGCGGGCAGCCAGTCGATCAGGTAGTCCATCGCCGGGATCTCGCGCGTTTCGGAGGCGCGGTACTGCTTCGTCCAGCGCGAGACCTGGCGCTCGAAATAGTTTCCGGGACGGCCGTAGTCGCCGAGCCCGAGCGCGTCGTAGTCGAGCATGTGCAGCGCGGCGATGACGCGGTTGACATCGTCGTAGATCGCGGCGCGCTCGTCGGCGGACAGCCCCGGCAGATCGAGTTCCCAGAAGATGCGGCCGTCGACGTAGTCCATGACGAAAAACGTCGTGCCGGCCACGTCCTCGTCCTCGCACAGCAGGTAGGGCCGCGGCACCGGGAAACCGGCATCGTGCAGCGCGCGGATTATCCGGTACTCGCGGTCGACGGCATGCGCCGACTTGAGCAGCTTGCCGGGCGGCTTGCGGCGCAGCACGTAGCGGCCCGAGCCGGCCGTGAGCAGGTAGGTCGGGTTGGACTGGCCGCCCTTGAACTGGCTGACGGTCAGCGGTCCGCTGAAACCGTCGATGTGCTCCGCGAGCCAGTCGGCCAGCCGCCGCTCGTCGAGGCGCAGCGCCTCGCTGACCGGGCGCGTGCCGCTGAACTGCTGCTGGCGGCTGCTCATGCCGGCCGGTCAGCCGCGCGGTTCGACGAAGAAGTCCGGCACCAGCCCGTCCGCCGACGGGTCGACGGCGTAAACCGACAGGTCGGTGATGCCGGCGCTCTCGAGCACCTCGTCGTCGATGCAGAACTGGCCGGTGAACTCGCGGCTCGGCTTCGTCAGGATGACGTGCGCGGCATCCGCGACGATCTCCGGCTTGCGCGAACGGCGGATCATTTCGTCACCGCCGAGCACGTTCTGCACGGCGGCCGTGGCGATCGCCGTGCGCGGCCACAGCGCGTTGACGGCAATGCCCTGCTCGCGGAACTCGCCGGCCATGCCGAGCACGCACATGCTCATGCCGTACTTGGCCATCGTGTAGGCCACGTGCGGCGCGAACCACTTCTCCAGCATGTTGAGCGGCGGCGAGAGGTTCAGGATATGCGGGTTGTCGGACTTCTGCAGGTACGGCAGGCAGGTCTTCGACACTAGGAAGGTGCCGCGCGTGTTGACCTGGTACATCAGGTCGTAGCGTGACATCGAGGTGCGCTCGGTGCCGCGCAGCGAGATCGCGCTCGCGTTATTGATGCAAATGTCGATGCCGCCGAAACGCTCGGCGCCGGCCGCTACCGCTTCCTGCACCTGCTCCTCGAAGCGGATGTCGCAGACCACGGGCAGCGCCTGCCCGCCGGCTTCGGCGATCTCGTCGGCGGCGGTGTAGATCGTGCCGGGCAGCTTCGGGTGCGGCTCCGCGGTCTTGGCGGCGATGATGACGTTCGCGCCGTCCTGTGCCGCCCGCTTCGCGATCGCGAGGCCGATGCCGCGGCTCGCGCCGCTGATGAAAAGAGTCTTGCCGCCGAGATCCGCCATGAGCCGCCACCGTGACCGGGAAGGCAGGCATCATACCGTATCGGCGCGGCCGCGCCGTTACATGCGGAAAATGCCGTACGGCAGCTCGGGGTCGCGCGGCCGGTTCATCGACGCGGCAATCGCCTGGCCGAGCACGCGCCGCGTGTCGAGCGGGTCGATGACGCCGTCGTCCCACAGCCTGGCGCTCGCGTAGTATGGATGTCCCTGGTGCTCGTACTGCTCGCGGATTTCCTGCTCGAAGGCCTGCTGCGCCTCGGCCGGCCAGTCCTCGCCGCGCGCCTCGAGGCCGTCGCGGCGCACGGTTGCGAGCACCATCGACGCCTGCTCCCCGCCCATGACCGAGATGCGCGCGTTCGGCCACATCCACAGCATGCGCGGCCCGTACGCGCGCCCGCACATCGCGTAATTGCCGGCGCCGAACGAGCCGCCGATGATCACCGTGAACTTCGGCACGCTCGCGGTCGCGACCGCGTTGACCATCTTCGCGCCGTCTTTCGCGATGCCGCCCTGCTCGGCCTTGCGCCCGACCATGAAGCCGGTGATGTTCTGCAGGAACAGTAGTGGGATGCCGCGCCGGTTGCAGAGCTGGATGAAATGCGCGCCCTTCTGCGCGGACTCCGAGAACAGGATGCCGTTGTTGGCGACAATGCCGACCGGGTAGCCGTACAGGTGCGCGAAGCCGCAGACCAGCGTCTGCCCGAACAGCGCCTTGAACTCGTCGAACTCGGAGCCGTCGACCAGCCGCGCGATGACCTCGCGCACGTCGTAGGGAAAGCGGAATTCGCGCGATACGATGCCGTACAGCTCCTCCGGCGGATAGGCCGGGTCCGCGGGCTCGCGCAGCGCGAGCGGGATGTCCTTGCGCCAGTTCAGGTTGGAGATCACGTCACGCACGAGCTCGAGCGCGTGGTTGTCGTTGTCGGCCAGGTAGTCGGTGACGCCCGAGATCCGCGAGTGCACGTCGCCGCCGCCCAGCGTCTCCGCGTCGACGACCTCGCCCGTCGCCGCCTTCACCAGCGGCGGGCCGCCGAGAAAGATCGTCCCCTGCCGGCGCACGATGATCGCCTCGTCGCACATCGCCGGCACGTAGGCGCCGCCGGCGGTACAGGAACCGAGCACGGCGGCGATCTGCGGTATGCCCTGCGCGGACATGCGTGCCTGGTTGTAGAAGATCCGGCCGAAGTGGTCGCGGTCCGGGAACACCTCGTCCTGCTTCGGCAGGAACGCGCCGCCGGAATCGACGAGGTAGATGCACGGCAGCCGGTTCTGCTCGGCGATCTCCTGCGCGCGCAGGTGCTTGCGCACGGTGAGCGGGTAGTAGGTGCCGCCCTTCACGGTCGCGTCGTTGGCGACGATCATGCACTCGATGTCGTGCACCTGGCCGATGCCGGCGATGATGCCGGCCGACGGCACCTCGTCGTCGTAGAGGCCCCACGCGGCGAGCTGGCCGATCTCGAGGAACGGCGAGCCGCGGTCCACGACGGTGCGCACGCGGTCGCGCGGCAGGAGCTTGCCGCGCTTCAGGTGCTTGTCGCGGGCCCGGTCGCTGCCGCCGCGCGCGACCTGGCGCAGATCGCGGTTCAGCTGCGCCGCGAGTTCGCGGTTCGCCTCGAGATTGGCCTTGTAGGTGTCGCTGTCGGGCTTGACCTTGCTGTTGATCTTCGGCATCGGCTCTCGCGGCTCAGGATACGGCGTCGTACAGTTCGCGCCCGATCAGCATGCGCCGGATCTCGCTGGTGCCGGCGCCGATTTCGTACAGCTTGGCGTCACGCCAGAGTCGGCCCGTCGGGTACTCGTTAATATAGCCGTTTCCTCCGAGCGCCTGAATCGCTTCGCCGGCCATCCAGGTGGCCTTCTCGGCCGACATCAGGATACAGGCCGCGGCATCGAAGCGCGTCGTCTGCCCGCGATCGCAGGCCGCCGCGACGGCGTAGACGTAGGCGCGGCTCGCGTTCATCGTCGTGTACATGTCCGCGATCTTGCCCTGCATCAGCTGGAAGGTGCCGACCGGCTCGCCGAACTGCTTGCGCTCGTGCACGTAGGGCATGACCACGTCGAAGGCCGCGCGCATGATGCCGAGCGGGCCCGCTGCGAGAACGACGCGCTCGTAGTCGAGCCCGGACATCAGGATAGCCGCGCCGCGCCCGGCCTCGCCGAGCAGCGCGTCGGCCGGCAGCCGGCAGTCCTCGAGCACCAGCTCGGAGGTGTCGCTGCCGCGCATGCCGAGCTTGTCGAGCTTCTGCGCCGAACGGAAGCCGTCGGTGCCGCGCTCGACCAGGAACGCGGACAGGCGCGGCGTGTCGCCGGAGTCGTCGGTGACGGCGTAGACGATCGTGACGTCGGCCTCCGGGCCGTTCGTGATCCACATCTTGTTGCCGTTCAGCACCCAGTCGTCACCGTCGCGGACCGCGCGCGTGCGCATGCCCATCACGTCGGAGCCGGCGCCCGGCTCGCTCATCGCCAGCGCGCCGACGTGCTCGCCGCTGACCAGCGCCGGCAGGTAGCGCTGCTTCTGTTCCTCGCTGCCCCAGCGGCGCAGCTGGTTCACGCACAGGTTCGAGTGCGCGCCGTAGGACAGGCCGACCGACGCGGACGCGCGGCTGATCTCCTCCATCGCGACGACGTGCGCGAGGTAGCCGAGGCCGGAGCCGCCGTATTCCTCCTCGACCGTGATGCCGAGCAGCCCGAGCTCGCCGAGCGCCGGCCACAGGTCGCGCGGGAAGCGGTTGCCGGCATCGATCTCCTGCGCGCGCGGCGCGATCTGGTCGGTGGCGAAGCTGCGCACGCTGTCGCGCAGCAGGTCGATGTCTTCTCCGAGACCGAAATCGAAATCGAACATGGGTTATTCCTGCACGGGCGGTGGGGACGGCGAAACGCGCCGACGGCCCACGATATTCGCGCCCGCGCGGGCCGCGCTGAATACCATTTGCAAGGTAGCGCGTGTCCGCGCGCAGGCTAGCGGCCGAGTTCGTCGATCAGGAGCGAGAACAGCTCGTACTGCGAGCTGATGCCGAGTTTCGCGAACAGGTTGCGCTTGTGCACCATCACCGTGCCGGGGGCGATATCGAGCTCGCGGGCGACCGACTTGGACGAGTGGCCGCGCAGCAGCAGCTGGCTGATCTGCCGCTCGCGCTCGGTCAGCACGCCCTCGCCGAAGCGTTCGAAGGCCGAGGTCAGGCGGCGGTGGAACTCGCCGTTCGCCTCGCGCGCCCCTTCGCCGTCGGGCTCCCAGCTGCGCTGCATCCCGGCGCGCACGACCGGCTCGATCAGTGACAGCCGGGCGAGCTCGGCGCGGCTGAAGCGCCGCTGGCGGCGGCCGACCACGAGCGCCAGCGTCGTATCCGGACCGACCTCGACCAGGAAATCCATCTCGTCGCGCAGGTGAGTCCGTTCGCAGTACTGGCGGTAGTACTCGCTCGAGCGGAAGCGGTCCGGCTGCTCGTCGCGGAAGCGGCAGAGCCGCGGGCGGCGCTCGCCGATCGCGAGCTGGTACAGCGGGTCGAGCAGGTAGGGACCGGCCAGGTAGCGGTCGAGGTAGTGGCGCGCCCCGGCCGGCTCGAGCGTGTGGTGCAGCACCTCGGGGCTCGCGTCGCGGTGGAACGCGAGCAGGCAGGTGCCGTCGTGATCCACGACGACGCCGACGGCGCGAGCCAGCGCCGCGGCCGCGGCACGGCCGCTCGTGGCGCCGACGAGATCGCCGAGCGCCTCGTGCCAGGCAGCGGAATCGAACGGGGTGGCCACGCTGGCTTACCGGCGACGGCCGCTCAGAATGCCGTCAGGAACGAGGCGGCATTGCCGCCGTAGACCTCGCCGCGGCGCGCGGCGGCCAGCCAGTCGCGGCCGGACGGCGTCTCCTCGCCGTGGTTGCCGACGATGCGCCGCACGCGCTGGCGGTGAAAGATGCGGAGCTGCGCAGCGAGCGGGATCACGTAGCGGGGATCGTCGCCGTACAGCTCGCGGTGCTTCTGCGGCAGGCGGTACCACGGCAACTGCATGTCGGCATGATGCGCGTTGTGGAAGCCGAAATTCAGTGTCAGCCAGTTCAGCTTCCCGTGGCGCAGCGAGTGCGGGTTCGAAAACGTGTGCTCCTGCTCCCACGCGTAGTCGCCGCGGCGCGGCGCGCGCCCGCGCTCGAACAGCGTCGTGCTGTAGGGATAGTCGTGTTGCAGGCTGTCCATGAAGCGCAGCACCGTGATCATGAGCAGCATGGCCACGAGGTACAGCAACGCGGCCCAGGGCGCGACGACGAGCATCAGCAGGAACAGCCCGCCGCGCAGCGCCAGCACGGCGAGATTGCGGCGTCGCTGGCCGCGGCGTTCCGGAATCACGAACGAGGTGAAGGCCATGATGCCGTGCATCAGGATTTCCTGCGCCGGCACGTAGCACCACTCGAGCGCGCGCGTGATCGCGAGCACACGCGGGTGGCGCGCGTAGAAGGCCTCGTAGTCGAACCAGACGACGTCGTCGTTGTCGACGTGGTGCCGGAAATGCTTGTGGCGGATGTCGTCGAAGCGGCCGTAGCTCGCGCCGCAGACGAAGGACAGCAGCTCGCCGAGCAGCGCGTTGTGGCGCGCCCGCCGGAAGACGAGCTGGTGCGCGCACTCGTGCAGCAGGTAGGCGGCGACGACCATGCCGTGCGCGAGCAGGAGCGTCGCCGGGACGCGCACCCACCAGCTGTCGTGGAACAGGCCGGCCAGCCCGAGCGCCCAGGCGCCGAGCGCCCACGCGAGCGCGCCGCCGTTCCAGGCGAGGCCCTCGGGTTCGCGCAGCAGTGCTTCGACCTTGCTCATGACGGGGTGCTCACGACGGGCTGTTCCGGAACGGTTGACGGGCCGGACGGCCACGTCCCGTGACGATAACCGCGCACCGCGGGCCGGGCAAGCGGCCGCGGGGCCTCCGGCGGCCCGGTATTCGGGTAGAATGCGCGTTTTCCTCGCAGACCCGACACCCAAGGAACCCGCATGAAGCTCGTAACCGCCATCGTCAAGCCGTTTCGCCTGGACGACGTCCGCAACGCCCTCGGCGAGGTCGGCGTGCAGGGCATGACCGTCAGCGAGGTCAAGGGCTTCGGCCGCCAGCGCGGGCACACGGAGCTCTACCGCGGCGCCGAGTACGTCGTCGACTTCCTGCCGAAGGCGAAGATCGAGGTTGCCGTCGCCGACGACCGCGTCGAGGAAGTCATCGAGGCGATCACCAACGCCGCGCGCACCGGCAAGGTCGGCGACGGCAAGATCTTCGTCACCTCGCTGGAGCAGGTCTGGCGCATTCGCACCGGCGAGACGGGCGACAGCGCGCTCTGACGGCGCCGCCCGCCGGCGCGACCCGGCCGCGTCAGCCGGGGATGCAGAAAAAATTCAGCTTGTTGCCGTCCGGGTCGCGGAAGTAACCGGCGTAAAAGTTGTCGCCGCGCGGCCCCGGCGCGCCCTCGTCGCTGGCACCGAGTTCCAGCGCTCTTGCGTGCATCTCGTCGACCTTGTCCTTGCTGCCGACGTGCAGTGCGATCATGACGCCGTTGCCGACCGAGGCAGGATTGCCGTCGTAGGGCTTCGTGACGCAGAAGCCCGGCTTCTTCGGGTCGGTCGTCCAGGCGATGAAGCTGTCGAATTCCATGAAGCGCTTGCCGCCCAGCGGCTTGAACAGCTCGTCATAGAATTTCGCGGCACGCTCCAGGTCATTGCTGCCGAGGGTGATGTAACCGATCATGTCCGCCTCCCGGATACCTGCGCGCCGCGGCGGGCGCGCGCAGCGCTAACGATACAAGAAGCCGGCCCGCGGCGCCTCGTCCAGCCGGCCTGCCGCGGCCGCGGCGACGACCGCCCAGTGCCGGAGCTTCGTGGCCCGGTCCAGCGCCGCGTAAGCGGGACTGGTCGACGGCAGCAGTACGGCCGGCGGCGCCGGCGAGTCGTGGCCGGGCAGCGCGAGGCGCCGGAACAGCGCCTCGGCCTTGCGGCCGTTGAAGGCGAGCAACTCGAGCGCCGGGTGCGCGGCGAAGAATGCGCCCAGGTCGTTCGTGCGCGCGCTGGCCGTGTCGATCGCACTGTCGAGGCTGCCAGGCCGCTCTGACTCGCCGAGCACGTCCCAGAGGGCGACCCGGGCATCGAGCAGCGCGCCGATGCGCTGCCGGTACGAAAGCGCCGGGTCGAAGCCGAACAGCGAGCCCATGATCGGCCAGAACGCGTTCTGCGGGTGGGCGTAGTACTGCTGAGCCTCGATCGAACGGACGCCGGGCAGGCTGCCGAGCACCAGCACGCGCGCATCGGCGCGTGCCGCCGGCGGGAAGCCGCGCGCAGGGCTCACGCGTCGGGCAGCGGCTCGCAGGCCGCGCCGAGGATCGCATCGACCGCGAGCGTCGTGACGTCGGCGCGACTCGCTGCCAGCCGCGGCACGTCAGTGCGCGGCGCGCGCGTACACCGCGCCGATCGTCGAGCCGGCGAAACCCCAGGTAACCGTCGTCCAAGCCACGGGCGCGATCTGCTTGGCGGGCGCCACGTCGACGAAGGACAGCAGGTGCAGCGCGGAGGGCAGAGCCGCGAGCAGTCCGCACAGTGCCCCGGTCAGCGAGGCGGCGCCGATCGTGTGCGGGACGCGCTCGCAGATCGCGGCCAGCAGCACCGCCGTCACGAGCAGCGCCACGAGGTTCCAGGCGTGCTGCGGCTCGGGTCGCAGGTCGGCGTACGGCACCGGCACGCCGCTGCCGAACACGAGCGGAAACACGAACAGGTTCACGACCAGCAACGCCAGCGCCGCGGCCAGGCTGGCGAGCAGGAAATTCTTCATCGGTCTCTCCCTTTCCGGTTCAGCGCTGCGGATCGATGCCAAGGTAGTCGAGCGTCTCGTCCCGCAGCTCGTCCAGCGAATCGAGCACGACCTCGCAACGCTGCTGGCGGCAGACCGGCCGCCGCTCGAGTGGGGCGGACGGACAGTCATAGTACACGCGGAATTCGCAGCTCTCGTGGTAGTCGCGGAATTCGAGCCGCAGCTCGGTGATCCGCGACTTCGCGACCGAGGTCAGGCACTGGATCGGGTAGCCGAAGTCGAAAATCGTGCAGTCGTCGTCCGTGACGCACTGCCGCGAGTCGTCGACCAGTGCCTGGATCCGCCGCTCCGCCTGCTCGCAGCGTTGCGCCGCCCTGCCCGCACGCAGGCCGCTTTCCCGCTGCTGCCGGCCGAAATCCGGGAGCTCCGCGTTCGCGGACGGTGCGGGCGCCGCACGCCGGCCCTCGAGCAGCGTCGCGACGTACCACAGCGCGACGGCGACGACGACCGACAGCGCGGTAACGGACAGCGGCACGCGGTGCATGGCCCGGACTCCCGTCGCGTGCTCAGGCCTGCGCGATCGTCCAGATACCGACGGCAATGAAGCCGGCGCCGGCGGCCCAGGCCAGGTAGCGGCCGTCGACGAACTGCACGAGCAGGCTGCCGACGGACACCGCCAGCGCGCTGGACGCGGTCAGCGCGAGGGCCGCGCCCGCGAACACGAGCAGCGGGTTCGCCGCCTCGCGGGCCGCGAACAGCATCGTGGCAAGCTGCGTCTTGTCGCCGAGTTCCGCCAGGAACACGGTGATGAAGACGATGCCCAGCATCTTGAAATCCATAGGTCGGGCTCCGTGACAAGCTCGTGGTCGATCGCGCGAATCTGCGCCGAGCGGCTTGAAAAGCGGCTGGTGCAGGGCGCCGCCGGGCGCCATTGTGGCGCCTGCCGATGGCGACAGGCAACCGGGGACGACGATGCGCACAGCCTTTCTGACTGCACTACTGCTGGCGGCGTTCCACGCCGATGCCGGCGACGACGCGCGCGAGCGCGAGTGCCGCGAGCTCAAGGAGCAGATCGAGCGCATCCACGCGCGCCGGCGCATGGGCTATTCCGCGAAGGCCGGCCGGCGCATGAAGCAGCGCCTGCGGGAACTAGAGAAACGGCGCGCGCGGGCCTGCCGCTGACTCAGCCCGGGTAGCGCACGGTCAGCGACTGCCAGCAATCGGTGTAGTCGCGGTCGCGCTCTTCGCAGTCGAGCGCGAAGCGCGTCGGTTCGATCAGGTAGCGCGACTCGAACATGAACGCCAGCGTGTTATCGAGCTTCTGCGGGACCAGCTGCGCGCGCGTAGCCCCCTCGACCGTCACGGCATCGGGCCCGTGACCGGCCATGCAGTTGTGCAGGCTCGCGCCGCCCGGCAGGAAGCCGCCGGCGGTTTTCGCGTCGTATTCGCCGTGGACCTGGCCCATGAATTCGGACATCACGTTGCGGTGGAACCAGGGCGGCCTGAACGTGTCCTCGGCCACGAGCCAGCGCGGCGGAAACACGACGAAGTCGACGTTGGCCGTACCCGGCGTCGCCGATGCCGAGGTCAGCACCGTGAAGATCGACGGGTCCGGGTGGTCGTAGCTGATCGAGCCCAGCGTATTGAAGCGGGCCAGGTCGTAGCGGTACGGCGCGAGGTTGCCGTGCCAGGCGACGACGTCGAGCGGCGAATGGCCGATCGCGCAGTCGAACAGCCGGCCGGCGTGTTTCGCGACCAGGCGGAAGTCCCCCTCGCGCTCCTCGAAGGCCGCGACCGGCGTTTCGAAGTCGCGGCCATTGGCCAGCCCGTCGGTGCCGATCGGCCCGCGCTCGGGAAGGGCCAGGCGCTCGCCGTAGTTCTCGCAGACATAGCCGCGCGCCGAGTCGGCCCGCAGCGCCACGCGAAAGCGCACGCCGCGGGGAATCACGGCGATGTGACCCGGCTCGACCTCGAGCAGCCCGAACTCGGTGTGCAGGTCGAGCCCGCCCTGCTCCGGCACTATCAGCAGTTCGCCGTCGGCGTTGTAGAAATACCGGTCCTGCATCGAGCGGTTGGCGCGGTAGACGTGGATGCCGATGCCCTGCTGCATGAGCGCGTTGCCGTTCGTCGCCAGCGTCGCCAGGCCATCGACGAAATCGGCGGGCCCGGTCGGCAGCGGGAACGGTTTCCAGCGCAGCGGGTCCGGCGGTGCCGGGGCCTCCTGTGTCGGCGCGGTGCGCAGCAGGCCGCGATCGATCTCGCCGAAGTCGCCGTGCACGACCGACGGCCGGATGCGGTACAGCCAGCTCCTGGCGTTCGCCGCGCGCGGCGCCGTGAACGCGTTGCCGGACAGCTTTTCCGGGTACAGCCCGAACGGCGGTTTCTGCGGCGAGTTGTGGCCGACCGGCAGCGCCCCTGCGCGTGCCTCGCTCGCGAAGTCGTTGCCGAAGCCGGTCAGGTAACGCGCGCTCATGGCCGCACGATGCGCTGGTCGATAGCCCCGAACAGGCTGCGGCCGTTCGTGTCCAGCATCTCTATGCGGACCCGGTCGCCGTAGCGCATGAACGGCGTGCGCGGCTCGCCGTGCTCGATCGTTTCGAGCATGCGCCGTTCCGCGATGCAACTCGAGCCGCGCGAGCGGTCGTAATTCGAGATCGTACCGCTGCCGATGATCGTGCCGGCGCCGAGGCGCCGCGTCTTCGTGACGTGCGCGATCAGTTGCGGGAAGTTGAAGGTCATGTCGACGCCGCACTCCGGCTCGCCGAACAGCTCGCCGTTCAGCTCCGTGCGCAGCGGCAGGTGGATCGTGCCGTCGCGCCAGGCGTCGCCGAGTTCGTCGGGCGTGCAGGCGACCGGCGAGAAGGCCGTCGACGGTTTGGACTGGTAGAAGCCGAAACCCTTCGCGAGCTCGCCCGGGATCAGTCCGCGCAGAGACACGTCGTTGACGAGCATCAGGAGTTTGACGTGCGCACCCGCGTCGGCGGCCGAAGTACCCATCGGCACGTCGTCAGTGATGACCGCAGTCTCGGCTTCCATGTCGATGCCGAACTCCTCGCTCGGTACCGGGATGTCGTCGCGCGGCCCGAGGAAGTCGTCGGAACCGCCCTGGTAGACGAGCGGGTCGTGCCAGAAGCTCTCCGGCATCTCGGCGCCGCGGGCCTTGCGCACGAGCTCGACGTGATTGACGTAGGCGCTGCCGTCGACCCAGTGGTAGGCGCGCGGCAGTGGCGACGCCGCCGCGGCCGGATCGAAGTCGAACGTGCCGTCCGGCTCGCCGGCCTCGAGCGCTTCTGCCACGCGGCGCAGCGCGGGCTCGGCCCGCTGCCAGTCGTCGAGCGCCGCCTGCAGCGTCGGCGCCACGTCGGGCACGGCCACGGCACGCTCGAGATCGCGGCTCACGACGACGAGCGTGCCGTCACGGCCGCCCTGTTTCAGGCTCGCGAGTTTCACGCCCTCTCCTTTTGCATTCGCCAGAGCGGGGCGAAACCTTAGCAGCGCGCCGGAAATTAGGCCACCGGCAGCGACGCTGGGAGCAGAAAAAACCACCGCCGGCAGGGCCGGCGGTGGACAGCAGTCGCGCACCGGGGGTACGGGGCGCGATCGGGGGGTCTGGCGCTCAGGCGGCGAACTGCTCCTCTTCGGTGGAGCCGGCCAGGGCCGTGGTCGACGAACGCCCGGCCATGATCGTGTTCTGCACCGCGTCGAAGTAGCCGGCGCCCACGAAGGACTGGTGCTTCGCGGCCCGGAAGCCGTGCTTCTCGTCCTCGAACTCCTGCTGCTGCAGCCGCGAGTAGGCCGCCATGCCGTCCGCGCGGTAGGCCCGGCTGAGCCGGAACAAGCTCGAGATCAGCGCGAGCCAGCCGGCCAGCGTGATGAACTGGAACTTGTAGCCCATCTTGTTCAGCTCTTCGCGGAAGGTCAGCATCGTCGCCTCGTCGAGGTTAGCCTTCCAGTTGAACGAGGGCGAGCAGTTGTAGGCCAGCAGCTGGTCCGGGTAGACCGCGTGAATCGCCTCGGCGAATTTCGCAGCCTGCTCGAGATCCGGCTTCGACGTCTCGCACCACAAGAGGTCCGCGTACGGGGCGTAGGCGAGACCGCGGGCGATGGCCTGGTCGAGGCCGGCGCGGGTGCGGAAGAAGCCCTCGGCCGTGCGCTCGCCCGTCAGGAACTCGTGATCGCGCTCGTCGATGTCGGAGGTCAGCAGGTTCGCGGCGTCGGCGTCGGTGCGCGCGACCAGCACGGTCGGCACGTCGAGCACGTCGGCGGCCAGCCGCGCGGCGGCGAGCTTCGCGACCGCTTCCTGCGTCGGTACCAGGACCTTGCCGCCCATGTGCCCGCATTTCTTCGCGCTGGACAGCTGGTCCTCGAAGTGCACGCCGGAGGCGCCGGACCGGATCATGTGCTTCATCAGCTCGAACGCGTTCAGGTTTCCGCCGAAGCCCGCCTCGGCGTCGGCGACGATCGGCGCGAGCCAGTCGATGTCGCTCTTCTGGTCGAGCGCGTGAATCTCGTCGGTGCGCAGCAGCGCGTTGTTGATGCGCTCGATCATCTTGGGCACCGAGTCGGCCGGGTACAGGCTCTGGTCGGGGTACATTTCACCCGCGGAGTTGCCGTCGCCGGCGACCTGCCAGCCCGAGCAGTAGATGGCCTTGAGGCCGGCCTGCACTTCCTGGATGGCCTGGTTGCCGGTCAGCGCGCCGAGCGCGCACAGCGGCTCTTCCTGGTGCACGAGGCGCCAGAGCTTCTGGGCGCCGAGGCGCGCGAGCGTATGTTCGATGCGGACCGAGCCACGCAGCCTGACGACGTCGGCGGCCGTGTAGTCGCGCTGGACGTTGGCCCAGCGGGGGTTGTCCTTCCATTCCTGCTCGAGTTCGCGGATTTCGTCTTCCCTGTTCATGCCCTGTCTCCTCCCGATGGCCGCGGTGGCGGCGTTGCTGTCGAGAGTGACATTACCGGGAAACGGGCTATAATTTCACAAAAGAAATTTCACAGTGTTAATTTCACAGCGAGCCGGATTATGACAAGCGACGCCGGGCTTACCCGCAAGGCGCATTTCCTGGGCACGAAGCTACGCGGCCTGCGCAAGCGCAACGGCCTGACCCTCGACGACCTGTCGGTACGCTGCGTGCAGCTCGACGCCGAGCACGCGCCCTCGGTGTCCTACCTGTCGATGATCGAGAACGGCAAGCGCGTGCCGTCCGAGGCGCTGATGCGGGTCATCGCCGCGGTTTTCCAGAAGGACGTCGCCTGGTTCTACGACGAGGTGCTGGACGAGGAGCCGCTCGCCGCGGCCGGGCGCGACGCGCCGCTGTCCGCCATGCCGCTGGAGCCGGGCTTCCTGTTCTCGGGCGACCTGCTGCAGCTCGCGATACCGGAACTGCTGTCGCAGACCGGGGTGACCGGCACCCAGTTCGCGCACCTGCTGATCCGCGCGCACCAGGAACGCCAGCAGAATCGCTTCCCCGACCTCGAGCGCGCGGCCGAATCGGTCGGCAGGAAGCAGTTCCCGCTGACGCTCGACGACCTGTGGGCGCTGGTCCGCGAGCACGGGCTCACCGTGCGCTGGTTCGACCGGCCGCCGAACCGCGGCCGGCGCGGCGACGACACGTCGCCGGACACGCTGCTGCGCTCGTTCTACGAGGCGCCGGGCACGCTGTGGCTGAACCGGCGCCTCGAGAACAAGCCGCGCCGGCTGCGCTACGACCTCGCGAACCACCTCGGCCACCGCGTCCTGCACGGCGGGGACGGTGCGCGCGCCGTGCAGGTGTCGGGCGACCGCAGCCAGGCGCGGCGGCCGGACGAGGAGTCGCCCTACCTCGACGCGAAGGACATCCTGTACGCCTGGCGTGACTTCGAGTGCAGCTATTTCGCCGCCGCGCTGCTCGCGCCGAAGACCCCGTTCCGCCAGTTCCTGGCGCGCCACCGGCACTCGATCGATGCGGGCGACCGGGTCAGCCTGTCACCCGGGCTGATCATGCGGCGCATGACCAGCGTGTCGCCCTACCCGCACTGGCACTATTTCGACGCCTATCCGCCCGGCAACCTGCGCGCGGTCTACCGCGGCAACGGCATCCCGCTGCCCTGGGGCAACATGCGCCAGGTCGCGGACCCTTGCCGGCACTGGGCCGTTTTCAAGATGCTGAATACGCGCAGCACGAAACCGTCCGCGCAGATTTCGGTGCTGGCCGCGGGCGGCGACCGCCGGCTGTACTGCTGCCAGTCGCTGCGGGCCCGGGACGCGGCCGGCAACGCGCACGTCATGTGCGTCGGCATCGACCTGCAGGCGGCGCTTGCTGCCCAGGGCATCGACGCCGCGGCGACGACCGCGGACATCGAGGATGCCTGCAATGCTGCGGGCGGCGTCGGGCCGGTGCCCGCGCGCGCGCGTCGTCAGCTGGAAACGGTGGCGAAGATCCTGAACATCGGCTGGGTCGCGGACGGCGCGGCGCGTGACGCGAGCATCATCTGCCCGCGCAGCACGAATTGCCCGCGCGATCGGCACTGTCTCGGCAAGGTCGCGCCGCGCCGGCGCCAGGGCCCGGAGCAGCTGCGCGAACAGATCCTGCGCGAAGCGGCGGTCTGAGCCCGCGCGCGGCGGCGCCGCGCGCCGCCGGCCGGCCTAGGCCGGAAAGAAGTCGATCGGCTTGGTCGTCGTGATCGACTCGACGTCCTTGGCCTCGAAGCGGAACAGGCGGACGCGCTGCACCAGCTTACGCTCGAGTTCCTCGTCGCCCAGCTCGCTCGACACGACCTCGCAGAATGTGACCTCGCCGCTCGGCGCGATCGTCAGGCGCAGCACCAGCTTGCCCTCGAGCGTCGGGTCCTGGCGCAGCGCGCGGTTGTACAGTGCGAAAATCGCGCCCTTGTTGCGGTCGAAGACCAGCTCGATCTCCTCCCGGCTGCGCGAGGCCTTGCCGCTCGAGCCGGTACGCCGCGCGCCGCCCGCGTTCGCGGCGCCGATGCCGGCCACCGGGCTGTCGACCTGGGTCGTGTTGCGGTCGCCCAGTCCGCTGCCGCCCGTGTTGCGGCTCAGCGCGGCCGTATTGATGCCGCGGCTCGCGGTGCCGACGCTGGACGTGATCATCGAGCGCTCGTTGCGCTCGGCGGCGCCGACCGCGGCCGACAGCGGACGCGTGTCCTGCACCTTGTCGAGCACGTCGTTGTCGCGCAGCGCTGCGAGATCCTCGGTGAACGGCAGCAGCGCGGCCTGGGCACGCTCGCGCGCCTCCGCCTGGCGGTCTACCGGCGGCGGCTCGGGCTCCGGCTCCGGTTCCGGCTCTGCCTCGGCGACCTGCTGCGGCTCCGTCTCGGGCAGCGGCTCCGGTTCCGGCTCGGGCTGCTCTACCTTCGGCGGCGGCGGCGGCGGCTTCTCCTGCAGCAGCAGCTTCGCGATCCGCGGCGGAATCTCTTCGATCGCGTCCGGGTCGGGCTGCGGCGACGGCAGGAACGGCCACACGATGCCGAGCACGGCGATCGACAGCATGACGATCAGCAGCAGGCGCCGGAACTTCTGCTCCTGCCCGGTGTTGCTCGTCCAGGGCAGCTCGTATTCTCTGTAATACGGGATGTCCAAACTCTTGCTCCTGTCCCTGGCAGCGGCTAGCGCGCCGCCTGCAGCTCCCCGAGTTGATCCGAGCTCTTCTGCAGGACCGCCAGCGAGATGCGGCCGTAGTCTGCGTCCGTGCAGGTCGCCATGACTTTTTTCAGCAGCCGGTAAGGGATGTCCCGGTCGCCCATGATCGTGACCTCGCGGTTGGCGATGTCCTCGTTCTGCTCGCGCCGCAGCACGCGGTCGTTCTGGCGGCGCAGCGCTTCCTTCAGTTCGGCGATGATGTTGCCGGAGGCGTTCATCACCTCGTCGACGCGGGCGACCGGCGTACCCTGCACGATGATGTCCTCATCGCCGATCAGCACGACGACCGTTTCCTTCGCCTTCTGCTCGGCGATGGACTCAGGCAGCTGGATCTCCTTCGCGTTCGGCAGCACCTCCACCTCGGACGAGTTCACCAGCAGGAAGAACACGAGGATCGTGAAGATGTCCATCAGCGACACCAGGTTCAGCGCACCGCCCTTCTTGGCGCGCTCATGCCGCCGGTCCATGCGCTTCGCGCGTGCCGACATTTTCATGGCTCAGGCGCCTCCCTCGAGGATCGGCGCATCGCCGATCGAGATGTCCGGGAACAGGTCGGTGCGCACGATCTGGTCGCCCTCGACGTTCTCGGCGACGCGCACGCGGTCCATGACCTGCACGAGCGTGTCGTAGGGGATTTCCGACTCGAGCAGGATCGAGGCGTCGGTTTTTTCCGGGTAGCTCGCCTTCAGTTCGGCGAGCTTGGCACTCAACGCATCGAAATCGTAACCGTCGACGTCGGCCGGGTAGACCCCCAGCGCGCCGATGTTGCGGTCGCCGACCTCGATACGGTCCTCGCGAACGATGACCTCCAGCTGGAATACCAGTTCCTGTTCGTCGGCGGGCTCGCTCGAGGAGCCGGGCAGATTCAGCTCGAGAATCGCCAGTCGCGAGAACACTGCCGTGATCAGCAGGAACGGCACCAGGATGACCATCAGGTTCATGAAGGCCGTGATGTTGAGTTCGGCCGTCTCCGTGTTGCGGCGACGACCTCCCCGGCGGGCTCTCATCACGCGGCTCCGGCAGGCTTCAGCTGGCGCTCGGTAATCGCATTCAGGAACTTGACGCTGGCCATCTCCAGGCTGTCGACGATCTGGTTCGTCTTCGTCTGCAGCAGCGCATGCAGCAGCAGGAGCGGGATCGCGACCATGAGGCCGAACGCGGTCGTGTTCATCGCGACCGAGATCGACGCCGACAGCAGGTCGGCCTTGTCCGCCGGGTTGGCGTTCGAGACCGCCGTGAAGGCGCGGATCAGGCCGATAATGGTGCCGAGCAGGCCGAGCAGCGTCGCGATGTTGGCGAGCGTCGCCAGGTAATGCGTGCGCTTCTCGAGGCGCGGCATGACTTCCATCAGGCTTTCTTCCATCGCCTTCTCGACGTCGTCGCGGCGCCGCGCGGACTTAACGCGGTACAGGCCGTAGGTCAGGATCGAGGCGATCGCGGCCTTCGATTTCGTGGTGACGGCCGCCGCTTCCTGGAAATTGCCCGCCTTCAGGAACGGGACGATCTTCTTCCACAGCGCACGGTTGCTGGCGCCGGAAACGGTCAGGTAGGTCCAGCGCTCGATGGCGATCGCGAGGCCCAGGCCGAACACGATCAGGATCGGGTACATGAATACCCCGCCCTGCTGGAAGAAACGCACGATGGCGCCGAAAACGTCCATTGCTTGACTCCTCTTTCAGTCCGACGCCGTCTGCGCGTCAGTTATCTGCCAGGTCCTCGTAGTAACGGACCTCTCTTGCGAATTCGCCCCGGTCTATCGGCTCGAGAACCTCGTCGAGCAGCGTATTCACGGGCTTGCCGGTCAGGTCGCCGGGATCCGACTTCTGCCACGGCACGATGTACAGCACCTTCGGCAACTCCTGGTTGCCCGTGATCTCGGTCCGGCCGAGATCGAGTTCGTCCATGACGCCGGTCGTACCCTCGCGGCGGCGCACGTCGGCGGCCAGCACCGCGCTGGGCACGCCGGGCTCGAGCGCATCGCGCTCCGCGTCCTGCGTGACATCCCGCCCGGCGCCCGGGTCCGCGTCGGCCGGCGCCGCGGCGCTCTCGGCGGCGGCGGCTGCGGCCTCTGTCACGGCGTCTTCTTCGCCGGTCGCATCCTGGCCGAAAGCGCTCGCCGCCAGCGCGAGCAGGGTCCATGTTGCTACCAATTCACATCGCATACCGGCTACTCCGTCACATTTGCAGTACGCTGATTGGCCGCGATGCGCCTTTCGAGGTCGACGATCCACCGGTCGACGAGCTTGTCCTCGCCGGCCAGCGCGCGGTAGCGCTCGAAGTGCATCAGCGCGGCTTCGAGGCGCTGCAGGTACAGCTCGTTCAGCACGCCCAGGTTGTAGTGCGGCAGCGCGTAGGCCGGGTCGGCCGCGACCGCGGCCAGGTAGGCATCTTCCGCCGCGTCGAAGCGGCCCTGGCGCCTGCGCAGCATGCCGAGCTGGTTCAGCGCGACGGCGTGCGCCGGGTCCAGCGCCAGCGCCGCGTCGAGGCTGGACTCGGCCGCCTGCTCGTCGCCCTGCGCGGCCTTCAGGATCGCCATGTTGACGTGCGCGCCCGGCACGTCCGGGTAGCGCAGCAGGAACTCGGCGAAGCGCAGCTCGGCCTCGACGGCATCGCCGGCGGCCATCGCGGCGACGGCCTGCTCGTACTGGGTCAGCGCCGCCGCCGGCAGCGTCGACGGCACGCCGGTCGCCTGCTCTGGCGCCGGCGCGGAAGGCAGCGAGCCGCAGCCGGCCAGCAGCCCGGCGAGGCACAGGGCTGCCAGGCGCAGGACGCGCCGCTCAGTAAAGGGCCGTGACCACATCTTCACTGCGCTCCAGCTTGGCGTAGCGCGCCGGCATCAGGCTCGCCAGCGACTCGAAACTCTTCTGCACCCATTCGTCGTAGACGCCCTCGGCCGCGCGTACGGCGTTGGCCTGGTGCAGCTCGATGGCCTGCTCTTCGAACGGGAATGCCTGTTCCTCGAGCAGCAGCTCGTATTGTTCGAGCGCCAGCGCGTCGAGGTCCGCGGGGCGTTCCGACTCCATCAGGTCGCGCCCGAAACCGCGGTAGACCTCGCCGAGCCGGAACGTCGCCGCGGTCGTGACCTCCGCCACGCCGTAGTCCGCGGCTTCGCCGTAGGCCGCGAGGACCTCTTCCATCAGGCGCTTCTTCACGGCCAGGCTGTCGGCCAGCGGCTGGCTTATGCGCGCGGCCTCGAAGCGCTCGAGTGCGGGCTCCGCGAGTTCGAGCGTGGCCCGGGCCGCGACGAAGCGGCTGCGCTCGGTGCGCTCGCTGCCGGCGCCGGCGTCCGCGTACTTCAGTTCGCGCAGCCGCTGCTCGCGCAGGGCGCGGCTGGGACCCGCGTCGGCGATCTCGAACAGCCGGTAACGCGCCTCGAAGGCCTCCGCGAACGGCGCCGGGTAGCGCTCGACGATGATCTCGAGGACCCGTTCCTCGTCGTCCAGCGCGCCGCTGTTGCCGTACAACTCGGCGGCCTGCCACCAGGCTTCGCGGCGCACGTCCTCGCCGCTCGCCGGGTTTTCCGCGATGCGCTCGAATTCGCCGGCGGCGGCGTCGGCGCGGCCGGATTCCAGGTAGGACACGGCCAGCTTCTGCGTCACGTCGTCGGCGAATTCGCTGTCCGGGAAGTCACGCCGGAAGGACTCGAGCACGGTGGCCGCGCGGTCCCAGTCCTCGAGGTTGATCAGCGCCGCGGCGGCGTCGTACTCCGCGGTTGCCACGATCGGCGAGCCGGGCACCGCCGCTGCCACGCGGCGGAAATGCGTGACCGCGGTCTCGAGGTCGCCGGCGGCGCGTGCGGCCTCGCCCTGCTTGTAGATCGACGAGGCAATGCGCTCGCTGATCTCGTCCTGTGCCGCCGCGTCGTCGGCCGGCGTGAAGCCGCGCAGCGCGTAGTAGGCGTTTTCCGCTTCCGGGTAGCGGCCGAGGTCGAACTGCGAATGCGCGATGACGGTCCACGAGGTGCGGGCCAGCTCGGCGGGCGCGGCGGCATCGCGCTCCACGACGTTGCGGGCCACCGCGATCGCGAGGTCGAACTGCCCCTGCGCGAACAGGTCCTCGGCCACCGTCGTCAGCACGGCGGCGGACTCCGGGTGCTCCGGGTAGGTGTCCGCGAAGCGCAGGCCGCTGTCGAGATAGCGCTGGTGCCAGGCCAGCTGCGCGTCGCCCGCCAGCGCTTCCTCGTGGCGCCGGTAGGCGAGCAGCGCGGCGTACGCGGCCTCGGCCGAGCGCTCGTGGCGCGGGAAGTCGTAGGCCGTGCGCTCGTACTCGTCGGTGGCGGCGGCGTAGTCGCCGCTCTCGTAGAGGATCTCGGCGAGCAGGAAGTTGGTCTGCGCGCTGTCCGGCTCGTCCGGGAAGTACTCGAGGAACTTGCGGTACCAGCGAGCCGCGGCCTGGTAGTCGGCGCGCGTGCCGTCCTTGCCCTGCGCCTCGGAATGGTAGTACTGCGCGAGGTCGGTCAGGTTGGCCTTGAGGTGGGCGATGACGGCCTGGTTCTGCTCGCGCCCGTGCTGTTGCCAGTAGGGCTGCTCGAGGCCGTAGCGCTCGACGAAGTCCTGCTTCGCGCCGAGCACCAGCGACGGGAAGCCGCCCTGCTTGTAGGCCTCGATGACCTCGACCTGCAGGAGCGGCGCCTTCACGTGCTGCGGGTCGTGCGCGACGAAGGCCTCGTAGGTTTCGGCCGCATCCACGAAGCGTTCCTTCTCGAGGTACAGGTCGCCCAGGTTCATGTAGATGACGTGCGCGTAATCCGGGTAGCCGCGGTCGCCGAACCAGGCGCCTATGCTGTCCGCGCCGTCGAGGTAGGAGAAGCTGATCGACAGCACGCGGAACGTGTCGTCGACCAGTTCGCGGTCGGCGCGGCCGAGCGCGTCGAGCGGCTCGCCGCCCGCCAGCAGGTCGATGCCGTCCAGCTTGCGATCGAGCAAGCCGAAAAACGGTCCGAAGCTGTCCTCGTGCTCGGCCAGCTTGAACTGCGCCCAGCCGAGCTTGTACAGCGATTGTTCGTAGAAGCGCGATGTTTCGCCCGCGGCGACGACGTGCCGGTAGGCCTCCTCGGCCGCCGCGTAGTCCTTGCGCAGGAACAGCATCTCGCCGCGCCGGAACTCGACCTCGTCGCGCCGCGCAGTTTCTGGGTAGCGCGCGACGAGTTCGTTCAGCGTCTCGAGTGCCGCGTCGGTCTCGCCGGCGATCTCGTAGGCACGCGCGAGCTGGTAGAGCACGGTGTCGTTGCGACGGTAGTCGGGATAGGCCTCGAGCAGCTGGCGGAACAGCGACACCGCGCTGCCGTAGCGATTCGCGCCGAGCTCGTCGACGTTGCGAGCCAGTTCCTCTGCCTCGACCGCCTCGAGTTCGAGGTCCGCGAGCCGGCGCATCGCCTCGGCGCGCAGCTCCGGGTCGTCCGAGACGAGGTCGAGGAAGGCGCGGTAGTTGTCGCGGGCCTTCGCGTTGCTGTTGGCGATGCTGCGGCCTTCGCGCAGCTTGTAGCGGCCATTGCCGAGATCGCGGATCGTCTTTTCGTCGTCGGCCGCGGCCACGCCCGGCGGCAGCCACAGGGCCGCGGCGCAGAGGAGCGACAGCAGCACGCGGCTCATTGCGCCGCCTCCGCCGTCGTCGTCGACGACAAGTCGTAGATGGCCGCCAGCGCGAAGCGCGCCTGGACCGAGTAAGTGTGCAGTCGTTCCTTCTGCGCCTGCATCTCGCCCACCGCTATGCCCTGCAGGTAGACGCGCTGGCGGTCCATCGCGCGGCCGACCCGCGCCCGCAGGCTCTCGATGCGCGGCGCAAGCCCGTCGATGCGCGCCCCGAAACCGGCGAAGAGGCCAGGCTCCGTCTGCATGGACTCGTCGACGCGCCGCCGCGAACGCTGTGTCTCGACCAGAGCCTCGCCGCTCTCGCGCACGTCGCGGCGCAGGCGCCACAGGCGCTCCTTGAAGGACTTCTCGAGATCCCACTGCAACACGCCTTTCATCAGGCGCAGCTTGTGACGCAGGTCTTCGGCCTCCGGCAGGTCTGCCGCGACCGCCGGGTTCTGCGCCAGTGCGGACACCTCGCCCCACAGCGCGAACTCGGCAGGGCTCGCGAGGGCCAGCGCGTCGTGGTTGCGCTCGATGCTGTCGAGCCGCGCATCGAAGGCGAGCTTGCGATCGACCATGCCCTCCAGGTCGGCGCCGGCGAGGCTTGCAGTGACGCGCGGCAGGCGTTCGTCATAGGCCTGCTCGCGGGTCTCGAGCATGTTGCGGAAAACGCCGAGGCTCGACTGCCAGCGCTCGAGGTTGCGCGCGAGGTAATCGAGATCGCGGTAATTCTTCAGGCCTTCCTGGAATTCGTGGCTGGCCAGCAAGTGATACAGGTAGTTGGCCCCGACGCCGTCGGGCAGCGATTCCAGCCGCCAGTGCCAGCCGGTCGTGGCCTCTGCGTTGTCCGCGAGAAAGGTGGAAAGCAGGCGACCCGATTCGAGCGCGTCGATCGTGCCGTCGATGCGCCGGTTTTCCTCGGCGAACGCTTCGATCGCGTCGAGGTAGTGGTCCGCCGCCTGGCTGATCGAGTCGAGCTTGGCCATCGCGTACGGAACCGCGAGCATCGATTCCTGCACCGCGGGGTCCAGCAGGCTGCGCTCGCGCAGCGCCATCCACGGCACCAGTGCGCGCCCGTAGTCCTCGCGCTCGGCGTCCGCCCAGCCGACGCCGAGCAGGGCCTTGTTCGAGAACGGGCCATTGAGGCGAACGCGCTGCAGCGGTCGCTTCGCGAGCCGCGCCTCGCCGCCCTGCAGCATGGCATAGCCGAGCGCGAGATTGGCCTTGTCGCGCAGCGCCGCCAGCTCGTCGTTCCAGGGTTCGAGTTCGCCGAGTTCGTCCAGGATATCCGCCGCTTCGTCCGTGCGCCCGGCGCGCACCAGCGCGACGCCCAGGTTGAAGCGCGCGTAGCTCAACCACTCGCTGCGGTCGCGAAAACCGGCAAGCACCTCGATGGCTTCTGCGTACTGGCGCCGGTCGATCAGCAGCTGCGCCCCGAGCAGGGTGCGCTCGGCATTGAGAGAACCGGGCAGCGGGCCCTCGATGTTCGCCAGCGCGAGCTGGGCTTCATCGGTGTATCCGCGCTGGTGCCAGATGCGCGCGAGGAAAAACCAGGTGCGATTGCGCACGGCAGGATCCGTGCTGTCGGCCAGCAGGCGCTCGAAGATGTCGGCCGCGCGCCGGTGATGGCCGTAGGACAGGTACAGGCCGCCGAGCAGCAGCTCGGCCTCGGCATCGTGGTGCGGCAGGCGCGCCTCGTGTTGCGCGGCGAGCAGCCGGACGATCGCCGGAAAATAGTCTTCCTGGTAGAAGTGGAACAGGACCTCGCCGTAGTGCGGGTCCTCGACCACGGTCGGGACGGTCGCGTCGTCAGCGGCCGCCGGCGCCGTGGCCGACAGCGCAAACGCCCACAGCAGGAAGGTCGGGATGCGCGGGAGCTTCAAGTATCACTCCCATTCCCTGACGTCGAATTCGGGTTGCTGCTTCGGCGCGCGATCGGTGATCGCCAGTTCCACGTACTTCGCGCCGAGTCCCTTGCTCAGGTTGACGGTAGCGCCGCGGCGATACTCGCGCTCGTGCGGACCGAAGCCCGTGAACACCGCGACCAGCTCGTGGTCACCGGTCTTCAGGTTTTCCATGTGCAGCCGCTGCACGCCGCCCCGCCGCAGGGCATCCGCCTCGCGCTCGGTGTACAGGTAATTCGCAACTTCCTTGCCGTCGATTTTCAGCGTGACCGAATCGAGGGCGAAGTATTCGCCCACGTCGACGGACAGGAAGAACGCGACCTGCGAATTGGCCGGAAACAGCAATTCCTCTTCCAGCAGGAACAGGTCGCGGTTCAGCTCGAGCACTTCTTCCTTGAGGGCCTGGACGTCCTCGTCGATGCTGCGGAACTCGTCGTTCGCAGCCGGCTCGTCCGCTGCCTGCGCGCCGGCGACGGACAGCGCCGCGCACAGCAATATCGCTCTGACAAACACTTTCACCTCACTCTCCTGCTGGTGGCGTTACGCGTTCATTCGCGCAACAGGCTGCGGATCTCGGTCAGGTACTTCTGCTCGTAGCCGGGCTTGTAGCCGTGGTGCACGTGGCGCACGGTGCCGGTGCGGTCGACCAGCACCGTGACCGGCATTGCCTCGACCTGGTACAGGCGACTGACGTCCTTGGACTCGTCGAACAGGACCGGGAAGCTGACGCCGAGCTCCTCGACCATCTGCATCGCGCGGCGCGCGTCGTCGTCGATGTTGACGCCGAGCAGCTTGAAGCCGACGCGCTCGTAGCGCGTGTACAGGTCGTCCAGCAGCGGCATCTCCTGGCGGCAGGGCCCGCACCAGGTCGCCCAGAAATTGATCATGACGACGTCGCCGCGGTACTCGGAGAGCCGCAGGTTCTTGCCGCTCGCGCTCTTTAGCGCGAAATCGGGCGCTTCCTGGCCGGTCAGCGACGAGGAGGCGGAGGCGCCGAGCGCCAGCGCGGAACAGAGGGTGACGAGCAGCAGCGATTTAAGTCCGTTCATGTGTTTCCTTCCTTGTCTGGCCCGCGGGCGCGGGACCCGGCGTGCCCGCCCCGGTCCCGCGGCGCTGGCGACGCACGCGGCAATTCCCGGCATGGTGACAGGCAGTGCACACCGGCGGCCGTGATGATCGTCACAAATGCCCTGACGCGGGCCTCGTGGCAGACGCTCACGGCCGCCTGCGACCGCGCTGTGGGCTAGCGTAGCAGTCTGAATTGAAAGGAAAAGGCGTCGCCGATCGGCGACAGCCGGTGACGCCGCGCGGCGACAGTCCGCTAGTCGGTCGCGGGCGGCGCGAGTCCGTCGGAGTAGTACAGGCGGCCCGCCGCGTCGATGACGATGCCTTCGTAGTCGGGCAGCGTCGCCAGCAACCTCAGGCCGCGGTCCACGCCAAGGACGAACACGGAGGTCGACAGCGCGTCGGTGATCACCGCATCCGGTCCGATCACGGTCGCGCTCATCAGCTCGCCGGCCGGGCGGCCGGTCGAGGGCTCGATGATGTGGTGGTAGCGCTGACCGTCCTCGATGAAGAAACGCTCGTAATCGCCGGACGTCGACACCGCCTCGTTCTCGAGCGGGATGCGCAGGCTGACGCGGCCCTCTGCACGCGGGTCGCGGATGCCGACGATCCACGGCTGGCCGCGGCGGTCGCCGAGCAGGCGCGAGTCGCCCCCGGCCGTGACGATCGCGTGCCGGACGCCCAGCTCGCGCAGCCGTTCGACGCCGCGTTCGACCGCGTAGCCTTTCGCGATGCCGCCCAGGTTGATGCGCACGCCCGGGCGCAGGAAACGTATCGACTGGTCGCCGGCCCGCGGCTCGACGAGGCGGTAGTCGATCCGCGGCAGTTCCTCGGCGATTGTCTCGTCGCCCGGCCGCCGGCCCGCGCGGAAGTCGTAGTGGCGCCCGACGCTGTCGTAGGTGATGTCGAAGGCACCGCGCGTCAGCACCGAGATATCGAGCGAGCGGACGATCAGGTCGTAGAGTTCGGGCCCCGCGACCACCGGCCGGCTGGCGGCGTCGCGGTTGATCTCGGAAATGCGGCTCTCCTCGATGTAGGTGCTCATCAGGGCCTCGATCCGCGCAATCTCGGCGAACACGTCCTCGATGGCCTGCTCGCCCCGGGCCTCGTCGTCGTGCCACAGGCTGACCCGGACCTCGGTACCCATCTGCGTACGGGTGCCGCTCACCCAGTCCGCCAGCACGCCGGCCGGCGCAATCGAATTTGTCAGGAAAACAATGACTAGCGCCGCCCGGAAGCGAGCGGTATGCTGGCCGCCGTCGTCATGTCCCGAGGAGCCGGACCGTGCTTTCATTCCTGATTTTCCTCGCCATCATCGTCGCGCTGCTGCTGTACGCGATCGGCATCTACAACCGGCTCGTCAACCTGCGCAACCGGGTCAAGAATTCCTTCGCGCAGATCGACGTCCAGCTCACGCGGCGCCACGACCTCATTCCGAACCTGGTGGAAGCCGTCAAGGGCTACATGAAGCACGAGCGCGAGACGCTCGAGAACGTCATCAAGGCCCGGAATTCCGCGGTGTCCAGCCTCGAAAACGCCAAGTCCGACCCGGCCAATGCGCAGGCCATCAAGGAACTCGGCCAGTCCGAGGGCGCACTCGGCGCCGCCCTCGGCCGCCTGTTCGCGCTGGCCGAAGCTTATCCCGATCTGAAGGCCAATCAAAACATGATGCAGTTCCAGGAGGAGCTCGCGAGCACCGAGAACAAGGTCGCCTTCGCGCGCCAGGCCTTCAACGACAGCGTCATGAGCTACAACAACGCCGTCGAGAACTTCCCGAACAACATCGTGGCCGGCATGTTCCGCTTCGATACGGCGAGCTTTCTCGAAATCGAGTCGGAGGAGAAGCGCGCGGTACCCGAGGTCTCGTTTACCTGAGTCGCGCGCAGCGCGGGCGGGCGCGCTAGCCCGCGCTGGCCGGGACGGCCATGAATTTCTTCGACGCCCAGGACAGCGCCCGGCGCGCGACCCGACGCCTCGTCGTCGCCTACGCCGTGGCGACCGCGCTGATCGTCGCCGGCGTCACGGCCGTCACCGCCCTTGCGCTGTACGCCAGCGGCGCGGCACCGGACCCCGGCATACTCGTGTTCGTCGCCGTGCTGACGGCGCTCGTGATCGGCGGCGCAACGCTCTACCGGACCGCGAGCCTGTCGGCCGGCGGCGGCCGCGTCGCGCGCGAAATGGGCGGCACGCGCCTGTCGCCGGACGTCTCCGACCCGCTGCACCAGCGCCTGCGCAACGTCGTCGAGGAAATGGCGATCGCTTCCGGGATGCCGGTGCCCGAGATCTACATCCTGGAACAGGAAGCCGGCATCAACGCCTTCGCCGCGGGCTACGCACCCGGGGACGCGGCCATCGCCGTGACCCGCGGCACGCTCGAATTACTCGACCGCGACGAGTTGCAGGGAGTCATCGCGCACGAATTCAGCCACGTGATCAACGGCGACATGCGCCTGAACATCCGCATGATGGGCGTGCTGTTCGGCATCATGGTGCTCGGCCTCGCCGGCCGCCTGATCCTGCGCGGCAGCCGCCGCGGCCGGCTGGTCTCCGGCCGCGGCCGCGGCGGCACGTCCGCCGTGCTGATCATCGGCCTCGGCCTGGTCGTGCTCGGCGGCGTCGGCGTGTTCTTCGCGCGCATCACCAAGGCCGCCGTATCGCGGCAGCGCGAACTCCTCGCCGACGCATCCGCGGTGCAGTTCACGCGGCAGACGGACGGCATTGCCAACGCGCTGAAGAAGATCATGGCCTTCAGCCGCCATTCCTACCTGACCGCCGCGGACCCGGAGGAAATCAGCCACATGCTGTTTGCGCACGGCGCGAAGTTCTCGTCGCTGTTCGCGACGCATCCGCCGCTCGACGAACGCATCCGCAGGCTAGAGCCCGGTTTTCGCGTCGAGGACCTGCCGCGAGTGGAAATGCCCGCGACCGCCGCGGCGGGCGCGGACTCGCCGGCGGGCGCCGCGGCCTTCGCGTTCGCCGACGCGCCGCTGCCGCCACTCGCCGAGACGGTCGGCAACCCGACGATCGAACACGTCGCGTTCGCCGGCGCGCTGCGCGTCGGCCTGCCGGCGTCGCTGTACGACGCCGCGCATTCGAGCCACTCGGCCTGGCTGCTCGTGCTCGCGCTGTTCGTAGAGCCTGACGCCGCGCGCGCGCAGGGAGCGCGCGAGCTGCTGACGCAGCAGCTCGGCAGCGAGCGTTGCCGCCGGGTCTTCGAGTTCGCCGGGACGCTCGCCGGCGGAGACCGCTCGTGGCGGCTGCCGCTGCTCGAGATCGCGTTCCCGGCGCTGAAAGCCGCGCCCGCCGCGCGCATCGAGTACCTGGTCGAGCTGGGCGAGCGGCTAATCGGTCTCGACGGGCGCCTGACGCTGTACGAGTTCTGCCTGCTGCGGATCCTGCGCCTGCACCTCGGCGCCGCCTTCGCCCCGGGGGTCGGCCTGGCCCCGGCCGGCAAGCGCGCCATACGCCGCGCCGCACTGGACCTGCTCGCCGTCATCGCCGGGCAGGGCCAGCCGGATCCCGCGGCGCAGCAGCGCGCATTCGCCGCCGGCCTCAAGCCGTTCGGCCGCTGGGCGGCCGACGCCGCGTACGCGCCGCCCGCGGAGCCCGCACAAGCGCTGGCCGACAGTCTCGACACGCTGCGCCGCTCCACGATGCGCGCGCGGCGCACGCTGGTGCAGGCGGTTGCGGACTGCATCAGCGCGGACGGGCGTCTCGGCAGCGCGGAGGCCGAGCTTTTGCGCGCCGTCTGCGCCTCGCTGGACTGCCCGCTGCCGCCGCTCGCGGTGCGCCGCGAACGCGCCTCGTGAGCAGCGCCCGATTGCAGTATCATGCGCGCAGTACCGCGGGCCGGAACTTGTCCCCGCCCGACGAATCCCTGTAGTACGGGCCGCGGCGCGACCGCCCGGCATCCATCCCGACACGAGGGACACCAAAGATGAAAGCCTCCTGCACCGCCCTGGCCGGCCTGCTCGCGCTCGTGATCGCGCTGCCCGCGTTCGCGGAGACGCGCGAAGAGGAACGCGTCACGGACGCCACCGACGTCATCAACCAGCTGCTGCACATCCCCGAGCAGGGTGTGCCGCCCTCGCTGCTCGCGCGCGCCTACGGCATCGCCGTCATCCCGAACGTCGTCAAAGTCGGGTTCGGACTCGGCGCACGCCGCGGCAAGGGCATCGTCGTCGTGCGCCGCGACGACAACAGCTGGAGCAACCCTGTGTTCGTCACGATCACCGGCGGCAGCGTCGGCTGGCAGATCGGCGCCCAGTCCACCGACATCATCCTCGTCTTCAAGAACCGGCGCGGCGTCGACGGCATGGCGAGCGGCAAGCTGACGCTCGGCGCAGACGCCTCGATCGCGGCGGGTCCGGTCGGCCGGCAGGCAAGCATGGCGACCGACATCCAGTTCGAGGCCGAGGTCTATTCCTATTCGCGCAGCCGCGGACTGTTCGCCGGCGTGGCGCTGGAAGGCGCCGGCGTGACGATCGACGAGAAGGCCAATGCGAGCTTCTACGGACAGGCCGGCATCACACCGCAGCAGATCTTCGACAGCTCGGGGAATTTCGCCCCCGCGGTGGCGAATAACTTCGTGCAGGTGCTGACGGCGCAGACGCGGCGCCTGCCGAAGCAGCCCGGCATGGAACCCGGCGTCAGCGCGGAAGCGCCGCCGGCGGAACGCGAGTCACGCGTCCGCACCTACGGCATCGGCGACCCGGACAGCCCCGAAACGCGCTAGGGCGACGCTCCTCGCGCCTTGCCTCGCCGGCGACCCGGCCGGCGCGTGTGACGAGAATCGATCAGCGTCTCCCTAGCGCTGTTCGCCGTCGGTCGCGGGCTCGCTGCCACCCTGGCGACGCTGCAGTTCCTCGCGGATCTCTGCAAGATCGCTCGCCGGCTGCGCTGACGGCTCGCCCGGCGGCGGGTCGACCGGCATGCTTGCCGGATCCTCGTCGGCGTTCGTTGCCTGGCCCGACGCTGGCGGTGCGCCCTCGAGCGGCCTGAGCTGGCCGTCTTCGAGCACGACGGGCTCCTCGCTGACTTCCCCGAACTGCGACAGGTACTCCGCTTCGCGCCGGAGACGCTCGGCCTCCTCGGCCCGCGCACGTGCCTCGGCCGCGTCCTGCTGCGCACGCCGCAGCGCCTCGCGCTTGCGCTCGGACTGGGCTTCCAGCGCGGCACGCTGCTCCGCCTCTTCCGCCGCGGCCAGCCGGTCGCCGGCCTCGCGCGCGTTCAGGCATTCGGTCGTGTACTTGAGTTCGGCGCGGTTCTCCGCGCAGCGCACCATCGTCGCTTCGAGCAGGCGCGGATTCTCCATGAACTCGACGACGGTGTGCGGCGGCGGCTCCGGCGTGCAGGCCGAGCCGCCGAAAGCGGCCACGACGAGCAGCCGGATTCCGGTTGTATGCGCTACGCGTCTCATGCCGGGGCCCATGGCGAAGTGTTGACGAAAGCGAATGTTGATCATAACACCGCCGTATGACCGATTCCGTGCGCGAGGTCCTGTATTCGTTGTCAACCTGAACGCGGATTCGCCGTTAGTGGTCGTAATCGCGCCGATCGACCCCGGGCGCATCGCAGACTGTCGCAATACGGCGACGCCGCGGCAGGGAGGCAGGTCATGACACGGATCGTATTCACGCTGTTACTCGTCGGCGCGCTCGGCGCCTGTGCGCTGCCGGGTGCTACCCCGGACCGGCAGTACCTCGTGGCTTACGACGAGCTCAGCGCCGCGATGAGCGTTTCCCGCGAGCCGCTCGCAGCTGCGGCGGACGCCGAAGCCACCGCGCGCAGCGAGGTCGCCGCGCTCGCCCGCTGACCCGCAAGCCGTCTGGTATAGTGGCGCGGCCACCTGCCGGACGGGAGCAGCGTTGTCACAGTCGAGCCAGTTCGCGCTGCTGCGGCAGAAGCGCTTCGCGCCGTTTTTCGTCACGCAGTTCCTGGGCGCGTTCAACGACAACATTTTCCGCAACGGGCTCGTAATCCTCGTCACGTTCCAGGCGACGCAGGTCGCGGGCATGAACGCGAGCGAGCTGGCGAACGTCGCCGGTGCGCTGTTCATTCTTCCCTACTTCCTGTTCTCCGCGTCGGCGGGCCAGCTTGCCGACAAGCTGGAGAAGTCGCAGCTGATTCGCGCGGTCAAGCTGCTCGAGATCGCGTTGATGCTGATCGCGACGCTCGCGTTCGTCACGGCGAGCTACGTCGCGCCGCTGGCAGTGCTGTTCCTGATGGGCTGCCAGTCGACGCTGTTCGGCCCGGTCAAGTATGCCTACCTGCCGCAGCAACTGGCTTCGGAGGAACTGGTCGGCGGCAACGCGCTGGTCGAGTCGGGTACCTACGTGGCGATCATCCTCGGCCTGATCGTCGGCGGCCTTGCCGTCGCGATCGACCCGGACACGCGCGTGCTGCTGTCCGCCTTCCTGGTCGGCGTTGCGCTGCTCGGCTACCTGGCGAGCCGCGGCATCCCGGTCACCCGGCCGGTCGACCCGGAACTGCGCTTCAACCCGAACCCGTGGACCGAGACCTGGCGCATCGTCGGCTACGCGCGGCGCGACCGCAGCGTATTCCTGTCGATCCTCGGCATCTCCTGGTTCTGGTTTTTCGGTTCCGCGATGACGCTGCAGGTTCCGGCCTACACGCTGGTCATCCTGAACGGTAACGAGGAAATAACGACGATACTGCTAGTGGCCTTTGCGATCGGCGTCGGCGCCGGCTCGCTGCTGTGCGAGCGCATGTCGGGGCGGCGCATCGAACTCGGTCTCGTGCCCTTCGGTTCCATCGGCCTGTCGCTGTTCGCGGTCGACCTCTACTTCGCTCAGCCCGTTCAGGCGCTGCAGGCGGTGTCGACGGTCGGCGAGTTTCTCGCGCGCGAGGGCAGTGCCCGCGTGCTCGCGGACCTCGCACTGCTCGGCGCCTTCGGCGGCTTCTACAGCGTTCCGCTGTACGCCATGATCCAGGACCGCGCCGAGCGCCGGCACCTGTCGCGCATCATCGCGGCCAATAACATCATCAATTCACTGTTCATGGTCGCCGCCGCCGTGCTCGCGATCGTGCTGCTGAATGCCGGGCTGTCGATACCGCAGTTCTTCCTCGTGCTCGCCGTGCTGAACGCGGCCGTAGCGATCTACATCTATTCGCTGCTGCCCGAGTTCCTCATGCGGTTCCTGGTCTGGATACTCGTCAATACGCTCTACCGGATCCGCTCGCGCGGCCTCGACAACATCCCCGCCGAGGGCCCCGCCGTGCTGGTCTGCAATCACGTGAGCTACGTCGATGCGTTAATCATCGGCGGTTGCGTGCGGCGGCCGGTGCGTTTCGTCATGTGGTACCGGATCTTCCAGGTGCCCCTGCTCAGCTTCATCTTCCGGACGGCAAAGGCAATCCCGATCGCGTCCGCGCGCGAGAACGCCGAATTGCTCGACGAGGCCTTCGAGCGGATCGACGAGGAACTCGCCGCAGGCCAGCTCGTCTGCATCTTCCCGGAGGGCGCAATAACCCGGGACGGCGAGGTGCATCGCTTCCGGCCCGGCGTGGAGCGCATCCTCGAACGCCGCCAGGTGCCGGTCGTGCCGCTCGCGCTCGGCGGGCTGTGGGGCAGCTGGTTCAGCCGGCGCCGTGGCCGCCTCAGGCGCGTCCCCGGCAAGCTGTTTCAGCGCGTGCGGCTGCACTGCGGCCCGCCGGTCCCGGCGCAGCACGCGAGCGCCGCCACGCTGGAACTGCTGGTGCGCACGCTGCGCGGCGACGACCGCTAGCGTCTGCTAGAGCCCGGCGTTTCCCCGGAACACGCTGCCGGGCGCTTCCGCTACGCCGAGGCGCCGCCGCCACTCGGCCAGCAGTTCCTCGCGAGTACCGAACAGCAACGGGCCCTCCGCGTAATCGAACCAGACCTCGGCGACCTCGGCGTAACCCGCCTCGTGGGTGAGCATCAGCAGGCGGTCGCCGAGCGGATCGAGCAGCGTATCGTCGCCCGCCAGCCGGTCCACGACCAGCGATGCCCCGGGCAGCGGGCGCGGGGCACGCACGGAATCGAGCCAGGTCAGGCCGTAGGCGGCGACCGATGCGCGGTGAATCCAGCCGGCCGTGCGCAGCAGTAGCCGGTTGCCGCCGGGCGCGAACACGACTTCGCTCACGGCCGACGGCAGCGCCAGGCTGCTGCTGCCGACACGTCCCTGCGCGAGGTCCAGCACCTGGACGCGCTGCGTCGCGTCGACGATCGCAAGCAGCGGGCGGTCCGGCGCCGCGCCGATGCGCGTCAGCGGCGCGTCGCCCTGCCACACCGTCTTCAGGGTCCAGGTACCGACGCGATCGGGACCAAGCGAACTCAGCGTGCCGTTCTCGGCACCGAGATAGAGCAGGCCGTCCGCGCCGAAGGCCAGCGACAGGTGCAGCGCCCCGAGGTCGAGGTCGGCCAGCACGGCGCCACTTCCGGCGTCGACGACCGCAACGCGCTGTGCGGCCAGCACGGCGACGTGGCGCGCGTCGGGTGAGAAGGCCAGCACCTCGACCGCCCCGCGCACCACGTCGGGGCTGAAGGGCCGCGGTCGCCCGCTGCCGGCCTCCCAGACGCGCAGCGTGCCGTCGGCGCCCGCACTCGCGACGAGGCTGCCGTCGTCGCTGAACGCCAGTCGCAGCACGGCGCCCTGGTGGCCGAGGTAGTTGACTTCGTCGACCGTCAGCGCGAGCGGTTCGCCGTCGGCGCCGGTACGCAACACGTGCACGTGTCCGTCGCGGTCGGCCACGGCCAGGTAGCGCCCGCCCGGGGCGAGCACGGCCGGCGAGTCGCCGGACGCGCGCCAGACACGGTGGCCACCCTCGCCGGCCACGGCATCCTGCCGGGCCGCCGGCTGCCGCCAGAAGCGCAGGTCGCCGCCCGGCGCAGCGGACAGCAGCACGCTCTCGTCAGCGGCGAAGGCCAGCAGCGGCTCGCTGGCGGCCGGCAGGCCGGCATCGAGGATCGGCCCGAGCAGCGCCCCGTCCTCGGCGCGGTAGACCCGGTAGCCGAGGCGCGGGCTGCCCGCCAGCAGGCGCTCGCCGCCCGGCGAGAAGCCGACCTGCCAGCGCTGCGGGCCGCGGTACAGCAGCAGCGGCTCGGCGGCCGCGTCGACGCGCCATAGCGACAGACCGTTGTCGCCGTGCAAGACCGCGAGCGTCTCGCCGTCGGGCGCCAGTCTCAGTTCGCTCGGTTGTGCATGCAGGTCGAGCTGCGCGAGCTGCTCGCCGTTCTCGAGGTCCCAGAGCCGCACTGCGCGGTCGTAGTCGGCGACCGCGAGGCGCGCGCCGCGATCGTCCACGGCGGTCAGCGCCGGCGCGCCGGCAATGCGCAGGCTGCCGCTCTGCACGCGCTCCTCCAGCGACCAGCGCTCGAACACCGTCTCGGAGTCGCCGCGCCGCGTGACGAACAGGTGCGCGCCGTCCGCCGCGAGGCGCACCTCGGCGCCGCTCGCCGCCGCCGGCAGGGTCGCCTCGAGGCGCCCGTTGACGGTCCGCCACAGGTGCACGCCGTCCTGCGCGTGGGAGACGAGATAGCGTCCGTCGCGGCTGACGCCGAGCACTTCCTCGTCGGCCGGCACCGCGACCGTGCGCGCGGGCCGCGCTGCGCCGAGTTCCCAGAGCCTCGCGCTGTCGCTCTGCAGCGCGCGGGCGACGGCGTAGCGGCCGTCGGGGCCGAACCAGATGTTGTCCGACTCGCGTTCGACCGGCGGCGGGATGTCGATGCCGCGGTCGAATTCCTCGACCAGCCCCTGCGAGTTCAGGCTCAGGTCCCATCCGACCAGCTGGCCGCTGACACCGGTCGCCTCGTCGCGCAGGCTCAACGACCAGGTGCCGGCCAGCGGCTCGCCGCGCAGGGTTGCGAGCTGGGCCGCCGGAAACACGGTCTGCTGGTTGGCGGCCGAGCGTTCGCCTTCCATCGGCAGCTCGACCGTGCGGCCGGACGGCGCGATCAGCTTGAGCCGCAAATCGTCGAGGCGCGCGTGGCTCACGTTGACCGACAGGCCGATGCGGCTGACGTTGCCCGGGCGGTCGACGGCGACGCGCCTCACCAGCGGCGTGACTTCGAGCGACGACACGGTCCACGGCTCGCGCTGCCGCAGCTCCTCGCCGGCGAGTTGCCACTGCAGGATGCGCGCGCCGTCGGCCTTGCTGACGACGACGTCGCGGGCGTCGAACAGGAGCTGGCTGTCGGCCGGGACCGGTGCGCTCGCGATCAGCCTCGGGTAGTCCTCGCCGATCAGCGTCGCGGCGACGCGGCGACGCTCCGGGGTCGCGACGACCAGCGCCTCGAGGCTCGCGAGCAACGCCGCGTCGCGCTGCTCGCCGCGCATCGCTTCGCGGGCCTTGCGGTCCCAGAAATCCGCGGTGAGCGTGGCCGCGAGCTCGCCGTCGCCCGGCAGGTCCGCGGCGAACGAGGCGACCTTGTCTATCTCGGCGCGGTTCGCGGCGCGGTCGGCGCGGTTTTCGAGCAGCGTCACGAACAGCCGGTCCGCCGTCTCGCCGTGGCCCGGGAACGAGCGCAGGTTGCGCCAGGCGCCGGCCACCTCGGTCAGCTCGGCCGTCGGCGACACGAGCTGGCGCATGTAGGGCTTCGGCAACAGCTGCGTGTACCAGAACGGCACGGCCAGCAGCACGACGAGACCGGCGGCGACCAGCGCCGGGCCGCGCCAGTGCAGCGGCAGGTTGCGATTGGCCCAGCGGGCCGTGAACACGGTCGCGTAGACGCGGTTGGACGGCACCAGCAGCCCGCTGTCGTCGACCCGCACGAGACCGGTCGCGCGCAGCTTGCGCAAGGCGCGGGACGCCGGTTCCCAGGGTACGTCCAGTCCCTTGCGCATCCGGCCATAGGCATTAAGCATCGCCTCGTGATCGCGGCGATCCGTCACTACGCGGCGATGGATGTGATTCAGGTGCGGCTCGCTGTGCAGCGCGGCGCGGCCTGCCAGGAGCTTCGTGACCAGCTGGTCGACGCGTGCCTCGACGTCGCCTTCCACGGTTTCGCGGGACAGCGCCCGGCACAGTTTCTGGCACAGGTAGGGCTGGCCGTTAGTCCACTGCCAGATCCGGTCGAGCGCGAGGCGCGCCTGCGCGGCGGGCAAGTTCAGCTCCGTGGAGAACAGGTCGAGCTCGGGCCGGGTGAACTCCTCGAGCGCGATCGCCTGCGACACGCGGAACGGCGACAGCGCCGGGTCCTCGACCAGTGACTCGGTATCGCCCTCGCCGCTCATGATGAACACGAGCCGCTCGAACTCCGGGTCGGTGGCGCGGGCGTTGTGCGCCGCGCGAATACTCGGCAGCAGGTGTTCCTTGAACGGCAGTTGCTCGACCAGCTGCACCTCGTCGACGACGATGACGATCGGCTCGCGGATGTTCTGCAGCACGACCTCGACGTAGAACTCGACCAGTCGCTGGCGGTTTGACAGCAGCGCCTTGTCCTGCCACCAGTCCTGCAGGTCGATCTTGAGCCGCAGCTGGCGCAACAGCCGGTAGGCGATGCTGTAGTACCAGCGCCCGGCGTCGGTACCGCCGTCGCGTTCGACGATCTGCGACAGGTCGAGGTTGGCGATCTTGTAGCCGTTGTTGCGCAGGCGTGCGGCGGTCGCGGCAACGAGGCTCGACTTGCCCGAGTGCGCGGGCGCGAGCACGTGCGCGTAGCGCCCGGCGACGACCGTGTCGTACAGCAGGTCGTCGGCCGCGCGCCGGATATAGCCGCCGCGCAGCGGATTCAGCGGTGCGCCGACGCTGAAGAACTCGGCGTCGGCCCCCGACCTGCCTTTTTCCCGCGTACCCTTCATGCGCAACCTGCCTCCCCCCGGTGCGTTATTCTGTGCACAGCGGGGCCGGGGCTACAAGGGTGCGATGCGAGACCAGGGCGAACAACGACTGAAGAAAGACCTGTTTGGCGAGGTGCGCCTGGCCGGCCCGGCGGGCGCGCGGCACATCGTTCGCGACACGAGCGGCGCGCCGCTCTGGACCCGCTGGGTCGCCCGGCGACTGCTCGCGCGCGAGGCCCGGGTGCTGGCTGCGCTCGACGGCATCGACGGCGTGCCCGAATTGCTCCGCGCCGAACGCGACCGCCTCGAGCGCAGCTATCTCGACGGCAGCCCGCTGTACGAGGCGCGCTGCGCCGACCCGGCCTATTACCGGCATGCGCTGGCCCTGCTCCGCCGCCTGCACCGCGCGGGCGTCGTGCACAACGACCTGGCCAAGGAACCGAACCTGCTGGTACGCAGCGACGGCCGGCCGGCGTTCATCGACTTCCAGCTTGCGTGGTTCGCGCCGCGCCGCGGCCGGCTGTTCCGGCTGCTCGGGCGCGAGGATCTGAGGCACCTGCTGAAGCACAAGCGCAGCTACTGCCCGGAGCGGCTGACCGCGGCGCAGCGCCGAATCCTCGCGACGCCGTCGCTCCCGGCCCGTGCGTGGAAGGCGACCGGCAAGCGCCTGTACCTGTTCGTGACCCGGCGCCTGCTCGGCTGGGCGGACCGCGAGGGCGCCGCCGACCGGCACGCGGCGCGCGGGCCGTAGTCGCCCCGGTACCCGCCGGGCTATAATCCGCGCCGGTCCCCGTAACGCCTCGTCATCATGAAGTACTGTCACGCGCACAACCTGGTCGATCCCGAACGCGCCACCGCGGAGCGCCGCTACGGCATCCGTATCCGGCTGCCGTCGGGTGACACGTTCGGCCGCCTGCTCGGCGAGGACTGGGAACGCGTGCGCTGGTACCCGTCCGAAGCGGAGCGTGACCGCGCCTACGACGACATCGCGAAGCGCCACGGCTACTACCGCAAGACCGACACGCCGACCCAGGTGCTGGAAAAGATCGTCCGCTAGCGCGGCGGCGCGCCGAGCGACAGGTAGAAGTTGCTGCGGCCGCGCTCCGCGAAGCCTGCGGCGACGTACAGCGGCCCGAAGTAGGTGTCGAGTCCGACGAACAGGCTGCCGTTGATCAGCAGCCCGTCGCTGGAAATATCCGAGCGCTGCTGCCAGACGTTGCCGGCCTCGAGCGAGGCGCCCAGGTAAAGCGGTACTTCGAACAGGCCGCCGCCCGTCTCTCCCGAGCGGCGGTACCAGACGAGCCGCGCGACGCCGGCGTGCGGCCCGGTGATCTCGCCGCGCGCAAGGCCCGAAAGGCGCAGGAAGCCGCCGAGCGGGAAGTAGTTCTGTACCTGGTTGTCCGTCTCTATCGTGGTCGCGTAGTTGAAGCCGAGCTGCAGGCTGTGGCGGCCGCGCGTGCGGACCCCTGTCCAATCCATGCTGACGGTGTCTATGTCACTGTCGGCACCGAGCGCCGGGCGCGAAAGTTCCCACTCGAGGTCGAAGCGCTGGCCCTCGAGCGGAATCTGCGCGTCGTCGAGCGTGTCGACCGCGAAGCGCGCGAACAGGCCGCCGGTCTCGAAGTCGAAGTTCGGCAGGCTCGGGTCGCCGACCTTCAGCGTGGCGTTGCCGGTGCCGCGAAATGCACCGAAGCGGATTTCGCCCCAGCGCCCGAGTTCGCGCCCCGCGTCGATGCCGACCTCGACTTCGCCGATGCGGTAACGGGCGATGCGCGTGTCGCCGGCGAAGGTGCGCAGGTTGGCCTGGCGCAGGTCGAATCGCGGCGCGACGAAGTAGCGGGCATCGAAACTCAGCGGCTGGTAGAACTCGGACACGAGGAACGGGTCGGTGCCGACCTGCAGGTCCGTGCGCCACTCCGCTCCGAGCCGGTTGACGCCGGTTCGCGTCAGCCGGGTGGACAGGTTGAACGCGGTCGTGCCGTCAAAGTCGTCCTCGAGCCCGATGCCGAAGCGCAGGTAGCTCGGCCCCCAGGCCTTCGGCACCGCGTCGAAGATCACGCCGGTACGGCCACCCTGCTCGACGACGTCGTAGTCCACGCGCTCGTAGAGGTCGAGCGCATAAAGGCTCTCGGCGTCGGCGGCGAGGCGGGCCGGGTCGAGCTCCTCGCCGGCCCGGGTCGCGAGCCTTGCCTCGAGCGCGCGCGCCGACAGCGGCCCGGACTCGCCGACGCGGACGAAATCGATCGTGGTGGCCGGCGCAGGCGGCGCCGGCTGGCGTCGCGCGAGGTAACGCTGCCAGTCGGCGGCGGGCAGCGACAGCCGGCGCAGCTCGGCCTCGTGGTGCCGCGCGGCCACCGCACCGGGTTCGATCGCCTCGGCGATCTGCGCGAAATTGCTCGAGCCGAACTGCCCGAGCGCCGGCCGGATCAGCACGTCGTCCGGGCCGAGCGTGTCGATCTGCCGCCGGGTCTCCTTGCGGATCAGGATCGTCAGGATCTGCGCCGAGATGTCGAGCGCGGAGTCGAGCTGCTCGGGCTCGTAGAGCGGGAACTCGACGTCGACGGCAATGATCACGTCGACGTCCATGTCGCGGATTACGTCGATCGGCAGGTTGCCGACGAGGCCGCCGTCCACCAGCGTGTGACCGTCGATGACGACCGGCGCGAACACGCCCGGGACCGACATGCTCGCGCGCAGCGCCTCGGTCAGGTCGCCGGACTGCATTACGTAGGCCTCGCCGGTCTCGATGTCGGACGCAACCGCGCGGAACGGGATCGGCAGCGCGCCGAAGTCGCGCACGCCGGCGCCGGCGCCGGTCAGCTCGCGCAGGATGCGGCCGAGCTTCTGCCCCTGGACGAGGCCGCGCGGCATGCGCAGCTCGCCGTCGCGCAGGCCGAGCTCGAAGCGGATCGGGAAGGCGGCGTCGTCCTGCTTGCGCCGGAACGGCAGTTCCTGGCGGTCCGGGCGGTCGCGGAACGAGGCCGAGAAATCGAGCGAGCCGACGATCTCCTCGAGCTCGGCCGGGGTCTTGCCGGCCGCGTACAGGCCGCCGACGATGGCCCCCATGCTGGTGCCCGCGATAGCGTCCACCGGCACGCGCAGGCGCTCCAGCTCGCGCAGCACGCCGACGTGCGCGGCGCCCCGCGCGCCGCCGCCGCCCAGCACCAGCCCGACGCGCGGCCGGTCGGTCTCCGCCAGCGCGGTCGTAGAGGCCGCGCACAGCGCCGCCAACAACAGGATCAGTCTGACCATCGGTCCGTTCCGTGTGGTGCGCGGCCCGGCAGGGGCCGCGTGACGCCGCGCATTATAAGGGGCGCGGGTGCGCCCGGGGGTCAGGGCCGGGTCTGGCCGTTGCCGGAGACGAGGTACTTGTAGCTGGTCAGCTGCTGTGCGCCAACCGGGCCGCGCGCGTGGATGCGCCCGGTGCTGATGCCGATCTCGGCGCCCATACCGAACTCGCCGCCGTCAGCGAACTGCGTCGACGCGTTGTGCATGACTATCGCGGCGTCAACGCGCTCCTGGAAACGGCGCGCAGCCCCGGCGTCCGTTGCGATGATGCTCTCCGTGTGCCCGGTGCCGTAGCGGCCGATGTGCGCGAGCGCCTCGTCGATTCCGGCGACGACGCGCATCGACAGGATCGCGTCCAGGTACTCTGTGCGCCAGTCTTCCTCGCTGGCCGCGACGACGCCGTCGGCCAGCCCGCGCACGCGCTCGTCGCCGCGCACCTCGCAGCCGGCTTCGTGCAGGCGCGCGACCAGCCCGGGCACCAGCGAGTCGGCGACCGCCTCGTCGACCAGCACGGTCTCGGCCGCGCCGCAGATGCCGGTGCGGCGCATTTTCGCATTCAGGACCACGTCGACAGCCATGTCCCGATCGGCGCTTTCGTGCAGGTAGACATGGCACAGGCCCTCGAGGTGGCCGATGACCGGCACCCGCGCCTCGGCCTGCACGCGCTCGATCAGCCGCTTGCCGCCGCGCGGCACGACGACGTCGACCGCGCCGGCCATCGACGACAGCAGGTAGCCGACCGCGTCGCGATCGGTCGTCGGCACGAGCTGCACGGGCGCGCCGTCGATGCCGGCCGCCGCGATGCCCTCGGCGAGGCAATCGTAGATGGCGCGGCTCGTCTCGAAGCTGTCGGAGCCGCCGCGCAGGATCGCGGCATTGCCGGACTTCAGGCACAGGCCGGCCGCGTCGCTGGTGACGTTCGGCCGGCTCTCGTAGATGATCGCGATGACGCCGAGCGGCACCGGCACGCGGCGGATCACGAGGCCGTTCGGCCGCTCCCACTCCGCCAGCACCTGGCCGAGCGGATCCGGCAGCTCTGCAATCGATTCGAGACCCGCCGCCATCGCCTCGACGCGCCCCTCGTCGACGAACAGCCGGTCGAGCATCGCCTTCGTGAGACCCGCCTCGCGCGCCCGCGCCATGTCGATCGCGTTGGCCTCGCGGATCGCGGCAGAACGCCGGCGGATGGCCGCCGCCGAGTGCCGCAGCGCGGCATTGCGCGTCGCGCCGTCGGTCAGCGCCAGCCCGCGCGCGGCCGCGCGTGCCGCCTCGCCGAGCGGTCGCATGATCGCCGCGATGTCCTCGCCGCCCGCGCTTGCCTGCGCTTCGCTGCCCATTACCTTCGCACCCTGCCGTCAGCCGTCTGTGGCAAACAGTACCATGTCGTCGCGGTGCACGACGACGGCGCGGCCCCGGTAGCCGAGGCGGGCCTCGATGTCCTCGGAGCGGCGACCGGCGATCTTCTCGAGGTCGGCACTCGAATAGCCGGCAATGCCGCGGCCGAGCTCGCGCCCGTCGGCGTCGAGCAGCGTGACGACGTCGCCGCGTTCGAACTCGCCGTCGATCCGGCGCACGCCCACCGCGAGCAGGCTGCTGCCGCTCCTGAGCGCCGTCGCGGCGCCCGCGTCGACGCCGACCGCGCTGTCGACCGTCAGCAGGCCGGCGAGCCACTGCTTGCGCGCCGCGGCCGGCGTGCCGGCGGCGCGGATGCGGGTCGAGCGCGCGCCGTCGATCAGCGCGGCCAGAGGATGCTCGACGCGACCGCTGGCGATCCAGGTTTCGCAGCCGGCGCGGCTGGCGATGCGCGCCGCCGCGAGCTTCGTACGCATGCCGCCCGAGCCGTAGCTGCTGCTCGACTCGCCGGCCATCGCCAGCGTGTCGGCGTCGAGGCTCGCGACCTCGGGCACGTGCCGTGCCGTGCCGTCGAGACGCGGATCGGCGCTGTACAGCCCGTCGACGTCGGACAGCAGCACCAGGCCGTCGGCCATGACCAGCTGCGCGACGCGCGCGGCGAGCCGGTCGTTGTCGCCGTAGCGCAGCTCGTCCGTCGCCACGGTGTCGTTCTCGTTGATGACCGGCACGACGCCGAGCTCGAGCAGCTTCTCGAGCGTGGCCCGCGCGTTCAGGAAGCGCAGCCGGCGCTCGGTGTCGTCGGGCGTCAGCAAGATCTGTGCGCAGGCCAGCCCGCGGGCCTCGAGCATGTCGAGGTAGGCGTGTGCGAGCCGCACCTGGCCGGCGGCCGCCGCCGCCTGCTGCTCGTCGAGGCGCGCCTTGCCGCGCTCGAGGCCGAGCGCGCGGCAGCCGAGCGCGACGGCGCCCGACGAGACGATCAGGACCTGGCGGCCGTCGCGGCGCAGCGCCGCGACGTCGTCGAGCAGGCTTTCCAGCCAGGCGCGGTTCAGGCGTCCGTCGGCGCCGGCGAGCAGCGCGGAACCGACCTTGACGACCAGGCGCCGGTGACCGGCGATGTTCGCAGCTTGTTGCATGTACTTCCCTGTCCCGTGCGGGAGGACCCCGTCCGTCAACTCTGCCGCGCGTCCCGCATTCCGGCAAGCGACAGGCGCGCGGTCCAGGCGGCCAGCGCGTCGCGCTCGGCGGCCAGCCGCTGCCCGTCCCAGCCCGCCTCGCGCGCGGCGACCGCGGCGATGGCGTCGGCAGCGGCCGCGCCGAGGTCGGCGTCGAGCCCGGTCATCAGGCGCCGGTGCAGCAGGTCGACGAGCGTCAGCGCGTACTCGTCGCGCAGCGCAAGCGCGACCTCCGCCGCGATCACGCCGCTGCCTGCGGCGACCGGCTCCGCGTAATCGGGCCGCTCCCGGCACAGCTCGGCGAGCCGCTGGCAGCGCGAACCGTACAGCGCGAGCAGGCGCTGCTGTACCGCAGGTGGCAGCGGCCGCAGCGCTTCCGGCACGGTGGCCTCGTGCCCGCCGGGCAGGGGCGCATCGGCGGTCCGGGTCGCCGTCACCGGCAGGCCCAGCGCCTTCTGCACGCGGTCGGTAACCTGCTCGGCCAGGTTGCGATAGGTCGTCAGTTTGCCGCCGATGATCGAGTAAAGCCCGCGCCCGGCGTGCCTGCGGATGATGTGCCGGCGCGTGATCGCCGACTCCGGGCCGGCCTCGACGTACGGCAGCGGCCGCACGCCGGCGTAGGCGAAGTTGATCTCGGCCGGCGTCAGCCCGGCGGACGGAAACACCGCGTGCAGCGTCGCGAGCAGGTACTCGACCTCCGCCGCGCTCGGCGTCGCCTCGGCCGGGTCGCCGTCGTAGCGGATATCGGTCGTGCCGATGAGGTACTGGCCGTTCCACGGGATGATGAAGACCGGCCGGCCGTCGGCCGCTTCGACGTAGCAGGCGTCCTGCGGCGCCCCGGGGAACGGGTCGACCACCAGGTGGCTGCCCTTCGTGCCGCCCATCAGGCGCGGCGCGCCGGCATTGGAGAGGCCGAGCACGCGGTCGACCCAGGGGCCCGCGGCGTTGACGACGACGCGCGCGCGCACGCTCCGCTCGCCGCCCTCGCGCGCATCGTCCCAGGTCACACGATGGGGACCGTCCGTGCCGAGTTCGAGCTTCGTGACCACGGCGTAGTTACGCAGGGTCGCTCCGGCTTCCGCCGCCGCGACGACGTTCTCGACGACCAGGCGCTCCGCGAAGGTGACCTGCGCGTCGAAGTAACTCGCGGCACCCACGAGCCCGTCGCGGCGGATGCCGGGCGCGCCGGCAATTACTTCGTCCGTGCCGAGCATGCGGTGCCGCGGCAGCGCCTTGCCAAGCGACAGCAGGTCGTAGGCCAGCATCCCGAGGCGGACGACGAACGGCGAGCGCGTGCCGTCGCGGTACAGCGGGATCACGAGCCTGAGCGGCCGCACGAGATGCGGGGCGATCTTCAGCAGCGTGCGCCGCTCGTGCAGCGACTCGCGCACCAGCGAGATCTCGCCGTACTCGAGGTAGCGCAGCCCGCCGTGGATCAGGCGGCTGGACCAGCTGCTCGTGCCGCTGCCGAAGTCGCGGGCCTCGAGCAACAGCGTCGACAGGCCGCGCAGCGCGGCGTCGCGCGCGATGCCGACGCCGTTGATGCCGCCGCCGATGACCAGCAGGTCGACGGTCTCTGCCGTGTCCGTCATGCGCGCGCGGTCAGCCGGTCAGGCGATGCTGCTGCGAATAACTCGACAGCGTGACTTCGCCCTTCGAGACCGCGACGCTGCCGCTGCGCGCGACCGCGGCGAGCGTGCCGATACCGGCCGCCGCACTCACGAACTCGTCGACCTCGCGCAGCAGGCCGGTCAGCTGCAGCGTGAAGCTGACCGGCGACTCGTCCAGGACCTCGGCGCCGAATCGCTCGGCCAGCCCGCGCGCCGCGGGCAACGCGTGGCCGGCGAGCTTCAGCTTGACGATGACGAGCTCGCGCTCGAAGTGCTCGCCGAGCGTCATGTCGTGGATGTTGACGACGTCGACCAGCTTGGCGAGCTGGGTGTTGAGCTGGGCGATCGCCGCGTCCGAACCGCGCACGACCAGGGTCACCCGGGACACGCTGCGGTCCTGGGTCGGCGCGACGTTCAGCGTATCGATGTTGTAGCCGCGCGTGGAGAACAGGCCCGTCATGCGCGTCAGCGCGCCGGGTTCGTTTTCCAGCAGTACCGAGATCACGTGTCGCATGTCATGCCTGCGCGGGCGGGGGTCCGGCCGAGTATTGCAATGCCCTTTTGATTAGTAAACACTCGATCGCGTTGTCCGGCCGCTTCGCCCCGGTGGCGATTACATGAGCAACCGTCAGCCCGTCGCCCCGCAGAACGCGCACCCGCTCGCCGGCCAGTCCATGACCGGCGCGGACATCGTGGTGCAGGTGCTCGCCGACGAGGGAGTGGACACGATCTTCGGCTATTCCGGCGGCGCGATCCTGCCGACCTACGACGCCGTGTTCCGCTACAACGACCAGCACCGGCGCGCCGACGGCGGCGCGGCGATGCCGCTGATCGTGCCGGCCAACGAGCAGGGCGCGGGCTTCATGGCGGCGGGCTACGCCCGTGCCAGCGGCAAGGTCGGCGTGGTCATGGTGACCTCGGGTCCCGGCGCGACCAACACCGTCACGCCGGTGCGCGACTGCATGGCGGACTCCGTGCCGATCGTCGTCATCTGCGGCCAGGTACCGACGCACGCGATCGGCACCGATGCGTTCCAGGAGGCGCCGGTCACGGCGATCATGGGCGCGGTCGCGAAGCACGTGTTCCTGGTAACGGACCCGACCCGGCTCGAGGCGACGATGCGCACGGCCTTCGAAATCGCACGCACCGGCCGGCCCGGCCCGGTCGTCATCGACATCCCGAAGGACGTCCAGAACTGGGAGGGGCCGTTCGCCGGACACGGCACGCTCGAGCTCACCGGCTACCGCAACCGGCTGCAGGCGGTCCACGACAACCGGCTCTCGGACGAGGCCTGCGAGCGCTTCTACGCGATGCTCGCCGAGGCCGAGCGGCCGCTGATCTACGCGGGCGGCGGCGTGATCAACGGCAACGCCACCAAGGCCATGCGCCACCTCGCGAACGCCTGGGGCATCCCGGTCGCGACGACGCTCATGGGCCTCGGCGCCAGCGACACGACCCACCCGCTGTCGCTGCACATGCTCGGCATGCACGGCACCGCGTTCGCCAACTACGCGGTCGAGGACTGCGATTTCCTGATCGCGATCGGCGCGCGCTTCGACGACCGCGTCGCGGGCGACCCGGTCAACTTCGCGCCGCGCGCGCGGCACATCGCGCATTTCGACGTCGACGTCGCCGAGATCGGCAAGGTCAAGAACGTCGGCTGGCACCATGTCGGCGTGCTCGCGCGCGATCTCGAGGCGCTGCTGGCCTACGGCCGGCGGATCGACTTCGCCAAGGATTTCGCTACCTGGCATGCCGAGGTCGCGGCGCTCAAGCAACGCCACCGGCTCGACTACGACCGCAAGAGCCCGCTGATCCAGCCCTATGCCGTCATCGAGGCGCTGAACCGGATCGCCGGCGGCAAGGCGATCATCACGACCGGCGTCGGCCAGCACCAGATGTGGGCGGCGCAGTACTTCGACTTCCGCGAACCGCGGCTGTGGCTGACCTCGGGCAGCATGGGCACGATGGGCTTCGGGCTGCCGGCCGCGATCGGCGCGCAGTTCGCGCAGCCGGAGCGACTGGTCATCGACGTCGACGGCGACGCCAGCATGCGCATGAATATCGGCGAACTCGAGACGGCGACGACCTACAAGCTGCCGGTCAAGGTCGTGGTGCTGAACAACTACGGCGACGGCATGGTGCGCCAGTGGCAGAAGCTCTACTACAAGGGCCGCATGTCCGCGAGCGACAAGTCGCTGCACCGCAAGGATTTCGTCAAGACCGCCGAGGCCGACGGCTTCGAGTTCGCCGAGCGCCTGGAGCGGCCGGAGGACGTCGAGCCGACGATCGAGGCATTCCTCGCCTTCGCCGGGCCGGCGTTCCTCGAGGTCATCATCGACCCCGACGCGGGCGTCTACCCGATGGTGGGCCCCGGCCTGTCCTACGACAAGATGATCACCGGCGACTTCATCGCCAGCCGCTCGAAGCCGGACGACGAGGAGCCGGGTCCCAGCGAGATGTTCTGAGCCGCTGCGGGCGCGCGCCGGCGCTTCCGATTGCACAAAAAAAACGCCGCCGTGCCCAGGCACGGCGGCGTTCGTTCCGGCCTGTCGCTCGGCGCTAGTCGCCCTGCAGCCCGCCCGGCCCGCACTCGTTCTCGAGGAAGCCGATCAGGTTCTCGTACAGCGTGATCTGGTGGTCGTAGAACAGCGTGCTCGAGAAGTGGTCGGCGCCCTCCAGCCAGACGTGGCGGTAGTCCACGTTCTTGTCGTCGAGCTCCTTGAGGTACTTGCGCATGTGCACCGGCGGCACGCGCTGGTCCACATCGCCGTGGATCAGCAGCATCGGCACGTTGACCTTTTCCGCCTCCTCGATCGGCGCGACGCTGTCGTCCCACATCCGCAGCTGCTCCAGCCTCTGCGCGCCGCGCAGCGCGTCGCGGTAGTAGTTGACCTGCATGTTCGTGTCGGCGACGCCGGCGCCCGCGATCACGCACTGGTAGAGCTGCGGCGTGCGCGAGGCCGCGACCATGGCTGCGTAGCCGCCGTAGGACCAGCCGAACATGGCGACCTGGTCCGGGTCGACGAGGCCCTGCTCGACCAGGTACAGGACGCCGTCGTCCTTGTCGTCCTGCATCTTGTAGCCGCCCTGGCCGCCGTCGCGGAAGGCCATCGTGTAGAAGTCGAGGCCGAAGTTGGTCGAGCCGCGGTACTGCGGCTGCAGCACCATGTAGCCGTTGTTCGCGAGCAGCTGGCCCCACTCGTCGTACAGCACGACTTCCGACACGAACGGACCGCCGTGCGGCATGACGACCAGCGGGAACGGCGCCTCGCCGTGCGGCACGGTCAGGTAGGCCGGGATCTCGACGCCGTCGCGTGCCTCGTAGCTGATATAGCGCACGTCGGCGAGCTTCTCGCTCTCCAGCAGCGGCTGCTTGCTGCCGACCGCCTGGAAGCGGCCGTCCTTGTACAGGTAGTAGCTGCCCGGGTCACGCGGGCCGACGTTGTAGACCGTGAAGGTCTGGCCGTCGCGCGAGCGGCTGGAAATGGACAGGTAGCTCGCCCACGGGATGATTTCTTCCAGCTGCCGGTAAGTCGCCCCTTCCATCTCGTCGAAGTACTCGAAATGGTAGGTGTCCGTCGCGTAGGCGACCGCCGCGATCGTGTCCGGCTCCGTCCACTCGTTGCTGTGGAAGCGCACACCGGCCACGTTCACGTCGGAGCGGCGGTAAATGAGCTCCTCGAACTTCTGCGACTCCGGATTGAAGGACCACAGGCCGGTCTTGTCGTGGCCGTTGTTCGCGCTCACGAGGAAGTTACCGGCCTTCGCGTCGTCGTAGCCCTCGACCTGGAAGGTCTCGAAGCTGTCCTCGTGCAGCCGGTACATCTCGTGCCAGGTCTTTTCGCCCGGCCGCCGGTAGTACCAGATGAACTCGCCCTTGCCGAGGTCGAAACCGCGCGCCGTGTACGGGTTGCCCTCGCCGTCGAATTCGATCTGCGCGAGATCGATCTTGCCGCGAATCAGCAGCTTCTTGGTACCGCGCTTCAGGTCGAACTCGTAGTAGGCGCGCGGACGGAAAGCCTCTTTCAGTTTCGTGTCCTGTTCACCGCCCGGGTTGAAGGACAGGATGATCTTGTTCGGCTTGTTCGGCAGCAGGCCGGAGATCGCCGGGTTCGACTCGTCGAAGTTCTCGATCTCCTTCCTGTCGATGTCGAGCAGTGCGAGGCGGACCTCGTAGACACCCTGGTTGAAGCCTTCGATCTTGTCACGAACCTTCTGCCGCGCCAGGAACACGATGTTGCTGTCGCTGACCCAGTCGATGGACGTGATCTCCATCGGGTCCGCGTTGACCCGGAACGGCTCCTTGCCGAGGTCGGCCGTCTCGTAGACCTCGATGACGGGGTTGCCGTCCTTGCTCGGGATCTTCAGCAGCGCGAGGTGCTTGCCGTCCGGCGAGACCTGGACGTTGCTGATCACGTCGCGCAGCGCGAAATACTCTAGCGGGTAGGGCTCGACCTGCGCTGTCGCCGCGGCCGACCAGAGTGCCGGGAGCGCGGCCAGCGCCAGCAGTAGTTTGCGTATTTTCATGCGTAGCTTCTCTCGAAATCCAAAAAAAATGGCCCGCGGTTTGGCGCCGCGGGCCATTGTCACAGCAATGTCGGCGATACGACCGCCGGTCAGAGACCGACGTCGAACGTGGCCGCGATGTTGAAGTAGTACGTGCGGCCGTTCAGATCGTAGCCGTAGCCGATCGGCGCGTTGTTGATCGCCAGCACTTCGCTGCCGTCGACCATCGGAGGCGGCTCGTCGAATACATTACGGATACCGGCGCCGAAGGTCCAGACGTCACCGTAGTAGTACAGCGACACGGCGTGCGAGAAGTAGTTGTCCGCAAAGCCGACGTCGCGGCAGTCCACGTCGCCGTTCGCCTCGCCCAGGCAGGTGTTGGCCGTGCCGGCCACCGCGTTGCCGAAGGCATCGACGAAGTCCGCGTCCTGGTTGACCGAGCCGAGGTAGCGGGCCTGCCAGGTCATGCGGAAGTCCGCGATGTCGGCGCGCAGCGTCAGGCTGCCGTTCCAGTCCGGGAAGCCGAACTCGCCCTGGTCGGTGTCGAAGTCGACGTCGCCATTGTCGCCGATGAAGGTCTCTTCCTTCGTCAGCGAGCGGTTGGCGACGAGGTCGGCGCCGATGTCGATCGGGCGGTTGAACAACTCGATCGACTGGTCGTAGGCGATGTTCACGTCGACGCCCTCGATCTCCTCGGAGTCGCGGTTGATGAAGCCCGCGTCGATGAAGTCGAGGAAGCCGGCCGCGTCACGACGGATGCGCGAGCAGAACGTGCTGCGGATGTCGACCGGGCTCGTGTAGCAGTCGTTGACGATAAACTGCGCGGACGGCTCGATGATCGTGTCGTTGATCTCGATCCGGTAGAAAGTCGCGCCCATAGTCAGGTCGAACTGGTTGAACCACGGCTGCTCGAAGGCGAAGCCCAGCGACAGCGAGTCGGAGGTCTCTTCCAGCAGGTCGCGTGCACCGCCGGCCGAGTTCTCGACGCTGTAGGCGCCGGAGGTGTTCGCACCGAACGAGGTCGGGTCGACGCCCGCGATGTTGATGCAGTTCTGGATGATGTTCTGGTCGCGGTTGTCGAGCGCCGGGTCGTAGCCGTTGATCGGGTCGAACGCAGCGTCAGGCACGACGCAGGGATCGGCCAGCGTCAGGAAGCCCGTCTGGCCGGCCAGGAAGTTCTCGCGCAGGTTCGGGGCGCGGAACGACGTGCCGTAGGTGGCGCGCAGCAGCAGCGACTCGACCGGGCGCCAGCCCAGCTTGCCGGAGTACGTCCAGGCCGTGCCGTAGAACTCGTCCTCGGTCCAGCGCGCCGACGCGTTCAGCGTCAGCTCGCTCGCCAGCGGCAGGTCCACCAGCAGCGGGAACTCGAACTCGGCGTAGGCCTCGGACGTGTCCTTCTGGCCGATCGCGCCTTGGTCCGAGAAAAAGCCGAAGAACAGGCCGTTGGCGGCCACGTCGTCCGGCAGCGACTCGATCTCGTCGATGCGGTGCTCGATACCGAAGCCCGCGGCGACAGTGCCGGCCGGCAGCTCGAACAGGTCGCCGGTGATGAATGCCGAGTAGATTGCCTGCTTGTAGACCGTGTCGAAGTCGCGGCTGTCGAACAGGTAGTCGCGCTCGGCGGCCGTCGCGAAGTCGCCGACGATGTTCTGGTACAGGCTCGGCGCGAACATGTTGACCGGGACGCAGGGCGTGCCGACCGGGACGAACTCGCGGTTCGGATCCGAGAAGGTGCCGTCCGGGATGCCGTCGCCGTTCGCGTCGTCACCGCAGACCACGCCGCCGGAACCGTCGAAGGCCGACGTGTTCAGCGACAGGCTCAGCAGGTCGCCACGGATACCCGGGCGGCTCGAGGTGCCCTCGGAGCGCGAGAACACGGCCGCGACGTCGAACGACCAGTTGTCGATCGTGCCGAAGTTGAGCGCCGGGATGTCGCCGCGCAGGCCGACCACGGCGCGCGTCTGCTCGACCGTATTGGTGTTCTCGGTGCGGTCGCCGATGACGCTCGAGACCGGCAGTACGCCGATCGGACCGGCCGCCGGCTCCAGGCCGAGACCGAAGGCGGTCGGCGGCACGCCGTAGAACGCGGTGAAGTCGGCCGCGAAGTTCGGGTTGTTCATCAGGTCGTTGAACGCGAGGCCGCAGTCAACGCCGCCGATCGCCGCCGGGTTGCAGGGGTTGTACGGGTTGCCCGCGGGCACGTCCGGGAACAGCTGGAAGCGGCCGGCGTCGAAAAACACCTCGCGCTCGTTGTACATCGCCTCGAAGTACGGGGTCAGGTTCGCCTCGCCCTCGAAGGTGTACTCGCCGTAGGCCATGACGCTGGTCGCGTCGAACTCGGGGAAGATCGTCCGGTTCAGCTCCAGCGGGTTCAGCGAGTAGTCGATGAAGTTGATGTCGGTCTGGCCGTCACCGTCGCCGTCGACTGCCACGCCGAAGATCGACGACTCTGACCAGTCGGCCAGGCCCGAGTTACCGGCACCCGGCGTGTAGTAGATGCTGCCCCAGCCACCGAAACCGCCGAAGAAGTCCGGGATGATGCGCCCGGCCAGGCCGCTGCGCACGCACTCGGTCGGGTCCATGCCGATCGCCTGCTGGTCCGCGAGGTCGAGCGTGCGGAACTCGCCGGTCGTCGTGACCTCGACGTGCTTGTCGCACTGGTCGGTCCAGCTGCGGTCGGCCGCGGTGACGATCTCGCTCGTCTCCATCTCGAAGCCGATGCCGAAGAAACCGCGGTCGAAGTTCTTGCCCCAGACCGCGGTCAGGTTATGGGATACGCCCTCGCCCTGCTCGGGTACCGTGCTGTAGGTCTCGAGCTCGAGGCCGTCGAAGTCCTTGCGCATGATGATGTTCACCACGCCGGCGACAGCGTCGGAGCCGTAGACCGACGACGCGCCGTCGAGCAGCAGGTCGTACTGCTGCACCAGCGAGCTCGGCACGAGGTTCAGGTCGGCGGCGAACGGAGCGCCCTCCACGCCGGCCGGCGCGAGACGGCGGCCGTTGACCAGCACCAGCGTGCGGGCCGAACCGAGGCCGCGCAGGCTGACCGGGTTCGTGCCCGGGCCTTCCTCGATCACGAAGCCGGAGAACGTCAGGTCGATCTGCTGGCCGGTCGCGGCCGAGGATTCCTGCAGGATGTCCGCGGCGTCGATCAGGCCGACTTCTCGCGACACCTGGCTGGTGATCACCTGCAGCGGCGCGATGCTCGAGTAGGTGTCGCGACGCAGGCGCGAGCCCGTGACCGTGACCTCGTCGATCGCTTCTTCTTCTTCTGCCTGCGCGATCAGGTCGTCGTCGTCTTCGTCCGACTCCTGCGCGAGGGCTACGGGTGCTGCGAGAGCGAAAGCGATACCGAGTACGCTTGCGCCGAACAGCCGTGCAAACGCTGCACGAACCTCGTCCGTTGTCATGTGTATCCCCTTATGCGTCTGTCTGTGGTCTGGCGCGTGCTCGATGTGGCTCGCGTCCAACGGCTTTGCGAACATGCGCCCGGCCGCCATGACCGCGAATAATGCGACTTGTTGTTTTGTTTGTAAACGCCATTCGTCGGCTACGCGCCGGTTTTGGGCGTTTTGTGGCGGAAAAAGAACAGTTTGGCCGGATCCGTCCGGCCGCGGCTGACATAATTTGTAGCGTTTGGACCACAACGGTCCAAAAAGCCGCTGCGAATTCAGCGAGTTGCGCGCCGGCTCGCGCTCAGCCCACGACCCGGTTGCGCCCGCCCTTCTTGGCCGCGTACAGGCGCTCGTCGGCGGCCCCCAGCACGCCCGCGCGCCGCAGGTCGCCGCCCGCATCCGCGACGCCGAAGCTGATCGTGATCCGGAAGTCGGCCGGCACTGCTCCGCCGAGCGCCGACCAGTCCATTTTCTCGACGGCGATGCGGATCTGCTCGCAGATCTGCCGGGCAAAACCGGCGTTCGTGTCGGGGAAGCAGAGCAGGAACTCCTCGCCGCCGTAGCGAGCGACCACGTCGGTCTTGCGGCAGCGGTTGACCAGCAGCCGGGCGACGCGCCGCAGGACCTCGTCGCCGACCGCGTGCGAATGGTTGTCGTTGATCTGCTTGAAGTGGTCGATGTCGGCCAGCGCAATGGTCAGGTCGCGCCCGGCCCGCTCGGCGTTCTCGATTTCGCGCTGCAGGTAGTCGTCCGCGAAGCGCCGGTTGTAGAGCCCGGTGAGCTTGTCGTGCGTCGCCTGGCGCTCGAGCTCGATGGACTTCTGGCGGAGTTCCTCGGTGCGTTCCTCGACCAGCTTCTCGAGCCGGTCGCGCAGCAGCGCGAAGCGGTTCAGCACTAGCATGCCGGCGCTCAGCGTCGCGAGCAGCAGCACGAGCACCGTGCCCTCCATGCGCACGTAAACGATAGCGACGAGCACGGCCATGATCCCGGACCAGATCTCGACCGCGGACGTGAACACGCTGAGCAGGCGGGTCGGGTCGAGATGCCGCAGCCAGATCAGCAGCAGCATGCCGGCGTCGTTCAGCAACTGCATGCTGAGCAGCAGCAGGAGCAGGAGGCCGGCCGCCTGCGGCGTGAGCTCCGCGAGCGGCACCGGTCCGCCGAGCGTTACGTACAGCATGCCGCAGGCGAGGATCACGAAGGTCATGAGCCCGGCGTTGTGCAGCGAGGCGGTCAGCACTTCGCCCGGCGGCACGCCGCGCAGCAGCCGGTGCCAGGGCCAGATCAGCGACGCAAGCCCGTTGATCCAGGCCGCGTCCAGCGGGCCGAGTACCAGCAGGCTCGAGACCTGCGCCACGCGGTCGAAGGACACGTGGCCGAAGCTCGGGTGCGGGTAGCCCATCGAGATCGTGAACAGGCCGAACGCGAGGAAAAACAGTGCGTGCAGCGGGCCCGGCGCGCCGACCAGCAGCCCGTCGCGCAGGCCGAGCAGGAATACCGCCGCCGCCGCCGCGAGGAACAGGAACAGCGACCAGGCGAAGTCCGGGCGGCGCAGCAGGCTCGGGGTCGGCGGCTGGAGGTGGGTGTCCTGTTCGCTCATCGATTCTCGGCACTGCGCACGCAGGCGGCGTTCGATAGTATCGCGGCCAACGGGGAACGTCAGGGGAGAATGCAAATGTCGATCGATGTGTTCACTGGCAGCTGCCTGTGCGGCGCCGTCGCGTTCCGCATCGCGGGTCGCATCAAGGCCTTTTATCACTGCCACTGCCAGCGCTGCCGCAAGGCCAGCGGAACCGGCCATGCCAGCAACGTCATCGTCGCGCTGGACAGCGCCGCCTGGCCGCGCGGCGAGGACCGCCTGCGCCGTTTCGAGGTGCCGGGTGCGCGCTACTTCTACACGCAATTCTGCGCCGACTGCGGCAGCCCGCTGCCGCGGATAGCGTCGGAACGGGGCGTCGCGGTCATCCCGGCCGGCGCGCTTGACGAAGCGCCGGAGCTCGCGCCGACCGGCCGCATCTTCCAGGACTCGCGCGCGGCGTGGTCCTGCCACGGCGACGGGCTGCCCGCGTGGCCGCAGTACCCGACCTGAGGCGGCCGGCTTGTTGGCCCGGCCCGCGGACGCTATCGTGCGCCCGGTCCCGGTTGGCACGCAGAGCAGGACGATGAAACGAAACCTTTCCCCCTGGCTGCTCGCCGGCCTGCTGGCGCTGTCCGGCTGCGGCGGCAGCGACGCTGCGCGGACGCCGGCCGCGGCGACGGACAACGCGCCGCCCGCCGCGGTCTTCGACGGACGAGCCGGACGCTGGATCGATCTCACC
>ERZ869936.273-NODE-273-length-54886-cov-16.125695_pt1 | contig 54886 bp, 66 predicted proteins | sample MGYA00520876_ERZ869936 | MGnify/ENA primary metagenome ERZ869936 (study PRJEB32218, sample SAMN09650985) | biofilter metagenome | isolation source: enrty point of leading RO module | place: Saudi Arabia: Thuwal, RO plant located on Red Sea | collected 2016-02-17 ... | reverse complement strand
TCCCTAATCCCTAATCCCTAATCCCTAATCCCTAATCCCTAATCCCTAATCCCTAATCCCTAGCCCCTCTACTTCAGCTCGTGCAGCAGATGCAGCATCACCGCCTTCTGTGCGTCGAGGCGGTTCTCGGCCTGGTCGAAGATGATCGAGCGCTCGTCGTCGACGAGCTCCTCGCTCATCTCGTAGCCAGGATGGATCGGCATGTCGTGCATGATCCTCGCCGAGCTGCCCTCGAGCACCTCGGCGTTGAGCTGGTAGGGCATCATCAGCTCGATGCGACGCTGCTTCTCCTTCTCGTAGGCGGGATCGTTGAAGTACTCCATGTCGAGCCAGGTGTCGGTGTAGACGTAGTCGGCGTTCTGCACCGCGGTGCGCAGGTCGAGGGTCTCGACGAGCAGCCCCAGGCCGGCGAGTCCCTGGCGCGCCTCCTCGTCGATCGACTCCGCCGGCCGCAGCGGGCAGACCAAGGTCAGGTGCACGCCGAGCGCGGCGCAGATCGAGACCAGCGAGTTGACGACGTTGTTGTAGGCGCCGACGAAGACCACCCGGGCCCCTTCGACCAGGCGGGCAGCATTGGCGCCGCTGGCATCCTCGGCCTTGCCCCTGGCGGCTCGATCCTCGGCGATGGTCAGCATGTCGGCCAGTGCCTGGCAGGGGTGGTAGAGGTTGCAGCAACCGTTGATCAACGGCACGCTGGCGTGGCGCTCCATCTCGCGCAGGTCGTCGTTGCTGCGCAGCCGCGCCATGATCAGCGACGCGTTGCGACTGAGGTAGCGGGTCTCGAGCCCGACCTTGCTGAGGGTGAAGTTCGAGGCGTTCCAGTCGAGGTGGATGGCGTGGCCGCCGAGCTCGGTCATGCCGGCCTCGAAGGAGACCCGGGTCCGGGTAGACGTCTTCTGGAACAGCATCACCAGGGTGTTACCCTGCATGTGCCCCTGGTACTCCCAGCGGTGGCGCTTGACCTTGCGCGCCAGGCCCAGCACCAGACGCACCTCGTCGTCGGGCCAGAACTTCCAGTCGATCAGGTGTTTGAGCCGCCCGACTCTCGAGCTCACTGCGTCGTCCCTCCCTGTGCTCCTGCCTGAGACGGAAGTGGTCAGTCTACGGCACGCGAGCGACCAGGCGCCCGGTGCGCATCGCGCCGCTGACCTCGTCGCGCACCGCGACGGTGAAGCTGTTCTCACCGCGCTGCACCTCGACTCCGACCTCGACGAAGTACCAGCCGCCGACCGCCTGCAGCGCGCCGGATCCGAGGGCCACCTGACGCAGTCGCGGCTCGCCGCCGCGGCCCTCGGCGTCGCCGACCTGGATCGCCAGGCTCACTTGTCCGCGCTCGACCCTATCGGCGACCGGCACCACCACCGCCAGTGCCTCGGAGATGGCGATCTGCAGCACCACCTCACGACGACGGCGCTCTCCCTCCACCCGCTGCGCCCCTTCCGGCGCAAGGCGCAGAGCGAGCTCGTCATCGCCTGCGGCACTCGGGACGGGATCTCCCGACGCGGCCACCTCGAGCAGCTGGCGCAGACGCATGTCCGAGGTGCGGTCCCAGTAGGTGCGCCGGTAGCGCAGGGTGCGGCCCCGCGCGCTCTCGGCGTCGCGCAGCGACACCTCGATGCGGTGCAGGCGCCCGGTCGGCGGGCGTGAGAGCGTGTAGCCGAGCTCGTAGCGCACCGACTCCTCGAGCGCGGCCGACCTCACCGGATCGACGCTCCGGTTGGCGTTGAGGATGGCGCTGCCGCCGGTCTGTTCGGCGAGGGTCTGCAGGCCCGCCTGGAGGTTGCGCACGTGCTCGACGTCGTTCGGGCCCTGGCTGTCGCGCAGACCGCCGGCGTCGAGCATATGGAAGGCGGTGCGCTGGGCGTTGGCCAGAGCCGCCACCTCCTCGAGAGCGCTCTGCATGCGGAACTGCTGCACCTCGCTCTCGACCTCGGAGCGACGGTCGCTGCACAGATCGCCGAGGCTCCAGAGCACCGCCGCGCCGGCGAGCAGGGGCAGGCCGTCGCCGACGTAGAGCAGCACCCGACGGCCCTGCGACGGATCGAGCCGCACCAGCAGGTTCTTCAGGTGCAGCGAGGTCCGCTGCACCCGGTCGACCTCGTCGACGGCGTGACGGGTGGCGACCGAGAGCTGCTCGTTCCAGCAGTCGACGCAGAGGTTGCGCCCCGAGAGGGCGCAGGCCTGCCGCACGTCGACCAGTCGTTCCATCGCCTGCCGACGCGCGATCTTGCTCATCACGCCGCGCACGGATCCCTTCGGCCTGTCGGCGATCGCGGCGACCAGCGCCGCTGGATCCTCGAACGGGCCGCGTTCGATCGTCTCTTCGCCGCGCTGGATCACCAGGCGCAGCGTCCCTCCCTGTTCCCAGTCCGTGAACACACGCTCGAGGTCCTCCGCCACCCGCTCGCGCACGCCACCGTCGAGCCGCAGGTCGTCGAGGTAGACGATCCACTCGACCGGCCCCGCCGGCCCCGCCGTCATCGCCGCCGCGACGTCGCCGGGATCGACGGTGTCCGACCTCCGGGCCGGCTCGGAGGGCTCGACGACAGAGCGGAAGAAGTCGAGCTCGACGGCCCTGCCGTCCTCCTCGACCCGGAAGTCGTCGCGACCGAGGTCGCGCAGCGGTCGACCGTCGCGATCGAGCACCAGCACGTCGAGATGCACGGCCCGCACCTCGGTGGCGTCGGCGAAGGAGAGCTCGTCCGTCGGCTGGGCACCGAGGGCCGTGCCGACGAGAATCCAGACCGCGGCGACGAGCACGCGGCGCCTGGCGCCGGACGCAGCGCGACGGCGTCTGGCAGCCCGTGGTGAAACCGATGGCCTCAGAGCACCAGCTCCACCGCCTCGTGCCGCCTCAGCGACTCGAAGATCCCGACCCGCGACTCCTCGCTCTCGACCACCACCTCGACCGTGAGCGAGACGTAGCGCCCCGACGACGAGCGGCGCGTCGTGCGCAGCCGGTGCTCGCGCTCGCCCACCGAGGCGCGCACCGCCTCCTCGATCTGACGGCGGTCGCCGCCGATCACCTTGTAGACCCAGCGGGTCGGATAGTCGATCTCGAGAGTCTGCTTGGCGGGATCTCCGTTGCCCTGCACGTCGCCTCCTCGACCCACGATAGCGCGATGACGCGAACCGGCCACCTGGGTCGCCGTGCGTCCTCAGCGCCGAGCCGAGAGTGAGAGGGCCCAACCGGACGCCAGCCGCGAGCGCCGGTCGAGATCGCGGCGCGCGGCGGCCGACGGCTCGGCCGCGTCCTCCTGGTTGGCGGCCTGCCAGGTCTCGCGGTCGAGCAGCCGCAGAGGCTGCGCGAGACCCTCGCTCGCCCGCGCCAGCCGCTCCTGCGAGGCCAGCTCGACGAACAGCTGCCTTGCCCGCTGGAACTGCTCGGAGAGCACCTTGGACCGCTCGAGCTGGGAGTCGGTCGGGCGACCGTCGTAGCCGGCGACGGCGCCGAACACGTTGCCGAGCTGCTCGCGCAGTCGCTCCTCGCCGGAGAGCTGACCGGCCTCGCTCGTCGACACCAGGGTGCCGCGCAGCTCCTCGAGCTCACTCTGCAGCGCGTCGAGCTCGCGCTCGGTGCGCCGCGGCAGCTCCGGCTCCGCTGAGTCCGCGGCCCTACGCGCCGCTTCGATCTGACTCTGCAGATCCAGCAGCGCGTCGACGGTGTAGGTGAGCTCGTCGAGCACCTCGTAGAGCTGGTTGGCCAGGGTCTGCTGGATCGAGCGGTCCTCCCTGGTGTGCCGCGACCGCGGATCGGCGACCAGCTCGATCTGCTGCTCGAAGGTGTCACTGCCCTTGACGATCCTGGCGGTGTAGGTGCCCTCGGGAACGCGCGGGCCGAACATGGCTCGCGCCAGGTTGGTGGCCGGCGGCAGCTTCGGCGGACGCCGGCGCATCGGCCAGTCGACGCGGTTGATGCCCTTGCGCTTGCCGGCCGGAAGGGTGGCGACCTTCTTGCCGCCCTGGTCGTAGATCTCCACCCGCATGTCGCCAAAGACGTGGCGCCGGCTCTGGTAGTAGAAGAGGCTGGCCACCTCGCCCAGCGACTCGCCGACGAACTCGCCGGCGGCGGTGAAGAACTGGGTCTGCGCGCTGAGCATCTGCACCTGGGGCCGCGACGGCAGCGGCACCAGCTTCTCTTCGAGCTGCTCGATGCCGAGAGCCCGTAGCGGCGTCAGGTCGTCGAGGATGTAGATACCTCGCCCGTGGGTGCCGACGATCAGATCGTGCTCGGTCGGATGGATGTCGAGATCGTGCACCGGCACCGGCGGTAGGTTGCCCTCGAGCCGGGCCCAGTGCTCGCCGCCGTCCAGGCTCAGGTAGAGGCCGAGCTCGCTGCCGACGAAGAGCAGCTCCGGCCGCACCGGGTCCTGCTTGACGACGTGCACGAAACCCTCGATCCCGCCGTCGGCCCAGCCGGCGCGACGCGGCTGCGGTGGCGCCGCATCGCCGTCCGCAGCCGCCTCGGTGTCGCCCTCGCCATCGCCGCCGCCAGGAACAGCGTCAGCTCCCCCGTCGGTGGAGTCCTTCTCGCTGCCGTCGCCCTGCTCCGCGTCGGAGTCGTCGTCCGCCGCCTCGGCCTCAGCCGCCGGCTCGGGACCCGAGGTCAGCGAGCGCCAGGACCGGCCGAAATCGTCGCTGCGCAGCACGTAGGGCCGCATGTCGCCCAGCCGGTGGCCGTCGAACGAGGCGAAGACGGTGCCCACCGCGTGTGGCGAGGCCTCGACGTGGGAGACCCAGGTGCGCGCCGGAACGCCTTCGGGACGGGCGGCGCCACGGGTCAGGTTGGCGGTGACATCGCTCCAGGTGTCGCCGCCGTCACGGCTCACCTGCACGTTGCCGTCGTCGGTGCCGACCCAGATCACCTGCGGGTCGAGCGGCGACTCGCTGATGGTGTAGATCGTGGTGTGGTTCTCGGCGGTCGAGTTGTCGATCGTCAGGCCGCCCGACGAAGCCTGCTGCTGCTTCTCGGGATCGTCCGTGGTCAGGTCGTCCGAGATCCGCTGCCAGGAGACGCCCTGGTCGGTGGTGCGGAAGAGGAACTGGCAACCGGCGTAGAGCGTGCCGCCGCGCTCGGGCAGGTGCATCGCGGTGTTCCAGTTGCACCGGTAGTCGGGATCGTCGAGGCCCGGATACGGCTTGATCTCACGGATCTCGCCGGTGTCGCGGCTGACCCGCAGCAGCTCGCCGCCCTGGTACTCGACGTAGATGGTGTTGGGATCGCCCGGGTCCGGGTAGGCATGGAAGCCGTCGCCGAAGCCGATGTTGGTCCACATCGCCGCGGTGATGCCGCCGCTCGCCCGCGACGGGCCCATCCAGGTGCCGTTGTCCTGCAGGCCGCCGTAGACGTTGTACGGCCAGTCGCGGTCGGCGGCGACCTCGTAGTACTGCGACAGCGGCAGCGACTGCACGTGACGGAAGGAGCGACCCCGGTCGTACGAGTGGTAGACGCCGCCGTCGGTTCCGACCAGGAGCTGGCGAGGGTTGCGGGGATCGATCCACAGGGCGTGCAGGTCCGGGTGCATCGAGCCGCCGTCGCGGAAGGTCTTGCCGCCGTCCTGCGAGATCCCGAGCAGGAAGCCGGGCTTGTAGACCACGTCGTGGTCGCTCGGGTCGACGAAGACGTTGGCGAAGTAGAACGGCCGCATCGCCACCGTCTGCGAGCTGTTGACCTCCTCCCAGTGGCCGCCGAGATCGTCGGAGCGGTAGAGGGCGGTCTTCTCGGCCTCGACCACCGCGTACACCCGGTTGGGTCGCGACGGCGCGACGCCGACCGCGATGCGTCCCTTGTCTCCCTCAGGCAGGCCCTCGGTGAGCTCCTGCCAGGTCTCGCCGCCGTCGCGGGTGCGGTACAGGCCGCTGCCCGGCCCGCCGGATTCGAACGACCACGGGTAGCGGCGGAACTGCCACATGCCGGCATAGAGGATTCGCGGATCCTGTGGGTCGACGTCGAGGTCTGAGCAGCCGGTGTTCTCGTCGACCGCCAGCACCAGCTGCCAGGACTCTCCGCCGTCACTGGTCTTGTAGACGCCCCGCTCGGGATTGGCGCTCCACAGCTGTCCGGTGGCGCAGACGTAGACGACGTCGGAATCGCTCGGATCGACGACGATGCGGGCGATGCGCTCGGTCGCGGCGAGACCGAGGTGCTCCCAGCTCTCGCCGCCGTCGCGGCTGCGGTAGACCCCGTCGCCGATCGACACCGAGTTGCGCACCCACGACTCGCCGGCCCCGACCCAGATCGTCTCCGGATCGCTCGGATCGATGCGCAGGGCACCCACCGACTGCAGCAGGTCGCTGTCGTCGAACACCGGCTCGAAGACCAGCCCCCCGTCGACGCTCTTCCACACCCCGCCGCTGGCGGCGCCGACGTAGACGACCAGCCCCGACCCTTCCTCGGCGTCGTCGACGTGCACCGCATCGAGGGCGGCGACGCGACCGCTCATCACCGCCGGTCCGATCGCCCGAGGCCTCAGACCGCCGAACATGGTCGAGTCGAACGGCGCCTCGCTGGCCGGGACGCCGGGCGCCACCAGGAGCGTCAGCAGCGCCATCGCGGCTCGGCGCAGAGCCGGCGCGATGCCGGGCTGCGTCCTGGACGGGGACGACGTGGTTTCAGGGTCGAGATCTCGTCGGCTCATCGCACACTCCCTCTCTGTTCACCGAGCGAGAGCTCGGTCACCAAGACTCGCGAGGCCTACCGGGGACCGAACAAGCCCCAGCCTGGCGAGCGACCCGGCAACGCCTCACGGACGCCGAGAGGCGAGCGCGCGGCGCCCACCTCGGCGATCGGCCCTCACCCGCCTTGGCTCACTCGCCGCCGTCTTCCTGCGCCGGCATGTCGAAGATCGACTCGTCGATCTCGGCGTCGATCTCGATGGTGGAGAAGGTCATCGACTGCTCGCCCATCGGAGTGCTGCCGCTCATCGCGTGAGGGATCATCAGGCCGCCGACCTCCTTGTAGTCGCTGATCGAGGTGGTGACCTCCATCTCGCCCATGCCCGGGATGGTGGTCTTCTCGCGCCGGCCGATCGGCACGAAGTACTCGGCGTCGAGGAAGTAGCTGATGTCGCGACCGCTCTTGGTGGTGATCTTGACGTGGTAGGCCTCGGTGCCCTCGAACTCCTCCTTGCCGACCAGCTCGACCTCGTGCCCCTTCGCGGCGTAGTCGACGAGCGGGCCCTCGATGTCCGCCTCGGCCTCGAGGTTCTTGACCATCTCGGGGTCCATCGGCGCCGGCTCGGTGGAGCCCTGGAAGGGCATCACCTGCCAACCGCTCTCGCCGTCGTAGGCCTGGATGGCCGTCATCCCCTGCACCTCGAACTCCATGCGCATCTTGTTCGGGCGCACCACGGTGATCGACATCGGGGCTTCCATCGGGCCCATCACCATCTTGCCGACCGAGCGCATCGACTGCACGTTCTTCCACGCCTCCTCGCCTCCGATCGCCTCGAAGTGCTTCGTGAGCACCTGCTCGAGGGTCATGTCGGCGGCGGGGGCGGCACCGGCGAGCAGCACGGCCACCACGAACAGGCAACAGGCACGCAGGCTCCAGCCGATCGAACGGCGATTTCTGGTCTTCATCACTGGGACTCCTCTCGGGATCGGGTCTCTGGATCTTCGGGCATCCGAAGCGTTTCGGTGTCGGGATCGGTTGCCAGCGGATCGGGAGGCGGGCCGACGGAGAGATTGGGGGCATTCTCCCGATCTCACATCCCCGACCGGCCTGTGAGCAGCACCGGATCGGCAGCCGGCCGGTCGTGCGCCTGGGAGTGCCGGCGAACCGGCCGCGGCGTCGACGCCCTGGCCTCGCCGGCCGCAATCCCCGGCGGCTCCGGATCTGTGTCCGCTCTGCGACTCCTACGTCCGATGGCGTCGGAGATTCCCTGCCGCCTGGAGCGGCGAGGCCCCTCCGGCGCCACCCGGCAGATGCCTGGCGACGCGACCTCGGGTTCTGGCCAGCCGACTCTACGACAACGGCTCGGCGCCTGCCGGTCGACGGCCGACGAGGCCGGTCAGCCGGCGTCAGCCCTGCTGCCGGCGACCGCGCTCCTGGATCGCCGCACGGCGCGCACGGACCCCTTCGGCAGTCACCTCGCGGCGCATGTGCTCGGCGCTCGCCCGCGCCTCCTCGGCGAGTCCCTCGCCCAGGGTGCTCCCGAAGCCGTGGTCGATCAACCGACAGATCTCCTCGCGGGTGCGGCGATCGGTTGCGGCGATCTGGGCGGCGAGAGCCAGCGCCGCGGGCAGGAGCTGGTGGATCGGCAGCACCCGGTTGACCAGGCCCCAGCGCTCCGCGGTGTGGGCGTCGAGGAAGTTGCCGGTGAGGCTGAGCTCCTTGGCGCGCATCGGACCGATCAGACGCGGCAGCCGCTGCGACAGTCCCCATCCCGGCACCACGCCGACCAGGGCGTGGGTGTCCGCGAAGCGCGCCTCCTCGGCGGCCAGCAGGATGTCGCAGGCGAGCGCGATCTCGAAGCCGCCGGTGATCGCGACGCCGTTGATCGCGCCGACGATCGGGCGCTGCAGCGAGCGCATCGCGCCGCAGACGTCGTGGTCGCCGTCGACGTCGCCCGCCCCGCCGCCCTGCGCCGCGTCCACGCCGTCCGGTTCGGTCTCACCGCCCAGCTCCTTGAGGTCGAGACCGGCGCAGAACGCCCGGCCGGCGCCGGTGAGCACCACCACTTCGACCGTCTCGTCGCCGGCCAGCGCCCGCAACTGCCGCACCAGCTCGCGGCGCAGCCCGCGCGACAGCGCGTTGAGCGCCTCGGGACGGTTGAGGGTCACGGTGGCCACCGCGCCGTCGCGGGCCACCAGAACCAGTGGTTCGGAATCGGACATCGACCGACACGCTACATCGTCTCGCCGTTTGGCGGCGTCGAGATCGTCGAGATCGTCGCGTCCTGCCGTCGGCTCACCCCCCGCCGACCAGCTCCAGGTAGAAGCTGCCGGCGCCGTTCATCGTCATCTGGATCGCGATCGCCACCAGCAGCATGCCCATCAGCCGCTCCATAGCGATCAGGCCGCGCTGCCCGAGCACCCGCGACAGGGGTGACGACAGCGAGATGATCGCCGCCGAGGCGGCCCAGGCGATCAGGACCGCGGCCAGCCATTCCCGCCAGCGGGCCGGCTCGCGGTTGATGATCAGCAGCAGAGTCGCCATCGCCGACGGCCCCGCCACGTAGGGGATGGCGAGCGGCACGATGAAGGGCTCGCCCTCGATCTCCTCGTGACCGCCGCCGCGCGCCGCCGGGAAGATCATCTTCAGCGCGATGAGGAAGAGCACGATCCCACCGGCCACCGCCAGGGCATGCTCGGAGACGTGCAGCACGTTGAGCAGCGGCTCACCGAGGAACAGGAACAGCACCAGCGCCAGCAGGGCGATGGCGAGCTCGCGGACGACGACGATGCGGCGCCGCGCCGGTCGCACCTTCTGCAGTGCCGCGACGAAGAAGGGGATGTTGCCGAACGGGTCCATGACCAGGAACAGCAGCACCGCCGCGGAAACCAGCGTCAGTGAATCGAGTTGGCTCTGCAAGGCTCGTTCGCTCCCACTCCCCGGAGAAGCTTCAGCGGAGACGCATCGGCGGCTCCGCGGCCGGCGACCGCGATCGACGGCGCGCCGACCGTCCGTGCCCTCGATCCTGCCTCAGATCCGCCGCTCCGCCCACAGGTTTCGGCCTCCATCCGCTTCAGGTCGGCGCACGGTCGGCCGGACGCACCATGAACAGCACCTCCCGGCCGCCCAGCCGGTCCAGCCAGCCCTCGCCGGCCGGCATCGACGTACGGCGGAAGCCCTCTCGCTCGTAGCAGCGGATCGCCGCACTGTTCTCCGCCAGCACGAAGAGCGAGGTCTCGAGAGAGCGGTCACCGGCGCCTCCGAGCCGGATCAACCGGCGGATCAGCTCGCCCCCGACGCCGGCGCCGCGCCGATCCGGCGCCACCGCCAGCCGCGCCAGGTGCAGGCGGCCTCCTCGTCCGTAGCTCTGACCGAACGCGAGCGTCCTGCCCCTGCTGTCGACGAGGAAACGGCTGGTGTTGGCCTGCAGCCGCAGGTCGTCGCGGAAACTGTCGTCGTCGAAAGGCCAACGGAACTCGGGACCGCCCCAGGCCAGCACCTCGTCGGCCGACGACCACCAGCCGGCGAGCTGATCGAGGCGCTCCGCAGTCACCTCCGCCAGGCGGAAGGGCCGCCGCAGTGCGGCGCTTCCGGGCCTCGAACCGGGTCGAGGCGGCACGGGCATGGGACGACCTCCGTTCAGCCTCGTCGTGGACTCTCCGATCGCTGAGAGATCCTAGTCTCCAGCCGCTGACCCGGGCCCCTCACTGCGTCCGAGGGTCTCAGCCCGACCCAGCCGGGCAGGGCGACGAGGAGGCGGCACGTCTCTCCGGTCTTCTCCTCGGGCCTGCGCTCGAGTGCTCGGGCATAATGCGCCGCGCCAGACGTTGTCGGATCCGTACCGGTGGCGGCTGGACGTTTCGCCGCGGCACCGCATCGCCCGACCTACCTCGCGACCCGATGATCCCATCCCTCCTGCACCGGTCTTCAGCCACCCTGTTGGTCGCCCTTCTCTGGCCACTCTCAGCGGCCGCGGCCCAGCCCGGTGAAGCGGCGCTCGCCGAGGCACGTCGCGCCGTCGAGGCAGGGAGCTTCGAGTCGGCGATCGGTCTCCTCGAGCCGGCCTCGGTCTCTCTCGACGCCGAGGGTCGGCTGCTGCTCGCCGAAGCCTATCGAGGCGCCGGCCGGGCCGAGGACGCCCTCGCCCTGCTCGAGCCGCTGGCCGCGAGCGACGGCGCTTCCGCCAAGGTGCTGGTCGCGACGGGTCAGGCGGCGGCCGAGAGCGGCGATCCCGAGAAGGCGGCGCGCCTGTTCACCCGCGCCATCCAGGCAGATCCGTCCTCCACCGCGGTGCGCGAGCTGGGTGTGCTCTTCGCCACGATGGGAGATCACCGCCGCGGCTACCCCCTGCTGCTCGACTGGGTCCGCCGGAATCCGGGCGACGGCGCCGCGCTGCTGCTCACCGCTCTCTCCGCGCTGGATCTCGAGCGTCCACACGACGCGCTCGAGCTGCTCGGCGCCCTGCGCGCCGACGATCCGCGGGTGGCGCTGCTGCGCGGTCGTGCTCTGGTGCTGCACGAGAGAGGTGCCGAAGCCATTCCGCTGCTCGAGCCGCTGCTCGCCGACGCCGCGCCCGACCAGGCGGGAGAGCTGCGCCACGCGCTGGCCGACGCCTACCTCCAGTCCGAACAGCCCACCAAGGCGATCCAGCTCATCGAGGGCAACGTCGGCGACGACGTGCAGCTCGCCCTCAAGCTGTCGGCGGCGTTCGAGCAGGCGGGCTACCTGTCTTCGGCGCTGTCGGCGATCAAGCGCTTCGTCGAGCCGCTCGTCGAGCGCCTCGAGGACCTGCCCGACGAGCTGCGCGAGGACGCCGCGGAGATGGCGCTGCGCTACGGCCGCCTGCTGCTCGCCAGCGACGATGCCGAGCAGGCCTCGTCGTACCTCGAGGTCGCCACCGAGCTCGACGAGCTCAGCCTCGATGCCTGGCGGCTGCGCGCCGAGGTGCACGACGCTCTCGGCGACTCCGCCGCCAGCTCGACGGCACGCGAGCGCGTAGCGGCTCTCGAGCAGCTCGACGTGGCCGCCAACGAAGGCGAGGTGACGGTCATCGACGACGACACCGGCATCGCGATCCGCGAAGCGCTGGTGCTCAGCCGGACCGATCCGCGCGCCGCGCTCGAGGAGCTGCACTTCGAGGCCCAGGTCGCTCCCCGGGATCCGCGGCCTCCGCTCGCCGCGGCGCTGGTGCTGCTCAACCTGGCGCAGTTCGACGACGCCCGCAAGGCCGTCGATCTGGCGCTGACCCTGGTGCCGGCCCCGACCACCGAGGCGGCACGACGCAACGAATTGCTCGTCGGGTTCCGGGTCCGCGGCCTCTCCCTCAAGGCCCGCATCGCCGCCTCCCAGAACCGGCTCGACGAGGCGCGCTCGCTGCTCTCCGAGCTGCTGCAGCTAGACCCCGACAACGAGGCCGCCCGCCTGCGTCTGGAGAGGCTGCAGGCCCTGGGGCCTGAATAGGGGTCAGGGGTTAGGGGTTAGGGGTTAGGGGTTGGGGGTCAGGGGTTAGGGGTTGGGGGTTGGGGCTGGTGGATCGCGTCCCTGCTCCTGCTCGGCACCACCTGGCGCCAGTGGCCTGCGCCGGTGGTCGGACGACGAGGCCAGCGGCGCCCTCTGGCCTACGCGCTGGGGAAGATCGAAGCGCGTCGGAGGCTCAGGAGGTCTGGACACGAAGACGGGGCTGTCGAGGGATCGGTCCCCTGAGCTGTCGTCCTCGCCTCGGCTCTCGACCCCCAACCCCTGACCCCTAACCCCCAACCCCTTCCGCCTACCCGCCTACCCCTCCGGCTCGACGATCAGGTTCACCTCGCCGGCGGTGGCGTCGACGGTCTGCACCGCGCCGCTCGGCCAGCGCACCTCGATGCGGTCGACGCCGGTCGCCTCGCCGAGGCCGAAGTAGAGCGGCAGGGAGCTCTGGGTCAGGTAGCCACTCTTGCCGTCGACCTGCTGGGTGAGGGTGCGTCCGCCAGCGGTCACCCGCACGATCGCTCCCAGGCCGTCGCGATTGGAGCGTGTGCCCTGCAGGCGCACGCCGACCCAGTTCACGGCGCGACGATCGGAGAGGTCGCTGACCAGGACCTGAGGCACGTCGTTGAACTCGGTGGTCACGATGTCGAGGTCGCCGTCGCTGTCGATGTCGATGATGGCGCTCGAACGGCTGCCCTTGCTGGCATACACGGTCCACCTGCCGCTGCGCTCGGCGCACAGCCGGTGGCGGGCATCGTCACCGTCGCAGTCGAGCTCGAACCAAGGGGTCCGTGGATTGCCGTCGCGCGGCTCGACGCCGACCAGGAACTCGGCGTCGCGCAACATCTCGCCGCGGTCGTTGAGCAGCACGCTGTTCACTCCGTAGCGGAACGGGTAGTTCATGCTCGAGGCGAGGAAGGCGTCTTCCCATCCATCGGCGTTGAGGTCGGCGACGGTGAGGCCCCACGGCCAGTAGTTCTCGGCGCCGATGTCGTCGGAGATCTCGGTGAACCTGCCGTCGCCTTCGTTGCGGTAGAAGGCGTTGCCGTAGATGTTCGGTGCGCCCTGCTCGCGCCACGGCTTCATCATCGCCTTGTCCTTCTCGAAGCCCGGCGGGATGCGCAGCTGCATGTCGGAGTGCATGTCGGTCAGGTAGAGGTCGAGGTCGCCGTCGCCGTCCCAGTCGAAGAACTCGACGCCCATGGTGCCGAACGGCGTCTTGCCGAGGATCTCCTTGGTGCGGTCGACGAACTTCCTGCCGCCCTCGTTGATCCACAGGCGGTCGTCGCCCTGCATGTTGATCGCCAGCAGATCCGGATAGCGGTCGCCGTTGGCGTCGAAGAACGTGGCGTCGCCGGTCCAGCCGCCGTCGACCAGACCGGTTTCCTCGGAGACGTCGACGAACTTGCCGCCGTCGTTGCGGTAGAGGATCGAGTTCTCGGTCCGGTGCGGCATCTCGTGGCCGCTGAACGCGTCCTCGAAGCCGACGTAGGCGCCGCCGCGACCCGTCGCCGAGCCGCTGTAGACGCCGACGTTGGCCAGGAAGAGGTCGAGGTCGCCGTCGAGGTCGTAGTCGAAGAAGGTGGCGCCCGACGAGTGGCCGACGTGACCGAGACCCGCCTCCGCGGTGACGTCGGTGAACCTGCCGCCGCCTTCGTTGCGGAAGAGCACGTTGCCCATCCGCACCGTGGTCACGAAGAGGTCGGGGTCGCCGTCGTCGTCGTAGTCGGCGAACGAGCAGGTCACCGAGATGCGCTCGGCGAGCCCGACGCCGGCGCGTTCGGTGATGTTCTCGAAGGTGCCGTCGCCGCGACCGCGCCACAGCTCGTTCGAACCGATCTGGGTGAGGAAGTAGAGGTCGAGGTGGCCGTCGCCGTCGACGTCGGCGACGCCGAGGCCGTTGCCGTGGTCGTAGTGCACCGGCTTCCAGTTCAGGCCCGAGTCGTCGGTGATCTCGTGCCGGAAGGTGATGCCCGAAGCGGCGAGCCGATCGTCGAAGCGGAAGTCGGTGTCGACGCCGAACTTGCGGCGCGTCTGCTCCTGTGCGAACTGTCGCATCTCGGCCATCTCGAGGTGGGCGTCGGGGGTGAGCACCAGGATCACCTGCTTGCCGTCGATGGTGGCCTCCTGTTGCGCGGCGGCGGGCGTGAAGGCGATCAAGGCGAGCGACGACGCGAAGAGCAGGGCCTTCGCGGGGCTCGCCGGAGACAGGCACGGTTGGAGGCGGCTCGGCTGAGTCGAGAACATCGGGTGACCTCGTCGGAGAAGGCTGATCGGCGGGTGACCGACGGCGAGGGCCGCCCCTCCGGAGTCCCTTCGGCTCCGTGATGGCGGCTGCTGGCGCCGGTGCGCGGTCCCTGGACCGCGCCTTCAGCGGCCGGCGATCCGCAGGTGACCGTCGCCGCTGCCCGGCAGCCTATCCGACCGCTCCCGACCGCTCCCGCACCGGTCGGGAGCGGCCGGGCCGACGCCCCGACTCAGTCGCCGTGTCCGCTCGTCGCCTCCGCATGCCGACGGTGCAGCGACTCGCGTTGCTCGGGATCCAGAATCTGCATCAGCTCGTGCACGCACTCCGCCGTGGACACCAGGAGCTCCTCCTGCTCGGCGCCCCAGTCCGCCGCGATCTGTCGCACCGCACCGACGTCGAGCACCTCGGCGTGGATCTGCCGGGCGAGGAGGTCGTGCAGCTCGTGGCCACGCTGCGAGGCGGCGGTCACTCTGGGCGCACAGCGCTGGTGCAGGTCGTCGACCGCCGCACGCTGCGAGTCGTCGAGTCCGAGATCGGGCAGGGCGTGCGCCAGCCAGCGGTGCAGAGCGTGCAGGTCGAGACCGGCGTGTGCCGGCAGAGAATGGGATGAGGCCGGGTGCGCACCGGCTCCGGCGTGAGGAGCGGACCCGTGGCGCACGACCGGATGGTGCTGTGCGACGACTCCTGGGGCCCCGAGAACGAGAGCTGAGGTGACGAGCAGGCAGGCGACGACGGCAGGGCCGGCGGGGCGGCGAGGCATCGCGCCTCGGGCAGGCCGGAGCTGGCGGCGGAGGGTGTGGGTCTCGAACATGGTCGTTCTCCCTGAAGTGATTTCGGTTCGTTCGGCGTCTCGTCGGGGTAAAGCCGCGACGGCAGCCCCGTCCTCCCCACCAGAGTCGCGGCCGCCGGTCCCGGTTACGAGATCGGCCGCTTTGTAACCAGAGGCCCCGACGCCGCATCTATAGTGGTGACGGAAGTCCATCCGTCCACATCGGCGGCCTACGACCGCCCTGACCGCGCCGACCGCGCCAGGCCAGCCAGGCCAGCCAGGCCAGCCAGGCCCGCGAGCGACCACGCACCGTGCAGCCCTGCTCCCCACTCAGCAGAACCGTGCCCGAGGCGCCGCCCGTCTGGCTGGCGTCCTCCCAGGAGCCCGTCCGCCCCGGCGCGACGCCGCAGGAGGACGAATGGGTGCGCAGCGCCAGGGCCGGCGATCCCGAGGCCTTCGGTGAGCTGGTGCGCCTCCACCAGCGCCGGGTCTGGGGTCTGTGCAGCCGCTTCTTCGCCCAGCGCAGCGAGGTCGAGGACGCCGCGCAGCAGACCTTCCTGACCGCCTGGAGCAAGCTGCACACGTACCGCGCGCGGGCTCCTTTCGAGCACTGGTTGACCCGCGTCTGCCTGCGCTGCTGCTACCGCGAGCTGCGCCGCCGGCCGGCGGCGACCGAGCCGCTGGAGACGGCGTCGGCGGTCGCCTCGAGACCGACGGGCGACGCCTGCGCCCGGGTCGACGCGGACCGCCTGCTGGCGCGCCTCCCTCCCGCCGATCGATTCCTCCTCGTGCTGCTCGAGTCGTTCGGCCTGAGCACCGCCGAGGTGGCCGAGCGTCTCGGCTGGAGCCGGGTCAACGTCAAGGTGCGCGCCCACCGGGCAAGGCGACGGCTGCGTACCCTGGCGGGTCTGCCGGAGAGCTCGCGGTGAGCGACCGGACGGACCGTCCGCCGAGGTCTCCGGCAGTGGCCACGACTGCCCGTCCCGACGCGATCTGTCGGCGCCTGCGGCGCGGCGGTGAGCGCTTGGCGCCCGATCTGGCGCGTCACGCCGAGGCGTGTGCCGACTGTGGCCGCTACCTCGAGCGACTCGAGGCCCTGCGCTCGGCCCTCGGTCGGCCGCGCTGCGAAGCCGTGCCCGATGCCGGCTTCGCCGCGCGGGTCCAGGCGCGGCTGACGGCGGCTCCCGCCGTGCAGCTCGGTGTCGCGGCGAACCGGCTGCTCCCCTTCGCCGCGGCCTCGGTGCTGGTGCTGCTCCTGCTGCAGCTGGTTCCGCGCGCTCCGGCCGCCGGCGCCGACGCCGGGTCCTTCGCCAGGACGACGCTGTCCAGCGGCGAGGAGCTGCTGCTCTGGGTGCTCGAGACGGGAGCTTCGGACGGGGCCGACGGAGCACCGCGGTGAGTGGCCGCGGAGCCCTGCTCGGGGTGCTGGCGGTCTTCGGCTGCGGCGTGTTCGCCGGCTTCCTCGGCGCCCGTTTCGTCGAGGCGCATCACCCGACGGGGATCGCCATCCTGCCGGCGTCGGGCCACGGCGAGGCCGGGATCCGCAGCGTCACCGACTTCCAGCTGCACCTCGAAGAGCTGTCGCGGGAGCTCGACCTCGACGCCGAGCAGCGCCAGGCGGTAGCCGCGGTGCTGGACGACGCCAGGGAGCGCGGCAGGGCGCTGCACCTCGAGGTCATCCCCCTGATCGAGGCCTACCTCGACGCCACCCGCGACGAGATCCGGGCGGTGCTGGATCCGGCCCAGCGCCAGCGGCTCGACGCGCTCCACCGCGAGCACCGACGCGCCTTCCACCGCTTCCTCATCGGCCATTCGGGCGGCGACGGGGAGCATCACGGCAGCGCGGTACCGCACCCGTGAGGCGTCGGCACTCGCTGCGCCCTCTCGTCAGGCGCGCAGCTTCTTCGGCGCGTGCCCTTCGATCACCGCGTGCACCAGGATCCGGCGAGGGCAGCGCGAGCACATGCGCTGCAGCTGCTTGCCGCAGCACTTCTCCTTGACCTGCCACTCCGCGTAGGTCGACGGCCGCGACTTCACGGTGCGCCGCACCAGCTTGCGGATCTTCTTCGCCCCGAGGTCGTCCAGCTCGATGCGCTGGCGCTCTTCGAGCCGGTCGAGCTGTCGCGCCAGCTTCTCGTGATCCTTCTTGCGACCCATCTTCGAACCTCTCGTCGACACGGCGACGGCAGCGCAGAGCCGCACGTCGCTCTTCTCACCGGCTCCCGACCCACGGGCGCCAGCCGAGGGGACGACGCACCTTATCGCAATTCGGACCAACTCAGTCCCGATTCGTCCATGCCGGCCCGTGGTACCTTGCCCAGCGCGGTCGCCCTGCCGTGCACGGAGCCGACGGTCGGCATCGGCACACTCCCTGCGTGCGGCCGGAAGAGCCGCCAGAAGAGCCGCCAGAGAGAGATGAGCTCCGAATCCAACCCCAGTGAGCCCGCGTCGTCCGACTCCTCCGAGGCCCAGGCAGCGGAGGGAGTCGGCTACGGAGTGCACTCCGAGGTGGGGCGCCTGCGCACCGTGCTCGTGCACCGCCCCGGACTCGAGCTGCGCCGACTGACTCCGAGCAACTGCGCCGACCTGCTCTTCGACGACGTCGTCTGGGTACGCCGCGCCCAGGAGCAGCACGACGCCTTCGTCGAGCTGATGCGGGGCGAGGGGATCGAGGTGCTCGAGCTCGAGGATCTGCTGGCCCAGACCCTCGAGCAGGAGGCGCCGCGCCGCGAGCTGATCGAACGCACCATCACCGACCTGACCGTCGGACGCGGCGCGGTCGACGAGGCTCGCCAGCTCCTCTACGACGCCGAGCCGGAGTGGCTGGCGCAGCACATGATCGGCGGCCTCGCGGTGCACGAGCTGCCCGGCCTCGACATCGCCGACCGCTCGCTCCTCGCCCGCACCGCGGGCACCAGCGACTTCGTGATCGCACCGCTGCCCAACTCGATGTTCACCCGCGACTCGTCGTGCTGGATCTACGGCGGCGTCAGCCTCAACCCGATGTACTACGAGTCACGCGAGCGTGAGTCGCTCAACGTCGCCACGGTGCTGCGCAACCACCCACGCTTCCGCGACGCCGGCATCCGCACCTGGTACCCGCGCCGCGACGACCTGATCCAGGACTTCGGGCGTGCCAGCCTCGAAGGCGGCGACGTGATGCCGATCGGGCGCGGTGTGGTGATGATCGGGCTCAGCGAGCGGACCACGGCGCAGATGATCGAGGTCCTCGCCAGCGAGCTGTTCGAAGCCGGTGCAGCGCACAGGGTCATCGTCTGCCAGATGGAGAAGGACCGCTCGCACATGCACCTCGACACGGTCCTCACCCTGCTCGACCACGACGCGGTCACCGTCTACCCCAAAGTGGTCGACGCGATCCGCGCCTTCAGCCTCTATCCGCGCGACGACGGCCGAGGGGTCGAGGTGGTGGCCGAGCGCTCGACTCTCGAGGCTCTCTCCGACGCACTGGGGCTGGCGCCCGGTGAGCTGCGGGTGGTGCCTACCGGCGGCGACTCGTTCCAGGCCGAGCGCGAGCAGTGGGACGACGGCAACAACGTCGTCGCGCTGCGTCCGGGCGCGGTCGTCGCCTACGCCAAGAACGAGCAGACCAACCAGCTGATGCGCGAAGCCGGCATCGAGGTCTACGAGATCGAAGGCTCCGAGCTCGGTCGCGGCCGCGGTGGCGGTCACTGCATGACCTGCCCGATGCGCCGCGATCCCCTCTAGCAGGCTCGTGGCCGCGACCGCCTCCGGCCCCGCTCAGCCGGACAGCTGCTTGACCATCGGCACGAAGCGGATGGTGCCGCCCGCGGGCAGGGGGTGCTCGATCGGCTCACGGGCGACGTAGCCGCGCGCCGCGTAGAGGCGCACTCCCGTCAGCGTCGCCACCAGCTCGCAGCTGCCGAACCCCGCCGCGGCCGCCTCGTGCTCGCAGCGCTCGAGCAGCAGCGAGCCGAGGCCGCGGCGGGCGTGCTCGGGAGCGATGAAGAAGGCCCGTACCCGGGCCGACTCGGTCGTCGGATCGAGCCGACGCGCCTCGCGCACCGTGGCGGCGTCGCCGCCGAACAGCGTGCCGCGGTGGCTCCAGCCGCCGCAGGCGACGATTTCGGCGGCTCCTCCTTCGTGGCGCTCGATCACGAAGTAGGTGGCGTCCTCGATCAGCTGGGTGTCGACGGCCCAGGCGGTGCCGAGCGCCCCCTCGATCTGCTCGTCGGTGTAGTCGACGGCGCAGAGACTGCGGGCCGAGCGCTCGATCAGGCTCTGCAGTGCGGGGATGTCGGCCGTCTTCGCACAACGCACGGCGAAACCACCGTGGCCGCCGTCGCCGCCAACTCTCGACCCGGACCGTGGGGGTGCATCCGAGCTCGACATGCTCTCCCGTCCGCCGGTCAACGCCATCTGTCCCACAGCCAGAGTAGCAGCGTCGCCACGCCGCTCAACAGCAGACAGGTGGTGAGCGGCAGGTAGAGGCGCGCCGCCTCACCGCCGAATTGCAGATCGCCGGGAAGTCGGCCGAGGCGCACTCTGCCGTAGACCATCGCCACCCCCAACAGGGCGAGCGCTGCACCGACCAGCACCAGGAGCTTGCCGAGCGACTCGCTGCCCATCGAGAAGCCCTCAGCGCAGCGCCTCGTGCCGCGCCAGGTCGGCCTCGAGATCGTCGAGCCTGCTCGCCACGTAGTCGCGCGCATCGGTCAGGGCACGGTTGTAGACCGAAGGTCCCAGCAGCCCGACGACGATCTCCAGCAGGCGCTCCGCCTGGAAGTCGCTGAGCGCACGATCGAACTCGTCCTCGAAGACCTCCTGCAGCGAGGCGGTCAGCTGACGCCGCTGGTCCTCGCCCAGTCGCAGCAGCGAATCGTCGCGGTCAGCCATCTCCCGTCCTCCCCTTGCAGTGCACGAGCCGAGGCAGACTCGAGCATAGCGGCAGCGCCAGCGGCGCACGACCGGATCGAGCCGCTGCGACCGTCATCCGACACCTCGGAGCTGGCCGATCGCCTCCTCGGTGGTGAGGATGCGGGCGAACTCTCCACGCAGGTGCGCCAGGGCCAGCTCGTGCACCAGCTGCGCCTCGAAGATCCGGCCGTCGTGGCCCAGACGCTCGTGACAGGCCGTCGCGTCGTGCACCACCGCGACGCTGAAGCCGAGGTCGGCGGCGGCGCGCACCGTCGAGGAGACGCAGTGGTCGGTGGTGAGACCAGCGACGACCAGGCTGTCGATTCCCGCTCCGCGCAGGTGGGCCTCGAGATCGGTGCCGACGAAGGCGCTGTTGGTGTGCTTGCGGAAGAGCTTCTCGCCCGGCACCGGCCTGGCCTCGGGCTTGACCTCGCATCCGGGGGCCTCGGGGCGCAACGTCGATCCGGGCTCGATCGAGTGATGCTGGACGTGCACCACGGGCACTCCGGCGGCGCGCCAGGCGGCCAGCAGCCGTGCGATGTTGGACTCGGCTCCGGGGTTGTTGCGCCGGCCGTGCACCGGGTCGTCGAGCCCGATCTGCACGTCGACGACGAGCAGTGCGGGCGGCGCCGTGCCCTCACCTCCGGGTCGCAACCGCACCTCCGACGGGGAGGCTCACGATGCTTCCAGCTGCCGCTCGCTGACGCCGAGCCACTCGAGCGCCTCGGCGCGGCTACGGAACACCCGCTGCTCGAAAGGCAGAGGGTACGACTCGGCCAGCCCGATGTACTGGCGCCCGAGCGCGTAGCCGAAGTCCGCGGGAACGACGAGCGCCGTCTTGCCTCCCTCTCGTCCACGGACTTCGCCCACCAGCGAAGCCTGCATCTTGCGGGTGTCTTCGTAGCTGGATCCCGCCCAGACCACCTTCTCCAGATCCCAGAGGCTGAATCGGGGCGGCGGGTCCATGGCGTACAGCGCCCGCGTGGCGTCGACGAACTCCCGTTCGCTGAGCTCGCCCTCGACCCGATGCTCGATCAGGTCGAGCCGGGGATGGTACAGCCGCTCGATCATCGCCGGCAGCATACTCTGACGTCGTTCCGTTCCTGGAGACTCTTTGGGCTGCCGGAACGACGAATCGAGGCCGGACGGAACACCCGTGGAGGACCGGCGTTGAGTCACTCCGCTACCCTGGAGGGGCTCGATGCACGAAGTCGCCTCCGATCTCGTGATCCTGCTGGCCGGGATCTGGCTCGTCGCCGTCACGCTGCGGCCGCTTGGTCTGCCCACCGTGATGGGCGAGCTGATCGTCGGCGTGGTGGTCGGTCCCGCGGTGCTCGGGATCGTTCAGCCAGGCGAGGCGATCGAGCTGCTGGCCGAGATCGGGATCTTCTTCCTGATGTTCCACGCCGGCGCCGAGACCCAGCCGCAGGAGTTCTACGACGCGATCAAGCGCTCGCTCGGTGTGGCGTTGGTGGGCGCCATCGTGCCCTTCAGTGTCAGCTTCTCGATCGCGACGCTCTTCTTCGGCCTCGACCGCATCGGTGCCACCTTCGTCGGCCTCACCATGACCGCCACCGCGGTGGTCATCACCCTGACGAGCCTCAAGGACCTCGGGCTCGAGGACACCTTGGTGGCGAGGGTGATCGTCGCCAGCTGCGTGATCGACGATCTGCTCACCGTCGTCGTGTTCGGCGTCCTGCTCGGCGTGTTGACGGGCGGTTCGTTCGAGGCCGCGGCCATGGTGACCACGATCGGCAAGGTGATCGGCTTCTTCGTCGTGCTCTTCCTGGTGGCGCGCTACGTCTATCCCCGTCTGACGCTGCCGTTCCGCAGCGAAGGGGGCAAGGGGTTCACCTTCGTCCTGCTGACCGCCGTCGCCGCCGGCCTGTTCGCCGAGTCGATCGGGCTGCACATGATCCTCGGCGCCTATCTGGCGGGGTTGTTCTTCGAAGAGCGGGTGGCCGACGCGAGCCTCGTGCGGGTGGTGAAGGACCGCGCCTACGGGATCGCCTACTCGTTCCTGGGGCCGATCTTCTTCATCTCCCTCGGCTTCGAGATCACCTTCGACATCAGCGGCTCGGGAGTCGGGTTCCTGCTGCTGCTCACCGGCGCTGTGATCGTCGGCCAGATCCTCAGCGCCGGCAGCATGGCGCGGCAGATCGGGATGTCCTGGCGCGAGTCGCTCACCGTCGGCGTCGGCATGTGCGGCCGCGCCGAGCTGGCCTTCATCCTGGCCGCTCTGGCGCTCTCGGAGGGCGCCATCGACAAGCCGGTCTTCTCGGTCCTCATCTTCACCTGCTTCCTGCTCAACCTCTTCACGCCCCTCGCCCTCAAGGGCTGCGCCGACCTGCTATGCGGAGGAGCCTCGCACCTCGCCGACGCCACCCGCGGTGTGGTGCAGATCGACAAGTTCAAGCGACGCGGCTTCGATCCGGAAGAGGACCGGGTCAACACCCTGCCCGAGCTCGAGGGCGGCGTGATCGTCTACGGCTACGGTCCCGAGGTCGAGCTGCTTCTCGTCGAACTGGAGAACCGCGGCGTACCGACACTGATCCTCGAAGAGGACGAGGAGCGGGTCGAGCGGCTGCTGGAACGAGGCCGTCGCGTCGTCTTCACACCGCAGGCGGGAGACGGCGAGCTCGACATGCAGGCCATCTCCCAGGTCCGTGCGGTCGTCACCAACACCGACGACGACCGCAGCGGCGTCTTCGTCCTCGCGGCGCGCGACCACGGTTTCGAGGGACCGATCGTCTCGTTGATCGACAGTCCTAGCCGTCGCTCGGCCCTGATGCTCTCGGGAGCCACGATGGCGTTCACTCCCGAGCACATCCTCGCGGCGGCCCTGGCGGCGCGCGCCAGCCGCCGCATGGGACCCCTCGTCACCGGTGTTGCGCCGACCGACGCCGAGCTCGAGATCGCCGAGCTCCGCGTGCACCGGAACAGCCCGCTCGCCGGCAGCACACTGGCCGCCGCCGAGATCGGCCCGCGCACCGGCGCCCACGTCGTCGGACAGTGGCGCGACAACGAGCTGGCGCCGCCGCCGGCGCCCGATGCCGAGCTGGCCGCTGGCGCCCTGCTGGTGGCCGTCGGCAGTCCCGACAGCTTGCAGGCCCTCAGCGAGATGGTCCTGCCGATACCCGAGTCCGGCCCGATCGTGGTGATCGGCCACGGGCCGGTGGGCGAGAAGCTCGCCCAGCTGCTCGGCGACGCGGAGGAGCCGGTGCGGGTCGTGCACACCGACCCAGGCCCCGGAGTCGACTTCGCCGGCGACGTCTACGACCACGAGGTGCTCGAGCAGGCCGGGGTCCGGGCGGCGCGGGCCGTCGTGGTCACGCTGCAGACCACCAGGGCCTCCGACCGCGCCACCCGGATCGCGACACGGGTGTTGCGCGACCACGCCCCCGACGTGCCGATCCTGGCCGGCCTCTCGCTGCTGGACAGCGTCGACGGAGTGATCGCCGCCGGCGCCGACTACGCTCTCTCCCTGAGCCAGGTCTCCGGCCAGATCCTGGTCCGCCAGGTGCTACGCGAGACGCTCTCGCTGCAGCCACATCTGAGGCTCGCCAAGCTGGCTCCCGGACGGCTCGTCGGACGCGACCCACTCAGCGAGGGAGTACGCGAGAAGACCGGCTGCACCGTGGTCGCGATCGAGCGCGACGGGGAGGTGACCACCGATCTCTCCCACTCCTTCGAGCTGCGCGAGGACGACGCGATCTTCGTCTGCGGCTCGACGCGCGCCCTGCGCCGGCTCGACGAGCGCTACCGGACCTCACACCTGTGACCGACCCGTCGACCGGCGGTGATCGCCGCGGCCCGCGACACCCGAATCAGCCGCGCGCCATCCGGTAGTGCAGCCTGAGGAAGACCCGGCGCCAGAGGGTGAAGGTGTGGTCGGTGCGCAGGACGTCGACGCCGGAGTCGGCATCCGTCTCGGCGTAGACACGGATGCGCTCGCGGAACGTGCGCAGGTAGCGCACCCAGGAACGGCTGCCGCGATCGCGGACGCGGAAGTAGAACCCGGCGTCGCCGATGCGCCGTCCCGAGGACTCGAGCACGAGGGCACCCGAGTCGGCGACCGACGGCTTCATGATCACCGTCGCACTGCCGTTGGGCAGCGGGAACACCACCTTGACGCAGGGCGCCGGGTGTCCCGGGATTCGCGCCGTCGAATAGGCGCCGACGTACACCGTGGAACCGGATCCGAGGTTGCGCCGCACCCAACCGGTCAGCACCGGCGCCGCCGGGCAGCGCCCGGGCTCGACGAGACGTACGATCTCGCTACCCATTCCCCGGGCGCTGTCGAGCGGTGCCAGCGGCACGTTGAGCTGCTGCAGTCGGCGGCTGAAGATCCAGGCCAGCGCCTCGCCGAACGGCCGGAAGAAGCCCGACCACTGCGACCAGATGTCGAGCCGGTAGGCGGCGGTGTGCTCGTAGAAGTCGCGCACCAGCGGATGCACCCGACGCGAATCGAAGCCCGGGCCGTCGAGCTCCGAGAGCGACGGCATGAGCCCCGCGTCGGGCGACGACGGCATCACCTCGAGGCCCCGCTCGCTCGCCCAGCGCGAGAAGAAGTCGGCCCCGATGCGATCGGTGGAGCCGTAGGGCCCGTCGAGCCAGTGGCCCTCGTCGACCTCGAGCCTCCGGCCGGTGAGCTGCACCCATCGCTGCGTCGCCCAGTCGACCGCGGCACCGCGTCGATCGCCGAGCCACGGCGAACGTAGCCGACGGCCCGCCGCGGCCTCCCCGAGCGCCGCGCCGTCCGCGACATTGGCCCGACGGATGGACCGGTCTTCTTCCACGCCGTCCAGGATACCCGTGGCCGCGCCGGCGGGAGGAACCTCAGCGCAGACGCCGCGACATCAATCGGTAACCGTCTCGCTCGGTGAAGCCGCTGCGCCGGTAGGCGGCGCGCCCGGCCTCGTTGCCGTGCGCCACCTCGAGGTGCAGCGCTCTCACTCCCAACGCCTCCACCTCCCGGCAGAGCAGATCGACCGCCGCGCCGCCGACGCCGACACCACGGTGTTCTGCGAGCACGAAGAGCTCGTCGAGGAAAGCGTCGCGGCCGCCGAACTCGAGCGAGTACCCGAAGCAGACGGCCGCGTAGCCGACCCGGGCTCCGTCGCGTTCGATCCACCAGATGCGGCCGAGGTCGTTGTCGCCGAGCAGCGGCGCGACCGCGTCCTCGAGCGGCTCGGGCGAGGCGAGGCCGTCGTGAGCGTGGTACCGCCGCACCAGCGCCACGACCGCCGTCAGATCGTCGCGCTGGGCCAGGCTCAGGTTCACCGAACCAGACGCACCGGACTTCGAGCGACCGCGATCCAGGCTCGAAGCGGCTCCCTCCCCTGCTCCACTCACTCCCCGCGACCGTGATGGCGGGCGATCTCCTCCTCGTCGAAGCGGAAGAAGCGTGCCGCGTTGCCGTAGAGGATGTCGCGCTTCTGCTCCGCGCTGAGGAACGGTGCCTCTTCGATCACCCGGATCGAGCGACCGATCACCTCGGGCCAGACCATCTGGTCGGAGCCGAACATCACCCGTTTGGCGAAACCGGCCTCGACGATGCCGCGCAGGAAGCGGTAGAAGGCCTCGCGCGGCTGGGTGTAGACGATGACCCCGATGCCGACGTGGACCTGGGGGTGGGTGTACAGCAGCGCGAGCAGGTCTTCGAGCAGCGGATAGCCCGCATGCATCAGGTAGACCCGCAGCTTCGGATGGCGCGCCAGGACCGGCTCCATGGTCAGGGCGCTGTGCGCCGCCGCTCGGTAGCCGGGCGACCCGAGATACGGCGAGCCCGGAGGTCCCGTGCCGACGTGGATGCCGACCGGCAGGTCGAGCTCCTCGGCGAGCGCCCAGTAGGGCTCCATGCGCGGATCGTCGGGCGCGATGCCGGAGTACTGGTTGGTGACCTCGGACAGCACCTCGACCTCGCCGGCCTCGACCAGACGGCGCAACTCGTCGGGAGGCGGCGGAGCCGCGGCCAGATTGAAGCCCAGGCCGCGGACGAAACGACCCGGTGCCGCTTCCGCCCAGGCCCGCCCCCGCTCGAGATCGGCGCTCAACACGCCGAAGACGTGGTGCTCTTCGAGCTCGTCGAGGGTGCGCCGAAGCAACTCCTCGTCGTCCATGGGCGACCAGATCGGGTCGTCGCACGCCGGTTCCTTGAAGACCGACAGAAAGGTCTCGGCATAGGGGCGCTGGGGATCCCAGGTGGGCAGCCGCACGGGGGTGCACATGCCGAGCGGGGGCGGCCCCTGGGCGTCGGCGGCCAGAGCGTGCAGGTGCACGTCGAAGACCGGCAGCCGAGCTCCTCCCTCCGGCTGTGCACTCACCGTCGTCGCGACGACGAACATCATCGCCGAGATCGTCCAGCTCGCTCTCGCGGTCGCGTCCCTCATGGCTCCTCCACCGGTTCGAGGTGATCGCCGCCAAGTCCTTCGCGGAGCCGCGCCTCGAGGCGCGCACGATCCGTGCGAATTCGCGGCGGGATTCGATCCTCGCAGATCTGGGGAGCGGTAGCCGCCGAGCGACCACGTGACGATCCACCTCACTTAGAGCGCTCCTCCGGCACCACGACGCCGAACCGGACGAGGAACCCGAGAGCCAGGAGGAGGCCGGCAGTCGAAGCAGCGAGATCCCAGGGGTCGTAGACGTTCTGCCCTCCGAGCCGGTGCCAGTTCAGCTCCTGAGTCACCACGTAGGCCGCCGCGAGCACCGTCGCGAGCCCGTGCAGGGCCAGGTCGGGAACCGCCGCGAGCGCGCCTCCGCGTCGCAGCTTCAGGACCACCAGAAGACCGGCGAGAACCAGGGTGCCGAGAATCGCCTCGACCGCGTTCGGCATCGAGAGCACGAACACCTCGGCCCACCGCGGCGCGTCGCGGCTCAGCACGGCCGGGCGGACGACCAGCTTGTTGAGGAGGAACAGGGCCAGTGCTCCGAGGTAGAGCACCACGGCCGCCGGAGCGACGCGCAGAGGGATGCGTGGATCGCCGTCGCTCATGCCACCAGGATCACCTTGCCGCGCAGCTCGTCCTCCACCAGGTGGCGCATCGCCGCCGCGACCTGCTCCAACGGATAGGTGCTGTCGATCACCGGCGTCAGGACCCCTGCCGCGAGCAGCTCGCCGAGCCTGTGCGCGGCCTCGGCGCGGGTCAGCCGCGACGAACGCCCGGAGCCGAGCCGAGCGTCGAAGCGCGCCCGCAGCATCAGCATCAGGAAGAGCGGAATCAGGCCGAAGACGCGCCGGCCGGCGCGGCCGTACTGCTCGTGCCCGATGAGCACGTAGCGTCCCCGCACGGAGAGCGCCCGGCGGCAGCTGGCGTACGGATGGTTGCCGACGACGTCGAAGATCAGATCGTAGCGCCCCGGCTCGGTGGTGAAGTCGTGCTGCACGAAGTCGAGCACGCGATCGGCACCCAGCTGCCGCAGCAGCTCGGCCTTCGAGGCCGAGTCGATCGCGGTCACCCGGGGTCCGAGCGAGCGAACCACCTGCAGCGCGATCGAGCCGACTCCGCCGCCGGCGCCGTTGACCAGCACCTCGTCCATGGTGGCGAGGTCGCTCGGTTCGGGCAGGTTCGAGAGGGCGATGAAGCCCGACGCCGGCAACGACGCGGCCTGCTCGAAGGTGACGTCGGCCGGCTTGCGGGCCAGGCAGTGCTGCGGCACCGCGACCAGCTCCGCGAAGGCGCCGCCGTGGGTCCACCACTCGGCGTCGACCGTCTCGCCAAAGACCTCGTCGCCGAGCGCGAAACGCGAGACCTGCGAGCCGACCTGCTCGACGACGCCGGCGACGTCGGTGCCGGGGATGGGCACCTTCGGTCGCGCCAGACCGGCGCCGAGGCGGAGTACGAGTGGACGGCCGGTGACCACGTGCCAGACGTCGGGATGCAGCGAGGCCGCCCGCGTCCTGACCAGAACGTCGTGCTCACCGACCACCGGATCGGGGACCTCGGCGATCTGCAGCTGCTCCGGTCCCCCGTAGCCCCGCTGCACGACCGCTCTCATCGCTGTGTCCTCCGCTCGCCGACGGATCCCAGACGCGACGCGACGTCAGCGGCGGCGCCCGGGGTCTCCGTCTCCGTTACGCAGCGAACGGCGACTCGATTCCGCCGACGGCCTCGGAGCGTCGCTGTCCCGGCGTTACGGCCGACCGGCGCCCCGCCAGCCCGGCGGCATCGGTTCCAACCTCGGCCCCGACCCGACCTCGCTCAGCGGTGCACGACGCCCAGCACCTCGCCGGTCGTGCAGTCGACCCGCAACAGCTCGCCGCTGGCCAGGCCGTACCGACCCGCGGGCGCCGAGTAGTCTCCCCGCCCAGCGACGGATCGCTCGAGCACGATCCGCGTGCCGTCACGTCGATCGACCAGCGGACTGAGGCAGGCGACGGGCTCCCCTTCCGTCCGGCCGGGCGCCACGTCGCTGGACGACTGCGCGAATTCGAAGCGTTCCGGCACGTCGACCGCCGCACGCAGCACCGGCCCGGGTTGCTGCGTCGACGCGCAACCCGACAGCCCGCACAGGCAGATGGCCAGGCAGAGCCAGAGCACCGCCGTCGCCTGTCGCGCACCCGACGGCACGGCGATCGGCGCGGTACCTACGACCCTACGACGCCCGCTGGTCGCTGGCGCGGTCATCTCGAGGCTCGCTGGCGTGCCAGGCCGCTGTCGCCGACGAAGGTGACGATCCGATCGGCGAAGGCGTCGCTCTGCGCCAGGGCGCGGTCGTCGAGCGCGGTGAGGACCTCGTCCACCGAGCCGTCATCGGGCCACGAGGAGATGACGTCGTTGCGGGCGTCGATATCGCCCGGCACACCGTCCGGGAACAGGTCGCAGACGCCGTCGAGCAGCTGCTGCATCTCGACCAGGCCGAGACGTTCCAGCGCCTTCTTCGTGTCCTCCAGGTGGTCGGCACCGGAGTTGTAGAAGAAGCTGATCAGGCCGCCATTCTCGAGCGCCTGGAGCAGCGACTGGGCGTTGAGCCAGGTGCGCTCGTCCGGCGACAGCACGTCGTAGCCGACCTGGTAGCTCCGATCGACCAGCGCGACCCAGTCATCCTGCAGATCCGACAGGTCCATCGTCCATTTCCTTCCCGCCGGCGGTCGCCGACGGAGACCGAAGTTCGCGTTCTGCTCGCTGCAGTGGCGCTTCGTCGGCAGTGCCGGAAGCGGCTCAATCGAGCGGGATGCCGAGCTGGCGCGCCTGCGACGCGGCGTCGCGCGCCCCCCAACGGCGTCGGATCCGGCCGTTGCTGAGTACGAACCACTCCATCGCCACCAGCTCGTACGACCTGCCGGTCGGCTCGCGCCCGAAAGCGGCGGCCGCGAAGGTGCCGCGCTCGGTGTACCGCACCGCGACGCGGTCGTCTTCGGCGACCATCTCCTCGATCTCGAGCTGCATGCCGTAGCCGGTGATCAGCTGCTCCCAGATCGGGAGGATGCGATCGATCTGACCGCGACCGAGCACGCCCTGGATCTCGGCGTCGTCACTGAAGAGGGAGCGCAGCCGGCCGAGGTCGCCGCGGTTGAAGGCATCGACGTACTCGCGCACCACCTGCTTGTTGCGATCCGGGTCGGTGTCCATCGCCGACCTCTCCCTGCCGTCGCCGAACCGTGTTTTCCCGAAGCGCGCGAACTCTATGCCGAAAGCGCCTCCGCCGCACTCCCGAGGGCAGTTTCGGGGGCGAGCCGGCCGCGACCGGGACGGCGCCCGAGATCGGCCTACCGCCCGAGCAGGCGAGGCAGCTCGCCGGCACGCTCTCGCCAATCCTGCAGCGACTCCTCGCTGCGGTACTGCTGCAACGTCCGCCACCCGCCCACGCCGGTGGAACGCTGCACCGAGCCGACGCCGTCCCTGCCGTCCCACACCAGGCGCACACCGGTTCCCTCCGGCGCTCCGCACTCGATCCACCACGAACCGAACGACTCGGGACGCCTCTCCTCTCGGATCCGCACCAGTCCGAGCCGATCGAGCAGAGAGCCCGTCAGCTCCTCGAAGCGCGACCCGTCGACTTCCGCACGCCCGCTCATGCGATCGCCTCCGCCGTCGCCGAGTGCGTCCCTGGGTCGGCTGAACGTCCGAGGTCGATCAGAGCACCTTCCAGTAGCGCGCCGCCGGCACGTTCTGGAACTCGAGCGACTCGTAGAGCCGGCGCGCCGGTGCGTGACCGGAGTCCTGCCCGGTCTCCACCATCGCCACCTTGACCCCCTCCTCGCGCAGCACCGCGATGGCGTGCTCGCAGAGCGCTCGCCCGACGCCGCGCTGCTGCTGCGCCGGATCGACGGCGACCATGTAGATCTCGCCGAACTGCTCGTCGGTGCCCTGGGCGTGCACGCGCAGGGCCACGAAACCGGCCGCGACGCCGGTCTCGCCCGGGTCGCCGTCCTCGCGAGAGGCGACCCAGACCCGCATCGGCGGCGCCTGCTCCTCGGTGCACACCGAGGTCACTGCGCTGCGCTGGCTCTGCCGCCAGTCGGGGACGGTGAGTCGGTAGAGGGGCTGGCCCATCTCCCGCTCCAGCGCCGCGAACACCGGCTCCCAGGCACGCAGGGACAGTTCCACGACGGGCTCCAGGTCCTCGTCGACGAATGGCCTCACGATCATCGCTCGCTCCTCTCGCCACCGTGGCAACCGGGGGTCGGCAGCCGACAGTTGGGATCCTACGCCTGCCGCGCACTCGGGCGACGGCGGTCTCAGCGCGGCATCGGCCGGCGTTCGACCAGGAGGGGCTGCGAGAAGGCGTTCTGGTACGCCGACAGCACCACCTCTCCGGCGGCGTCGTCGGCCGCGATCACCACCTGCAGGAGGTGGGAACGATCCGGCCGCCGAGGCACCAGCGCCACGTTCCTCGGCAGCGCCGGCGTGCGGGTGGCACGCAGCTGATCGCGCTCGAGCTCGCTGGTCGCGATCGGCCACTCGGCGATCCCGAGGTCGGAGAACAGGTAGCTGACCAGCCGGGAGGGCGTGGCGTCCTCCTCGGACCCGAACGCGGATCTCGCCAGGAACCGCTGGCTGGTGAGGTAGCGCGCCGTCGCCATCGCCTGCTCGAGCTCGGCTGGCAGGCGCTCATCGGTGCCGACGCCGCAGGCGACGAGCCAAGCGGCGACAGCGGACACGGCGAAACGGGAGACGCCGGCTCCCGAGCGGCGCGATCGGCGCGGCTCCGCCCCTCGCGCAGGAATTCGCACCGGGATGGAGCTTCGAGCTCTCATCGCGGCCAGCGCACCAGCAGCAGGACGATCGAGGCGATGTAGAGAGTGCCGAAGAGGGTCTTGTTGTGCCGCGCCAGCCACTCCGGCAGGTAGATGTCGAAGTTGGCGCGCCGGTCCTCGGTGTAGCGCGCCGCCACCGCGGTCAACGGGCAGGCCATGCGGTTGAACAGGAGCACCACGACCTCGACCGCGACGATGGCGACGAAGACGAGGGCCAGCGTGCGGCGACCGAGCAGGGTCGCCACCGGTATCGCCAGGATGCAGGCGACGAAGAACGCCCACGCCGCCGTGTGCAGCATCTTGACCAGATGCAGTCTTCGCACCGCGTCCCGCCCGCTCCCGGGTTCCCTGCGTTCCTCGACGTGCTCTGACACCGGAAGCCCTCCGATCAGACGGACGCCGCCACCGCCAGCAGGTAGCAGCGCCGGCTCGGGTGTTCGGCGCCCTCGTAGGGCTCGCGCAGGCACTGCTCGCGCACCTCGAAGCCGGCGGCACGCAGCGCCGCGGCAACGACGTCGGGCCGATGGAAGAAGAAGTCGAGCGACACCGCGACCTCGAACAGCTCGTCGACGTGCACCGTCCGGCCCTCGTCGCCCTCGACGTGGAAGGCGACGAGCAGCGGCGCCCCGGGTCGACACACCCGCCGCCACTCGGCAAAGGCCTCCGGCAGCGACCGCGGATCGAGGTGCACGATCGAGTAGAAGGCGACGGCCCCGGCGAGCTCGCCGTCGGCCATCGGCAACGCACCGAAGTCGGCGGTCTGGAAACGCACCTCGGGGAAGCGCCGCGCCGCCTCGCGCACCATCCCGGGCGAGAGATCCACTCCCAGCACTTCGACTCCGTGCCGCCTCAGGCGCTCGGCGACGTGACCCGGGCCACACCCGAGGTCGGCGACGACGCCGCTGCCGCCCACCGCCTCGGCGAAGCGGGCGAGCAGGTGGCGATCGAGCGGCTTGCCGTCGAGCTCGTCGCAGAGAGCGTCGGCATAGGCCGACGCCAGAGCGTCGTAGCCATCGCGCACCGTCGCGAGATCCGGCTGCGCCGCAGCGCGCTCTCCCGTCCGCGGCTTCCTCTCCCAGCGCCACACCGTCCCGTCCTCGGGGTCCTCGACCGCGCCGACGAAGTGGAAGCCGCACTTCTCGAGCACCCGCACCGACGCGTTGCGCTCGGGCAGCGTGTGGGCGCGGATGCGTTGCACTTCGGACTGCTCGCTGGCGAAGTCGACCAGCGCGCGGGCCGCCTCCGTCGCGTGACCACGACCCTGGTAGGCCGGCACGAAGCCGTAGGCGATCTCGACCGTTCCCTCGGCGGGCGGTCCTTTGTACATGGCGACGCCGATCGCGGTGCGGTCCGCTCGCTCGACGGCGGCGAAGCCGAACCGCCACGGGTCCGGCTCCGTCCTCGGCGCCTCGCGGAGCTGCCTCAGCCACTCTTCGGAGACCTCGCCGCCGACCAGGAAGTCGCCGAGGCCCGGCGCGACCGCGCAGCCGAAGTCGGCCTCGATGCGTCCGCTCCCCTCGATCAGCCCGAGCAGGTGGTCCGGCGCGAGGGCACGGAGATCGAGAGCGCCGGAAGTGAGACAGCTGGAGCGCGTGCCGAGGGCGTTGCTCATCGCCTACCCACGACCTGGCCAGGCTCCGTCCGCCGCGGAGGACTGGCGGCTGGCTGACAGGAGGTACGGTCGGAACGGTTGCGGCTCCCGACGCGGCGCCGAGTCGGCGGCGGGCTCACGACGACACGACCCGCCGCAGACCTTGCACGCGACGCCACCGCGACGCCTCGCCTCGGACGCCGTCACCTCGATGCAGTTGCGGGTGCACCGGATCGCCCACTGACAGGAGAGGCAGTGGTACTTCTTGCTCTCGGTGTTGAAGGCGACGCGCTCTTCCGGCGCAGCCGACGCCACGCCGACGGCGAGCCCCACGGCGAGGGAGACGATGGCGACCAGAACGCCGGTCTTCGCCCAACGAAGCGTAGGGAGCATCGGTTCGGAACCTCCCGTGTATCACTCCGAGAAGGACCGCGGGTCCGACGATCATGGACACCGGAGCCGAGGGGCCCGATCAGGCTCGCAGCTCGAAGACGACCCACGGCGCCAGCGCGATCCACGTCAGGAAGAGAGTCCACACCCTTCCCGCCCGCAGATCATAGTCCTGCAGCAGACGCTTCCAGGTGTGTCCAGCGACGAAGCGGCCGAAGAGGAACTCGAAGGCCACGGTGAGCGCCAGCCAGCAGAGCCCGAGCTGGGCAGCGGACCCGGGATCGTCGACTCGCAGCCAGGGAAAGACCAGCCAGGTGAAGACGCCCACGATCAGCACACCGGTGAGAGTCGACAGCTGGTGCGCACGGAGCTCCTGGAGTCGCGGCGCGTAGACGCGCTCGCGCAGCACACCGTTGAGGATCATCAGCGGCACCATCGCCGCCCAGGCCAGACTCCACCTCAAGATCCAACCCTCCCGAGGCACACGCCGAACTCGCCTTCGGACCGCTCCGGCCGCCAACGGACGTCAGCGCTCGGAAGTGAGGCGAACACGAACTGCGGTCCTCTTTGGCGCAATGGCCTCGTTTTGTCGTTGGACTCTCTGGGCAGTCCTTTGCAGGACTTCGGGCCGGGGCCGGGACCACCGACTCCGGTCGCTTTCCGGCTGCCGTCGAGAGACCGCCGACTGGCCCCGTGTGGACTCCGGCCGCGCCTGTCGGCTACCAGCGGAGCGAGACGACTGCTGTCTTCGAGGCCAGTATGGAGCAACCGCCGCGACGCGCACATCCCGTAGAAACCACTACCGAGCCATCGCTGGAGGACACCCTATGAACGCACCCGGCACCTCTCGAGGCACCCCTCCATGGACCCCTCCGATCATCCTTCCAGCCGCCCCGGGTGCTCGCCGCCGGGCTCGCCGCCGGTTCCTGGCGGCCATCGTCATCCTGGTCGCGCCCCTCGCCTGCGGCGGCGACGCGGCAGAGCCGCCGGGCGAGGCGCGGGTGCCGGGGCCGGAGGCAGCAGTGTCCTGGAACCGCCAGGTGCTCTCCGTCGCCGAGGCCGAGGACGGCTTCCTGACCCTCAAGGGTCTGCGCACCGCGGCGATGGTGCACCTGGCGATGCACGACGCCCTGTCGCGCTTCGTCGGGCGATACCCGCCCTATCTCGAGCCCGGCGCCGGCGACACCGAGCCGCCACACGAGGTCGACCCGCTCACCGCCGCCTCACACGCCGCGTTCACGATCGCGGCCGACCAGTACCCGCAGCAGCGTGAGCTCTTCGAGCAGGAGCTGCAGCGCTGGCTCGCAGCCGCAACCGCCGCTGGCGCTGGCGCCGACGACGCCGACGCCGAAGCCGGGCTCGAGGCCGCTGCCGAGCTGGGCCGGCGCACGGCGCGGGCCGTGCTCGCTGCCCGCCAGGGCGACGGCTGGGACAGCGAAGCGACCTACCGCTTTCATCCGATGGCGCCCGGCGTCTACGCCGAGTTCGACGAGCACAGCGGCACTCCCGAGGGCTTCGTCTTCGGCGCCGGCTGGGCGCTGGCGCGGCCGTTCGTGCTGCGTGCCCCGGATCAGTTCCGGTCGCCGCCGCCGCCGGCGATCGCCAGCGACGCCTACACCGAGGCCTACGACGAGGTGAAGCAGGTCGGCGCCGCCACCAGCAGCGAGCGAACCGACGACCAGGCGCACCTGGCGATGTGGTGGAAGGAGTTCGTCGAGAGCTCACACAACCGCCTGGCGCGCGAGCTCGTCACCGAGGAGGAGCTCGACCTGGTCGACGCCACCCGCCTGTTCGCCCTGCTCGAGATGGCGATCTTCGACGCCTACGTCAACGTGTTCGAGAACAAGTTCCACTTCAACCACTGGCGTCCCTACACCGCCATCCGCTGGGCCGAGAACGACGGCAACCCGGCGACGGTCGCCGACCCCGAGTGGACCAACCTGCACGACCACACCTACGCGTTTCCGTCGTATCCGTCGGCCCACGGCACCGCCTGCGCCGCGGCGATGACCGTGCTGGCCGACACCTTCGGCGAGGACCGCCCCTTCACCATGACCACGCCCGAGGTCGACGCCGCCGGCCCGATGTCCGGCAAGATCGCCATGGACCCTCCGACACGTTCGTTCGCCAGCTTCTCGGACGCGGCGATGGAGTGCGCGATGTCGCGCCTCTACCTGGGCATCCACTTCCGCTACGACTCGACGGAAGGCAACCGCCTCGGCAGGCGGATCGGCGAGTACGTGCTGACCCATGGGCTGTCGGCGCAAGACGGCCCGTAGCAGGCGACGCCGGTTGCCGACCCGGCCAGCCGAACGGCGGCGGCTCGCCAAGGCCGCAGGCCGCCATCGACATCGGCCTGCTCGCGTCAGCCCTTGCGCGACCTGAGCAGCCGCTCGGCCAGATCGGTCACCACCCACTCCTCGGCGATGCGATCGCCGTCGAAGCGGCTCACCACGAGGTCGCGCCAGACCACCTCGCGCCCCGAGCCGGGGAAGCCTCCGTAGGCCGCTTGGTGGGCGCCGCGGTGAAGACGCTGCCAGGCGACGCGGTCGTCCCCCTCGAGCAGGATCTCCACGGTCACCTCGAGCTCGGGAAAGGCCTTGCGCGTTGCCTGCAGGACCTCGCGGATCGCCGCGTGCCCTCCGCGCAGATCCTGGCCGGTCACGTGGGCAACGTAGCCGTCGCTGAAGAACTGATCGACCGCATCCAGGTCGCCGTCGACCAGGAGGGCGCGGTTCGCCGCCTCGATCGTCTCGCTCTTCGAGCTGCCCATCGTCTACCTCCTCTCCACTGCGTCGACACGAGCCACGCTTCCGCGTGCTCGCCCCACGCCGTCCATCTACAACGCCTCGAAGCGGCGATGGTACGCCGGAAGACCCGTCCGCTTCGATCCGGTTGCTCCCGAGCTGCCGCGTCTCTACCAGACCCGACCTCGTTCGTCCGCAGCCTGCCGACTCCTCAGTCGCCGAGGACCCAGGAGTAGCCGCGCCGCAGCTGCTCCCTGCCGCCGCTCTCGACGATCTGGCCGTGGGTGACCACGACGCGATCGAAGGGCCACTCGAAGATCCTCTCGAGATCCTCGCGGAACGACTTGCGGTCGCGCACCAGCAGCCGCTCGAGCAGTGAGGGTGTCAGCCGGCCGTAGCCGTTGAGCAGCCGGAAGCCGATGCGCGTCAGCAGCGGGCTCTCGGGGCCGATGTTGAACGCGATGTCGGTGAGGATCAGCGTCGCGCTTGAGCGATGGAAGAACACCACCTCGTTGGCGAACGGGAAACCGCGCACGAAGACCTGGTCGAGCTCCTCGGCCCACGACGATTCGGGCTCGCTGCCGAGCACCTCGGTGATGCGCAGGTCCCGGCGCTTCTCCTCCAGACCCGGGGCGACGTAGAGCGACGCGTCGGGGAAGGCCTCGTGCCACTGACCGATGTAGAGGTGGTGCATCTTGTTCGGCGCCACGAGGTGGGCGACGCGACCCAGCGCCGACACCTCGGCCACCAGCTCCTGGCGCGCCGGCACCGGCGAGATCAGCACCAGATCGCCTTCAGGCAGCCGCACCGCCGTCATCCGGGTGCCGATCTCGGCGCCGGCGAAGCGCAACGGCGCGTCGGCGGTGAACAGGTCGTCGGCGATCTTCCTCAGCGACTGGCTCATGAGGCGGCAGTCTGTCACGCCGCCGACGGACCGAGCGGACTCAGCCTCGGCGCGCCGCGGCGAGCAGATCGTCGTGACGACCGGCGCAGAAGGCCTCGATCAGTCGTGCTGCCTCCGGCATCGAGGGCGACCAGGTCACCGTCTGGCTGCGCTTCGCCCGGAAGAGGCCGAGAACGCGGGTCTCGTGGGGGTAGGTGTAGTGGCACTCGAGACCACCGCCCGGCCTCGGGCACAGGTGCAGGATCCTCCCGTCGTCCGGGAAGACGCCGAAGCCCGGAGGGCAGCACTCGTGCCCCTCGCGCTGCAGCCTGTCCTCGAACTCGAGCTCGCCGGGCCAGTCGTGGGCATGGAAGGCGTCGACGAGCGCGCCCGGGTCGCCGCAGTGCCCCTCCGTGGAGGAGAAGTCGGCCCGCTGGATCCAGTAGTTCATCCGTCCAATCCCCAAGGGACGTGTTCGCATCGCGAGAACTGTCGACGAGTTCGCACCCAGCAGCTGCTGACGCGCCAGCCGTGGGACGTAGCGCGGCCGAGAGTATCGATCGGAAGGCAGGGTCCCGCGCAAGAGGGATCGGCGTCGTGCCGGGCTTCTCCAACCGCTCAGCTTCGTGCGCCTTCGGGCGCTTCGTTCGCCTTCATTCGCCTTCTGAATCATCGGACGCCGGAGGCATCTCGGCGTAGCGCGGCGCCTCGCCGCCGATGTGGTCCCACGGCGCCCGCGAGTCGACGAAGAGATGCAGCTCGATCTCGACGCCCGGATCGCCGTCGACCGTGCCCAGCGTCACGCCGTGCACCGCACCCTGGCCGGTGCCGCACAGCGTCGAGCCACAGTTCCGGCAGAAGCAGAGCCCCCAGCCCGGAGCGGTCTCGTGCCGACTCAGCTCGTCCTCCCCCGCCGTCCACTGGAAGGAGCCCGGCTCCACCTCCGAGTAGGCCGAGCCGCTGCCGCTGAACGCCTTGCGGCAGCGCGAGCAGTGGCAGCTGCGGCCGGGGCCGAGCGGCCGATCGATCGCGTAACGCACCCGTCCACAGAAACAGCCGCCGGTCAGTGTCATGTCCGCTCCTTCGCTGGGTTCCATCCGGGTGGAGGGATTTCGGGCCTCAGCCGCGGTCAGGAACCGATCGTCAGCCCGTGGACGACGCCGAGCAGGGCGCAGATCCCGAGGGTAGCGAACATCCCCCAGCGCAGCCGGAAGAGCGCCAGGAAGGCCACCGCGGCGATCGCCGACGCCGCCGGATCGACGGTCGAGAGCACCGGCACCGTCATGTCGAACGGCGCGCCGAGCTGACGGGTCTCCTGGAAAAGGGTGTGGATCCCGAACCAGAGCGCCAGATTGAGCACCACTCCGACCACCGCCGCGGTGATCGTCGACAGCGCCGCGGTCAGCGCCCGGCGACCGCGCAGGTACTCGATGTACGGCGCGCCGGCGAAGATCCAGAGGAAACACGGGGCGAAGGTGACCCAGGTGGTCACCAGCGAGCCGAGCACTCCGGCGACGAGGGGATCGAGTGCGCCAGGGTTGCGGTGGGCGCCGAGGAAGCCGACGAACTGCACCACCTGGATCAGCGGACCCGGGGTGGTCTCCGCCATGGCGAGCCCGTCGAGCATCTCGCCCGGCTGCAGCCAGGCGTACACCTCGACCGCCTGCTGGGCGATGTAGGCGAGCACCGCGTAGGCGCCGCCGAAGGTGACCACCGCCGTCTTGCTGAAGAACAGGCCTTCCTCGACAAAGACGCTCTCCGGCCCGAAAGACGCCGCCAGCAGCCCCACCGGAATCCACCAGATCGCCAGCCAGAGCACCACCGTCGAGACGGTGCGCCACGCTGGCGGCCGCGCGCCGGCCGCGTCGTCGTCGTGGAACAGGCTGCCCTCAGGCGTCGCGGCGGGATCCGCCGGCGGCCGGATCACCATCAGGCGCTCGCCCAGGAAGCGTTGGCCGACCAGACCCGCCACCAGGGCCAGGGCGACGATCCAGGGGAACGGAACACCGAAGACGAAGATCGCGACGAAGGCGACCACCGCGACGGTCACCATGAAGCCGCCGTGCAGCGCCCGGCGCCCGATCTTCAGCAGCGCCTCGAGCACGATCGCCAGCACCGCCGGCTTGAGGCCGTAGAAGACCGCCGCGACCACCGCCACCTCACCGAAACCGACGTAGAGCACGCTGAGCGCCAGGATCGAGAGGAACCCGGGCAGCACGAACAGGCTCCCCGCGGTCAGCCCTCCGCGCCAGCCGTGCAGCATCCAGCCTGCGTAGGTGGCGAGCTGCTGCGCCTCCGGCCCCGGCAGCAGCATCGTGTAGCTCATCGCGTGCAGGAAGCGCCGCTGGCTGAACCAGCGCTTCTCGTCGACGAAGATCCGCTGCATCACCGCGATCTGCCCCGCCGGCCCGCCGAAGCTCAGGATGGCGACGCGCACGAAGACGCGCAGCGCCTCGGCGAAGGAGACCTCATGGCCGACCCGCCCTGGTGGCGGCGCTTCGGTGGCAGCGGGTGTCGGGTCGTCGGCCACTTCCGTCGTCTCGTTGCAGAGGATCTACGGCGCAAAGGCAGCGGAGTCGGGCCAGGCGCTCGTCGCAGCGCTCATCCGCTCGAATCGGCCACCGCGTCGTAGCCCGCCTCGGTGAATTCGATGACGCACAGCCCGTTGCCGAACGGATCGGCGAGCTGCGCGATGGTCCCCCAGGAGTGCGACGCCGGATCCGATTCGACGCGGGCGCCGGCCCGACGCGCGCGCTCCACGGCCGCCGCCACGTCGGTCACGGCGAGGTCGAGGTGCACCGGCGTCCAGTGCCGCTCGTAGCGCCGCACGTCGGCGCCCCCTTCGAAGGGAGCGGTGCCGGCCGCCTTGGCGAGCAGGTAGACGCGGCAGTCGCCGCAGCGCATCTCCGCGACCCTCCCACCCAGCGTCCGCAGGTGCTCGAAACCGAGACCGGTGGAGTAGAACTCGATCCCGGCCTCGAGCTCGGGAACGTCGATGTTGACCAGGATCTCCATCTTCAGGTGTTCTCCGCTGAATGATTCCGTGCCGCGGATCCTGGCTCAGCCGACGGGGCCAGAACCAGCCCGGCCGATCACCAACAGGTGTTGTCGAACGGAGCGACCGCGTCGAATGTACGCGCGCCCACTCTCGTCGCGAGCGCGAAGTCTCGGCTCCACGACAGGCGTGGAGCCGAGGCCGATCCGGTAGCGTCATGGATCCCGCCGATCGACGAGCAGCCCGGATGGCCGTCACGGCTCGCAGAAACCGACAGCGGCAGTCGACGGGGAGACTCCCCAGCACGACACTCCGGGCGAGGACACGGAGCCCACGCGTCACCCGTGACCGTCCCTGAGTCGGGTGAACGTGCCTGCCTCGAAACCGGCGTCGCGGCCCTTCTCCTCCATGCGATAGCTGAAGCGTTTACCCGCAGCCATCGTGTCCTGGAACGCAATCTCCGCCACGCGACGGCGTATCCAGGGAAAGCGAATCGTCCTCGTTTTCACCTCTCGCCCACGACCCGAGCCCGGGCCGCTGCCACTCCGAGCCACCACCAGATGACCCGCCACCAACGCCTCGTCACGGCCTGCACGATCGCCTCCGGCCTCGTGCTCGCCACGATCACGGTCGTGGTCGCCGCCAACTGGGAAGCGGCGTTCGCGCACTTCGGCGACGTCGTGGCGACGCAGACCGCGAGAGCCGACGCCAGGCTCTTCCGCCTCGGCGAGGTGATGTCGATCCGCTCGCAGCTCGAGGCGCACTACGGCGCGTCGGCGGAGGTGACCTACGACACCGACACCGGCCCCCGCATTCTGGTCCTGGATCTCGCCCTCGACCTCCCGCCGGAGCCGCCGGGTGACATCGCCGGGATGCGAGCTCGCGAGGTCGCCCTGTTCGCGGTGGCGAGCACCGAGAAGTCCGATCAGATCGATATCGTGCGGGTCCGCTTGCCGGGGCCGTCCGGCGACTTGCAGTCGTTCGACTTCGAGATCGGCGACCTGCGCTCGACGACCGCTGCCTCGACACCGGGTTGACCGGCGGCGGAACCGCGCGGCGTCGGACCGCGTTGGCACCGGCACGTCCCACGGTGCACAGGAACCCTCGCCCGCGAGGCGAGACTCGGGTGGGCTGGCGACGCGTCAGACCCCCCATCGCGGAGCCAGCAGCAAGAGGCCGATCGCCAGCTCGAAGACGATCCCGCCGAGGTTCTTCGTGTCGACGTTGCGGTCGACGAGCACCGACCAGCCACGGCCGACCGCCGCTCCGACCCACGCGACGCCGGCCACCGTGAACACGGTCGGCGACTGCGCGAGCAGGCACCACAGCCCCAGAGCCGCGAAGAGCCCGCCATAGGTGGCGCGGATCTCCGAGGTGCCGTTGGGACCGTCTGGAGCCAGGCTGGTGAAGGCGGCGGCGCGCGTCGGCGCGAAGAGGCCGAGAGCACCGAGGGCGGTCGTCGCCACGGCTCCGAGGTTGGCGAGGATCAGGTTCCAGTCGAGCTGCATGCGTGACCTCCTGCGGTCGGCGGGTTAGCGGGTAGGTGGGGCCCCGAGCGGCTACGACCCCCGTCCCCCGCCCGGTGCAGGTCCGTCGGGCGGTGACGGCCACGGCGCCGATCGCGGACTTCGGCCTTGAGTCGTCTCATTCGGTGCTCGTGCGTCCGGGAGCCAGATCGGCTTCACCGGGCTGCTGCCGCGGACTCTGGTTCCCGGCGCCCCGACCAGCTCGGCCAGCTTCTCCGTCCCCTTCTCGGGCCTCTTCTCGAAAGTCCTCCCCGAGAACCGCGTACTCGACGCTGCCCTTGCCCTTCTTCTTGACCTCGTACATCAGTGCGTCGGCCGCCGCCAGCGCCGCTTCGGCGGAAACCGGGAAGTCTTCGAGTGTGATCACGCCGACGCTGCAGTCGACCCCGAAGCCACTGCTGCGCAGGGCGGCCCGCAGCTCCCCGGCGACACTGGCGATCACCTCCCGTCCGGCACCGCTGCTGGTGTTGGGCAGCAGCACGGCGAACTCGTCCCCACCGAGACGAGCCACGGTGTCGGCGCGGCGCACCCTGCTCCGCATCACGTCGGCCGCGATGCGCAGCACCCGGTCTCCCACAGCGTGGCCCTGCTCGTCGTTGACACGCTTGAAGTCGTCCAGATCGATGTAGGCGAGCACCACCGGCTGCAGGCTCCGTTCGGCGAGCGCCAGGTCGTGCTCGAAACGGGCTTCGAACGCGCGCCGGGTCAGCAGCCCGGTCAGACCGTCGGTCCGCGCCAGTGCCTGCTGTTTCGAAAGGCTCGCGCGCAGGGCCGAGACCAGGAGGCTGCTGACGAGGAAGAAGCCGAGCCTGATCAGCGCGTTCCAGCCCTGGAAGGCCGGGTGCGAGTAGTCGTGGCCGGTGTCGGCGAGGAACCAGACGATGCAGCTGGCCACCGCGACTCCGACGCCCGCCGAGCGCCCGACGTACCAAGCGGCTGCCGAAACGGGCGCGATGTAGAAGAGGCCGAGCGAGAGCTCGTAGCCGGTGAGGTAGTCGATGCAGCCGATGAGCGCCGCCACGACCACGGTGACCACGACGAGCCCGGGACTGGATCGTCCCGACAGCCAACGATCGATCTTGCTGACGAGTCTCATCGGGTGCGCAGTGGAGCCGTCTCCCTCCGTGCCTTCGGCGGCTCCTCTACCGGGAAGATCGTCCTCGCGGCACGCCGTGGCGCTGCTGGATCATGGATGACCGAAGAAGTCGTCGACGTGGTAACCGCCCTCGTCCGAGCGCACCTTCGGATTGAAGAACGACCGCCGCCGCTCCGCCTCCGTCTCGAGACCGAAGGCGTCGAACACCTCCGCGATGCGCTGGAGATGCACCTCGAGGGCGGCGCGCACCCTCTCGTTGCCCTCCGGCGAGAACATGCCGAGCTCCGTCGGCACCTGGTAGCCGGGCTCGGCCTTCACCACCCGGCGGTCGGCCGCCTCGTGGATCCGTTCGCGCACGTCGGTGTCGAAGAGCTCGTCGTGCTCGTCGGCGATGTGGCCGAGCTCCTCGAGCAGAGCCGCCATCGACGACCAGCCGATCGGCCGTGTCGCCTCACTCTCCGCCTCCCGCTCAGGGGTCCTCGGCTCGAGGCCGAGCAGTTTCCGCAGCCAGCGCATGGCGTCTCTCCCTTCTCGATCGACTGGGGCAGCACGGTGATCCGAGCGATGCTACACAGCCCCTCGCCGTCGACCTCCGCCACGGCGCCGGCTCGCAAAGCCTCCCTGCACCCTCCCTGCACCTCTAGGAGCCGGCGTCAGGGGCGGAGCCGAGCTGCTGCTGCGTGGTCGAAATCAGCCCACTGCCTCTCGCCTCAGGTCTCCTCGTCGAGCGGCAGGAACATCGACTCGGTGTCGCCGATCAGGGCCAGCGACAGCTCGCGGCCGTCGTCGAAACGCACGGTGACCAAGCCCATGCCGTGCTCCGCCCTGGGATCGACCGCGACGACCGTGCAGGGCTCTCCACCGATGAGGTACCGGTAGCGCTGGCCCATGCGCAACCTGGTGGGCGTCTCGCGCAGCGGAGCAGCGCGCCGCAACAGCGCATGGATCGCACGCAGCGGCCGGGCCAGGAGCTCGGGCAGCGCGATCTGCGTGCCTGCCGCGGCGTCGCCCTCGAGAGCGCCGACCTTCGCCTGCAGTCCGGGCGCTCCCGGATCGGGGTAGGTCTCACCGTCGTCGCCCTGCACCCGAGCTCCCAGGGCCGCGGCGACCTCGCACAGCTTGCCGAGGATCTCCTCGTCCGGGTTCTTCACCACGACGTGGCCGTCGCGGTGGTCGAGCCACGCCATGTTGCCGTCCTCGCCGTGACCCGAGTAGGCGGTCCACACCGCCAGCCCTTCGCTCTCGTAGCGCAGGGTCGAGCCGTCGGCGAGAGGAGCCTCCGCGGCGGCGTCGAGGCGCAGCTCGGGGTCGCCAGCGACGTGGGCGAGCCACTCCTCGAGGGTGATCGGCGTGGCGTCGCTGTCCAGCCAGCTCTCGGCCCGCGTGATGTGCACCTCGTAGCCCATGTCAGAGCTCCCGAAAGCGGATCGAGCGGCGAGGTTGCTGACGTCTCTTCGCTCGAAGCAGGAAGACTGGCACGCGGCCCGGCGACGTGCCACGACTCGTCACGGGTCCCGCCGTTCCTTCCCGTGCGTCATCGCCCGCACGCCAGCGCCGTTGCCGCTGCGTCGACGAACCTGCACTCCCGCACGCCGGCGCGAATCGCGGCTTCAGTGAGGATCGAATTCTGGTAGCCGCAGAGCAGGGCGCCGAGCGAGCCGGCGTTGTGTACCACCAATCGCGGGCGCACGAGCACCTTGCGGCCGGTGGTCTGCTGCAGGGCGAATCGGAAGAACCCGTCGAGGAGCTCCTGCTTCGCGGGAACGTCGGGCGAAGCGGGCTCGTCGGAGAACAGATCCACCGGCGTGCCAACGACCCCATGGGCCGGCGGCTCGCCGACTCCCACGATCCGGTCACCGTCCCGATCGAGGAACACCCTGGTCGCCAACGAGACCCGGCGCGACCCCCTCTCGAAATGAAAGACGGCCGGCTCGACCGTCAAGACGATGTCGCGGCTGAGCTTCGCGAGGAGGGTTTCGAGCATTGGGTACCCCACTGGATCCTCAGGACGCTCCGCGAACGGTGCGCGCTGCGCACCCGCCCGCCGGAGATCAGGCCGGGGGACTGCCGGCGGACGAAAGGTCTCGGTCTCAGCCTTGCAGACCATGGCCGCCGAGCGGGGACGTCTCGATGAACTGCTCGAACGAAGCGATCAGCGGTCGGCCACGGGTGATCGCCTCCTGCACCACCGGTAGCGACAACGAGCTCTGGTGGCTCTCTTTGCTGTCCCAGACCTCCGTCACCCACAGGGCCTCGGAATCGGTCGGATCGAGCGCGACGACGTAGCTGAGGCAGCCGGGGAGACCCCCTTCAGAAGTGCCGCCCAGCAGGATCGACGCGAGAGAGTCCCGCTGCCCGGGAACGGCCTTGATCCGCCCGATCAGCCCGTACATCGCGGCCTCTGAGGAATCCGGGCCGGCAGCCCGGGCTCCGCCAGCCACCACCGCCGCGGCGACACCGAAGAACCGCCGCCGATCCAGGATCTTCATCCGTCACCTCCATGATTCGACGAGACGACCCGCGCTGAAGACCGGACGCACTCACCAATGAGCTGTCGGGGGCCGAAGGCCGATCATCGTAGCGTTGCGACAACGTCGGCGCAGCGGGACGTGGTCCGCGGCGGCCGACGGCGTCCCTCCTACCCGAGCAGGGCCAGGAAGGGGACACGGCGCGGGGAGAAGCGACAGGCTCCCGAGCACCGCCCGCGGCAGCTTTCTACTCCACCCGCTTGCCCGTACTCGTTCCCTCGAGGACCCGCGTCTCTTGGAGCGTCCATGACGCTGGAAACGCGTCGAGCTTCTGACCGCCCTGCAGGCGACCACTGGAGCAGATCCTCTGCTCCACCGCACCCTCTACCTCTCGTCCGGATACCAGTACCGCTTGGCCAACGCCGACCGGCGCTCCGGCCACAACAAGGCGGGGACGGCCAGGGGCATGATCCGTGTGAAGTAGTGCCAGTCCCCGTGCTCATCGAACTTGCGCATCGACGCCAACGCTTTCGCCCCGCGCAAACGCACCAGACGCTGCCCGCGCCTCTTCCCGACGCGCCGCAGCGCGAGCAGGAACGCGACGTCCTCGGCGAGCTCCCGCCGCTCGTCGTACCCCCCGATGCGATCGAAATCGGCCCGGCGGCAGAACACGGCCCCGGTGTCCATTCGCGTCGCCCACACCATCGGAACGATGACCGCGTAGGTCAAGGCGATCCCCGGCGACCACCGCTCGAGACGCACTCCCGTCGCGCCGGCCACGAATCGTTCGTCGTCCATCGCCGCCGCGACCGCGTTGAAGGTCTCGGGGTGGATCCGCATGTCGGCGTCGACGAAGCACAGCACGTCGCCACGAGCCACGGCAGCGCCGCCGTTCCTCGCCGCGGCGATCAGACGTCTCGCCACCGGGACCACGATGCAGCCGCGCGCCTCGGCGACGACGGCCGTGTCATCCGTCGAAGCATTGTCCGCGACGATCACCTCCACGCCGTCGGCGCCACCCTCGTAGCTCTGGCGGGCCCGGTCGACGGTGTCCAGCAGCCGCGGCAACAGCCTCGACTCGTCGAACGCCGGGATGATCAGTGAGATCATCGATTTCTCTAGGGGCTTGCTCGGTCCAGCCTCTTGAAGAAGAACAGCTCGGGATCCCCCTCGTCGAGGTTGTACACCGTGCCGCTCGGCTCGTAGCCCATCTTCGCCATCAGCGCCTGCATCGGCCTGTTCGATCGATTGGTGGAAGTGAAGAGCTTGTCGGTCTCGCAGATCTCCTCGAGATGCGCGACCAGGGCCGCGGCCACACCGCTTCGCCTGCTGGCCCGGTCCACCATCAGCATCGAGATGAAACCGTTCGAGAAGAAGGTGTACTCGAGCACGGCATAGCCGACCACCGCTCCGTCAACCAGTGCCACGACGGTGCGACCGGCTTCGACCCACTCGCGAATCTGTTGCCGGTGGCCGCCCTCCGCGGCGGCGCTCCCGCCGACCCCATACAGGGCCGCGAGGTCAGCCTCTGTCGCGCCTCGTATCTCCATCTCACCCATACCAACTCTCGTGGCCTCACCTGCGAGCGCAAAGAGGGGCGTGACCGGTGCGATTCGTCGGGCTGCGGCGCATCACTCGTTGGCCTGCAATGCGATGAACACACCCACCGGGTCCCGGACCACCGCGTACCCGGCCTCGGGCGATTCCTCGATGATCTCACCGTCGCCCTCGCGGACGAGCCGGAGACTTTCCGCGAGGTCATCGACCGGCAGACTGAGGATCCAAACCGGTGGGATCCCCGCGGGATCGCCGCCCGCGCGGCAGATCTCCGCCGCAGAGACACCGTCGGGTCGCACCATGTCGAATCTGCCCTCGACCGACACCGCCGACCATCCGACGACCTGTTCGTAGAACTCGCAGGCCGACGAGACGTCCGAGACCACCAGGGTCAGCCAGGCAATACGACCAACGTCCTTGGCTTGGTCTTCGGTCTCCGGAGCGGCGCCAACGACCGGGACCAGGCCGAACGCGGCACCTTCGGGGTCCACGAGCACGGCCCATTGACTCTGGCCATCCTCGCTCCTGCCGTGCATCACCTCGCTGCCACCAAGCTCGAGGGCCCTTGCCGCACTGGCGGCAACATCGGAAACCTGCAAGTGCGGTATCCACTGCAGCGGAAGAGCCTCGTACTCAGGCGAGCGCGCCCCCAAGCCGATGACCGGTGTGCCTCGATTGTTCATCAGGTCGTCACGCCAAAGAGGGGCACTCCCTGTCGTCAGGATCTGTGAGTAGAAGCCGAGCTCCCGCTCGTGCTCCGGCACCGCGATATCGGCGCTGAGGACGCCGCCGACGCCGCAGTGGTAAGGACTTGGCATGATCACCTCTCCTGGATCGAAGATGACACCTTCGGTGCTTACCAGCTCAGCTCGAGGGGAACTGCCGCGTCCAGTGCCACCGAATCTCCAACCCTTCCGCCGTCGATCACCAGCGAAACCGATTCCGTCTCCGCCAGTTCCACCTCCACGATCCCCGACTGGGCGAGCCACGTGAGTTCCGACGAGAGATGGAGCCTCTGGGGAAGGGTGAGCCGAACACTACTGAGACGTCGCGCCCCATTGGGATGCACGTCTTCGGGCTTCAGTGGCACCAATCCAGCCGGCAGGAAGAACAGAAGGGGCTCGTCCAGCCGCGCCGAGTTGGCGGCGATTGGAATCGCCGTGCCTTGCGGAATGTAGGAAGGCGTATAGGACCACGTGTCCACCGGGAGAGGCTCCGTCGGGTCTCGAGCACGCAAACAGATGCCCGCGTGGCTCGCTCCCGACTCGGTAGCAACCCTCTCCCTGACGCCGATTCGCCGGGCCTCTCGAGACGAGGCCTCGGCAAAATCCACCAGCCAGGCCAGCTCGAGATAGGCGTTCTCGAAGAAGAACCGACGGCAGGCCGTGCCTTGGCCTGGGTGGTGGTTCGCAGGCCCTTCGGCGAACCCCGCCTCCACCAGGTCTTCCGCCTGCGGCGCGCCACACGACGCGGCGACGAACACGTGATCGACCTCGAAGCTCATGCCTGAGGTGGCCACGCCTCTCGAGTTCCCAGAGATCTGCCGAGCGTCTCAGGGCTCAGCGGCGCCGCCGGACGGCACCCTGCGGTTGCAGATGGCCGGATCACGCTGACCAGCATAGTCGACCGAGCGACCACCGGCGGCGTCTGCTGCAACCCGTTCTTCTGCAGCTATACCGAATCCTCGTCGAGCCACCCGAAGCTCGAGTAGGCCCGAAGGCTCGCGCCAGGAGGATAGCCATGCGCGATCTTGACGCCCTTCGCCCAAGCTACGACCGAGAACCCCAGAACCGCAACGCAGACGACGAACAGAGCGAGCTTCCACGAGGTCCCCACCTCCAGACCGCGCAAGCCGAGGACACCTTGGGGAACAGGAGGCCGAGGAACGAGTAGTAGCCGAGAATGCTGAAGAAGCTCCACCAGCGACCGAGGCGAGCCGCTCGCAGGAGGCCGACCAACAGGTGCAATGCGAACGCGCACACGATCACCACTCTGACCGGCGTCGGCCCGAGCGAGAACCCCACAGCCAACCCCACCAGACCCAGTGAATAGACGAAGTAGGTCATGTGGTCTCTCCTACGGTGCTGAACGGATCAAAGCTCAGCGGCGCTGCCCACGAGCGCGCTGGACCGGGGATGGGAGATCAGCTCCACAGAAAAGTGCTCACGAAAGGCGAGCACGAGCAGCGCCCGCTGCAGCTGGTTGTTAGCTCGCATCGGCAAGCTCTTCACGAAGGACTCGCCGAAGTGTCTCTTCGAGCGGCTCAGCCGCCTTCTCGATATGACGGCGCAGGGCGGCGTTGATCAGGGCCTGATAGCTGCCACCACCCGCCTCCTCGACCTGACGGCGGAACCACTCGAGGACATCCGAGTCAAGTCGAATCGTGATCCGCTCCTTTCCGGCTGGCCCAGGCACCAGGGCGCCGCGCTTGCCTCTCGAAAAGTCATGTTCGTCTCGCATTTCAGAAGTCCTCGTACTGTCGGCGCTCGCGAGACGTAGCTCTGCGCGCCGAGATAATCCGGATCCGCTCTTCGCGGTAGGTGAAAGCGATCACCAGAACCCGGCCGAAGTAGTCGCTACCAACAACCAAGAAGCGCTCCTCGGCCTCGAAGCGGGCGTCTGGCATGCTGATCGCCATCTCGTCTTCAAAGACTGCAGTCGCATCGGCGAATGAGACCCCATGGCGCCTTCGATTCGACCTCGCCTTGTCTGGGTCCCACTCGTAGTCCACAGTCCGAAGCGTATGCACATTTGTGCAGCGCGTCAAAACGGCTGGAGGACTCGCGAGCCAACGCTCTGGTGGTCAGCGCCGTCCTCCAGCGCCGTCCGCTGCACGCCTTATACACCTCGTGCTTCTCCCAGTGGATTCAAACCACGAGCTCCTCGGGCCCTACTCCACGATGCGTTTGCCCGTGCTCGTGCCCTTGAACACCTGCGTCCAGTGGAGCGTCGGTTCTCCGTCGCTCTCGGTGAACCCAGCCCAGGCGTCGAGACAGGGGACGTAGAACATCCCGGGCTCCACCGGAAACATGTTGAGCGTCAGCCCTCCATCGACTCGCACGACGGGCGCGAACCATCCGTCCCTCAGCTGCCAGCCGACGTTCAGCCAGTTCGGAGGAGGGTTCTCGATGGTCACCCTGCCGGCTGGCTCCATCTCGTACTCCCCGAGGACCGGGGCGAAGTCGTTCGGAGAGGGTAGGCCGGCGTAGAGGTCCCAGGACGAGGCGGGCACGGCCGCAAGCCCGTACCCGGGATCCTCCCCCGGTGCGGGTCGGCGTCCCTCCAGGATGTCGACCAGAGCCATCGCCAGCCTCGGCCGCAACCAGTTCGGCAGGAGCGTGTTGCTCATGTAGACGAAGGCGTGTCGGCGATCGGCGTCCCAGTACGCGAAGGTGTAGAAGCCGCGGCTGTCACCGGTGAAGTAGAAGCGCCGGCCGCCATCGGAGTGGTACCAGTTCAGGAGGCTGATGCCGGATCGCTGCCCTTCGCCCAGGTCCGGCGGTTCGAGACCGGCTCGCAGCGCGCTCTCGCCCAGGAGGGGCCTCGCGTAGAACGAGGAGACCCAACGGTAGAGATCGCGAGTCGAGTAGTCGATCCCGGTGCCGCCATACTCGTGGCGGTTCGCCGGCTCGTCGAAGAGTTCGAGCGTGCCGTCGGGTGATCGGCGGTAGCCGAGTGTTCGAACACGATCCGATTCCTCCGCCTCGGCCGCACGGACGAAGGACGCATCCATCTCCAGGGGTTCGAAGATCCGCTCCCGCAGGAAGGAGGCGTACGACACGCCGGTGACGCGCTCGACCAGGGTCGCCGCGATGACGGGGCCGGCGCTGTACAGGAAGCCTGTCCCCGGGGTGAACGCGAGCGGCGGGGCGTGCTCTACCAGAAGATCCAGCAGCAACTGGTTGGTGTGCACTTCGCCGCGCGGCGCCAGGGCCAGCAACGGTCCCTCGGGGAGCAACCCAGAGCTGTGATCGAGCAGGTGCCGGACCTCGATCTCTGGATACGGGAACTCCGGGAGGTAGTCTGTCACGGGGTCGTCGAGGCGAAGGCGACCTTCCTCGTCGAGCATCAGGATCGCGGTCGCCGTCAGCGTCTTCGCCATGGACGCGCCGTGGGCAGGCGTGTCAGGCGTGAACGGCACGCCTTCGGCCACGTTCGCGAGACCGAAGCCGCGTTCGTACAAGATCTCGTCGTCCCTGCCGGCAACGACCGCTCCGCTGACGAAGTATCCCTGATCCTGGAGGCTGCTCATCAACGTGTCGATCGAATCGGCAACGGAGGGCGCCTCCTCGACCCTCGCGCAGGACGCCAAGATCGCCACAGCGACGCCAAACAGAAGGGTGGCGAGTCGTGCTCGGGAGGGAACCATCGTCTGCACCTCCGTTGGCGCGGAGAAGAACTGAAAGGGTGAGCTCGTGGCGTGGCATCCGCTCCCTGTTCGTCAGGTCGTCACGCCGAAGGGGAGCACTCCCTCTCGTCAGGATCTGTGAGTAGAAGCCGAGTTCCCGCTCGTACTCCGGCACCGCGATATCGGCGCTGAGGACGCCGCCGACGCCGCAGTAGTAAGGACTTCGCATGATCACCTCGGCGGTTCGAGTTTGCGAGGTGCAAGAACGGACCGTGCCCACAACCAGAACTGTCTCGGCCTACCGGAATTGGCTCGGCGGCGCCGCCAACCGACACACTGCGGTTGAAGATGAGCGCCCATGCCGATCAGCATCGTCGACCACGCGAGCGCCGCCGGCCAGACAGCGGCTGTGGCGTACCTCGAGCCGTTCGTCAGGCGGCGCCTCTTGCGAGGTCAGGAAAACCACCGGAGCAGGTGAACGAGTCGTTCTATCGATCTCTCACCAACCACCACGCAGACTGCGCCGACCACAGCAGCAGTGCCAGAAGCGACGAGCAACGGCCGGAGAAGACTCTCAGCGGCGCTGAGCATGCTCACGAAGACGACCGCGAACACCAGCAGGAAGCTGCATCCGAAGGTCGCGGCGGCCTCGTTCGATGAATGGGATCCCATGTGCGCGGTGGCCTTCGCCCCCCTGGCCAGTGGATGTTCCTCGCTGCCGATCAGCAGAGACTACCTGTCGCCATCACTTCCACCGTCCGCCGCGAAGCCGCCGACTCTCGAGGTGAGAACGAGCGTCGAAGCCAGAGTCGCCGAACCGCAGCCAATGGCTGCCAGCCAGGGAATCCACTCAGCGTCCCAGGCCAGCGCCTCGCCTGGTCTTCGGGAGTACACGATCACCAGCGCGAGAGCTACGAGCTGGAGGATGCTCGCCAGACGGAAGGGCCCAGCGAAACTCCACCGACCTCTCGCCACCACAGACCAGCACCCTGCCGCAGCGACCCTTGGGACGCCAAGCAGAACGCCTGCGAACAGCAGGATCGCCGGACGTATGGGACTCGACTGCCCAAGGACGCCCCAGACAGCCAGAAGACCACGAGCACCACGGGCTACACCGCATGCCGCTGCAGCCAGCGCAGTTGTGCTTCTTCGAGACTCCCCCTGGTCCCATCACGAATCAGAGATCAGCGGCCATGGTGGCGAGCGCGCTGATCAGTGCCAACAATTTCGTTTTCTCGACCTCAGCCTGCAGCCACGACAGCCCAGAAGCAGTCGCTGCGACTCGTTGTTGGGCTGGTTCACTAACGACCACTCGGCGGTGCCTCTTGGAGAACCAGGTTGAATGGCATCGCGATTGCCTCATCATCCACCGAAGCAGGTCGGTACTCCCAGCCCTCGAGGTTGGCGTGGATCTTCTCCGCCAGCTCAGGAGGAATCTCGTCGACGATGAGCACACGGACGATCTTCCCCTCACAACTGATCACGGCTTGTACCCGGATTGGTCCCCACTCGCGAAGCTCGTCCGGCGAGAGGTTCGGCATGCCACGCTTCTTCTTAGGCGGCTTCGCGCGCTCGCGGAGCTCCTGACTCGGAGGCACGGAACACGCCTCTCCCTGCTCCTGCGCGGAGACCGACGTATGGACGGAAGACAGAAAGACGACCGCGAAGAAGGCGATTGAAACTCGCACCGGCATGCCGAGACTGCCCAACCGTCTCAAAGCTCTGCGGCGCTTCCGGTGAGCGCGCCGGGGAGAAGGAGTGACTTCGGGTTCATAGCAACACGCTAGCAGCCGCGAGTACGAGCACCGTCCGCTGCAGCCGGTTGCCAGGCAGCCCATCCTACGAACGTGCCGCCAGACGCTTGTGCCAGTGGACGTTGTTGAACTCCGCGCAGAACTGCCGGCCACCGGCCACGATCCGCGCCTTCGCCTCGAGCTCGAAGAGCAAGAGCCGCGAACGCTCAGTCGGGACCCGATCGGTCCGGTAGCTGAGCTCCACGATTCCTTCTTCGAGGGCTCGTTGGGGAATCTCGAGCCTCAGAAGACGAGACTCGAACCAGCCGAACGCCTCTGCGCCGATGCTACCGGGAAGCTCTCCCGCCTCCCCATGCGTCGCGGAACGGCCAAGGAGATCGAGGACCACGCCCCCATCGGGGAACTCACCCAATGCGTCCAACGAATCCTCAAGGCCGCTGCCTACGACCAGCTGGCAGAGGTTGTGCGCGCAACCCGCGAGTTCCTTCAGCTTGCCCATCACGCCCCAGCAATGACCAACGGCTCAAAGCTCAGCTGCGCCACCGGCCGGACCGCTGCGGTTGAAAGTGTGTGTCCCATGCTCGGCAGGATAGCGCAACCCACGAGCACGAGCGGCGACTGCTGCGGCGTGTTGTTATACCGCCAAGCAAAGGAACTCCAGACCGCCAGCTCTTTCGTTGGTCAGGATGTCGAGGACAAGCGGCCCTTTGTCGGGCGATTCAAGTTCGAGGTTGGTCACGAACTGCCAGTCAGACCGGGGTCGGTTCGGGCGCCTCGGATCCACGAAGTAGATCTGCGCCGACGTGGACAGCCGGTGAACTCGTGTGCACTCCGCAAGGGAACTCGGGAGCCAGGGTTCTCCTGGAAGTTGCGCCTCGGCCAGATCTACGAGCCACCTCGGGTCATAGGGCTTCCACTTTGGACGCCAGAGCATCGCTTCGTTGTCGCTATAACGGATCAAAGATCAGCGGCACTGCTGACGAGCACGCTGAGGAGTGGAGGGGAACACAGGTTCATAGCGACGGGTTCGCAGCCGCGAGCGCCGGCAGCGTCCGCTGCAGCTGGTTGTTAGCCCGCAACACGGCGCTGTTGCAGCCAGCGCTCGAGCGACTGAGGTGATTCCCCCGACATACGCCCGACAAGAAGTCCCTCTACGCTGACATCCTCGTCCAGGGCGGGCCAGTGGATTCCGAGTCCACCCCCCACGAGCGACCAGTCGTCCCTCTCCGCCCTCGTCCCATGGACCAGGCGCGGGAACCAGCTCAGCGGCACGGCGACCGTTCGTCCATCGGACAAGTCGACGCTCAGCGTGTCCGCAGTAACCGACACCGCGGTGGCCAGTGCCTCTCTGGCTTCAGCTGCCGAAGAACTCATACCAACTCCCAAGAAGATCTTCCGACCTCTCCTCGATCAGCGATTCTACCTTCGCGAGCTCGACACGCGAGAACCCCGAGCTCTTCTGTAGAACCACCGGCGAGAGCCAGAACTTCGCCACGCTCTCGTCCCGAGCCACATGCACGTGTGGCGGCTCTGCCCGATCGCTCGAGTAGAAGAAGAAGCGGTACGGACCCTCGCGAAGCACGGTCGGCATGAAGAACCCAGCGACGGAGCGAAGTCGGCGCCTGGCAGGCTAACGGATCAAAGCTCAGCGGCGCTGCCGGGGAGGGCGCCACTGAATGGGTGGGCTGTTCGCATCGTGAGGACAGCGTACCCAATCACGAACGCGAGCGGGGACCACTGCAGTTCTCTTGTTCGCTTGCTCAATACAGTGGCTGATCCTCGAGATTCGAGAACGGCTCCACGATCGCGAACGCTCGGTTCTCCTCGAGAGCGGGTCCGAAGGAACGAAGGGCAAGGCGCAAGCTCCATACGCCATCGGGGCTGACCCAGTGCACAAGGAGTTGTTCCAACTCGCGACCATCCATGTCTTTGAAACTCTGCCAGGAATCGTGAGACCACGACTCCTCTTCTGGTTGGATCAGACGCCAACTGTGCTCTTCGGCCCACTTCCCATAGAACTCTCGCACCGAGGTGAGGTTGTATGGGAAGAGGGGGAAGAACCCAAGGTGGTAGCGGGTCGCCAGAGTAGACGACTCGCTCCGTCCCAATGGCGAACTCCGGAACCGGAATCTTCGGTGGACCGTCGCCGCCTGCGCAAGCGGCAAGCAGGCCCGCCGCAGCGAGGCCAACCACGAACCTGTTGTCGGCTTCGCGCGGCAAGCTAACGTTCAGAGATCAGCGGCGCTGCTGGCCGCCGCGCTCGTGCATGGAAGTGATACCGATTTCATTGGTAGATCCTTACACTCCTCCGTGCGGTTGCCCGCCCGGATAGATGT
>ERZ869936.272-NODE-272-length-55010-cov-33.473733_pt1 | contig 55010 bp, 42 predicted proteins | sample MGYA00520876_ERZ869936 | MGnify/ENA primary metagenome ERZ869936 (study PRJEB32218, sample SAMN09650985) | biofilter metagenome | isolation source: enrty point of leading RO module | place: Saudi Arabia: Thuwal, RO plant located on Red Sea | collected 2016-02-17 ... | reverse complement strand
GGGCTGGATGTCCGGAGACGGATTCTTCAACTATCAAGCCGGATTCAAGACGACCAGAGCCGTTTCGACTGGCGGTAACGACGTCGCCCGGTTCGTCAGTATCGCCGCCGACGACGCGGTCTATGGACGGGACAGCCATTTCGAGGTCGCGGGCGCCGAATTCGTGCGCTCCGCGGACAGCTTTGCGAGCGTCTTCGCCGTCTCGATCGCGGACGACATTCGCGACAACGATGTCGACTCGGTCGACTATCTCTTCACGCGGTTGGGCAACTGGGAATAGCTATCCTCAGATTCCCAGGGTGAAACAGGTTGCCGCCCCCTCTGCTCTATTGGACGAGTGCCAGCGAAGTCCATCCACGTGGGCTTCGCTACCCCAAACCTCAGGCCGCCTGCCGGTCGCCACCTAGACGGTGAACCGATTCGTCGAAGGGCTCGACCTCGGACAAGGGCAGGATTGCCCGTGACGGTTCAGTCTCCCTTATCGCGGCAATTTCCGGCAGCTGGCGAACGCACGCCTCGAACAGATGCGTGAGCTGGTCGAAACTGGGACTCGTCAGCTCGGCATCTCGGGTTCCTCGTGCGGCAAACGCAACGGACAGTCCGTCATCTCGATAGACGGTGTACTCGAATCGCCAGCTACCGATGCCCTGAGCTCGTGTCGTCAGTGGCCTCGAGGACCGCATCCAGATCTCTTCGTCATCCCGATCCGACCGACAGCGAAGCTCCAGCCAATCTCCGCCGACACGTTCCACGCGCGTTAATACGGTCGTCCAAAGCACATCCGGCGAACTCGGCTCCGAGTTCTCCAGATGCACGACCATTCGTCGGACCGTCAAGTCGCGTACCGCCTGTGCGAGGGCGGAGTGGAAGATCTCGAAATGCCGCAGCACGAGCGACATCTCATGAAGCCCGAAGATTCGCCCCGCGATAATCGTGGCGATCATGCCGACACAGACGACGACCACGATGAGGTCTTGCTCGTACTTGACGGCCAACAGGCACGCCAGGGCCATCGTGGCACTGATCCCCACAATCGCGAGCAACGTCTGGAGTTTGGTCAACCCACGGTCCTCGAGCCGATGGTGAATGTGCCCGCGGTCGGCGATGCCAATTGCCCGGCCGGTGAGCTTGCGTCGCAGAATTGCCATCGCCGTATCGAGGATCGGAACGGCCAACAGGGCCAAGGGAAAGGTGAGCATAAAGCCGGCGGTTGTTTTGCTCGAGGCTTCGATCGCGACGGCACCGACGAGGTATCCGATGGAGAGACTGCCGGAATCGCCCAAGAAGATCTTCGCCGGGGGCCAGTTGTGAATGAGGAATCCCGCGATGCTGCCCGTCGCAACAAACGTAACCAGCGGCATGACGGGATCGTAGCCGCCGATGGAAATCAGAGCCAACGTGCCCATCGCGATGAGGCCTACGCTGGATGCAAGCCCGTCGAGGCCATCGACGAGATTCACAACATTCGCGCAGGACACAAGCCAAACCACGGCAAAGACGTGCGACCACACGCCTAGATTGAACTGATATCCGGCGAGTTGAACGTCGACCACCTGGACGCCCCAGATCGCGTAGGGCAAACTCGCCATGATCTGGCCGAGGAACTTCTCACCAGCCCGTAGTGGGTGCCGGTCGTCCCAAAGCCCCAGCAGACAAAACAGTCCGCCAGATACGGCCAGCGCCGTGAGACTACCCCAGTTTCTGGGTAGCGCCGCGTTCATCAAGTACAGAACGATCGGTAGCGTGATGATCAGCGCACCGTATACGGCAACTCCGCCCAACAGCGGTGTTGCGCGCTGGTGCTTCTTGCGCCGACCGTCGGGGACATCCACGAATCCGAGTCGCGGCGCGGCGAATCGGGCCACCCAGGTGAGCCCATACGCGACAACGGCGGCGGCAACGAAGCCCCCAAACGAGAGAACATAGATTGCGTTCATGCTTACGACGTACCCCTCACTGACGATTGCTCCCGTATTCGCTTCGAGGCGGCGATTGCGGCTTTTTCGAACCGCGCTCGCGAACGACGCGACAACTGGCCAGTAATCGCAAAGCCTAATCGCATTGCTCCATGCCGTCGGAACCTCCGACACGGTCGTTACCGGAGCCCGTCAGGGCGACGACAAATACGAATCCGACGCCCCGGTGTCAACAGAGTTCAGGGACCGTGTGGCCACGACTTCCTCGCTAGCACCTCGTCGATCGTCACGACGGCAAGTCCCGAGTGGGCACCCAAACTGCGGTCGAGCAGAATTCGGCCGACGCCCGTCCGTTGGGCGTCGTCGCCCAACCGTGTGGGCGACGTCACCTGCGCGTGATAGCGTGCCACCGCAACTTGCCTCAGGCTAGCGTTTATTGAGCCCGGCGCAGCCAATAAACGCAGGCCGACCAGCGGGAGGTCGGCATTCCAGCTAGCATCGCCGCGGCGAAGGGCTCATTGACAACGCAGCCATCAATAACGACGTCTTGGCACCACGCACTGCCCCGCAATGGGCCAGCCGATAGGATTTTGCCCTGCAGCTTCCGTCGCTAGCGGATCAGCGCCGGCCGCCGGCCGAACACGCTGGCGTTGCTCTTGCATCACTGCGATGCACCCACTAGGCTCCCGCTCCGCGTCCCTATCGCCCCTGGATCTCACTGCCCGGAATGCTCTTCATCCCGCAAGTTTCGAACCGCTGAGGTTCGATTGGACCGGACCACACAAGCGATCGGCGTGAGGTGCAAGAGTGACCCCAGAGAAGGCAAAGCCAAGCCGTTCTTGCCGGCGTAGTGATCTGCGAAAAGGCCATTGCTGTCTGACGACGACTGCCCATCGCGGGGCCGGCGACGGGAGTCGCGGCTCCGGGGCGATCGTTCAACGGCGTTCCACTTGATCAGGTTGTTCAGCGATGTTCGGCGGCAGACCGAGACCCTTCCGGCAACTCATCGATGCGGTTCGCCTCGCATCCGGTCAGCTGCGCTATCCGTTGTGCGGAAGCGAGCGATACGCGCCTTTCTTCATTGTGGGTTCGGGAAGGTGCGGCTCGACTCTGTTGCGCCGAATCCTCGAGGCCAACTCGCACGTCCATATACCGCCAGAAATTCCCATTCTTTCCCGACAGATCGAGCTCTTTCGCCGAGTTCAGCACCTTGATTGGGCGGAAGTCGTGCACCTTGTCTTTGCGCCTTTCGAATTCAGCGTCATGTCGGTTGATCACGGCGTGGCCATTCGGCCACTCGTCATGGAACTCGTCGACGCACAATCATCGGAACGCAATCTCGCCTGCTTGCTCGACCGATACTACCGCTATCACGGCGAGGCGCGAGGCAAGTCGGTTCGTCGCTGGGGCGACAAGACTCCAATCAATGTATTTGCGCTTGATGAAGTGCGCTCTGTCTTTCCCGACGCCCGCTTTATTCATGTCCTGCGTGATGGCGTCGACGTCGTCGCCTCAATGATCGACCAGGGTCGCACCCTCGAATACGCCGCCAATCGCTGGGTCACGTCGGTGCGTTCTGCCACTCGATTCGCCAGGTCATACGCAAAGCAGTGCCTGCTCATTCGCTACGAAGAACTCGTCACGGAACCGAGTGCCGTGGTCGAGCGGGTCTGCGATTTTACAGGAATTCCGTTTGTGCGAAGCATGCTGAGCCAGAGCGAGCACGTGCCCAACATGGGGGACGTACCGCTGCACCATCATCATCGACGGGTTAGCCAACCAATCAGCGCCGCAAGCGTGGGCCGAGGTCGTGCGAATCTCACTTCCAGCCAGAAGCGGCAGTTGCGACCGATGCTCGAACCGACCCTGTTCGAATTCGGCTACGAACGCATGACGGAGACCTAACTGGAAGGCAACCCAAGAGGATCGGGCCTGATGAACGGGAGCGAACGCACGGAGGGCACCTCGTGAGTATCCAGCGGCTGATATCGAGACCTGCGATCCGAGTGACCGTTGAGATCAAGCGCGCCTCGTCCCTCTCAGACATCGACGACAGGTAGGTTCCCCTATGAAAACCTTGGCCGACGCCGTCAAGCGAATTCCTGTTCTCGGTCCGATCAGTCGCAACGTCTACCGAAGCGTCTTTCGGTCTACCGGCGGATTTCCCGGCTCGAACAGCTACTGGGAGCAGCGCTACGTCGCCGGCGGCAACTCGGGCGCGGGTTCTTATAATCGACTCGCCGAGTTTAAGGCGGAGGTACTCAATCGATTCGTTGCAGAACACGACATTCGGACGGTTGTCGAATTCGGCTGTGGTGACGGCAATCAACTTGGCCTGGCGGAGTATCCCGAGTATCTCGGATTCGACGTGTCGCCCACCGCGATCGAGATGTGCCGCGCTCGATTCGCCGGTGATCCGTCCAAGACGTTCTCGCTCTACGACGATCGCACATCGGACGACGTGTACCGACTTGGCTACGACCTGAGCCTCTCGCTCGACGTCATCTACCACCTGGTTGAAGACGAAGTATTCGAGCAATACATGCAGCGTCTCTTCGACGCGGCAAGTCGCCATGTCATCGTCTACTCAAGCAACTTCGAATCCGCCAGAAATTTTCACCAGCGCGACCGCAAGTTCACCGATTGGGTCGCGCGCTGCCGCCCGAGTTGGCGACTCGTAAACAACATTCCGAATCGCTATCCCTGTGATCGCGACGCTCCGAACGAGACGTCCAAGGCTGACTTCTTCTTCTTTGAGCGAAGAACCGCCGAGAACTAGCCCAGCGCGTACCTTCCCGTCGACAGGCCCAATCATGCACGTGCTCTTCGTCTGCTCGTGGTATCCTCACGCGGAAAATCCGGTCTGCGGCTGCTTCTTTCAAGAGCAGGCAGAGTTTCTGGCGGCGGCCGGCCATGAGGTAGGTGTGTTTGCCCTCGACCAACCAATCTCGGGGCCGCCCGGCATGGGCAGCAAGTTGTGGTCGGTGGCGGAGGCGATTCAGCCAGTCGCCTTCGAAGTCGAAGGGGCCCTGCGAGTGGGGCGGAGTTCCCTCAGCTACGATCGACTGGATCGTCGTCGGTTTTTCCGCCATCTGCGGCTTGAGGCGGCCAAGAAGAGCGTGGAAAACTACATCGAGCAATTCGGACGTCCGGACGTTGTGCACGCGCAGAGCCTTCTCAACGCCGGCCCCTATGCCGCGGAGATTTCGTCGGCGACCTCCATCCCCTGGGTATTTACCGAGCACTTCACGGGCTTTCTGCCAGGTTGCGCCGCAAGCCAGCGATACTTGGCAACCAAATTGCCCGGTATTCGCCGCGCTGTGATTAGCAGTTCTGGTGGCGCGGCGGTCGGCCCCGACCTCGCGGACGCCGTCGCCAGGACGCTTGGATGTCCGCGTCCCCGCATCATCCCAAATGCGATCGATACCAAACTCTTCTGCGAAGCCCCGCTTGATCGAGAGCGAGCAGACGAGGAGTTCTTGATCGCATCCGTGGGAAGCCTTCGCACCAAGAAGAATTTTGGCGGCTTGATCCACGCCTTCGCGGAGGCGTTTCCAAAGCCAGACAATTGCCGTCTCGTGATTGCCGGCATCGGAGAGCTGGAGCACTCGCTACGAGAAGAAATTGCGAAGCTCGAACTAAACGACCGCGTTACCCTTGCCGGCGGGCTCGATCGCCCTGAGGTGGCACGGCTTTTCCAAGATGCCCAACTCATTGTGTCGGCAAGCCACGTCGAGACGTTTGGCGTCACAATGATTGAAGCAATGGCCTGCGGAACACCCGTTCTGGCCACCCGCTCCGGCGGACCGGAGCACTTCGTGGAACCGCATGTCGGGAGCCTGATTGACGTGGGGAATCACGGGCAGCTCGTCAACGGCCTTCGGGCTATGCGATCCAACATCGATCAATACGACGCTGCGGAGATTCGCGCCTACGCGGAGCAACACTACGGACCCGCGTCCCTGGCGAGGAACTTGCGGGATTTCTACTGCGACGCACTCGTCGAGCGTGCTCAAGCCGTGTGACCTGACCCTCGTGCACTCAAGGCCGATGTCTCAACAAGTACGTGATTTTGCCGTGACGGTCGGCAGGCATGGAGGGCTGCTCCTGCTCGGCTTGGTGAGTGCGCCGCTCACGGCCCGCATGTTGGGCCCGGAGGGATTGGGCATCTTCGCGCTCGTCTTGGCGGCAGTCGGCCTCGCCAAGACGCTGGGGAGCGGAGGCATTTCAGGCACGATCGTCTACTTCGCCGGCAGCAAGCGGTTGTCGCGCTGCGGGATCGATCCCTCTTTGGTCAAGTTCTTCGCTGGCGGAGTCGTCGCCTCGCTCGCCGCCGTCGGCGCCTTGTTCTTGCTGCTCGCAAGGTTCAGTCCGGCAAGTAACTTCGATGGCCTGACGCTCGCCTACATGATCACGGCGACCTTGCTCGGGGTCATGATGAGCGTCGCCTTGGGCTTCGCGCAGACACTCAAGGCCTTCCACGCCATCTCTTATACGGAGCTTCTGGGAAGAGCGGTCGTCGTCCTCACGTTGACGATCATTTTCTTGACGGGAAGCCACTCGCTGTCGGGCCTCTTGTGGCTACAAGTGCTTGGCACAACCGTCACCTTCGTGGTGCTCGGAATCTACCTTGGCCGCCAATGGCAACAACGAGATTCCAGTCAAGCTGAGATACGTCAAGCGGCGACCGCCACCGAGCTCTACGGCTATGGCGGCAGAACCGTCATGGCCAATCTGATGGGCATGCTCAATTGTCGGGCGGATATGCTCATGCTTGCGGCTCTTTCGACGCCCTGGCAACTCGGACTCTACGGGGTCGCCGTCACCATCGCCGAGAAGGTCTGGATGCTCTCGGGCAGCATCGGCGAAGTCTCGTCGACCTATGTCGCCACCAGCGACGGGGACGACCAAGACCGCATTCGCCAGACGGTCGTGGCCGCCAAATGGACCGCCTTGGGAACATTCGCCTTGTGTCTTGCCATCGCTGTGGCGACTCCGTTGATCCCCTGGGTGTTCGGCAAGAACTTCGCAGGGGCCTGCCTGCCGACGCTGTTGCTGTTGCCGGGCATCTGGGCGAGAGGAACGAGCCGCATTCTGGCTGGGGGAATTGCTGCGATCGGCAACCCCGGCATCAACGCCTGGTTTGGGCTGGCTGGACTCGGTCTGAACCTTGCACTGAACGTCGCATTGCTGCCTCGCTACGGCGCTACCGGTGCCGCGATTGCGACGTCGATCAGTTATTGCTTCCTCATGGTCGTCCGCCTGGTCTATCTACGGCGAGAGCATTTCTCTTTGCGGCCATTTGTAACGATCGACGCGCAGGAACGGGCCCACTTGATGTCGATCTTGTCGCGGAAGCTGTTCGGTTTTCGGAATCAAGGCCCATCAAGAAGAACCACGCGTCGACCCCGAGGGATTTACGTTGTCATGGAGCCGGGCTCCATGAACTCGACCACGGGCGCGTATCGGCATATCCGCATTGGAATTCGTGAGCTCTCTCACCACTTCGAAATGGACACGTGCCTTCCCGATGCGACACCCGAAGTCGGAAAGACGCGTCCGTCGACCGTGGCAACACCGGTGCGACAAAGTGGATGGAGACAATCCCGCTTCATCGGCACGTTGCGGGACATCAAGCTCCTGACAACGACCAGCCGACGGGCGTTGACCTGCTTTCGAAAGATTCGCAGACTCCGCCCGGACTTCTGCTATTGTCGCGCTTCGTTCCTCGATCCATTACCTCTGCTGTTGAAGTGGAGCGGCACGTGCCGGGTATTCATCGAATCGAATGGACTGCAGTGGGAGAACCGCGCGGGCCATTCTCGGTCGTGGCTCGAGCCGGCTCATCGCCTTTTCGAGAAGACCACCTATGCGGCGGCCGATCACGTCTTCTTTGTGGGCACGTACGGCGATCACTGGCGCCTGCAGTCCAAGAACTGGAGCAATGTCGAGAATGGGGTCGAGCGAGACTTCCTTGACACTTTTTCCGACACGACGCGATCGCCGGAAACCAAGGTCAACCTTTGTTTCATTGCCTGCCTCACGAAACATCACCAGGGCTCGCTCCTTGCCGTCGCGTTGCGAAGTCTTCCAAAGGCGTTTCGGGATCGGCTCGTCCTGCACCTAATCGGCACGGGTTTCACAAACTTGAAGGACGAACTGGACGGGGTTGTCTCGATTGTCGATCACGGCTTCTTGTCACGCCGGCAACTCGTCGACGTGATGAAGACCATGTCCGTCGGAATCATCACGGGCGCGCCCGCATACAGTTCGCTCATGAAACTATTCGATTATGGGGCGGCAAAACTGCTGGCAGTGGTGCCAGAGACACACAACCTGAATGCCTGGTTCAGTCCGGACGAGGTGCTATTCTTCGAGCCAGGCAACTCGGCAAGTCTGGCAGCGCGTCTCATCGCGGTGCTCACCGAGGACGACATTGCCCAGCGAGGCGAAAAGCTATATCGTCGGGTCGCCCAGGATTTCACCTGGGAGTCGGTTTTCGCGCGTAAGGCGAGTGTAATCCGGGAAATCATCGACCCTCCGGGCATCCGTTCGGCACCCACCAAATCCACACCCCTCAAGGCCGCCTAGAGTTCGCGAACGACCATGCAGCGTCGAACGCTGAATCGATGTGGAAGATCGCGACGCCCACGTTGTTTACAGCGCGGCTCGCACACTCAACACGCGTCGACCCCATGCCTTCATTGAGGTATCGTCGTCGTCCGGGAGCCGCAGGCAGGAAGCCTAACGAGCACGAACCATGAACATTCTGCACCTCGATCAGGACGTCGGCACGAAGGGCGGGGGAGTGGCCAGCTTCATTCGCGACTCAGCCGTGTCGCTGTCGAGCCGAGGATCCTCGATCTGGGTGGCCAGTGCCGCGGAGCCGGATCGTGTTTATCCGGGAATTGAGCAGGTCGAAGTCCTGCCGCAAATCAACGATGCCGCAATCTCGGATACTAGCTGGCGGGGGCGACTCGAACGGCTCGTCAACGAGGCGGCGATTGACGCTGTTCATGTTCACGAAGTCAAGAATGTGGCCATCACGCGTTACGTCGCGGAGCGCCTGCCCACGGTGATTCACCTCCACAATTACGGCATCATTTGCCCCGGCAACGATCTCTTTCACAATTCCAGCGAAGACATCTGCCAGCGCAAAGCGGGCTTCGGTTGCCTGCTCTGCGCGTACACCAAGCAGTGCAACAATCGCCATCCGCAGCGCTTATGGCAGTCGCTTACCAACACCTGGAAGAAACAGTCGCTGGCGGCGATGCCCAACGTCCGCTTTGTCGCCGGTTCGCGGCACATCCGCGACCGGGTTGTCGCCGCCGGAATTCCCGCGTCGAAGGTCGACGTCGTTTGGTACGCGGCCGATCCGGATCGACTAGACGCGGAGAATTGCCGCCCCATTTCCGGTGTTTCCGACGACTACGTGCTTTATTCCGGCCGGCTTTCCAAGTCGAAGGGCATTACCTATCTGCTCGACGCATTTTCTCGCCTGCGCACGAAATCAACGCGACTTTTGCTCGTCGGAGATGGCATCTACCGGTCCGAGGTCGAACGGCACGTTGCCAAGCTCGGACTGGGAGATCGGGTCACGCTGCTGGGGTGGCGATCGGGAGGGGAGCTGACCTGGCTCTATCGAAATTGCCAGATGCTGGTCGTGCCTTCGATTTGGCCGGAGGTCTTCGGCATCGTCGGGCTGGAAGCGATGGCCGCTGCGAAGCCCGTCATTGCCACGGAGGTTGGCGGCATTCCGGAGTGGCTCGACCGAGAAGTCAGCGGTTATCTCGTGCCCCCGCGAGATGTCGAATCTTTGACGGCCCGCATGGAGGCGTTGCTGGCCGACACGGACAGGACGTTGGCGATGGGACAAGCGGGCCGCCAGCGATTTGTTAAGTACTTTACGACCGACGTTCAGGCCGAGAAACTTCTGACGGTTTACCGAACCGTCACCGGTCGAGAAGCAGCGGACAAGGAAGTCCCCGCATGCACATTGTCTATCTAATTTCCAACCTGGAATTTGGCGGTGCTCAGAAGATCGCCGTCGGCCTCGCCGAGGAGGCCGTCCGTCGTGGCCACCGCGCGACGCTGGTAACGGTCAGCGGCCGGAACGACTACGCCGGACGTCTGCGGCGGGCTGGCGTCGACTACGAGACGCTCGACTTTCGGCAACGGCTAACGTGGCCCAACGTCTTTGCCATCGCACGGCTGCGACAACAACTGGTTCAGATCGTCAAACGAATCCGGCCCGATGTGGTCCACTCGCAGCTCTTTGCCCCCAAAATTGTCCTCTACGGGGCCCGCTCGCTGGCCGGATGTCCGATCGTCGAGACCCAGCAGGACAATCCCCCTTGGTGGCGGTCAAACAGCCTGGGCGCCCGGATCCGGCGACATATCGACCGCGTCTTTCTATCCCGCACCTCGGCCTGTACGACCGCCATCAGCCGCTCGGTGCAGTCCGACCTGAAGCACTTGTTCGACTACCCGGGCGACACGTGCCCTGTGATCTACAACTTCCCCGACGAACCTCCCGACGATCTGCCGGCCAGGCCGTCCGGCGTTCGTCGACACCTGATGATGGTGACCCGCCTGGACGTGGAGAAGAAGGGCATCGACACGGCGCTGCTGGTACTGGATCGAGTTCGGCAGGTCATTCCCGAAGTGCGATTGACCATCGTGGGCGACGGGCCACATGCCGACCGCGTTCAGCAGCTAGTACGCTCGCGGCGTCTCGCCGCGAACGTCGAGTTCCGTGGCTATCGTCCCGATGTCTACCGGGAATACGTGTCGGCCGACGTTGTGCTGATGCCGTCGCGTTGGGAGGGTTTCGGAATCTCGGCGGCAGAAGCGGGAGCGGTCGGAGTGCCGGTTGTTGCGAGTCGCGTAGGGGGACTGCAGGAGGTCGTCGTTGACGGGGTGACCGGATTCACCTGCGACGCGGAAGATGTCGAGGCGTTTGTCGATCGGACGATCACATTGCTGCGAGACGACGGGCTCTATACGGCCATGTCGACGGCCGCCAAGGCATCCATCAAGGAAAGATTCAGCGTGAGCGCGGCCTTCAATCGCTACGAGCAAGTTTACGAGTTCGCCCGTCGAGCGGCGTGACCTGAACTCGTCGCGGGCCGGGGTACTTCGGCCCGCGCGACGAGAAAGACGTCTTTCGAAGAGCTCAGAACAACGGTAGGAACTAAGGCGACAGTGAATCGACAAACGGCTCTATCATCGGCAGCTCGATCCTTGGGCCAGCGAAAGCTCGTCCCCTGGGAGCCGTTGGTCGTTGCCACGATCTTCTCCAAGGAGATCGCAGGTTGGCAGATTGCGGGCAGTTATGTGGATCTCTACCAGCTGGCGCTCGGGCTGGTCGGCCTGATTGTCATGCCCAACCTGCGTGTGATTCGAATCGTGACCGTCATCGCGGTCGGAATGGCCGGCCTCAGCTTTGGCTTGCTGACGGCCCAAGGCTACTCCCACGAGGTGCTCCTCCGGCAGCTGCTGCCGGCCTATGTCATCTACATGGGAATTGGCTCGCTGTTGATGCGCTGTCGGCCCTCGCGACTGCTGCGACAGTATCTGGGCTTCTCCGTGGCGGCCGCCCTGTTGGGTCTGATTCAGGTCGCAACCTCGGCCGCGGGAATCAACCTACTGGTCAAACAAGCTGGCGAACTCGACTCGGTCGCACTTGAGCCTTCGCACTTCGCGGTTATCGTGGCACCTGCTTTCGGCATCCTCCTGGCGCATACGCGCATCACACTCCTGGGGCGTGACACCTGGAAGCTAGGCATTCTGCTGGCCTCGCTGCTGCTCACCAAGTCTCTGACCGCAATGGCGCTGATCCTCGTATGCGGGGCACTCGCCTCGAAGAAGAAACTGGGCATGCTGGCCATGATTATCGTCGGCGTCGCGTTGCCGTACGTGTTCATCTTAACGCCTGAGCTGCAGTCGGAGCGTGTGCAGGAACGCGTGGAAGCCTTCGACGTCTTTCTCGGGAACAGCCCCAGCTACGAAGCCACAAACTTGACGGTCAAGTCGCTCGCCACGAATCTCGATGTCGCCAAGTACACCCTGGGACGTCGTCGCTGGTTCGGAAACGGATTCGGCGGACACCAATTTGCCTATGAGGAACACTTCGCAGGCACTCCATTCACTTTCGAGAAGTGGTACGGCATCAACAGCTTGTCGGCGCACTCACTGAGCATTCGGACGTTGTCAGAATTCGGAATCCCGGGCGCCATTCTGCTCGTGTGGTTCTTGGTCAAGTGCTTGCGTCGCAGCGGTGCCCCCGCCCCCTACGGCGACATTTGGGCGTTGTCCTTCATCTATTTCGTGGCACGCAGCTTCAAACTAGGAAGCCTCGTCGACTACGGCTGTCCGTTCTTCTTCATCGCACCCTTTGCGGTACGCGCGACGGCGCTGGCGGCGCGAAGACGCCTGGCCGCCGCCGAAGCGCTTCACAACGACACTTCGCTGGCGCCCTCGCCGGCATAACCACAGGCTGCGTCCGACATCTTCGCGTCTTCGGACACTCAACCTTCAACGAGCGTTGTCCGCGACACTCACAGACGAATCCAATGGCGACCGTTGCAACAGCCCGAACATCGAGTACCTCGCCGCGAATGGGAACCCGCGAGGCCGCCGGCCCCAGCGGAGAACCCCGGCCGTACTTTGAGAATCTCGACTGTCTGCGCTGGCTGAGTGCCTTGGCCGTCATCGTCACGCACGTCGAGATGATTCGAGGCCAGCACGGCATGGACAATGCCTGGTCCAACTGGATTGTCCAAAACCTGGGCCCCGTGGGCGTCTACTTCTTCTTCACGCTTAGCGGCTTCTTGATCACGCACATCCTGGTGCGCTACCGCGAGGCCCCACTCGCCGAGACGCTCCCCAGCTTCTACGTGCGTCGAGCCGGTCGCATTCTGCCACTCTACTACTTGTTGGTCGTCCTTGGCTTCTTCGTGCTGCCGCAACTATCCGTCTTTACATCACCGACGGCCGGCGGCACCTCGCCCCCACCTTCCCTCGACACATTCTTGTCCTTCCTCTTCGCACAGCCGCATGTCGCCTCGGCGTTTCAACAACGGGTGGCCAACATCAGTCACCTGTGGAGCATCGGAGTCGAGATCACGTTCTACTGCTTCTGGCCACTCTTGGTACTGCGGGCCCGGCATCTCGTCCGCGCAATCTTCATCTTCATTGTCGTGATCATCGGCATCAAGGCGGCGCTGTTGCTGGCCGGCAGCCGAATCCCCAATGCACAAGGATGGTTCCACCTGGCGGCAACGCTCAAATTCGAGTGCATGGCCATCGGCAGTCTGTTCGCTCTGATTACCCCCGGAAAACTTTGGGACTGCCTCACGCACCGCGGGACTGCCCTGACAGCCATGATGCTCGTGCCGCCGGTGTTCCTGTTGTACAGGACTCCGCTGGACAACCTCGTCCACCTGCCGCTCTCGGTTCTATTCGGGACGATTATCTGGAACAGCGCACGATGTCCGAGTTCGCCGATCGGTGTTTTGGCCAATCCCGTCTTCAACTATCTCGGCCGAATCTCTTACGGGATCTATTGCTTTCACGTGGCCGTCATCAATCTGCTACTCAACGTTGCCGGACCGTACTTTGCCGAACACCGCCTGCTTCTCTATGGTGCAACGATCGTGGCGGTCGCACTTGTCTCCTCGGTGTCTTTTCACTTCTTCGAAGAACCGATCATTCGAGTGGCCAAGCGTACCGCCGCGCGCTGCTGACATCACAGACGACATGAAAGAATCGCTACGAATCGCCACGCCTGCCTCGACTGCATTCGGCGTCGGTTTATTGAGCTTTGCGCAGCCAATGAACCAGGCCGACCAGCGGGAGGCCGGCATTTCAGCCATCACCGCCGCCGCGAAGGGCTCATTAACAACGCAGCCATCAATAGGTCGCTCGACAAACTCGAACAGTTGATATTGGGAATGACAACATCGCAACGTCCAACGCGGATACTCTTCTGCTGGAGCCGCCTCTCCGGCTACATGGCGGCGTGTTGGCGGCACCTTGCCCAGCGACCCGACGTGGATCTGCGCGTACTCGCCTGGAGCACGGCTTCCCCATCCGATCACGCCGACTTCGCCGAGACGGTGGCCAGCGGAGTCGATTGCCGATTACTCTCCGCGCAGGATCGGACCAATTTCGAGCGGATCGAACAGGAAGCCTGTGAGTTCGCGCCCGACGTCTTGGTCATTTCCGGCTGGATGAGCCCCGCGTACACGAAGCTCGTGCAGCGCCTGCGGCCGAGGGTGCGTCAGGTCGTCATGGGAATGGACACTCCCTGGCAAGGCCGGGCGAAGCAATTCCTGACGCGGGTTCGGCATGCTTCGCTGCTTCGCCAGGTCGACGATGTGGTCGTCGCGGGAGAACGCTCGTGGCAGTACGCCAGGAGGCTTGGCTTTGCAGACTCGAGCATTCATCGCGGAGTCTACGCCTGGGACGAGGTTGCCTTTGCGCCCGTCGCCGAGCAGCGGACTGCGGTTTGGGAGTCACCCCCGCGCTTTCTCTATGTCGGTCGCTACGCCGAGGAGAAGGGCCTGAAGACATTGCTCGACGCCTATCGAGTGTATCGCGAGCAACGCGACGACCCGTGGTCGCTGTGGTGCTGTGGAGCGGGCCCCCTGGAGAGCTGTGTGAATGGCCAGCCGGGGGTCACGAATCTGGGCTTCGTTCAGCCCGACCGACTGCCGGAGGTCCTGCGGGACGCGACGGCCTTCGTGCTGCCCAGCAACTACGAGCCGTGGGGGGTGGCGCTCGCCGAGGCGATGGGTGCGGGGCTTCCCGGAATCGCGACCACGGCGTGTGGGGCGGCCATCGATCTGATTCGCGACGACTGGAACGGACAACTCGTAGCCACCGGCTGTACCTCAGCCTTAGCAGAGGCGCTTATGTGGATGCACGATCAGAGCGACCGTCTCGCCGAGATGGGGAGAAACGCCGCGCTGTCCGCACAGCCGTTTACGGCCGCGAATTGGTGCCGACGCTGGTCTCGACTTCTTGAGCTGGGCGATGATGCGGCGCGCGACCAAGATCTCCACGACCGCATGCCGAAGCAAACGGACGTCGCCGCTGCCTAGCCGCGAGACTCCCAGCACCTACCACCAAGCAAGACACTTCATCGAGGCCAACCGTGCATATCGTCCACGTGATCCGCGATCTCGACGCAAGTTCCGGCGGTCCCTCCCGCTCGGTACCGCGGCTGGCGTCGATCGTCGCCGAGAAAGGTGGCGGTGAGGCCTCCCTCTTGTTCCAAAACCGCGGTGGGCCCAGAGCGGATGTGGAAGCGAGCGCCGCTCAGCACATTCCGCTCACGGGGATGTCTCCCTGGAACGGTCGGGCAAGCGTCAATGCAGCCCTGTCGGCCCTACATCGCGAACGGCCGATCGACGTAATCCACAGCCACGGAATCTGGAGTCTGGTGAATCACTGGGCCTGTCGCTTTGCCAGGCGACACGCGATCGCTACGGTAATTTCGCCGCGGGGAATGCTTGACCGCTGGTGCCTCCGCCACAAGCGCATCAAGAAAGTCCTTGCCATGGCCGCTTACCAACGCGGCGACCTGGCAAGCGCCGATTGCCTGCACGCGACGGCATCGCATGAGGCCCACGCAGCACGGGAACTGGGTCTGACGACTCCCTGCGCGATTGTCCCCAATGGCGTCGATTTCGACCTCGATGCCGAGTCGGGGTCGACCGCTCCGGCCCGCAAGAAAGCGGTGCTCTTCCTGGGTCGCCTTCATCCTCAGAAGGGGCTGGCCAACCTGGTGCATGCCTGGAGCCAGGTAGAACCGAGTGGATGGCGTTGCGTTATTGCCGGTCCCGACGAGGTAGGTCACTTGGCCGAGCTCAAGCGGCTCGTCGCCGAACGTGGCCTGGCGGACAAGTTTGAGTTCGTCGGAGAGGTTGCCGGGAAAGAGAAGGGCGACCTGCTGAGGACCTGTAGCTTGTTGGTGCTGCCTTCCTATAGCGAGAACTTTGGCATCGCCGCGGCCGAGGCCCTGGCGCACGGCTTGCCTGTCATCACCACGAAGGGTTCGCCCTGGCGACAGGTCGCCGAGGAAGATTGTGGTTGGTGGATTGACGTCGGCAGCGAGCCACTCGCGCGTGCCTTGCGTGAGGCGACGCGCGAGTCGGATGCGGTCCTTCGTGACAAAGGACGCCGGGGCCAGCAACTGATCGAGAGGGAGTTCACGTGGCCGTCGGTGGCAGAACGCATGAATCGGCTCTACCGCTGGTTGCTTCACCAGGGTCCGACCCCAGAGTTTCTGGCCTGAGGCCGCTAGCCGGCGTCTTGCCAAGACGGCGCAGGGCGTGGTTTCCGCGTTTCGCCGAGGCCGCCGCAACCCCCTAGTTTCTGTTGACCCACCGTCTTGCGGCTGGTATCGTCGCCCGCAATTCTCTCCATCCACCAGGAGCCTGGCGCCGCACACGGGTGTCGACGCTAGCAGCCATGACGGCGAGTACTGCGAGCCAAGTCGATGTTCCGCTGGACGCGACGGCTCATCGATCCAACCGCAACTATCCTCGGTCGACGAACATTCGCAGAGTGGTTTGGGCCTGCGTAGCGCCGCTGTTTCGCTTCACTCCGCGACTCTGCTATGCCTGGCGGAACGGATTGCTGCGGCTATTCGGGGCGAAGATCGGCCGCGGCGTCCGCATCTATCCTTCGGTCAAAGTTACCTTTCCCTGGAATCTCGAAGTGGGGGACTTCGCCACGATCGGCCGTGACGTCGAGCTCTATTGCTTGGGCAAGGTGGTGATCGGCAAGGGATCCCTCGTCTCGCAACGTGTGCACGTGTGTGCAGGCACCCACGACTACACGCAGCCGAACCTTCCGCTGCTGACCCCGCCCATTCGGATCGGACAGGGCGTTTGGTGTTGTGCGGACGCGTTCTTGGGGCCGGGGATCACCGTAGGCGACGGAGCGATCGTCGGCGCCCGGGCGGTGGTTGTCCGTTCGGTCGACGCGAACGTCATCGTGGGCGGAAATCCAGCGCGGGCTATCGGGCACCGTTGATCGTCACAGCTTCGCCGTCCCTGACGGGGCGCCTGCATCTCGTGCGAGCGGCACATGCGCGTCACCATCCTGAACCGATACTATCCGCCTGATCTGGCTCCGACCGGTCGATTGGCCAGCGATCTGGCCGAAGAACTTGTGCGTCGGGGTCATGGCGTGAGCGTCATTGCAGGCAGCGACGGCTATGCCCCGACGCAGCCTGCAGAACCGGAAGCCGCGAGTCAGCACGTCGATGTCGTACGAACCTGGACGCCGCGACTTGGTCGTCGCAACGTGCTCACGACCCTACTCGATTTCTCGGCCTATCTGCTCGGTGCCGCCTACTTGTTGTTTCGTCGATCACGACCCGATGTGGTCATCGTGCTGACGACACCTCCCTGGCTTGTCTCTCTGGCCGTCTTGAACCGCATGCTACGCGGTTCGCGCGTGATTCTCTGGAATATGGATCTTTACCCAGAGGTTCTTGAGGCCGTCGGCGCGATCTCGCCTGACGGTGTCATCAGCCGGGCTCTGCAATGGTACAACCGCCGCCTTTTCGCACGGGTCGACGAAATCGTATGTCTCGACGAGGCGATGCGCGAACGGCTCCGGGAGCGATACGAAGGACCGGGCAATCAACTTCCGCTCCGCGTTATTCCCAACTGGGAAAGCGCCGGGCGTCTCCAGTCAACCGCCGGTGAATTGGATGCCGAGCTGAAACCACTCTTCGCGGACCCGAGTCAGTTTGTGGTGCTCTACCAGGGCAATGCCGGACGCGGACACGAATTCGAGTCCGTCTTCGAGGCTGCCGGTCGACTCACGGACAAGAAGATCACGTTCCTGTTCGTGGGCGGGGGCCAGCGGCGTCTTCAACTTGAGAAGGCAGTCCGTCAGGCGCGCCTGGACAACTTCCATTTTCACGACTACGTTTCGACATCCTGTCTGTCCGCGCTACTTCAGTCGGCGGCCCTGGCGCTCATCACGCTTCGAGAGTCCGCTCGCGGCGTCATGAGCCCCAGCAAGCTCTACACCTATTTGGCGGCCGGCCTGCCCGTGCTCTACATTGGTCCGGTTCGAACCAATGTAGACGAAGCGATCGCGCGCTTCGGTTGTGGGAGGAGTCTGCGCAACGGAGATGTCGCGAAAGTGGCGTCGACGCTCACCGAGCTGCACTCGGACCCAAGAGAATGTGAACGACTGCAGGCCGCCTCACGGTTGGCTTACCGCGACGGCTACTGCGACACCCAGATCCTGCCGCAGTTGGCGAGTCTCGTCGAGAGCCTGGCTGACACTGGTTCGCACGTTGAGAACCGACGCGCTGCCTGACTGCTGCCTGACTAGTGTCGCGGGCTGCGTTGCCCGGGTTCGGTGTCGCTCACTTGACGTGCGCGTCCGCGAATCGCTCGTTCCAACAAGGCACGTAGCTGGGCGTCGTCCTGAGTTCGATCTTCGACCCAGCGCAGATGGACAACGGCTTCTTCGAACTGCTCGGCGGTCAGCAAGTCCTCGCCCAAGACGCGACGAACCCGCTTCTCGTGGGGCGCGCTCTCAAAGGCCTTGCGACTACAGTAGAGGGCTTCGGGAATCTGTTTCATTCTCGCATGCATAGCCCTCAATGACAGCCAGCGGTCGGTCAGGTCATCCCCTTGCAGTTCGCTAATATCCCGGAGTCCGTGCCGAGCAAAGTGGTTGGAGAACCGTTGCTGCTGCTCCGGCGACATCGTCGCCAGGAAATGACTAAGCAGCATCGGCCAGTCACCGAATTGCGGCTCGAACACTTCGATGAAGAACTCGATGGGAACGAGCGACGAAAGCAGGTCGACAAGCTGCCGCTTGTAACGGCCATCCTTATGGTAGCAACGGCGCCAGTATTCGACGGCCGAGTCGAAATCGCCGAGGAGCATCGCGTCCTTGCCCGCCGCAAAGAGGACGCCCTCGCCACCTGGACGCACACGAAGCGCTTGTTGGACGTGGGCAGTCTTGCGGGCCCGGTCGCCCCCGTTCAGGAAACAAAGCTCCGAGAGGTAAACGTACCCCTCGCCTTGCAAGGGGCAAAGGGCGAGACCGCGACGCACGTGCCAAAGTGCTTGGTCAAACTTGACCCGGTTCGGCCCCACGGCTCGATCGAGCCAGGCGTCGAGCTCGCTACGGGATGCGAATTGCGACGCGATCGCCGCCTCGCCCAGCTGATTCAGGCTCATGGCATTGTCGGAGGCCATTTGCAGCTGTTCGAACCTCCGCAGGTAAAGGCCGGCTAAGCGCAGATGCGCTCGGACATGATGTCGATCGTAGCGCACGACGGATTCGAGGTGGCGGATCATGGCCTCGGTTTGCGCCGCGAGCTCGCCGCTCGTCTGAACCGGGGCCAGCAAGAACTCGTCCTGCCGCTTCTCTCCGACAATCACGGAAGCGTGCAGATAGCGATCCCAGGAAGGTGCCGCCAGGGCGGGCCCGACCCGATTGTAAACGAGACTGCCTCCGACGAGGACACTGACGCTGAGCAGGGCGACCCCAACTTTCCGACTCGGCCCCACGTGCGGTCGCTCGTGAGCGGACGTTTCCGCTTTCCATAGCTGGCACATGCGTACCAGGCAGGCAATCAGCATGACCGTCACCGCGATGCAGGCGGGAATGTACCAAACGAAGTCTGCCACGGAGTGCACGATGCTGGCCGCCAACCCCGCTACCACGGCTGCGGAACAGGCCAGGTATCGCGTTCGACCACCCGCTTCGCCATGGTGCCCATGACGATGTCTCGCTTCCCCGGGCAGGAAGAACAGTCGCGCGGCGCTCATGAGAATGAGCCCCAGAGCACTCAACAAGAGCACGAGCCCGGCAACGCCCGTCTCACTGGCAATCTGCAAGTATCCGCTCTCCGCGTGCGTAAAATCCTTGTCGAAATACTGCGTCAGGTAGAGCGGATAGAAGTAGCGATGGGTACCGACACCAATTCCGAGCCACGGGTGGTCAACAAAGGCTGCCATGTTGGCCTTCCATAGCAGTCGCCGTATCTGTTTGGTGTCGAGCTCGTCAATCGATCCGGCAGTCAAGTCGTCAAGTCGTCCTTCGACGGCATCCAATCCGTGAATCATCAGGGCGCCGAGAATCAGAGCCGCCGCGCCGGCTCCCCACAGACAGTAGCGCAGTTTGAGGAGCGATGCCCGTGCGAGAAAGATGCAGGACACGCAGATGGCCGCGGCAATGGCAACGGCACCTCCGCGAGACAGCGACATCAACCCTGCAAATAGCACAACCCCCAGGGCCAGCATCAGTAGCGGTAGGACGAGGGATGAACCGGTCGAGCGGGACCGGTTCGCGGCGAATCGATCCCGAGCTTGCGCGCCGTGCTCGTCTTGATTCAGCTTTGTGATCACCCACCAGATCAGAGGCCCGATACCGAGCGCGAGAAAGTGGGCGAAGTGGTTCCGGTTGACGAAACTCCCTAAGACGTGGAGGTCCGGATTTCGGTACGGGTGATCGTAGATCCAAAGGAACTTGCCGTTACCGGCCAGATACTGGAGGAGTCCGACCACGGCCATCAGAATGGCCGACCCGGCGATCCACTTGAGGAATCGCTCGACATCTCCGAGGGAGTGAATTCGCTGACAGGCCACCAGGAACAGGAGTCCGTAGGCCACGAACATGACCAGCCCGCCAAGCGTCTCCGCCGGTACGAGGCTGAGACGAGACCATGGCAGAAAGAAGTCCGTGGCGGGGGTCTGCGCGGCGGACGGCAACACGACGCCAATCTGAGGCGAGAGCCGCTCGATCCACGCCGCCGGCCACGGCACCAGCTGCGCGAGACAGATCAGAACGCCGCCCCCCAAAACCCACTGAGCGGGCGAGTGCACCCAACGGTGTTTTGGTGCAAGGCACTGGCGTGCGGACCAGGCCACGGCAATTGCGACCGCCAGCCCGACGAACACCAAGCGTCCAATCGGATGGCGACCGCCCATGACGTACGGTGCCACAAAGAGTACGGCCAGGAATCCCGCGTCGACAACGCGGTCGAGCTGGTGGACGAGACTTCCCGAATCGAACCGCGAATTGGAGGACATCCGCTGGAGATTTCCTTAGCTCGGAGCAACCTGGCATCAGGCCACTTTCCTCGGGACGGTGGTGCCGTCGTGGACTACCTGTTGCTGTGTTTGGGGCGGCCACGGTGCGGTCGAGTCCAACTCGAACGAAACGGAACCTGGCGCGGCAAGCTCGGGAGATTCAGCGTGGGGAAGCGGCTCCTCGACATGATGCGTCTCCTCGTCGCTGCCGCCGTAGTTGTAGGAGTACGTGTAACCATAGCCGTAACCATAGCCCTTCGATTGGTCTTGGTCGATTCGGTTCGCGACAATTCCCAAAACCGTGACGCCCATGGTGCGGAGACTCTCGTAAGCGCGGGTCACGAGACGTCGCCGATTCTTGGCCGGGTTGATGACTAGAACCAGACCGTCGACGATCCGGCCAATCACCATGACGTCGCTGGCGGCCAGAACGGGCGGGCTGTCGACCAAGATCTGGTCGTAATGCGTTTCCGCCCAGGCCAGCAGGTCGGCCAGCCGCCGGCTCGTGAGCAACTCTGCCGGATTCGGACGTCTGGGGCCGGAAGGCAGGACGTCCAGATCCGGAATCCCCGTTCCGCGGACGTAGCGAGTTGCCACTTCCTCGACGGGCTCCGGAGCGTTGAGTACGTCCGACAGTCCGTGCTCCCTCTTGAGTGCGAACAGCGCGGTGAGGCCTGGACGGCGCAGGTCGGCGTCGATCATGAGCACCTTCTTGCCCGACTGGGCAATCGAGGTCCCCAGATTCGAGAGGACCGTCGTCTTGCCGTCTCCAGGCTCGGCACTGGACACCACAAGGCGCTGCGTTTCCTCCGGATTGAAGCTTAAGGCCGTGCGGAGCGTTCGGAATGCCTCGCATTCGGGCGAATTCGGATCGACGTGGGTGTGAACGGCCTCCACACCGGTTTGATGGGTCATGTCGAGCTGTGCGACCATCGCCAACGTCGGTGCTCCCAGCCGCATGGTCACGTCCTCGGGCGAGCGAAAACGGTCGTCCAGCGTGTCGAGCACGAAGATCACCACGCCACCGATTACCAGCCCACTGAACAGGCAAGCGGCAGCCACCGTCTTGAGTCGAGGCGACACCGGCACGCGCGAGGCAGCCGGCTCCTTGATGATCTCAGACCGGATATCGCCCTGGTCTTTCGCCAGGTCGACGCTCGCGATGCGGTCGGCCAACGCCCCGTAGAGATTGCTCAGTTGCCCGATCTCTCGTTCCAGGAACTGGATCTCATGCAGGTCGCGGTTGAGCCGGACCGCGTCCTCCTTGGCTTCCGCGAAGGCGGCGCGCAGCTGATTCTCGCGATGCCAGGCACTCGCCAGGGCCTGCTCCATCATGTGCGTCAAGGTCGGACCGAATGTCGTCGACTGCAGCGTCCCGACTTGTGCACGAATCCGTTCGCCATATTCGGCAAGATGCCGTTCGGTCATCCGGATCTTCTCGGTCATCTCCTTGACGCGCGGATGATTGGGCCCCAGGTTCTCCAAGAGACCCTGGACCGTCGCCCGGTCTTGCAGCAGCGTCCGTTCCAGATTGGTGTGTCCGACGACATCGCGATCGTTGATGCCCAGTGCGGTCATCAAGACGCTTCTGCCGACCGACTGCTCGGCCGACATGAGAAACTGATTAAGGTCGGCCCCGCTATGAATGGCGGCGCGAATCGACTCGAGTGCCGCCTGGTGCTTGATTCGCTCCGTCTCGGCGACGGTCAGTTCGGTGTGGAGCGCCAGGGCCCGTTCGACAAGCGGGTGGACGTGATCCGTTTCGCCCCCATTCGTAAAGTCGCCGAAACGTCTTTGCGCCTCGAGCAACCGCTCCTTCTTGCGATCGATCTCGCCTTTCAGCTGGATCTTCTCCTGCTGAAGCACCTCCATCACGTCTTCCGCCGTTCTGCCATGAGTGCTCTTGATAAAGTTCTTATAGGAAGTCAGCAGGGAGTTCAGCACGGCCTCCGCGGCATCGGGGTCCTTCGACTGATACCGAACATGGATAATGTTCGTACCCTTCGCCGTGCTCACCGAGATATTGCTCGCAAGAACGCCCACGCCAGGTCCGCGAGTACCCTGAAAGTCGACCTGGTGCGACGGTTCGACCAACTGGCGAACCCCGCTGAGCACGACCGCACTCTTGAGCAGTTGTTCGTGCGTGGGCATGTAGCGACGGTTCTCGCCGTCAATGCCCATCGACGAGGATCCTTCACTGCCGCCGTTGCGAATGATCAGCACCGAGGCGTTGGCCTGAAAATAGCGGGTGGCGGTCGCATAGTAGAGACCTCCCAACAACGACGACACGACAATTGCAATGATGAGAATGTTGATCCGTGACCGCACCACTCGCAGAAACTGCACGACATGATGCACGATATGCGACACCGACGGATCGTCGAGTGTGCCGATCGCTTCGAGGTCGAGTTTGTCGGGTGCGTGTGACATTGGTTGGTTCACGCTAGAAGATTCGGGCGCTGCCGTTGACGCCGATGCGAATGAAACTCTTGATCGCGTCCAAGAGGACGGTCACCGGGGTCTGTTCGACACTGACGGTATCGCCCGGCGCGAGCCGAATATTCTCGCGACCGTTACGCTTCGCGGCACTCAGGCTAACTTGGATCACGAGCGGCTCGGCCTCGCCCGGAATTCGACGAATGACGAAGATCTTGTCCGCCACCGGCGACTTGACCCCGCCGGCCATCGCCAGACAGTCCAGCACCCGAAGTTCGCGATTGACCGGCATCTCGTACTGATTGGGTCGCATCACCAATCCCATGACGTGGATCGGCTGAGGGTCTCGCTTCATCACCATCACGACGTCGCCGTCGTCAACGAGCGTCGCGCCTTGGCCAGTATGGGTGGCGGCCACGAGGTCGATGCGAAAACTCTGTGCAGGAACGTACCCGCCCACCGGTTCGATGTGGCTCGCGGGCTGGGCTCCCACGGCTGTCGCCTCGCGGGGCGGCAAGCTTCGACGTTGGAAGCCGGAATCGACGCGACGGGCCGGCCGCCGGATTTCCACGACGGTGCCTGCCTCGTCGCTCAGCCCTCCGGCGGCCACCAACAAGTTCAGCAGATCACTTTGGCTACGCGGAAGCTCCTTGGGACCCGGCTGATTGACCGCTCCCAAGACTGTCACGCGATTCGAACCCTTGCGGTCGATCAGAACGGTCACGAGCGGATTGCGAAAGATCCCGCGAGTCACCGCGGCGACCCGAATGGCCTGTTCGGCGCCCTCCAGCTCGAGGCCCGCGATAGCGACTTGCCCCACGAGCGGGACGTTGACCGTACCGTCTTCAACGACCCGGACCGGAACCGTGATCGTATTTCGATCGGCGGCGCCGGAACCGAGCGTCACTTCCACGACGTCGCCTGGCTCGATCAGTTCGCTGCTCACCGCGACCGACGCAAGACGTGAAAGGTCAACCGTCTGGGCATTGGCCACCGGGGGTGCCACGTACTGCGATGGTAAGTCGCGGGCGTAGACAAGGCGACCCGCACAGCCCGTGCTTGTCGTCAAGAGCGGCAAGGCAAGGCATCCCAACAACCACCACAAGGCGGCCTTTTGTTGCGGAGCTTGGATCGACGTGCAGTTCATGTGCTTAACGACGTTCAACTCAGTTTGTCGAACACAGGTTGTCGGCGCGGAATGCGTGCTCGAAGCTGACACGCGCGGCGGCAGCTAATGGCTTGAAAATAACGAACTTGTGAGCAACTCTCACCGAATTGCCGGGACGCCGGCGCGCGCGAAACTCCCGCAGAAATGCAGCCGGGTTAGTACCATTTCGCCAATGGAGGGTCAACGCCAGTTGCCGAGCAAAGGCCAGCGGGACAGGTGACTTAAGAGAACGCCGTGCCCTCATGCCGTAGGCCGCGACATGGTCCGCACAGACGGCTGGCGTGGACGCTATCGAAGCGTTTCTAGCTCGACGTGCGACGCTCGTTAATCACGACGATGGGCGCGACGGCCGCGCCTGCGATCGCCGATGCGGAAAAGACCGTCGGCTTGCCCAACCACGGTCCCCACTCCTGCTGTCCCCGTGTTACGGAAGTCTCCGACATAATCAGCAATCTCGGGCGTGCGGAAGGGGGTGCCGCATCGTCCGGCCAGATCCGAAAGACGCCTCGGTAACCGTCGCAGACAAACTCGTACACACCGCCAGGCAAGCCCGCGACATAGAAGCGCCCCAGCTTGTCGGTCGTTGCCGACGCATGCGGCTGCCCTTGTCGCCGCAGCCCTACCAGCTCGCCAGTCCGTGGCACCCCGTCGCGCCCGATCAGGACACCCTCGAGGACTCCATCGTGGCGCAGCTTCAGATCTCCGATCGGCGTTTCGGACATCCTCGTGTCGTGGGGCGAGGATCGCTGGGCGACTTGCGTAGATTCATCCGCGCGGGCTTCCCACGAGGCAACAACGATAAGAACCGCCGCGAACGCCAGAGCGCGTGTTGCGTGTGTTAGCGACATCGTCTCGTTGACGTGGTCCGAAACCTTCGGCATATCCTGAGTTCACGCGTGCGGAAGCGCCCAAGCGCCGTTAGCTCTCCGAGTCGCGGCTGTTCGCGACGGCGATCGGCACGGCGGTCGCGATGGCAACGATTCCGGCAATCACGAAAGGATCGGCCAACCAGACCTTGAGGGGCGCGTGCGGAAGCTTCAGCGGAGCATGCTGACCGGCGACGATACTGGCATCGGACACGAGCATCACAGAGCTGGGGGCACGAGGCGGAGCCGTCTCGTGAGCCCACAATCGAAACACGCTGACCCCATGCTGGGTGACCGCGTGATACGTGCCCCCTTTCAAGTTACTCATGGTGAATTGACCGTCCGCGCCCGATCGAGTCGAAGCGATGGTGCGTTGTTGCTGCGCCAGCGTGACCTCGGCATCGACCAGGGGAACTCCGCGGGCGTCGACGACGCGACCTCGCAAGATGCCGCCGGTGGCCAACTCGATGTCGACAACTTGAGGTCCCGCTTGTCCGCGAGCTGCGGGCAAGTGCGGATCGCCTGCCAGGGCGATCGCATGTTGCCCGAGAAGCCCTGTAATCGTGAGCAACGCGACGGTCGCTTTTCCAACTATCTTCCAGTTCATGGAACCGTGCTCCTGGCCTTTACCGGACTTGGCCATTGAAGGCTTGCCGAATCGACAGCAATGGACGATCGCAGTGGACTTCCCAATCGCTCCGAGCACTGGTGGAACAACGGGCGACTGCCGAGGGAACCAACAAACCCCCGCGCGGTGCCGTCGAACGAAGGGGTGCAGCGGCCGCGAACGAAGGGAATCTCGTAGGGGAGAGAATTCTCCGCTCCGAGAAGGGCGGGAGACTAACCGAAAACGGCACCGCCGAGAAGAGCAGTTGTCAAGAGACGCTCGCAAGACTCGCTGCCATCATCGCTGACGTTGACGGCAAACGTGCTGCAAGCGTAGCGCCACGAAGTGCATGACGGCACTCGGGCAGCATCCCGAGTCGCTAACTGGCCTCGTCGTCGTGCAGCGCGATCGGCAACGCGATCGCGCCTCCGATCATGGCGGCTAGAAACTCGGGCTTGCGGAAGTAGTCGCGAGGCCTGCCGAGAAAGTTACCGCGGACGACTTCGCTCCGTTGATAGACGATGGTCATTTCGCGGGCCGACGGGGGAGCCGTCTGCTTGGTCCAGATACGGACCACGGAAAAACCCGTTTCGCTAGCAATGAAGTAGACGCCTCCACGCAGGCCCGGAACAGCGAATTTGCCGTTCTCGTCCGTGGAGGTGACGGCGACCTGCTCTCGCTCGTGCCAGACGACGACGCGTTTGTCCGGAGCCGGCTGGCCCTGAGAATCGAGCAGTTTGCCCAGGAGTTGGCCCTGACCGTTGAGCACCACGTCGCGTGGCTCAACTGCGGAGCTGGACTTGTCCGTCGGAGCCACATCCGTCGTCGAGCGCGCCTCATCGGCGCGGGCTCGACCGGAACTCGCTAGCAAGACAAGCGTCGTCGCGAGCGCGACGCCAAACGAAACCGAACGAAACATACTCGATCCCCCCCTTAACTCGCCTTCCGGTCCGATCGTAGAACCGTCCGGGCGAGACAATTCAATCCAACGAGTCGAACGACGTCGACGGCCGACTAGCTGCCGGAGTCGTTGGCGGCAGCAATCGGAATCGCGATGGCAGCCGTCAAGAGCGTCGCGCTGACCCAGGGATTCGAAACGAACGCCCAAAAACCCGGGTGCCCTTTACCGTAGAACCCATGCTGGGCCCGGACCACGGGGTCCGGCGAAACCGCCAGCATGATCGCCTGCTTCGCGCCGGGCGGCGAAGTTTGCGGTGCCCAGAGCCGGTAAGCTCCGCCACCGCCAATCGTGGCAACGATATACGTGTCGCCGCGCAGATTCTGGAATGCGAACTTCCCGTTCACGTCGGTCTTTGCCTGCGCGACGACGCGGTCGTGCGATGCAAGCACAACCGGCGAGTCGGCGACGGGCGCACCCTGGGTATCCAGGACCTGACCCTTGAGTACGCCGCCCACGGCGAGTTCGACGTCACGGACGACAGGTGCCGCCGGCACGGGCTTCGAGGAAGTGCCACGAATCGCGTCGGCCGCGATCGCGGGTTGGACGACCAGCATGGAAAACAGTGCCCAGCTGGCGGCACAAAGGCCAAGACCATTAATGCGTTTCATGACTTCACCCACTATCTGTTGGAGAGAGAAGCGAATTGATGACTTCAGTGCGTCGCACGACGATGCCCGCTGATAGCGTGCTGGTACGACTCTCCCCCTTGCTTACCGCGTCTTCGCTATCCATGGACCGAACGGCCCCAGAGTGCGAGACTTTGGTCTGCAGATTTATCGGCAAGACGAACGTCTTACTTAGACAATAAAACCGAAATAACCGGCAATCCTGTCGTCGTCCGGGCCATGGCCCGCAGACTACCCAACTTTCGGCCAGATATTCACAGGCCACTTCGGCATGCGCGCAAAAAAACCCCTCATGCTCGCTTTCTGCAAGCATGAGAGGTTCTGATATCGCCGTTGGCCGTTGCCGACTGCTACGACTTCTGACCCTGAGCAGGTCAGCCGCTTAGGATCCGTCGTCCGAATCCATGATCTCGTAGACGCCGTAGATGACGCCGCCCAGGAGGGCGCCAGCCAGGATCGAACCGGATCCGATTTGGCCGCGGATGATCTCGCCACGATTCACGAGCAAGGCGGCCGACTGCGCCACCGGAGGAGCGGTTTGGGGGGCCCACAGCCGGTAGGCGGCCGAGGTTCCCGCGGCCGTGACGGTGTAGCTACCGCCATCGACGCCACCGAACGCAAAGGCGCCCGACTCGTCGCTCAACGTCGTCGCAACGACTTGGTTGTTCTTCTTCAATACGACAGCGGTGCCAGCAACCGGCTGGCCATTGGCCGCCACAATCTGACCGCGAAAGACACCGTTGTCCGCAAGGGATACGTCCGTGACGGGCCGCGCGATTTGCTGTTTTTCAATCGCAGCCGCCTTGACGGCCATCGCGGGGGACGCGCCGATGGTCATCGACACGACCGCCACGCTCATCGCGAGACGACCTGCAAAGCCCGTGGTTTTCATTACGGTCTACTCCTCAACTACAAAATTGGAATGTTGGGTTAGAGTCCACCCACTCTCCGTATGTGTTCTCGGCACGCCGGAACCGGCATGTCGAGTAGGAATTGAATGCGCGCGAGATTTAGCGCAATCGCTAAGGTTTACGCGCCCGGGCTCGATCAATTGGCGAGACGCGAGGGCGATCGCCCTCCTTTCGGAGGATGCCCTGGACGAGCCACCTCGGTAAGAGTGAGGCTTACGGCCTAGAGTGGCCCACTGGACGGGCCCACTGGACGGGCCCACTGGCTCGTTCTGCGCGCCGCCGGCGGCGGAGCTAGCGGAACCGCTTGAAGTGCTCGACCAGCGCCCCTTCGGGATCGGCGTAGACACGGGCCAGGCGATCGCTGACCTGGCCAGGCGGCGCGTGCGCCGCGACGTCGGCAAAGTACGCCTGCAGCGTCTGCCGCGCCTGCGGAGGTCCGTGCAGCAAGAAGTGGGCCCAGGCCCAGGCATAGCGATACTCGCTGCGGCCCATTTCATCGAGTCGCTGCCACGACTCGAGCCGCTTGAGCTCAGGGACCATCCCGAATCGCATATTCCACTTGATCGCGGAATGGTGCGGATTCTCGCTAGCACGCTCCGCAGCCGGGACCTCGAAATACTCCGCCAGGCCCTCGTCGAGCCAGAGCGGCACCATCGGCAGCGAAGCATGGAGAAGTGCGTGGGTGCACTCGTGGCGAAGGTCGACTTCCAGCTGGCTACTTCGGTAGGCCAGCACGACGCCCGGGCCCTGATCCTTATAGAAGAGGGCCCGACGATACGGTACGTCCGGAAATTGCTGCCGCAGGTAGTCGCGGTAGCGTCGCTCCGTTTCGAAGAGATAGATCGCGATGGGCTCTTGCGCGGGCGGGAGGCCCAGCCGCGCTGTCAACTCTTGTTGGATCTGCCCCAATTCGGAGAAGACGTGGTCGTACTCCACGAGCGGAAAGTCCGCCTGGCAGACGAACGGCCCGACAACGCGGTGGTCGCGCCAACCTTGCGCGTCGACCCCGTTCGCAATGAAGAGCAACCAGAGCGTGACCAGACAGACGAGCACGGCGTTCTGACGGCCTTCGCTATGTCGAAAGGGCATGGGCAACGCCGCCATCAAGCAAGTCGAAATACCAGGACAACACAAACAGTTCGGAGGCGAATGGGTGCTGCGCCGGCCGCGATCATTCGAGGGACTCCGGCGACATTCAAGATTCTAGATGGGTCGAGCTAGGCCGCGCGACGAAACCACCGACCAATTCCTTTCGCGCGCGACGGGCGAATCTCGCAAGGCACGTGATCGCCCTGGGCCACGGCGCGGGGGTAATGGCAGCAGATATCGTCGGCCAGCGAGTCGCTCGTCAATTCGCTCGCCCGCTCGTGGGCGCGAGCCATCAGCGGTCTCCGCGACTTGGGGCCATGGGCATCCGTGGCGATGAAATGGACCAGGCCGTCCGTCAGAAGCGATTCGCTGAAGGCTTGAATTTCGGGACCGAACGTTCCCATCAGGCTTCCCGCGGTGACCTGCATCAAACAACCACCTTCGACCAATGATCGCACGACGCGTGGCTGCCGCAGGATGCCCTGATTCCGCTCGGGATGGGAGAGGATTCCCACCACCCCGATGCGTCGCAGCGAAGCCAGGACCGGTTCGAGTGGAAAGTAGAGCTCGTGTGGCAATTCCAACAGCACGTGGCGTTGTCGGTCTGCGAGGGAAACGAGTTGCCGCGATTGGAGTCCTTGTGTCAGGTTGGACTCAATCCGCACGTCGGCGCCGGGCAAGATCTGCAAAGGCACCCCGTTCTGCTGCAGGAAGGCCTGTGTCTGGTCCACCAGGCGGCGAATCGTTTCGCCGTCGTTGGCGGCGAAATTCCCGCACTGGTGCGGCGTCGTGATGATCGTCTCGATGCCATCGTTGACGGCGATTCGCGCCATGGCGAGCGTGTCGTTCCAATCACGCGCGCCGTCGTCGATTCCGGGCAAGAGGTGGCAATGGATATCGGTAAAGCGCAACATCCGCCGAAGTTCCATCCTGAGTCCTGGCCGCCGGATCACGAGAAGCCCACATCCGGCGAGCCAACGTGCTGATTGCAGCTTCAGAGGGCCTGCCCCTCTTGTCGTTGTCTCGCAAGGCGGCACAGGCTAGCGACCCGGTAGGAGCGCGGTCAAGATGGCTTTTTGGCGGCCGTCTAGGCGGCCCTGCGCAGAGGCGCTTGTCGCTGCGAATCGGTGTCGGCCTTGCCCGCCGCAAAGTCGGCGCTCGGCTGATGGATCTTCAACTCCGACGGCAGTTGCGGCGGTTCGATGGAACGTCCAATGGTATAGAACCATGGAATGTGGAAGCTGTGGTAGCAATGGTGGCAACGCATCGGTACCACGCAAAGGGTTGCGAGCAGCACGCGCTTCACACCATGGACTTCACGTTTCCAGGCTTTCTCCGCCCAGCACTTGGGACACTTCATGATGGCTTCCCTGATCCAGGAACTCGTCGAAAAGTCGTACCAAGAGGCCCAGCCGGCGACGACCAGGATTCTCCGTTCCGTCAGGGATGTCGACACGAACCCCTGGCAAACTTTAACGATAGTTTTGATCAGGAAGACGTCGGGCTTCCGACTTGTGGAAGCAGTGACGGGGCAGCACAGCAGCAGGCCGTGCAGCCGTCGCCGCTTGCTCCGACGCCCCATACTGGATAGATGTCGACGAAGTTGACCTGGGCCGCGCAGGTTTGGTAGCTTCGCAACCTTGCGTTCCTGGCCACCACGGCTGGGAGGCTCGCGCCCCTTCCCACCGGAACCCCACTTCGATGACGTCTGCCGCCATCGGTCCCATCGCGATCGAGTTTCCCGATCGGCTCGAGAACAACGCCATGCTCCAGAAGGAGTTTCCCAAATGGGACATGGCGGCGATCGAGCAACGTACGGGCATTGCGGCGCGCTACATCGCCGAGCCGGAAGAGTGTGCCTCGGACCTGGCGGTCCGGGCGGGCCAGCGTTTGTTCAAAGAGTTCGACATCGACCCGGCCAGCATCGACTTTCTGCTGCTTTGCACCCAGACGCCCGATTACCCGCTCCCCACGACGGCCTGCATCGTGCAGGATCGCCTGAACCTGCGGACGACCATCGGGGCCCTCGACTTCAATCTCGGTTGTAGCGGCTTCGTCTACGGACTTTCGTTGGCGCAGGGACTGATCCACGCCGGAACCGTCCGTCGGGTGCTGCTGATTACGGCGGAAACCTACTCGAAGTATATCGATCCCGCTGACCGGTCGCTGCGGACGATCTTCGGCGATGCGGCGGCCGCTACGCTCGTCGATGCGTCGGACGAGCCATCGCTCTCCTCGTTCAAGTTCGGAACCGATGGTCAGGGTGCCGACACGCTCATTGTCAATCAGGGTGGTGCCCGTTCGGCCGACGCGGCCATCCAGCCGCGTCACCGACAACGGTGGCCCAGCCCCATGTACATGGATGGCCCCAGCTTGATCACCTATGCCAGTGAGACCCTGCCGCCGCTGATCGAGGCCGTACTCAACGACGCTCAGCTCACCCGCGCAGACGTGAACTTGTTCTTGTTCCATCAAGCCACGCGAAGATTGCTGCACCATCTTCGCGACCTGATCGGCCTGGAAGACGAGCGCATGCCGATCGAAATATCCCACTGCGGCAACACGGTCTCTTCGACGATTCCCATCCTGCTCCAAACACTCCGCGACCAAGGTCGCATTGAGCGGGGCTCGCAGAATATGCTCATCGGCTTTGGAGTCGGACTCTCTTGGGCGGGCTGCATGTGGACCGAGACGTGGCAACCGCGCTAAGCCGCCCCCTTCGTCGACCTCGGCCCTTCTTCTGGCTCGGTCGAGACGCCACCGCTCACAGCTCGAGCGGAAAGTCGCTAAGCAGTTCCACGCCGTCGGCGGTCACCAGATAGTCGTTTTCCAGGCGAATCCCTGCCCGGAGTTCCTCGTGATAGAGCCCTGGCTCGATGGCGACGACATCGCCCTCGGCGAACTGCTCGTCCCAAAACGGGTTCGGATGCGGTGCCTCGTGCGGCGCGAGTCCGATGCCGTGCCCAAGATGGTGATTGAACTTCCAAGGCAGGGATTCGTCCAGAATCGCCTTGGCCCGCTCGAACAGCTCGCGACAACTTGCGCCGGGCCGGACGCTCGATTCGACCAGGGGAAAAACCCTGGTGCATTGCTCCCAGGCCTGTTGCTGCAAGGTCGTTGGCTCTTGGCCCACCGCGAGCGTCCGGCAGTTGTCGGCAAAGTAGCCGCGGTACGCGGGCCCCAAGTCGAGGATGTAGAGTTCGCCCGCCTCGGCACGGCGGTCACGGGGCGGCCCTCCCCGCGCGGCGCAGGCATAGTCGTTGCCGGTCGCCGTCAGTGGCTCGCCCAAGACCTCAACCGCCACGGCTTGCAATTCGTTGAAGACCGTCAACTCGGAGACGCCCGGTGCGACAATCTCTCGTGCCCGCCCGTACATCGCGCCGGTCGCCTCGATCGCGCGGCGGAGAAGATGAAGTTCGTCTCGCTCCTTGCGGCGCCGCAACTTGAATAGCTGAGGCTCGACGTCGATCAATTCGACGTCCACGCTCGCCGCCAGGTGTTGCGGAAAGCTCGAGTACTCACAACCAATGCGGCTGGGGGAATCGGCTCGCAAGTGCTCCAGAACCGCGGCCGAGTATTGAGCGGCCTGGTCGTTGCGAATGGTGGAAAGCGATTTGGCCTCGAAGACCACGACTTCGTCGGCGACCGCAAACGGCGGCTCCTTGCTGGGTGCGAACAGCGTCAGCCGACCCTCCGCTGTCAGCATCGCGGCCGCAGAGAGTGCATCGCGAAAGCGGGCACCCGAGAGCCACTGCACATGCTCGTTCTGCGTCACGATCGCGAGCGGGATGTCACCCGCTCGCATGACATCCAGCAACCTACGCTGTCGATTTCGGCAGCCTTCGACCTGCAGATCTGTCGTGGTGTTCACTTGGGGACTCCGCGGACGATTCGCAACTCAACTGGCTGCACCGGACCGGCGCGCTCGCGCCAAGGCACGATTGTCGCTATCTCACGGTTCGCTTCACGTCGCCTCGAGCGACGACGAATCGGCAGATCCAAACGTGAGCCAGTATCGATTCATCCCAAAATGAGAATCTCGGTCTCAATCTGAGCCGACAGGGGCCCGTTTTCCCAGGCGGTGACGCTTCGGGGCCGCCTCCGAAATCGCCACTAAACCACTGTAAAACACCAACTTGCGGCCAACTGAGCACCCCGTGATCCTCGCGTGGCACCGACTTTGCAACGGATGAAACGGTATACCGGCGAGCAAATTGTAGCTTCGCCACGCGGTGCCTCATAGCACTTCATATCTCGTTTCAGTTGCGGTTGCGCGAACTGAGGGAAAGGATCGCAATCATGTTAGTTTTGAGTCGACAGGTAGGAGAACAGATCAAGATTGGCGAGAACATTGTCGTGATCGTGTCGCGGATTGCCGGCAATCGCGTCATGTTAGCAGTCGATGCCCCGCGCGATGTCCACATTGTGCGGGGTGAGTTGAAGCCGCTGCCGCCGGAAGAGCGAGGGCGATCGGGCAAGAAAAGAAAGGAGGACAAGCCTATCAGCGTGCCCGTGGCGCCCGCGATCGATGTCGAGAACCGGATCGACATCACTTCCCAAGGTGTGTCTTATTTGACTCGGCGTGCCCGTTGAGGGCCGCGGAGAGCGGCCATGATTCCCCAGGGAGTGTGCAGTCTCCCTAGACGTTTGAGTTCAATCTTCCCGGGCCTAGCCCACCGCGCCCCGTTCCAACGGCGGCGCGGTTTTTTTGCGCGCGTCCATGCTAACACCGCTGATTTTGATGACCCAAAATTACAATTTTGATAAACCCAACGCTGTCAGCTAGCCGAGGACATATCGGGGAACGGATCCCCGACGAATCATTGATGGCGCAGATTGCGCGTCACGAGCCGAGCAAGGAGTGCGACGTGGTTTCCTCTTACACCGATTCTTCTCCAGGTACCTGCTCCTGGGCGATCTACGCCGCCATCTGCTTGCTGGCCGCTTCAACCGCAACCACCGCCCGCGCGCAGTACGATGGCGCGGACTGGACGGCTGCCTCTTCGAGGGCGGCCGACCATTGCGAAGTCGACTTCTTCGACTGCTGCTGCGACAACTGCGGTTACGGCCCAGGTCCCTGCGAGCGCCGCTGGACGCTGTTGCAATGGAGTTATGGGACGAGCTTCGAGGGGGGCGCGCCGCTGGACGAACCGCTGGTCACCGACCGACCCGACTTTACCGAGGCCAGTACGACCGTCGGCCGGGGTGTCAACCAGATTGAACTCGGCTACGGCTACTTCTACGACGAAGAAGGCGACACCTCGATTCGCACACACTCCTATCCGCAAGTTCTTTGGAGGCGCGGAATCCTGGCCGACTGGCTCGAGCTGCGCGTGGCCTGGAGCTACACGGAAGAGCGCGTGACGACGGCGGGCGTGCCGGCCAGTGCCAGCGATAGTGACGACATCTACCTGGGCTTCAAGATCGCACTCACGCCACAAGAGTGCTGGCTGCCCGAAATGGCGATCATTCCGCAGATGACCATCCCGGTCGGCGGGCCGTTCTCCGTCAACGAGGTGCAGCCCGGCCTGAATTGGCTCTACAGCTGGGAGATCAATGACCGGCTGAGCATCGGCGGCAGCACTCAGGGCAACCGCGCGGCCGACGGGGTAACCGGCGACTTCTACATCGAATTCGCCCAGTCGATTACGACCGGGATCTCACTGACCGAGCGGGTCGGGGCCTACGTCGAGTGGTTCGCCTTCTTCCCGAGTTCCGCGGATACGGAGGTGAGCCGACACTTCATCGACGGCGGCTTCACCTACCTCTGGAGCGACGACCTGCAGCTCGACGTCTTTGCCGGCGTCGGACTCAACGAGGCGGCTGCGGACTACTTTCTCGGCACCGGCGCCTCGTTCCGCTTCTAGACCGCGCCGGACGGAAGGCTCGCTCTGAACAGTCGCTAACGCGGCCGCGAGCCGTGATTGGGCATCACCGAGGAATAGGGTGCCAGCCGTTGACGCGTGGCTGGAAACCGCTCGGATCCGCCCAGCGAGACGATCTCTTCCGCGTCCTCGACCGGAGCCGGCACAATCGCCGTCCGCGTGGTCGTCGGCTCACTCGACTCGGCCGCTTCGTCGAGTGGCTGCAACTCGTTGCGAACGATCCGCACGTCGCGAGGGGCTTCGATACCCACGCGGACCGAGTTTCCTTTGACCGCCAGAATGGTCACAACAACCGAATCGCCAATCCGAATCTTCTCTTGAGACTTGCGGCTGAGTACTAGCATTGCATGCTCCTTCACGCGTTGTTGAGATAAGCGTAGACGTGACACGAATAGAGCCCAGAAAGGTTCGGCATCTTGCCAGTCGACCGACGGGCGAATGCCGTCGGCCCTGTGCGTTTGTTTTGCCCTGCCTACCTGGATTTCCGGAGATGGGAACTCTTCTCTGATGCAGCGCCCGTGCCAAACCGGGCCAAAAAGCGGCTCAGGCGACGTAACCTGATCACTTCCAACGCATTATAGGGTCGCGCCGCTTTCGACCAATCGTTCGGCAAAGGACGAAAACTTACAAAACGATTGAATTCTGCCTGCTTCCCGGATTCCGCCGGCGTTAAGCGATTTGTCGCCGGTTGCGTGATCCACCAGACGTCCCGCGGGACAGCCCGGCCGATGTTGATTCTTGCCAATGTTGATCATTGCCAACGTTGATTATTGTCCCTCGAGCTCGTCGCGAATGCGGGCCGCTAGCTCATAGTCTTCCGCATCGATCGCCTTTCGCAGCCTTTCGCCCAGACTCCACGGACGGGGATAATAGTGGGCCTCGATCGCTTCGCTGAGTTCTTCCAGACGCGCGACGAACTCGTCGACTTCGCTGTCGTCGCTTTCAAATCGCTGGTCGGCACGATCATCAGCTAGCTGACCCGAGGAGGTCGCCCGTAGATCCGCAATACCGAGCCGTAGTTTCGAGATTGCGGCGGCGGCACCGCGGCGTTCCAGTTCGACCAGGGCCACCGATTGGGCGAGATGGAAAACCGCGAGCGGTCGCTGGCGGAGCAATTCGGCCGCCCAGGCAGCGCGGGGGGTAATGCGGCGAGCCGTCTCTATCAATTCGAGCGAGTGTCGCGCGTCCCTCGTGGCCTGAGCGTATTCATGGAGAGCCAACCAGCAAACACGCCGGTGGTAGAACTGCAGCAATTCGCGCTCGACCGCTCGACATTGGGCAGCGGACAGACGATAGGCGTCGCCATGCTGTGAAATGCGGTCACGCAGCAGTTCGTGGTAGGTCTCGAAACCTTCAGGCCGCAGTCCGTCGGGCCGTCCGCCGCACTCCATCTGCAGCAATCCCAGCTCGAGTCGCATCTGCACCACCGTACGACCGTCCGCCGCAACGACCTGGCGAGCGACGACGCGCTCGTCGTCGAAGAACCAGCCATCCAACAGGTCGTCTATGTCATCTCGTGACATGGTCCTCACCCTTGCGAATCACTGCTACGGACCGAACTCGCGGGAGGCGCCCGATCGGCACCGCAACGGTACGCTCATTGTAGTTCGACGTTTGCGGCGATGAGCCACGCTTGGGAAGGGGTAGCGGTCGCGTCGGCCAGGAGGTTGGCAACTCCAACGCGGCACGCGATGCTCCATGGCAGCAGGCCGCGGCGGTCACTTATAATCGAGAGTACCGAGGATTGAGAGCGGAACTGACGGAACTGTAAACCCAACGACTCCCGAGCGCACGTTGCGAACATGAGCACTATCGAACAGGAACAACAAGAAAAGCAAATCGCGGAAGCTGAGGAATTGCTGGGCGACAAGCTGGCCGAAGTCGGCTTCGCCAAAGCGCTCTATTTCGGGCGTTATGTCGAGGAGGCGCTGCCTCCCTATCCCGACGTGACGGGCGACGAAGAAGCGGAACAGATGGTCGCGCAGCTGCAGGCCTTTTGCCAGGAGTCCGTCGATCCCGAGGCGATCGATCGCAACGCGCGGATCGGCGACGACGTGATTCGCGGGCTGGGAAATCTAGGCGTTCTCGGCGCCTGCATGCCGCGTTCCTGCGGCGGCAAGGGAATGAGCCAGGTCTCCTACTGCCGGCTCATCGAGGTGCTGGGGGGCCACTGCGGCAGCACCGCGCTGTTCGTCAACGCCCACCATTCCATCGGTCCGCGTTCGCTGGTCTTGTTCGGCACGCAAGAACAGCAGGATCGGTGGCTCCCCAAGCTCACCACCGGCGAGTGGATCAGTGCCTTCGCGCTCACCGAACCCGAGGCGGGCAGTGACGCCGGCAACGTGCAGACTCAAGCCACGCCGACCGAAGACGGCAGTGGCTACGTGTTGAATGGCCAGAAACGTTGGATCACCAACGGCGGCATTGCCCAGGTGCTCACGGTCATGGCCCGCACGCCGGTCGAAGGTTCCGACGAGACGAAGGTCACCGCGTTTATTGTGACTCCCGACATGCCCGGCTTCGAGGTGGTCGAGGAGCGGATGGAGAAGGTAGGCGTTCGTGGAACGGCCACGGCGCGGCTGGCGTTCCACGACATGTTCGTTCCCAGCGAGAACATCCTCGGCAAGAAGGGGGCGGGACTGAAGGTCGCCCTCACGGTACTCGACTTTGGTCGAACGACCTTTGGGGCGAGCTGCACCGGGGCCGCCAAGTTCCTCGTCGAGCGGGCCACCGAGCACTGTCGTGAGCGCGTGCAGTTTCAAAAGACACTCGGCGAGTTTGAACTCGTCAAGAAGAAGATCGCCTACATGCATGCGGGCGTCTATGCCATGGAGTCGGCGACCTATCAGACGGCGGCTTTGATCGACGCCGGAGAAGGCGACTACATGATCGAGACGGCGGTGCTCAAGGTCTTCGCCACGGAAGTGCTTTGGAACATCCTCAACGACACGATTCAGCTGTATGGCGGCCGGGCTTATTTCACCGACGAACCGTACGAGCGGATGCTTCGCGATGCTCGCATCAACACGATCGGCGAGGGCGCCAACGACGTATTGCGGGCGTTCGTCGCCCTGGTGGGCATGCGCGACGTGGGACTCGAGCTGAAGGGCGTTCTGGACGCGATTCTGAGCCCGATGGGCAACTTCCACAAGATTCGAGAGTTTGCCGGACGCAAGCTGACGTCCTTGGTTGCCTCACCCACACCCCCGGTTCAGCACGCGGAATTGCAAGAGGACGCGATGCTCCTGGGGCGGCTGATTGGCGCGTTTGCCGACGACGTCGAACGGCTGTTGCGCAAGTACCGCGAATCCGTGCTCGACCGCCAGTATCATCAAGAGCGGATTGCCGACAGTCTCACCGAGTTGTACGTGAGCGTCTGCGTCCTCAGGCGATTCGACCGGCTGCTCAGCGATCCCGCGACGACGCCCGAGCAACGCAGTGAAGAATTGGAGCTAGGGCGACATTATCTGCGAACCGCGGCCCGTCGGATTCGCCGCAACCAGGCCGCCCTGTGGGATAACGACGACGACGCCACGACGACGCTCGCCAACCGAAAGCTGCGGATCGCGGACTGACGACGGGACTTCCACCGGTCGTCACCGTGGGCAGCCCCAAGTACGGCCCAGTCAATCGTCGTCTCGCCGTGGGGCACGGCGACTCTGTTTGCGCTGCGACTGAGCTCGCTTTTCCGCCAGTCGCCGCTCGCGCGCCGCCCTCGTGGGACGTGTCTTCTTCCTCACCTTGGGAGGTGGAACGACCGCCGCAATCATCTCTCGCAATTTTGTCAGACAGTCGGCAACGTTCCGACCTTGATCGCGAAATCGTTGGCTGACGACAAGAATGTCGCCGTCGGCAGTCAGCCGGCGACGATATTTCTCCATGAAGCGACCCCGAACCGCCGCGGGCAGGCTCTCCGACCGAGCCACTCGCCAGCGCAGCGTCGCCTTGGTGTTGAGCTTGTTGACGTTCTGTCCGCCCGGTCCGCTGCTGCGGGCAAAGGTGAAATCGAACTCCCGCAAGGGGATTCTGATTCGCGAAGTCACTTCGAGCATATCCATCGTCGGCTCTGGCTGGCTAGAGCGTTTTTCAGATCGATGTCGCGTCTGCGGCGCCCGCGAGGCAAGTTTGACAAGGAGGCCGAAGTAGGCGAATCGGAGAGATTCGTCGATGCAGGTCGACGACGTCAAACGCGGTCGTAGTCCGCCGAAACGCGACAGGGACATGAAGAGCGCTCGAGGCGCGGTCGTCGAGCAAGGTGGTCAGCTCAATCGAGGCGTGGTGGTTCCGGCCCGCGTCGCATCTCTTAACTTCGGTACCCCGAACCACTATGTTATCTTGGCACAAGCATACGGTCAGCGGGTGCTCGGAACGCAACCGCGCATTCGTTGATCACGAGGGTGCCTACCGCGCCCCCCAACCAACGGTCCGCGGGCAAGTGCAATCCGCGGGCAGACGACGAAGCGATGTCCCAACTGAACAAGCTGCCGGCATTCTGGCTCCTATTTGCCTTCGCCTGCGGGGCTCCGGCCGCGGAGACGGAGACTCCTGCGGTGCGGGATCTGCGCACGCGGACCGACGGCGTGGACTGGCCGCGATTTCTGGGTCCGACCGGAGACAGCAAGTCGCCCGAACGCGGCATTCTTACCGAGTGGCCTGCGCAGGGACCTCGACTCGTCTGGGAGACCCGGCTCGGCACGAGTTACGCGATGCCGTCGATCGAACGGGGGCGTCTTTTCATGTTCGACCGGCACGGCGATCAGGCGCGGCTCACTTGTCTGGAGAGCGAGACGGGTAGGCCGCTCTGGAACGTCGATTATCCAACGAACTATGAAGATCACTTCGGCTACAACAACGGGCCCCGCTGCTGCCCCGTCGTCGACGGCGACCGCGTGTATACGTACGGCGTCGAAGGTATGCTGCTCTGTCGTCGCGTCTCCGACGGGCGGGAAGTCTGGCGTGTCGACACCATGCGGCAATTCGGCGTCGTCCCGAATTTCTTCGGCGTCGCGAGTGCGCCAGTCGTCGAGGACGAGCTGCTGATCGTTTGCGTGGGTGGGAGTCCTGCGGACATGCAGGGCCTCTCGATTCGCGAGCTCGATCAGGTCGAGCCCAACGGGACGGCGATCGTGGCCTTCGACAAGCGAACGGGCAAGGTCAAGTACAAGCTCGGCGAGGACCTGGCTTCCTATACCTCACCGACGTTTGCCACGATCGGGGACCGTCGTTGGGGGTTCGCCTTCATGCGTGGCGGGCTGATCGGGTTCGATCCTCGAACCGGCGAACAGGACTTCTACTATCCTTGGCGTGCGCGGATGCTGGAAAGCGTCAACGCGAGCACCCCCGTGGCCGTCGGCGACGAGGTGTTCATCTCCGAGACCTACGGTCCTGGGAGTTCGCTGCTGCGCGTACGACCTGGCAACTTCGACGTGGTTTGGAGCGACCCGCCGAGAAGTCGCCAACGCGCCATGCAGATGCACTGGAATACGCCCATCCATGTCGACGGCTATCTCTATGGCTCGAGTGGTCGACACTCCGGTTCCGCCGAGCTTCGCTGTATCGACTGGAAGACCGGGGAAGTGAAGTGGCGCAAGCCGCGTTTGGGCAGAGCCTCGTTGCTCTACGTCGACGGACATTTCCTTTGCCTGAGCGAAGACGGAATCTTGCGACTCCTCCAGGTGAACCCCGAAAAGTACGAACCGATCGCCGTGACGACGCTCAACCCCGGCGACGCCGACTCGCCTCGCCCGCGACTGCAGTACCCCGCTTGGGCCGCACCGATCCTCTCCCACGGATTGCTCTACGTGCGCGGCCGCGAGAGGCTCGTTTGCCTGGAGTTGATTCCGGCCCGGTGACGTCGGCCGCGCAGCTGGCATGCCAAAGTCACGTCGGGCGTCGCCGCCGCGCGAATTGGCGATCAGGCACAGGCCATCTGGACGAGTTGCTCGCAAATCGCCTTCGATTCGACAATCAGTCGGTCGTAGTCCGCGACCTCGATTTCTGCGCCGATCAGTTCGATATCGAAGTAGCCGCCGTATCCCGACGACTTCAGGGCGGCCAGGATCTCCCGCAGCGGGATCTGCCCTTCGCCCAGAGGGCATCGATTCTGCTCGCCATCGAGCGGGCGCTTGCAGTCGCCCACGTGCACAACGGCGAGATACGGAACGAGCTCTTCCACGCGATCGAGAATCGAGCGCTGTTGTCCCAGGTGGTAGCTGTCGAAGACCAGGCCGACCGATACCGGATCGACGTCCTCGATGATTTCGAGCGTTTCATCGACATCTGTGAGGAACGTCCAATCGCGAGCGCAGCTCTCGTGCATCGGCTCGACGGCCAAGCGTACGCCGAGATCCGAGGCGAGCGGTGCTAGCTCTGCCAGAGCGGCCTTGAAGAGTCGCCGCGCGTGATTGCCCGTATGCCCGCCGCGACCACCGCTGTAGACAACGAGACAATCCGACTCCAAGTCAGCCGCCAGGCGAACCGCCTCCACGGCGTCTTCGAGACTCTCGCAAAAGGTGCGTCCATCACCACCCGTGAAGCCCCCCGCCCAGAGGAGGTTGGAGACGGACATGCCGTGCTCGCGCAGCAGCTCGCCTCCTTTCTCTTCGCCGTAGTCGGACAGCTTCTGCCGCCAGACGCCGATCGCCTGAACGCCCGCAGCGGCGTAACGCGTTACATCTTCTTCAAACGACCAGCGGTAGGTCGACAACTCGTTGATCGAAACGCCACGCATCCGTGAACTCTCCTTACGCCGTATCGGTCTCGGCTTTCGGCCACCAAGTATGTGCCATCGCCCCCGATGAGTAAAGTTTGACCACGCGTCCCGCGAAGCTCGCAGTGCTGGCATCGCGAGGCGGCGTTCGGTCGAGCGAGCGTCACCTTCAGGCGGTCCGAAAGCTCCCATCTCTCCCAGCTGCCGCAGATGGTTCTTCGATAATCGCTAACGATGACGGTTCCGGCACGTCTTTCCTTTCTTCCTCAACTGCCGCGACCGTCATGTCCGATACTACCGTCACGGGGAGCCTCTCAGCTCTGGCCATTGCGCGCCGTGGTTATCCATTCCAGGGATAGTTCGATGCCAAGTCTTCGTCATTGGATTTCGCTGCTCATTGCGATCGTTGCGCTTACCGCGGCAACCTCTGCGGAAGCTCAGCGATTTCAGCCTTTTGGACCGCTGCTGGGCGACGAGTTCGACCACGACTTCCAGATCTTCGCGCCCGCGGAGTTCAGTTCCTTCGGCGACGGCCCTGAGCCCAACGAGGGTTTCTTCCTGACGTACGACCGGGTTCACTTCAGCAGCGTTCGCAGCAATGAAACGCCCGGCTGGTTCGACGCCGACTGGGGTTACGGCAACCGTGTCGATTTTGGATACATGACCGAGGACGATCACGGCTGGCTGGCCGAGGTGCTTTCTGTCAGCCAGTTCAACAATGGCCCCGACACGGATACCCAACTCAACTCCGGAGAGCTGAGCAAGCAGTGGCGGCTCAAGCCGCTTCACTTCGGCAGTATCGTGGAGGTCTTCGTCGGGGGCCGCTACTCGATCCTGCGGCACAAGCGAACCAGCGGCAATACCGCCGTCGACGTCGACATCGAGAACACCATCTTCGGACCGCAAGCGGGTCTCAAATGGTACAAGAAGGACGGCCGCTGGACCGTCTCGGCCGAAGGTCGCTACTTCTACGGCTACAACGACCAGAACTACCAGCCGACACCCCTGATCACGCCGGGGATTCAGCAACATCGCTGGGTGCACGCCGGCGACATCCGCGCGGAAGTCACCTACGACCTGACGAAGTCGTTTGCCCTGAGTCTGGGCTGGGAATTCCTCTACTTCGGCAACGGCGTGGCCCGCGGCGAAGCCCTGTTCAACAACGATCAGGACGCCTACTTCACCGGCGTCACGGTCGGATTCAAGGTGAATCGCTAGAGCGTGTCTAGGATAAATGTAGCGTGCTTGGCGCCGGCGAGGCAAGTTTGGCCACCAGACCGAAGCAGACGAATTGGTAGATTCGTCGATGCAGGTCGACGTAGCCAGGCACCGCCGTAGCTCGCCAAGACGCTAGAGATAAACGAGACGCGCTCTAGTCCGTGGCGTCCTCTTGGCGTCGCCTATAAGGCGTCACACCGTCACCGGTCGCCGCACGACACGGCCCGACCTCGGGCCACTGCCAGCAGCCACTCTCAACACGACGGCCACACGGTAGCAGCTATTCGGCCATCGATCTCAACTCCGCAAGCTCCATCTCCAGCCGATGCTTGAGCGGACTCTCCGGACGCAACTGCTCAAGCAGCGACTCCGCCTTGCTGAACGTCTCGTCGCAACGACCTTGTTCGCGGAAGAGTTTCTCCCAACTGCGTGAAACTTCTCGTTCGGTTAGCAACTTGCGACCTTTCTATTGAGAACATCGGGGACAATCTCACGTCCAAATGCGGCCTGTCTCGTCATTCTTGACGATTCTGAACTGTGATTCAACAGCAACAGCGCGACTTTCTGGCAATGCGACATACGCTCAGTCGACCGACCCAGAAGAGACTCGCTGAGCCTCGCGTTGCTTGGCAAGACCGTCGGCAACCATGCCTGGATCGAGCGCCGTTAGCTCTTCGGCGACCGCGTCGACCGCCATACGAATCTGCTCTTTCGTGTGTTTCGACGTCAGGAAGAAACGCAATCGCGACGCATTCTCCTCAACCGCCGGATAGAGGATCGGCTGGACGTTGATACGACGCTGTTTCAGGGCATAGGATAACTGCAGGCTGAGCAGCGAATTGCCCAAGATAATTGGGATAATCGGGGTTCCGCCGCTGGTCCCGGTGTTCAATCCCCGTTCTCTCGCCAGCCGCAAAAAGAGCTCGGCGTTGGCGGCCAGTTTGGCGACACGCTCGGGCTGCTGCTGAACCAATCGCAGTGCCGTAAGCGCGGCGGCCGCACACGAGGGGGGCAGGGCGGCCGCGAAAACGAATCCGGGCGCCGTGTACTTGAGGTAGTCGACGAGTTCCTCGCGGCCGCCGACGTAGCCGCCGAAGCTGCCGAAACTCTTGCTGAGGGTACCCATCCAAATGTCGACGTCGGCCGAGTCGACGCCATAGTACTCTCGCATGCCGAAGCCGCGCTTGCCCATCACGCCCATGGAATGGGCTTCGTCGACCATCAGGAAGCACTTATGTCGTTTCTTGACCTTGACGAATTCAGGAATGTCGGCGAAATCGCCATCCATGCTGTAGACGCCCTCGATCGCGACCAGCACACGACGATACTCGTGGCGACATTCACGCAAGATCGCGTCCAGCGCGTGGTAGTCGTTGTGACGGAAGGGACGCCGACGGGCACCCGACAGAATCGCTCCCTGGACAATGCTGTTATGGGCCAGCTCGTCATAGACGATCAGGTCCTGCGCGCCGAATAGATGGCCGATCGTCGTTTCGTTGGTCGCGTGACCGCCTGCAAACGTGATCACCGCAGGAACGTCGAGCAGCTCGCCGATCGCCTGCTCCAACTCGCGGTGGATCTTCTTCTCGCCCGAGACGAGGCGGCTGGCCGAGGCACTCGTGCCATATTGATCCAAGGCGTCCTGAGCCGCCTTCGTGACGACCGGGTCACCCGACATGGCGAGATAGTTATAGCTGCAGTAATTGACGTACTCTTCGCCGTCGATGATCGTCACATCGCTGGTCACCTGTTCGTGCACGCTGAAGTACGGATTGGGAATTCCCGTGGCGCCCAACAGCTGCTCGGTCTGCTTCAGCTTGAGGTACTCAGGCACCTCGGCAAAGTTGTAGTAATCGCTGGGCACGTCGAAGTCATCCGGACGCGGCGTTTCAACCTTCGCCACCGCTGCCACCAGGTACTTGTCGACGGCGGCAATGACCTCCGCGCAGGTCTCCATCTCGGCAATCGTCGACTCGGGGAAGCGTCCCCCGTAGAGCGTCTCCAGACGGTTGACGATATCAAACCGCTCCAAGGAATCGAGTCCCAACTCGACAATGTTCGTGTCCAGGTCGAGATCGCCGACACGATCCTTGCCGATTTCGCGGACCACCCGTTCGACCACCTCGCGCGTCGTGCCCGTGGGCCGCTCACTTCCGTTCCGCGATGCGTCTTCGTCGGCAACCATCGGACGAGCCGCAGCGGAGTCTGGCGAACCGTTGGACGCTTCGGAAGTGACGGTCGGTGGCGAATCGACCCGCGCCGGCTCTTCCACAGCCGGCAGCGGCTCTCCCGCACACCAGGTTCCCACGACGTTGAGCTGATCGCTCTCGTACAGTTCGCGACATGCGCGCCGCTGAATCTTGCCGCTGGATGTCTTCGGAATCGAACGCGTGCGAATCAGAATGATCTTGGCCACGACCAACTCGTGCTCGCGCGCGACGGCGGCGCGGATGGCGGCGGTGATGGCCGCCGTATCCGGATGTCGCGTTCGCCCAACTTCCTGAACGATGACGAGCTGTTGCTGGCCGTCCTCCTCCGTAGCGAACGCAGCACAAGCGTCGACAACCAGCCCTGGGTGCGAATGGGCGGCCGTGTGTTCGATATCCTGCGGATAGTAGTTCTTACCCCGCAGAATAATGAGGTCCTTGAGCCGTCCCGTAACGAACAACTCTCCGTCGTCCAAGAAACCCAAGTCGCCCGTGCGGAGATACGGACCCTCGCCCGTATCGGCCAACCGGGCCCCAAAGGTCTCGGCAGACTCTTTCGGGCGTTTCAGATAACCCTTTGCGATACTCGGTCCGCGAACCCAAATCTCGCCGACGACACGATTGGGACGGGCACAAAACGTCTCCGGATCGGCAATGACGATCTCTTGATCCGGAAGATTCTCGCCGCTGCCAACCAGGCGTCGGGAATGCTCCTCGGAGCGTACAGCCCGGTCTTCGCTGAGTGCTTGAATTTCATAGCTCCGCACCACCGGCAGCGAGGGGACGTAGCCGCCGGAGACCATCAACGTCGCTTCCGCCATGCCGTAGCACGGGAAGAATGCTTCTCGTCGAAATCCGCAGGCAGCGAACTTCTCCGTAAAGGCATCGATCGTTTCCGCGCGTACCGGCTCGGCACCGTTGAAGGCAACCTGCCAGCAGCTCAGATCGAGCTCCTGCATCTGTTCTTCGGTAATCTTCTCGATGCAGAGCTCGTAAGCAAAATTCGGTCCGCCGCTCGTCGTCCCTCGATAATTGGTAATTGCTTTGAGCCAGCGAAAGGGCTTCTGCAAGAAAGCCATCGGCGACATGAGCACGTTCGGCCGCCCCACGTAGAGCGGCTGCAGGATCCCCCCGATCAGCCCCATGTCGTGGTAGTTCGGCAGCCAGAAGACTCCGGTCCCGCTTCGGGTGTGCTCGAAGACCAGGTTAATCAAAGCCGAGTTGTGCATCAGATTGTTCTGGGTCAGCATGACCCCTTTCGGGGTCCCCGTAGAACCGGATGTGTACTGCAAGAACGCCAACGTGTCGGCCGTCACGTCGGGCATCTTCCAGTCTTCGGCCATCCCCGCGCCGACAACATCGGTCGCCTGCCAGGTGAGCTGCTTGAGCTTCGTAGACTCGACGATCACGCCATGCATCCGGTCGAGGACCTCCTCGGTCGTGAGCGCGACTCGGGCCTCGGCGTCATCGACGATCGCTTCCACACGCGAGATCTTGGCGTTCCGTCGGGGTGGGTTGATCGGGACCGCCGTCACCCCCGCATAGAGGCAGCCGAAGAAGGCGGCCACAAACTCCATGCCGGCCGGATAGATTAGCAGGGCTCGTTCGCCCTCCAGTCCCATCGCCTCGAGCCACGCCCCGATGGCGCGGGCCTGCTGATCGAGTTCGGAATAGGTCGTATGGAGCTCGTCGATTTCCCCGTCACGAAGGTACGTGAAGGCCCGACCATCCGGTTGGTAGGTCGCGCGATGACGCAGGAGGTGGACAAGCGTCTCGGGATAGAAAAACGAAGCTGAACGGTCGGCTTGCTGCACGATACTTCTCGGACCCGTTCGTCTCTTTAGGCGGGACCGCTAGTATATCAGAAACAGCGGCCACGATCAGGAACCCTTTTTCGAGCCCCCGCGGCCGAAGGAATCGGCGACTCCGCCGCGCTGATGCGGGAAATGAACCCGCAGAAGCCCGTAGAAGGAGGGCAAGGCAATCCGATGGGTGGCCCATGCGTTTTCGAGAGAATCGCGAAATGCATCGGCCAAAGATGATAGGATAGGACGAATCTGGCCGAGCTTGCGGGTTGCAGGAAGCTGGGCGCGGTCGGCCGATCGCGTTCGATCACCGGCGGCGGCGCACGCGAGTGGGTGTCGGTCCGCGGCGAACGAACGAGTGGGCTCGCCCGAGGACCTTCGAGGACCCGTTCGATCTGGGAGACGAAATCGTGGCCAAGAGCGTTGACGACCTCTGTCGCGAGCAGGCGATCTCTTTCGACGAGCTCTGCCGGAGAAGCGAGCTCGATTCCTCGCGGGTCCAGGCAATCTACCTGGGACGCTGGACGCCAAGTCCCGCCGAGCGGCAAGCCATCGCCACGGCCCTGGGGGTCGACGCTGGCCAGATCGCTTGGGGTCACAAGACGCCGATTCAACACATCTACGGGCACGGCCCTACCTAGCGTAGGTCCACGTCTGGCATCGCGGACGGGCGGCCTCGATGTGCCGGTTGGTCGGGCAAGCACCCGCCGTTAGAGCCTGACGACAATGCCCTCGGCCACCGCGGCCTTGAAGACGTCTGCTGTGACGCGGATCTCGGTGTCGTCGTCCAGGGCCAGAACGGCCGGGTCAGTCGCCTGGACGACCCCACGGATCCAAGCGCTACCGTCATTGAACTTGATCCGCGTGCCGGGCGCGAAGCCGTTGCCAGAACCGTTCGACGCCGTCGCCGGCGCGGCCGGTGCCTGGTCACTCGCAGACGACTTGGCCGCCGCTTTCCCGCCGCCCGGTCGACCCCCGGAGAGCACGCCCGCCAGTTCCTGCAACTGTCGCCAGTTCTCCAAACGGTCCTGTCGCGAGACCAGCAGCGTTTCGCTCGGGTTGCCTTCGCGGTCGAAGTGCTTGGCGAATCGCCCTTCGCTACGACAGAAGTCGATGAAGTCGACCAACTCACCGGTCTTGGGGTTGGTCCACCAGTCGTCGTTCACCGCGGGGTTGCCCTGCAAAGAGAGCCGCTCGCGAATCGTATCGCCCTTGCGAGGATCGTAGATCAGCAAAGGAAAGGCCCGCGTATCGACCGCCAAACGTGCCTGATCGGTCGCCATGTTGTCGGCCACACCGTGTTCCGGCTGGCACGTCGTGTAGCAATTCACGACGGCGGGACCGTCAAACTCCAAGGCCTCCAAGATGCAGCGATAGAAGTGATTCGTATGGGCACACGTTGTCTGGGCGACGTAGGTGCGGGGATGCATCATTGCGATCTGAGCGATCTCCTTGCGACGCTCCTGTTTTCCCGCAACGACCTTGCCGTGGATACTCATCTTGGTGTTTTGGCCCGTGTAGGTACTGGTCGAGGCCTGGCCACCGGTGTTCGAGTAGACCTGAGTGTCGAGGACGAAGACCTTCAGATTCTCGCCCGAGGCGAGCATTCGGGAGAGGGCCTGAAAACCGATGTCGAACATCGCCCCGTCGCCGCCGATGCACCAGATGGGCCGATCGCTCCATCCCTTCTGATCCCAGCGCATCCGCAGACCGATGGCAAACGTGGCCACGTTCTCGAATAGCGAATTGGCCCAAGGCACCAGGTACGGGTTGTAAGGGTAGGTCGAGGTGTAGACCGTATTGCAGCCCGTCGCCGCGGCAATTCCCCATTCGTTGCCGTGCTTGGCCCCGGTCGCACTGCAGAGCATGCGGAGTGCCGTTCCCTCGCCGCAGCCGGCGCAGCTGCCGGCACCTCCCACATAAACGTGGGTTTGTTCCTTGAGCATCATGTCGATGAGCAGGTTGTCGTTGACGAACCGCTCGTCGCTGGGACCGACCTCCTTGAACAACCGATGGCTCTGGCGAATGTCCTCCACCACCTGATCGTTCTTCTGGATCATCTTCAGCGCGTCGTCGTCGCAAACCGTGACGCACTCGGCACAACCTTTGCACTTACTGGGATCGATGATGATCGCAAACCGGCCACCAACGCCCGACTTCTTCTTCGGTCCGTCGTAGTATTTGCGCGGCTTCGACCACTGCTTGGCGAAGAAGTCGCGGGCATGGGCATCTTCGATACCGCCCAGCCTCTTTTCGAGGTCGGGCTCGGCAAGCACCTTGCCGAGGATCGCCGTGTCGGGGCACAGCGTTACGCAGTCCATGCAGCCGGTGCAGTTGTCGGCAAGGTACTCGGGAATTTCCGGCGCGATGTAGCTGAAGTCACGCAGTGTCGCGGTGCCGGCGGGAATCAGCGATCGAGCCACCGAGTCGTCCGCGGGCAACATCTTTTCCGCCACGCCATCCTCGTAGCCGCGGATGATCCGGTCGTTGAAGTCGATGACATCCAAGACCGGAAGATTCACCTCGCGGTAGGGCGCGTCGACCAGCGTGCCATACGAATTGTTGTTGTGCGGATCGCGCTCGCTGGCTTCGTTGAGCGACGGTTGTCTTGCGTCGGTTGCCATGTCGTCCTTCTTCCTCGCTTATCTCCGACATCACGTCTTCTTCCGACCTTGAAAACGTTTGCCAGGCTCGCGTTACGAAAACCGTGGACTTCGCCCGCAATGATTCACGCCTGCATGAGCTCCGGGGGAACTTCCTTCATCTCACTGTAGCCTCGGCGCACGCAGGTCAGATTGTCTTGGACGACCTGTTCGCCACGCTTGCCAAAGTACTTGCGGAGGGCCTTCTCGACGCCTTCGAATACCTGGGCGTCGGACATCCCGCTTTGCTGAGCGTAGGGGGTCAGCTTGAGGAACGCGCCGAGCAAGACGATTCCCTGCATGCGCATTTCCAGGTCGGCGACCGACGCCACTTCGCGGGCAATTTGCACCATGTCCGCGTAGTAGATCCTCACTTTCTTATCCCGAATGATGCGCTTCTTGGCAGCCGGAATTCGCTGCCAAACATCGGCCGGATCGCTGTGAGGCGACTGCATAAAAACGGCTCCGCCGTCGACGATTCCGCCGAGTGGATTGCCGCTGAGAATCGCATTGACGTCGTTCAACACAACCAGATCGACGAATTCCAGCTCGGCGTGCGTCAGAATGTGCTCGTCGGCAATCGTCAAGTAGTAGGTCGTCGGAAGGCCCTTTTTTTCCGATCCGTACTTCGGATAGGCCTGCACGTCCTTGCCGAATACCTGGCCGCCGATCGTCGCGATCACCTTGTTCGTTGTGACCGATCCGAAACCGCCCACGGAATGCCCTCGCATCGAGAATCCGCCCGAGGGACGCAGGTCTGGATCGCAGGTCCGCGTCAAGTTGAGCGAGTGGTCGATTCCGATGGTGAAGTAGTCGGGCCCCTCGTCGATCATGTTCTGAAACACCGCGATGATGTCGCCAGGACGGACGTCGCGACTGCCGAGGCCGGCCGCACCGTGAAAGATCTTCGGCACGCGCTCGACCGGCACCTGATTCATTTGCCCGGTGACGGCATCGCAGAAGGCCGCCTTGATCTCGCGGGTCAAGTGATTTCCGGTCGTCGAGAGCGGGTCGTCCATCCGCTCGAGAACGGCCACCGCCCGGCAATTTCGCAGCGCCTCGACAAGCCGCTTGGCCGGAAACGGGCGGAAGCAGTAGACCGTCAGGCATCCCGCCTTGATGCCCATCTCGTCGCGAAGGTAGTCGACGGTGACCTGCGCCGTTTCCATAAAACTGCCCATGCCGACGACGATGTACTCGGCGTCTTCACAGCGGTACGGCACGACGAAGTCGTAATGGCGCCCCGTCGCTTTGCGAAACTCTTCGAAGGCCTCGCTCAGCGCCGGCTCCACCCGGTCGTAAAAGGTTCGCTGGGCGATCTTGCCCTTCATGTAGGAGTCTTGATTCTGCACGACGCCCGCCATCAGCGGATTCGCCGGATCCATGAGATTGATCAGACGTTCGTCCGGGGCGCCGACGTACTGCTTCATGAATTCCGGTTCGGGCAGCCGGACGCTCTCCACCGTATGCGTGGTAAGAAAGCCATCTTGAACATTCAAAAAGGGCGTTTCGCTCGCCTCGGCCGCCCTGCGCGAGATCAGGCACAGGTCGCCCGCCTCCTGCGCGTTTCGGCCGAACAGGGCGCCCCAGCCGCAATCGGCCACCGCCATGACGTCGTCGTGCCCGGCATGGACGTTGAGCGATTGGCTCGTCAAAGCCCGCGCGCCGATGTTGAAGACGACCGGCAGCCGCTTGCCGGCGATCGTAAACAGCACTTCTTTCATCAACACCAAGCCTTGGCCCGAGGTGAAATTGGTCACACGACCACCGGCCAGGGCAAAACCCTCGCAGAAAGAAGCTGCCGAGTGCTCGCTCTCGGGCTCGAAGAAGACCAGCTGCTCGCCCCACAGATTCGGACACCCGTTGCTGGCGGCCAGGTTGAAGCCGCTGCCCATCGTGGTCGAGCTAGTGATGGGATAGGCGCCCGAGCCTTGGGCAATATGGGTTTCCACATGCACGACCGCCTCGGCGCCGTCGCAGGTGGTAGGAATCCCTGGATATTCGTACTTCGGCTCGTCCGCCTGGCGACACGGAACATGAACGCGCTCGTCGCGCACCGACACGTTGGCGTTGGTCTCGACCGTCGCTTGACTCATGGATCCCTCTCACTCTTCGGGAACGTCTTGCCGGATTCTCCACTTCGCACTGACTGCCGAGCGCCCCTCCGTCGGCTGTGGGTCCAGTTCCACCGAACCGTTTTCGATCAACATGGTGTCTCCCAAAGCGGTTGCGTGACCGGGTTTCCGTCCTGATCGGTGCGTTGCACGTCGCCCGGCGCGCCGTTCTCCACGGCGAGAATCTCCGTGGCGATCTCCTCGGGAATCTTCATAACGCGCACCATGAAATTCAAACGCTGTTTGTCGTCCTGCACGTCCGGCGGGAACATTACACGACCTCCGTCCAACCGATTTTCTCGAACAATTCGTCAAACGCTTACTCACGGCTCACTCGAGGCCAAATAGAGGTTCTCGTCGGCCAAGAGGTGCCGCACATGTGCAGGGATTTCGCCCCGCGTCGTCGTCTGACGCGCGCTTCAAGCGAACCGTTCGACTCTACAACTCGCCGCGCCTCGATGACGGGAAACGCCCTTGGCGGGGCAGTTGGTGGACGGCGCAGACAACGTGCGGATGCACGAATACGATGCCTTCAATGTAGCCTTATGGCGGCTTTGCTTCAAACAACTTCGAGGGACTTCGTTGGATCCATCAGCGGATGGTCGACAGCATCGCCGTTCGCCACACATGAGGGTAAGAGATTGCGGCAGAACAACTTGCAGACTTGCCGACACGTTGCCTCGGACACGTCGATGAGATCGGCGGCACCTCGGGAGATTTGGGCAAGATGATGCGCCGATGTGAGGGCGAGCCGCGCCGGCGAGACGCGGCTCGCCCTCGGTTGAATCCGCCATCGACGGCTTGCCAGTCCCCCGAGCCCAGGCGGCGACTTGCCCCAACCAACGGGCCAGGAACAACTTACGAAGTTCCCGTCATTTGCGGTTTTGTTGACAGTTTGGACCGTCCCATCTACTATCGAAATCAGGGTAACCGCCGCTGTTGTCGGCACTTATTGCGGGCCGTTCGGCCTCGTCCCAGTTGGCTCCAGGGCCACCTCTTCGCGATGGAAACGAATCAAATTCTCCTGGTGGTCGCAATTCTGGCTGCCGTTCTGTTCCTGGTTTCTGTCGGCTTGAGCTACAAGTCGTGGCAGTGGTTCACGATCACGCTCCTGGTGATGGTCTTTGGCGCTGCCGTTACCCACCTGGTCTTGGCCGCCTACGTCCTGAAGACGCAGGAGTCTTGGCGGGAGATCATCTATGGGGTCCGTCGCCCGGATCAGGAGAAACGCTCGCGCGGCCTGAAGCAACATACGGCCGACCTGCAGCTCGCCACGAGAGAACTGCAATTCGGGAAGCGCGAGAATGGCGTTACAACGAGAGAAGGAATCTTGCAGGCCGAACAACGTCTGCGGGGCCTGCTGGTCGATCGCGGCTCACGGTGGGCAAATTGCGAACCTGCTTCGCGTGGCGATGATGGCACGGTCGAGCTGAAGGTACCCAACCCCGAGGGACGGCAGTTGCGTCAGGACATGCTCGTCTTTGCGTTTGCCCAACCAGCGGCGCCGGAGGACGGCGAGGAAGAGCCGAAACTGGCGCTCGAGTACATGGGCGAGTTCCGCATTTCGCAGATCGCGATTGGCGAAGACGCCGACGCCGCGGAGGGGGGTGCGCAGTTCACGACGGCCACGTTGGTCCCCTCGTTGCCGCTCTTCGATGAGGAAATCCAGCGGATTTCCGACTCCTCCGATCAATGGACCATCTACGACAAGATGCCGGTCGACAGCCACTATCTGTTCGCCGACGTTGAGGATCGGCAGCGTTGGTTGCCCGACTCTTCACTTTCCGAATTCGAAAAGGACCTGCAGCCCGCCGAAGAAGGCGACCCCTCGGATCGCATCGAGGTTCTCGTACGCTTTCGCGACGACTACACGGCAACGATTCAGCTCGCCGAGACCAACGAGGATGGGGATCCACGCACCGTCGAGATCGAATTTCGCGATGGCGAAGAGGCCTGGGTTCGCAAGGACACCATTACCCTGGGCGATCAGCAGATCCTCGGCGCCGACGACCTGGAAGCCCAGGGCATCGTGCGCGTGAAGTCCCGCGTGCGATCCAACTTCGATTCGGGCATCAAACTGCCAGGCTACCCCGCGCCCGAGGCCATCGATGACGTTCGCCAGGTAGCCGTCGCCGCGCGATACGTTCGTCCGCTGCGCGACTTCCGCACCCTGTTTCGTTCCGTGCGTGGCAGGCGCATGCAGCAAGAGATCGAGGTGGACGCGATCAAGCTACAGACCAAGCAGTTGGAAGAGGATCTTGCCGACGGCAAGACGGCGCTCGCCGCGGCCGAAGCGGCGGTCGCCCGTCTCAAGGCCGACTCGGCCAATCTTCTCAGGGAAGAGCAAGCCCTGTCCGCGCATCTGGCCGGTCTCGACCAACAGCACGAGCAGCTTCTCGCCCGGCGGCAGGCGCTGCTCGAGTCAAATGCCCGCCTTGCCGACGAGTTTGCGCAACGTCAGCAACGGGCCGCTCGCGAAATTGATCGGCGTGCCCCCGCCGACTAACGGCGAGCCATGGGACGCCGACGCGGGACCGCGAACGCGGTTCCGATATCCCGTCGCCGCGTTCTCACTTCTTGTCAAGCTGTCGGGTTCGCAGCTTCTCGCTCTCGGCCAGCAGGCGGAAACGCTCGCGATCATTCGCCTTTCCGAAGGCCGCTGCCTGACCTAGAATTCGGACACCGAGGCGACTTGCCGTGGGCAATCGCATCGCTCTAGGGTTCTCCACCTCGACATTCCATAACGGCACTCCTTGACAGCATTCCTT
>ERZ869936.271-NODE-271-length-55016-cov-5.815979_pt1 | contig 55016 bp, 58 predicted proteins | sample MGYA00520876_ERZ869936 | MGnify/ENA primary metagenome ERZ869936 (study PRJEB32218, sample SAMN09650985) | biofilter metagenome | isolation source: enrty point of leading RO module | place: Saudi Arabia: Thuwal, RO plant located on Red Sea | collected 2016-02-17 ... | reverse complement strand
CCCCCGCCTCCGCCTCGATCGCATGCACACCCCACGTCTCCCCCAGATAGAGCCATGCGCCGCGAACGGGGAAATCGGGCCGCGGGCCGGATCGGAGGCCGAGAACGTCCTCGTACCAGGCAACCATTCTCTCCAGGTTCACAGTGCGGATATTGACGTGGTCGAAAGCGATAAGCGGCATGGTTTCGGCCTCCTTCTCCGGTCAGGCTTCGGGATCAAGCAGCGGCCGGTTCGCCGCCGAACAGGGCCCAGAACTCGTCGCGCGCATTGCTGCGCGGAAAGTCGGTCGCGGGGACGGGCGCTGCCAGAAAGCGGCAAAGCGGCTCCCACCCGTCCGACGGCGTGAAGACAAGCAGCCGGTCGGCGGGAATCGTGTCGCGCACCTTATCGTTGTTGCGGCGATAGGCCTTGAGTGCACTCTCGCGGTCGGTGCCGCCGAACACACCTTGAACCAGGATGTTGTCCATCGTCTCGAAGATCGCAGCGACCGGCGGAGGCAGATCCAGCGACTTCCTGTGAATCCAGAACTTGTTGATCGTGGAGGAGTAGCTTGCCCACCATTCCTCTTCCGGGCGCTCGGTATGCAATACCAGCGCATCGGGAAAGGCGATCGAAAGCTCGTGCCAGACAGCGGCGCCGGGGAAATCGACCTGAGCTCCGTATCCGGAGAAGACCTCGGCCCAGTCGACCTCCTCACCCGCGGCATAGGTGGCCCAGTGAGCGGGTTGGTCGGGGTTACCCATGACTTCGACCATGTGGTGACAGGGTCCGAAACCGAGCTGCTCCAGCGCGATCTTGGCAGACATTGTGCCGGTCCGCCCAAACCCGCACCCGATGACTTTCAGTGACATGGCGTTTCTCCTCTGGCGAAAATCTCAGTTGCATTGATGGCTCAGCTTGTGAATAATTTTCAGCACAAGCCAAGCGAAACGATTTCATGCACCATGAGCGAAATTCAGCTCCACCGCCTCGACCTGAACCTACTCGTGACTTTCGAGGTGCTTATGGACGAGGGAAGCGTCGCGGGAGCCGCTGAAAAACTCGGGAAAACACCCTCGGCCGTGAGCCACGCTCTTGCCCGGCTGCGGGAGCAGGTCGGCGACCCGCTGATGGTGAAGGTCGGAGGAAGGATGCAGCCAAGCCCCTTCGCCCTGACACTCCTCGAAGACATACGGCCCATTCTTCGTGGCATTCAGCGCGCCGTGTCACCGCCACAACCCTTCGATCCCGTCACGAGCAACCGCACGTTTCGGATTGCCGTGCCGGCCATTCCAAGCCTGATCAACGCGGTCTTCGCCCGGCTGTCCGAAGAGGCTCCCGGCGTATCGCTCGAATGGGTGGGTCTGGGTCCGCACCTTTATTCCGCAGTGGCGGACGAGCAGGTCGATATTGCGCTTCTCGGCGCGGACAAGACACTGCCCGAGGGATTGCTGGAACACGTCATGCCGCCTTTGAAGCGGTATACGTTCATGCGGGCGGGTCACCCGGCACTCGACGACTGGGGAAAAAAGGCCTGGCTCGACTGGCCGCATGTCATGGTGGGCCTGTCCGGTGCCGCGCGACAGACGGTGGAGGAGCGGGTGAAACGGGACGGCCTCGAACGGCGCATCGGTGCGCACATCCCGGAGTTCTCAGGTATCGGGCCGCTTCTCGCCGCATCGAACATGCTGGCCACGAACGCGAAACCGTTCCTTGGCGCGGACGTCAGAACCTATGGGCTGGTGGCATGTCGCCCGCCGATCGACCTGCCGGACATTACATTTCGGTTTTTCTGGAGTGCCCGGCTGGCAGCGGACCCCGGCAACAGGTGGCTGCGGGGGCTGGTGATCAACGCCTACGAGTCCCTTTGCGCTGAGACGATGTCGTATGGTGACGACTAAGGCGGGGGAGGTGAAAACCGCGTATCCTGACGTCCGTTTCCGGCCCAAACCGGACAGTTGCTGCAACCTTGAAACCCCGCGTTAACCTTAACGCCCCGGTAACCGAGCTTAACGACGCCACCACATCTGGTGGCATCCCGGCACAAGCCCATATCCGTGCCATACGATTTGCCGACGGTTTGCAGCCCCTTTGCAGCCCTCTGCCCGCCGTCCGGGATCAGCAAAACAAGGGCATTAACCGCTTGGACGCCAAAAGGCGGCTACCGTACGCATCCGTTGCCTGCGTACGGTGGTTCTCACGGCGTGATGACGGTCGATCCGGTCGTCTCACGCGCCTCCAGCGCCCGATGCGCCTCGGCGATGTCGTCCAGCGAGAATCTTTGTCCGATATTCGTCTTCACCGCCCCCGATTCCACCTTCTGAAACAGGGTCCGCGCCATTTCCTGACAGGCGTCGTGATCCGCGATATGCGCAAAAAGCGTCGGCCGCGTCAGTTTCAGCGATCCCTTCTGCGCCAGCACCGAGATGCTGAACGGCGGCACCGCGCCCGAGGCGTTGCCGAAGCTGATCATCATCCCCAGGGGCGCCAGGCAATCCAGCGATCCGTCGAAAGTATCCTTGCCGACGGAATCCATCACCACCGGCACACCCTTGCCATCCGTCAACTCTTTGACACGGCTCACGAAATCCTCGTTGCGGTAGTTGATGCACACCTCCGCGCCATGCGCTTCGGCCATCCGGCATTTCTCATCCGAACCGGCGGTGCCGATCAGGCGGATGCCCTCGGATTTCGCCCACTGGCAGGCGATCAGCCCGACACCCCCGGCAGCGGCATGAAACAGAACGGTGTCGCCCTTCGCGATCGGCGTGGTCCGGTGAAACAGGAACTGCACTGTCAGGCCTTGAAGCATGACCGATGCCGCGTCCTCGAACGCAATCGCATCGGGCAGGGGACAGACCTGCGCCGCCGGCATCACCCGCGCCTCGCAATATGCCCCCGGCGGGTTCGAAGCATATGCGGCGCGATCCCCGGCCTTCAGGTGCGTCACGCCCTCGCCCACGGCCTCGACCACACCTGCGGCCTCCATGCCCAGAGCCACCGGCAACTGCATCGGGTACAGCCCCGAGCGATGGTAACAATCTATGAAATTCAAACCGATAGCTTCATGACGGATACGGATTTCCCCCGATCCCGGTTCGCCCACGTCGCGGTCCACGACCTTCAGAACCTCGGGTCCGCCGGTTTCCTCGATGATGACTGTCTTGGCCATGAAGTGCTCCCTTTCGCTGAACCCGACTGTAGCGGCCCGCGCGCCGCTGCCAAGGGTCAGGCCAGGGGCGAGCCGCCGCCATGTATGTGCCGCCGCAGGGTCTCCAGCCCATCAAGCCAAGGCACCCGTTCGGACCAGTGGACATGCGCCGTCGGATGATAAAGCGACCGGTCGTCCAGCGTCGGGGCATAGAAATGGGTCTCATCAGGATACCGTGTCGTCTCGAAACTCATCGGGGTTCCGCAGGTGCCGCAGAATGAGCGTGTGACGCCCGGCGAAGAGGCAAATGTGCGCCGGGGGCCGGACCACGTGACACCTGCGGCGCGCATCCCGAACCAGCTGACGTAATTCGCGCCGGCCGCTCTTTGGCAATCTCGGCAATGACAGAGTTCCGCCCAAAGCATCTCGCCCTCGGCGCGATAGCGCGTCGCGCCGCACATGCATCCTCTGGATATCATTGGCTCACCTCCATTCATGCAGCCGGGACTATAGCGCAAAGTCCGATTGCCAAGTCCCGCCAATCTGCTATCAGCCCGCCGCATGGATCATTTTCTGTACCGGAACGGAATCCTGCACGCCGAAGACGTCGCCATTCCCGAGATCGCGGCGACTGTCGGCACGCCGTTTTACGTCTATTCCACGGCGACCCTGACCCGCCACTTCCGTCTGTTCGACGAGGCGCTGGAGGGTCTGGATCACCTTGTCTGCTACGCCATGAAGGCGAATTCGAACCAGGCTGTCCTCAGGCTGATGGCATCGCTCGGCGCAGGTGTCGATGTCGTCTCGGGCGGCGAGTACCGGCGTGCCAAGGCAGCCGGATTTCCGGGCGACAGGATCGTTTTTTCCGGTGTCGGCAAGACTGCCGAGGAAATGGAGTTGGCCCTGACCGGCGGCATCCGCCAGTTCAACGTGGAAAGCGAACCCGAGCTGGCGCTTCTCTCCGGCATCGCCGAGCGCCTCGGAAAGACCGCGCCCGTCACCGTGCGCGTCAACCCGGATGTCGATGCCAGAACGCACGAGAAGATTGCCACCGGCAAGTCCGAGAACAAGTTCGGGATTCCGATCAGCCGCGCCCGCGCCGTTTATGCGCAGGCCGCTGCGTTGCCGGGCATCGAGGTCGTCGGGATCGACGTTCATATCGGCAGTCAGCTCACCGATCTGGAGCCGTTCGAGCAGGCCTATTTGAAGGTCGCCGACCTGACCCGCCAGTTGCGCGCCGACGGCCACGACATCCGCCGTCTCGACCTGGGCGGCGGTTTGGGCATTCCATACGAGCGGTCCAACAAGGCGCCGCCGCTGCCGCTGGAATATGGAGAGGTCGTCAAGCGCACAGTGGGGGATCTGGGTTGCGAGATCGAGATCGAGCCGGGCCGACTGATTGCCGGAAATGCCGGGCTGCTGGTAGCGGCGGTGATCTATGTGAAATCGGGCGAAGGCCGAGATTTCCTGATCCTCGACGCGGCCATGAACGACCTGATCCGCCCTGCGATGTATGGCGCCTGGCACGATATCGTGCCCGTGACCGAAGCTCCGGCAGGTGCGGATATGCATCCAGTCGACGTGGTCGGCCCCGTCTGCGAGACCGGCGACACGTTCACCCGTCAAAGGCCCATGCCGTCCCTTGCCCCCGGAGATTTGGTGGCGTTCCGCTCCGCCGGTGCCTACGGCGCAGTTATGTCCTCGGAATACAATACCCGGCCTCTCATACCCGAGGTTCTGGTGCATGAGCATCAATTCGCTGTCATCCGCCCCAGACCGACCTTTGACGAGATGATAAATCGCGATACCATCCCCCCATGGCTCGAGGGATCGTCATAACACGATCCCGGCCCCATATATGGGCGTATGTCGGTAACGCGCGACCTTTCCCCTGACGCGGCGCGGCGGCTGAAATGGCCACTTCGCCTGACGTTCGCCGGCCTTCTGGCCGAGCGGATCACGCGTGCCTTCTGGCCGCTCTGGACCGTTGTCCTGCTGGGCCTGGCGGCCCTGATGCTGGGGCTTCAGGACGTTCTGCCGCTCGAGGTTGTCTGGGCGCTGGGCGTGTTGGCCATTCTGTCGGCCGGGGGGGCGCTGGTGCTTGGCATCATGCGTTTCCGTTGGCCGTCGCACGTCGAAACAGTCGAGCGACTGGACCGAACCCTACCCGGCCGACCGATCGCTGCAATTTCGGACACCCAGGCCATCGGCGCTGGAGATTCGGCCTCGGAAGAAGTCTGGAAGGCGCATCTGGCCCGTATGGCCGAGCGGCTGAAGTCGGCGCGCGCGCCCGAACCTGACCTTCGTCTGTCCCGTCGCGACCCCTATGCACTGCGCTATGTCGCGCTGTTGGCGTTTACCGTGGCGCTTCTGTTCGGATCGTTCCTTCGCGTGGCCAGCGTCGCCGACGTCACTCCGCGCGGCGGTGATGCCCTAGCTGCGGGACCAGCCTGGGAAGGCTGGATAGAGCCGCCCCTCTACACCGGCCAGCCCAGCCTCTATCTCAACGACATCGATCGGCCAGAGTTCGCGGTTCCGACCGGTAGCCGCGTGACGATCCGCTTTTACGGCGAGGTCGGCGCACTGAGCCTGCACGAGACCGTTTCGAACCGGACCGAAGATGTCCCGCCGGCGACCGATCCGGGCCAATCCTTCGAGATCGAACAGTCCGGCGTGATCCGCATCGACGGCACCGGCGGCAGGGAGTGGGCCATCGACGCCGTCGAGGACATGCCTCCCGAAATCGAGTTCGAAGGCCCCATCGCGCAGGGACAAGGCGGGCGCATGGAAGCGCCGTTTGCCGCGCGCGACGATCACGGCGTCACCGGCGGCCGGATCGAAATCTCGCTCGACCTGCCGGAGGTCGAGCGCCGCTACGGCCTGACCGTCGACCCCGAGCCGCGCGAGACGATCGTTCTGGACCTGCCGATGACGATTTCCGGCGACCGGCGCGATTTCTCCGAAACCGCCATCGGCGAGTTCTCCAAGCATCCCTGGGCCAATCTGCCGATCTCCGCCGAGTTGTTCGCGCTTGACGCGGCCGGTCAGGAAAGCCTTTCGGCGCCGCAATCCGCGATCCTGCCGGGCCGCCGGTTCTTCGATCCGCTGGCCAAGGCCGTGATCGAGCGGCGGCGCGACCTTCTCTGGAACCGCTCGCACGCGCGGCACGAGGCGCAGGTGCTGCGCGCCGTCTCCTATCGACCCGAGGACATTTTCCGCTCGGAGACGGTCTATCTCAAATTGCGCTACGCCGTGCGCCGCCTGGAGACGCGCGTGTCCATCGACCGGCTCGACGACGAGATTGTCGAGGAACTGGCCGATGTCCTGTGGGATCTGGCCGTCGAGATCGAAGAAGGCGATCTGGGCGATGCCCTTGCCCGGCTTCAGCGCGCTCAGGATCGCCTTGCCGAGGCCATCGAGAACGGTGCGACGGACGAGGAAATCGCCGAGTTGATGCAGGAACTGCGCGAGGCCATGCAGGACTACATGCGCCAGTTGGCCGAGCAGCAGGGCGATCAGGAGAACCAGCAGCTGTCCGAGAACCAGCAGATGCAGGAGATGACAAGCCAGGATCTCCAGGACATGCTGGACCGCCTACAGGAGTTGATGGAGCAGGGCCGTATGGCCGAGGCGCAAGAGCTTCTGGATCAGTTGCGCCAGATGATGGAAAACATGCAGATCGCGCGCGGTCAGCAGGGCCAGCAATCGCCCGGCGAGCAGGCGATGGAAGGTCTGGCCGAAACTCTGCGGCAGCAGCAGGGCCTGTCCGACGAGGCGTTCCGCGATCTTCAGGAGCAATTCAATCCCGACGCGCAGGCCGGCCAGTCGCAACAGAACCAGGGCCGCTCTGGCGACCAGGGCCAGGGCCAGCAGCACAGCGAAGGGCAAGGCGAGGGCCAGCAGGGCCAGCAGGGCGAAGGCCAGCAGCCCGGCCAGCAGCAAGGCGGGCAGGGCGGGCAGCAAAGCCTGGCGGACCGCCAGCGCGCCCTTCGTCAGGAACTGAACCGTCAGACCCAGAACCTGCCCGGCGCGGGCACGCCGGAAGGCGATGCCGCCCGCGAAAGCCTCGGCCGCGCGGGCGAGGCCATGGACGACGCTGAAGAGGCCTTGCGCGACGAGGATTTCGCCGGTGCCCTCGACAGCCAGTCCGAGGCGATGGAGGCCCTTCGCGAAGGGATGCGCGACCTTGCCGATCAGATGGCGCAGCAACAGCAGAACCAGCAAGGCGGTCAACAGGGCGACGCGCTTGGCCGCAATAACCCTGATGGCACCCGCGACCCTCTGGGCCGCGACGTGGGCGAAAACGGACGGGTCGGCACGGACGAAAACCTGCTTCAGGGCGAAGACGTGTACCGACGTGCCCGCGAACTTCTTGACGAAATCCGCCGCCGCTCGGGAGAGCAGGAACGTCCGACGGAAGAACTCGACTACCTGCAACGGTTGCTCGAACGGTTCTGACAGGCCAGGTCGGCGATCGCGTTATGCGCCGATCAGGCCGTCGATCCAGTCTCTGACGCCGTTGGCCCAATCCACATAGATCAGAAGCGGGCCCTCCAGCGAAGGAACCGCTGACGCAATGCCCGGCGCCCATGCATAGGCGAAGATCATCAGCGCGGCCAACGCGACCATCAGCAGAAACCCGGTTCTGAAGCCGCGCCGTTCTTCGGCGGCGGCTTCGGGTCCGGTCTCCGCGCGCCCTTTGCGAGATTTCAGGCTGGAATTGATCTCTTCGATGTCAGGCAAGAGATCGCGGCGCGGGGCTTCGTACCCTTCGTCCGCCGATTGAACCCTAGGATCCATCGGCTTGGCTGCCTTTTTGGGCGCAGCACCGGGCTTCTCGCCGTCCTCGTCCGACCGCGCCATTCGTGCCCTCAGGGCGCGCGACGGCGTTGCACGACCGCGCACCTCGTCCAGGGGCATGTCGGTTTGCGTCTCCAGCGGGGCCGAGGGCGGCGCGCGTCGCTTCGACAACTCGCGGTCGGCCTCTTCCCGAAGAATACTCAACGCCTCGTCGTCGACCGGTTTCCGGCGCTGAAACGCGGCTCCCGCGGCTGCGGATGCGGCGAACGGGTCTTCGGCAGGCGTGTCCTCTTCGACGTGCTCGCTTGCGGCCGCGATGGCGCGGGCCGCGGTGCTGGGCTCGTCGCGGTCGTCATCGCCGTCTTCGCTTTGGGTGTCCGCAGGCGATGGGTCCTCATCCGATGTCGCGGAGTGGGCGTCCGGCTCCGCCTCTGCAACCGGTTCTTCCGGCTCATCGGGCGCCTCTGGTTCCACGACGGTTTCATCCGCCTCCGCGACCGGTTCCTCGTCGGCCTGAACCTCTTCGACGACCACATCCGAGCCTTCGGTGCCGGAAGTCTCCGGCGCGACCACCTCGGGCTCCGGCGCGTCGGCAAAGGCCTGTTGAACGGGCGGAAGCTCGAACCAGGTATGCCCGCAATTCGAGCACTGCACATCACGACCCTCGTCCGGGATCAGCGACGCGTCAATTTCGTACTGAGCGCTGCAATTCGGACAAATCAGCCGCATATTGAATGTCCTTGCCCCAAATACGTTCACCCTGCCTTTTCGACATTGGATGCACACCTGCCTTGGGTGCTATTAACACTTTGAATCCCGCCGGGGAAGCCGCGAGCGTTGATCCCGGCCAAAGACTGAGGCAAAAGCGTCGCGCGGGGGCGGGGTACAGGCGTGATCGAACTTGAAAATGTCGCCATGGAATACAGTGGCCGCTGGCTGTTCAGCGGTGTTTCCCTGTCGCTGGCCCCTGGCAGTTTTCACTTTCTGACAGGTCCCTCGGGCGCGGGCAAGACCACGCTCATCCGACTGTGTTCACTTGAAATCCGGCCCAGCGGAGGACGCGTTCGGCTTCTCGATCAACCAACCGCGGCCCTTGACCGAAACGCAGTTGCCGACATGCGCCGAAGAATTGGCGTCGTTCATCAGGACAGCCGCTTCATCGACCATCTGACACTGGCGGAGAATGTCCTTCTGCCAGCCACCGTATCGGATGCGAACCTTTCCGAGGCGCGCCGGCATCTTGACGAACTGATGGGCTGGGTCGGTCTGTCGCAACTTGCCGAAAGTCGCCCGCCTGAGCTTTCGGGTGGTGAACGACAACGCGCGGCGCTGGCGCGGGCGGTCATCCTGTCGCCCGACATCGTCCTGGCGGACGAACCCACGGGCAACGTCGATTGGGAGATGTCTCTGCGGATCCTGCGCCTGCTGATCGAACTGAACAAACTGGGCAAGACGGTTCTTTTCGCGACGCACGACATGACCCTGATCCGCCAGGCCAAGTCGCAGGTTCAGGCCAGGGTCTTGCGCATACGCGACGGTGGCATCGCACTCGCGGGGGCCGAGTTATGAGGTTCCGTGACGCTCTGTTTTCGGACGGGATCGCCGAGCGGGTGGTGCCTGCGCGTGGATATACCGCCTGGCTGACCGTCCTGTCAGCGGCGGCCATGGCCTATCTGGCCGTCCTCGCTCTCGCCCTCGCCCTGGCGGCGGGCGGCCTTGCCGAGAGGTGGCGCGCCGAATTGGCGGGAACCGCGACCATCCGCATCTCCGCGCCGGCGGATCAACGCGAGGCGCAGACAGAGGCCGTTCTGGCCGCGTTGGCCCAGACACCAGGCATCGCCACCACCCGCGTCATCGAGGACGCCGAACAGCTTGCCCTTCTTGAGCCGTGGTTCGGCTCCGATCTGCCGCTTGAGACCTTGCGTCTTCCGGCTCTGATCGAAGTCACACAGGACGGCGATGGACCGGATCCGGTTGGTTTGCGCCAGCGGCTTGCCGCCGAGGCGCCGGGGGCGGTCTACGACGATCACGCACGGTGGCGCGTGCCACTGATCGAGGCCGCCGGGCGACTGAAAACCCTGGCCTATTCCGCGCTTGGACTGATTGCCGCGGTTACGGGTGTGACCGTCGCGTTGGCGGCTTCGGCTGCGCTTGCCGCCAACGGTCAGATCATCGACGTGCTGCGCCTGGTCGGGGCGAAGGATACCTGGATCACAAAGGCGTTCGTGCGGCGGTTCACGGCCCGCACGCTGGCCGGTGCCGCCGCCGGTACGATCGCCGCGCTGGTTTCGGTTCTTCTGTTCCCGTCGGGTGCCGAAACCGGCATCCTGGACGCTTTGGGCTTCCGGGGTTTCGAATGGCTTTGGCCCATTCTCGTCCCGCCCACCGCCGCCTTGCTGGCCTTTGCGGCCACTCACGCCGCGGCGGCGCGGCGTCTGCGAGAGGTGTCCTGATGCAACTCGTCCGCTCGCTGATCTTCAACGCGTCGATCTATGTCGTGATGCTGGTCTATGCCATCGTCTTCTTCATCCCGGCGCTTCTCAGCCGGGATTGGGCACATCGCGCCTGCGATGCCTGGTGTGTTTACGTCATCTGGGCGGCTCGCTGGATGATCGGCCTGCGTACCGAAATCAGGGGCACGCCCCCTACCGGCGAGGTGATGATTGCGGCCAAACACCAGTCGTTCCTGGATATCATCCTGATCTATCACGCCGTTCCGCGGGGCAAGTTCATCATGAAGCGTGAGCTGATGTACGCGCCGATCCTTGGCCAGTATGCCTTGCGCATCGGCTGCGTCCCCGTCGATCGCGGCAAACGGGGTGCGGCGATCGCCAGGATGAAAGACGATGTGGCGCGCGGAAGTGCCGATCCCGGCCAGCTGGTGATCTATCCGCAGGGCACGCGTGTCGCCCCGGGTGACAAGAAGCCCTACAAGGCGGGGACGGGAGCGCTTTATCAGCAATTGGGTCAGCCCTGCGTCCCGGTTGCTACCAACGTCGGTTATTTCTGGCCAAGGCGCGGATTTCTCAGGCGTCCGGGCGTGGCTGTGGTCGAGTTTCTGGAACCGATCGCGCCGGGTCTCGACGTCAAGTCGTTCATCTCAGAGATCGAGGTCCGGATCGAAAGCGCCTCGGACCGGTTGTTGCAGGAGGCGCAGGAAGGCCGATGAAACCGATCGAGACCGTCGAAGAACTCGAGACGCTATACGGCGATCCGGTGCCCGCGTCTCTCTCCAAGGTCGTCACCAGGATCGAGGGCGCCTATGCCCGCTGGATCGCGGCGTCGCGCTTCGTCGTCATATCGACGGTGGGACCTGACGGCACCGATGGCTCGCCGCGCGGCGATATCGGACCGGTGGCGCATCTCCTCGAGCCCAACACGCTGGCCATCCCCGATTGGCGCGGCAACAACAGGCTCGACAGTCTGCGGAACATCGTCCGCGACGGACGTGTGTCGCTGATGTTCATGGTGCCGGGCGCCGCCGCCGTCATTCGGGTGAATGGCACGGCCGTGCTGACCGCTGACCCGGGCATGACGGGGCGCTTCCAGGTCAAGGGCCGCCACCCCACCACCGTGATCGTCGTCACCGTGACCGAGGCCTATGTGCAATGCGCCAAGGCCATTCTGCGCTCGGAGCTTTGGAGCGCGGGCGATCGCTCGGGCGATGTGCCCAGCGTCGGCGATCTGATTTCCGAGGCATCGTCCGGCCAGGCGGGCGGACCGTCCTACGACGACCGCCATGCAGAGCGTGCACAGGATCGCATGTGGTAGCCCCGCGATACGCGGCGATCTCGGAATGGACAGGTCACGGCCGATCCGATACCTGACCTGACGTCGTACGAAAAGGCAGACCGCATGGCACTCAACGCCTTCGATGAAAAGATGTTCGAACTCAGGCTCGAGCGCAGCAGGCGTGACCTTTTCGACATGCTTGAGCGGCTGTACGGTCGGCATCCCGACTATGCGCGGTTTCGGCACAGCCTTGAGGAACGGATGAAGGCCGCCTGGGCCCGACGCCCTCGCGATCTGAAGTGGCTCGACATGAAACGCGATCTGGAACCCGACTGGTTCCAACGTCCTGACATGGTGGGCTACGTCTTCTATATCGACCGGTTCGCAGGCGACCTGAACGGCGTGCTGTCCAAGCTCGATTATCTGGAAGAGATCGGCGCGAATTACGTCCACTTCATGCCGTGCCTGAAGCCGCGTCCGGGGGATTCAGACGGCGGTTATTCGGTAATGGACTACCGCGCCATCAATCCGGGCTTCGGCACGATGAAAGACTTCGAAAAGGTCGCCAAGGCGCTACGCGAGCGGGGCATCTCGCTGTGCATCGACATGGTGCTGAACCATACGGCCCGCGAACATGCCTGGGCCAAGGCCGCGCGCGCCGGAGATCGGGACAAGCAGGATTATTACCTGCTTTTCGACGACCGAACCCTGCCCGATGCCTATGAAAAGACGCTGCTGGAAATCTTTCCCGAAACCGCGCCGGGCAGCTTCACGTTCGACAGGACAATGGAGAAATGGGTCTGGACCACGTTCAATACCCATCAATGGGATCTGAACTGGGCCAATCCGCAGGTCTTTCTCGAAATCGCCGACGTCATGTTCGATCTCGCGAACAAGGGCGTCGATGTGCTGCGGCTGGATGCCGTCGCGTTCATGTGGAAACGCATGGGCACGCGCTGCCAATCGGAACCCGAGGTTCATATGATCCTTCAGGCGCTGCGCGCGGCATGCCATATCGTTTGCCCGGCGGTCATTCACCTTGAGGAAGCCATCGTCGGCCCGCAGGAGATGTTGCCCTATCTGGGACGTGGTGTGCACGACGGGAAGGAAGGCAATCTGGCCTATCACAACTCGCTTATGGTGCAGTTCTGGTCCGCGTTGGCGGCTCGCGACACCGCGCTGATGACCCACGTTCTGGGCACGCATTTTCCGTCCGTCCTGCGAAACGCGACCTATGCTACCTACATCCGTTGTCACGACGATATCGGATGGGCGATTACCGAGGCCGACGCCGAGGCGGTCGGCGTGACCGGCCCGGGACACCGCGCGTTCCTCAGCGATTTCTACGAAGGCGTGTTTCCAGGAAGTTTCGCCCGTGGTGCCCTTTTCGGGGTGAACGAAGAGACGGGCGACAAGCGGATCTCGGGCAGCTTCGCGTCGCTGGCCGGGTTGGAACGGGCGCTCGAGTCCGGAGACGCCGCCGAGATCGAGCATGCCGTTCAGCGCATCATCATGGGTCACACACTGATCGCAGCCCATGGCGGGGTGCCGCTGATCTACATGGGCGACGAGATCGCCATGCTGAACGACTACCACTATCGCGAGAATCCCGATCACGCGCATGACAGCCGCTGGATTCACCGGCCACGCATGGACTGGGACGCGGTCGAGCGAATCCAGCGCGGTGACATGACGTCGCCGCAGTCGAAGGTTTGGCACGGTGTCCGTCACGCCATGGCGAGACGAAAGGCGACGCCAGAGCTTCACGCCGGCTATGCGGTGCGTGTGCCGTCGGCCCCCGGCAGGAGAGTTTTTGCGCTGCTGCACGAGGCTCCAACGGGCCCCTTGCTTTGCCTGTTCAATTTCACCGAAGACACGGCTCTGATCCCGGGCGAATGGGCCTTGTCGGAAGGCGTGACCTCGTTCCACGATGCGCTCAGCGACCTGCCTGCCAAGTTGAGTGACGGTAATGTGGTATTGTCGCCCTATGGTCGCCTTTGGCTGAGATAGAAGTGATGTGATCCGATGAGCGATATCCCGAACAGCGAGGAGCAGACCTATTGGTCCGGTCCCTCCGGGCAGTCCTGGATCCGGCACGAAGCGGCGCAGGACAGGCTGCTCTCCGAAATCCTTCGGACCGTGCTGGATCGTGCGGACTTGAGTGCCGGCGAAAGGTTCTTGGATATCGGTTGCGGCACCGGCGCGCTGTCGGTCGCCGCTGCTCAAGCAACAGGTCCGACGGGACGCGGCCTTGCGACCGATATCTCGCAGCCCCTGCTCAGGCGTGCCGCCGCGCGTCTGCGGCAGGCGCCGCATGTCTCGACGCTTCTGGCAGATGCCGAGGTCGCCGAATGGCCCGAGACCGGCTTCGACGTCGCCCTGTCCCGGCTCGGGGTCATGTTCTTTGCCCACCCGCCGCGCGCGTTCGCCAATATCGCCGGCGCCCTTCGGTCCGGGGGGCGCATGGTGTTCGCCGCCTGGGCACCCGTCGCCCGCAATCCCTATTGGCGCGACCCGGCGCGGCTGGCCACCGACCGCCTTGGCGACGTGTCGAAGACAGAGCCGAACACGCCGGGCCCGATGGGAATGGCTGACGCCGATTGGTCCCTGGCGCAGCTCAGGTCCGCCGGTCTGGAGGATGTTGCCTGCGAAGAGGTCGAGGTCGGGCTTCCGATCGACGGATCGGCGGAAGATGCCGCCGATCTGGCCCTGGCGATCGGACCCGCCGCCCGCGTGGTCCGTTTGCACGATGCCTCGCCGGCCGATGTGGCCGCCATCCGCGACGACATCGCTCACGACATGCAGCAGTACCGTGACGGCGGGACAGTTCGCATCCCGGCGGTCTTGAACCTTTACACCGCGCGGGTTCGCTGATTCTTGCAGCCACGTCGCAGCCGGGCCATATAGGCAAGGCGATCCGAAGGGACAGAAATGCAGAATTACCTCGAGTTCGAAAAACCGCTGGCCGAGATCGAAGGCAAGGCGGAAGAACTGCGCGCGATGGGCCGCGCGAACAAGGAGATGGACGTCGAGAAAGAGGCCAAGGCGCTGGACAAGAAGGCCCAGCAAATGCTCAAGGACCTCTACAAGGATCTGTCACCCTGGCGGAAATGCCAGGTCGCCCGGCATCCCGACCGGCCGCATTGCAAGGACTACATCGATGCGCTGTTCGCCGAATACACGCCACTTGCCGGCGACCGGAACTTCGCTGACGACCACGCCGTGATGGGCGGTCTGGCGCGCCTGAACGACCGGCCGGTGATGGTGATCGGGCACGAGAAGGGGCACGATACGCAATCGCGGATCGAGCGGAATTTCGGCATGGCCAGGCCGGAAGGCTATCGCAAGGCGATCCGACTGATGGACCTTGCCGACCGCTTCAACGTGCCCGTGGTCACCCTGATCGACACGCCCGGCGCTTATCCCGGCAAAGGGGCGGAAGAGCGGGGCCAGTCCGAGGCCATCGCGCGGTCCACCGAGAAGTGCCTGAAGATCGGCGTGCCGCTGGTCAGTGTCATCATCGGCGAGGGCGGATCTGGCGGCGCCGTGGCCTTTGCCACGGCGAACCGCGTCGCCATGCTGGAACATTCCATCTATTCGGTCATCTCACCCGAGGGTTGCGCCTCGATCCTCTGGAAAGATGCCGAGAAGATGCGCGAAGCCGCCGAGGCGTTGCGGCTGACCGCGCAGGACCTTCACAAGCTGGGTGTCATCGACCGCATCATCGCCGAACCCGAGGGCGGCGCGCAACGCGACCGCCAGGCCGCGATCAAGGCGGTGGGTGCCTGCATCGAGGACATGGTCGACAAGCTGGGCAGCCTGTCGCGTGAAGATGTGGTCAAGGAGCGCCGCAAGAAGTTCCTGAACATGGGCTCGCGAGGACTGGCCGGATGATCCGGGCCGCCGCGATTTTCTGGGCCGCGCTGATCATGTCACCCGCGCAGGCCGCACACGAGCTGGACAATCGGGATCCCGCGCGTGGCGAAACGCTTTACGCCGAGAATTGTGCCTCATGCCATGGCGCTGAACTGGAAGGGCAACCCGATTGGCGCAGCCCTGGGCCCGACGGCGTACTGCCCGCTCCGCCACACGACGAAACCGGGCATACCTGGCATCACGACAACCAGCTTCTGTTCGACTACACCCGTTTGGGCGGACAGGCTGCGCTGGATCAGCGCGGGATTTCCGGGTTCAAAAGCGGAATGCCGGCTTTCGGCGGCACGCTGAGCGACGATGAGATCTGGGACATCCTGGCATTCATCCGCTCGACCTGGCCCAGACGCGTGCAAGAGATGCAGGCGGCCCGGAACAACCCGAACCACTGAGCGGTCAAATCAGGGCGTGCCCGACCCGGTGGCCTGACCTTTGCCGACACCGTGGCGTTCGCAAATCGCACGCATCTCGCGCCCCAGGTCCTCTTGCCATGGGCCGCGAATGTCCTTGACCGCGTCGATATAGGCCTGGTTCTCCAAGACAGGGATGGACAGGTCATAGGCATCGGCCACATGGATCATCGCCCGACGATCCATGTCGTTGAACGCCTCTTTCATCTCTTCCGCCGCAGCGTTGGGGATCCCGAGCGCCTCGAGGGCCGAACGACCCATTCGCAGCGAGGAATCATAGGTTTCCCGAATGATGTCGCGGCACCCGGCGGCCCACAGATGATAGACGTGATGACGCGTCCGCGCCCGGGCGATGACGTGAAGATGGGGAAAGTTGCGCAAGGCATATTCAGCCAGCTCGGTGATCTTGTCCTCATCGTCGATGGCAATCACCAGCACCTTGGCCGTTTCGATCCCGGCGGCGTGCAACAGGTCAGGCCGCGTCGCATCGCCGTAATAGACCCGCGCCCCGAATTTTCGCAGTGCATCGATCTGGGCCGAGGAATAGTCGATGACGGTGGTCTTGTATCCCGCCGACAACAATATCCGGTCGATCACGGTACCGACACGGCCGTAGCCCGCAATGATCACGTGACCGGTCTCGTCAATCGTATCTGTTTCACGCTCCTCGCTTCCGACCAATCCGGGCGCGATGACGCGATCGTACAGGATGAACAGAACCGGCGTCAGCAGCATCGACAACGCGATTACGAGCAGGAGCTGGTCCGAGACCGCCTGAGGCAGCACCGCGTTCGCCACGCTGAACGTCAACAGGACAAAGCCGAATTCGCCCGCCTGCGCCAGCCCCAGGGTCAAAAGCCATCTGTCCGCGCCGCGCAAACCGAAAACGGTACCGAGAAGAAACAGGACGATGCCTTTCAGCAGCAACAGACCCATCGTCAGTGCCACGGTCACGAAAATGGTGTCCCAAAGCAGGCCGAAGTTTATCCCCGCGCCGACGGTCATGAAGAACAGGCCCAGCAGCAGTCCGCGGAACGGGTCGATATCGGATTCCAGCTCGTGACGATATTCGCTGTTGGCCAGTACGACGCCGGCCAGGAAGGTGCCAAGCGCCGGGGACAACCCCACCAGAGACATCAGAAGCGCGATGCCGACGACCATCATCAGGGCCGTTGCCGTGAACAATTCCCTCAGCCCCGCCACCGAGATGAAGCGGAATATCGGCCGTGTCAGGAACGAGCCGCCGAGGATCACCGCCGCAACGGCGGCCAGCGTGACCAGTGCCGTTTGCCAACCGTTCAGACCGTCGACCAGGCTGAGCGCGGGTCCGTGATCGTCGCTACCATGGCCCGCGTCCGCCGCATGTTGCGCGGCGTCAACCAGTTCGGGAACCGCCAGCAGCGGGATCAGCGCCAGCATCGGTATCACGGCGATGTCCTGCGTCAGAAGGACCGAGAAACTGGCCTGTCCCCCATCGCTTTTCATCAGCCCTTTCTCGTTCAGCGTCTGAAGCACGATCGCCGTCGACGACAACGCGAGCACCAGGCCGATGGCGAGGGCGATGGTCCATGGCTGGCCGAACGCCATTGCGACGGCCATGACGGCAAGCGTCGTCAGCGCGACCTGACCGCCACCGAGCCCAAGCAATTGGCCGCGCATGGACCAAAGGTGCCTTGGCTCCAGTTCCAGTCCGACGAGGAAAAGCATCATGACGACACCGAATTCCGCGAAATGCTGGATCGAGACGACATCGACATGCAGAAGCGCCAGGATCGGGCTGATCGCGATCCCGGCGATGAGATAACCCAGAACCGATCCCAGGCCCAGGCGCGAGGCGATCGGCACGGAAACGACGCCGGCCACAAGAAAGACGAAAGCCAGTAGAAGAAAATCGGTCATGTCCTGCCGCCCCGGTTCATCCTTGCGAACAGTCGAAGGTGAACCGGCCCCGGTCAAGCGCATTCGGCGACCGGAAAGGGTCGGTCCAATATGACCTATGGCGTCAGGATAAAGTGGATCGGCTCGTCCCGGCGCGCGGCTGGGACGCAGACTTGATCATCGCGCACGCCCAGGAACCGGGGCGCCGACCGTCAGGATCGGCGACCGCCGGAGTCTTGGATCGCTCAGCCGTTCCGGGCCGACAGAACGCGCGAGATGGATTGGTCGCCCGCGTCGTCGTCTTCATCCGCATGCCATTCGTCGACGGGCAGGATGTTGCGCAACCCGGGAATGGACGAGGCCGCTTTAACCTCCACCTTGTCGGCGGCGTCGTCTTCCTCGATCCGGCGGTCAGGTGAAGTGGCGCCAGTTCCGGTGTTGCTGTCATCGATCAGGGTTTCGCCGAATTCGAGGAATGTCTCCAACTCGCCGATCCTGTCCTGCAAGCTTTCGATCTCGCGCTCGAGGCGCCCGATCTCGTCAATGTGGTCCTGCCGCCTTTGACGAGCGATCTCCATGGCGTCTTTCATTCCCGGTCTCCTGATTGTGCGGGTGCAGGCTGCACGCCGTTTATTCCTGAGACGGAATTGACCCAGAACTGCGAATAAGGCAGGGCGGCAATGCGGCATTGCTGTGGCGGGCGGCAATGCGCCGGACACGGGTGCCATACAAGTTGCCATACGTTTGGCAGACACTTGTCCGACGCCTGCCAGACTGCGGAATGGGCTCAGGCCCCTGCGATCATCTCGGCCTGTCGGACGATCACCTCGGCCTGCCTGACGCTCGCGATATCGACAAGCCGCCCCTTGTAAACCGCTGCCCCGGCACCGGTTTTCTGGGCTTCTTCCATCGCCGCCAGAATCTCGCGCGCTTCGGCAACCGCAGTCTCCGAGGGCGTGAAAACCTCATTCGCCAAAGCCACCTGCTTGGGATGAATGGCCCACTTACCCACCATGCCAAGCGTCGCCGACCGCAAGGCCTGCGCGCGAAACCCCTCGTCGTCCGAGAAGTCGCCAAACGGTCCGTCGACCGGCAGAACGCCATGTGTCCGGCACGCCGCCACAATGGCGGTTTGAGCCCAATGCCAAGGGTCGGACCAGTATTTCTGGCCCTCGCGGATCATGTAGTATTTCTCCTGCGTCCCCCCGATGCCAGTTGTCTGCATCCCCATCGAGGCCGCAAAATCCGCTGCTCCCAATGACATGGCCTGAAGCCGCGGGCTTGCGGCTGCGATCTCTTCGACATGGGCGATGCCGGCGGCGGTTTCGATGATCACCTCGAATGCAACCGGCTTGTTGCGTCCCTTCGCTGCTTCGATTGAGGTGACCAAAGCGTCGACGGCATACAGGTCGCCTGCATTTCCGACCTTCGGGATCATGATCTGGTCCAGCCGGTCGCTGGCGTTTTCCAGAAGATCAACCACGTCGCGATACCAGTAAGGCGTATCCAGCCCGTTGATCCGGACGGAGAGATGCTTCTTTCCCCAGTCGATGTCGCCGATCGCCTGAATGATGTTCCGGCGCGCCTCGGGCTTGTCCGCTGGTGCAACGGAATCTTCAAGATCCAAGTTTATGACATCCGCATCACTTGCCGCCATCTTCTCGAAGATCGCGGGCCGCGATCCCGGGCCGAAGAGCTGGCATCTGTTCGGTCGTGCGGGCGCGGTGGGTTGGATGCGAAACGACATGCGCGGCAACTTTCTTTCGTGGCGATCTTGGCTGTCGGTATATTGTTGCGCTGCGGCATTCAAGCTCCTGTTTTCGCAGGCGCAGAATAGCCATCGCGGTTTTTCCGCGGCCAATTCTTCGAGCAAACCAAAGAACCATCGAAGGAATTCTCACAATTTGTGGGCAGCTCTCGCATAACGGGATGAATTATCACCCTGCCTCGTGGATTATTCCCGAAACGCACGGGGGACTTCGATGATTCGTACGCCTTACCTTCTTTTCCTGGGCGATGCGCCCGATCAATTGGCGGCCAAGGTCGCCCAGGGTATCAGCGACTGGCGCCCGGATAGCGTCATTGGCCAATTCCGGATGGACGGTTGCAATGCCGACGTCGGCGCCACGGACATGACCTTGCAAGAAGCCTGGGACCAGGGCGCGCGGACGCTTGTTATCGGTGTGGCCAATCGTGGCGGAGTAATCAGTGCTGCCTGGATCGAAGTGCTGAGAGAAGCCTTGGAGATGGGCTACGACCTTGCCAGCGGATTGCACAACCTTTTGCGCGACGAGCCAATTTTGAACGCAACCGCCGCGCGCGAGGGCCGGGAATTGCACGATGTGCGTGTCCCGACGATCGCCTATCCGATCGCAAACGGCGTCAAGAGGACCGGCAAGCGCTGCCTTGCCGTGGGCACGGATTGTTCGGTGGGCAAGATGTACACAGGTCTGGCGATGGACGCCGAAATGCAAAAGCGCGGTCTGAAATCCACGTTCCGTCCGACAGGGCAGACCGGCATTCTGATCACCGGACACGGTATTCCGCTCGATGCCGTTGTGGCCGATTTCATGGCTGGAGCGGTCGAATGGCTGACGCCCGACAACGATCCGGACCACTGGGACCACATCGAAGGACAGGGCAGTCTGTACCACATCTCGTTCTCGGGTGTAACGATGGCGCTGATCCACGGCGGTCAGCCCGACGCGCTGATCCTTGCGCATGAGCCCACCCGGAAGCACATGCGTGGGCTTCCGGACTACGGATTGCCTTCGCTCGAGGCTCTGCGGGACACCGCGTTGCCGCTGGCAAGGATTGCAAACCCAAATTGTCAGGTCGCCGGGATATCGATCAACACGAAAGCCCTGGGCGATGACGAAGCGACAAGCCTCTGCAAAGAGGTCGAAGACCGTATGGGATTGCCGACTGTCGATCCGTTCCGTCATGGCGCCGCACGTCTTGTGGACAGCCTGCTGTCGCTTTGAGGTTTGAGACGCCGAAGCGCCGGGCGTAGTCTTGGCGCAAGGATGCGAGGCAGGGACATTCATGTCGATCAGGACGATTGCCGAGAGCTTTCGGTTGGCCGAAACCTTCACGATTTCGCGTGGCTCGCGCGACGCGGCCGAGGTCCTGACGGCCGTCGTGACGCGGGACGGAAAGACCGGTCGGGGCGAATGCGTGCCATACAAGCGCTATGGCGAGTCGATGCAAAGCGTGGCCGATCAGATTGCGTCGCTACCGGCTGACATCTCTCGCGGCGCATTGCAGGAAGCACTGGCGCCCGGCGCGGCACGTAATGCCGTTGACTGCGCGCTTTGGGATATTGAGGCAAAATCGACGGATCGACGCGTTTGGGAATTGGCCGGCCTGACCCCGCCGGGTCCGGTCGTCACCGCCTATACCCTTTCGCTCGACACGCCGGAACGCATGCAGGCCGCCGCCGCAAAGCACGCGCATCGACCTCTCTTGAAGATCAAGTTGGGCGGAGAGGATGACATGGCGCGTCTGGAAGCGGTTCGCGAAGGTGCGCCAGATACGCGGATCATCGTCGACGCGAACGAGGGGTGGTCGGCCGAAGTCTATTCCGAACTGGCGCCGCACCTCGTGCGCCTTGGTGTTGCTTTGGTGGAACAGCCGTTGCCGGCAGGTGACGACGATCTGTTGGCCGAAATCGAACGCCCGCTGCCGGTCTGCGCTGACGAAAGCTGCCATGACAGGGCGTCGCTGACCGGCCTCTCCGGCAAGTACGACATGGTCAATATCAAACTGGACAAGACCGGAGGTCTGACCGAGGCATTGGCCTTGCGGGACGAGGCGCGTCATGCCGGTTTCGGTGTCATGGTCGGATGCATGGTGGGAACCTCGCTTGCCATGGCGCCGGCGGTGCTCGTTGCACAGGGTGCGGCGGTGGTTGATCTTGACGGCCCGCTGCTTCTGGCCGAAGACCGCGCATCACCGCTTGATTACGATGCCGAGGGCCTGCACCCTTCGCGTCCAGAACTCTGGGGATAGACCATGAGCCGCACCGTCTACGTCAACGGGACCTATGTGCCGGAAGAAGAAGCCAAGGTCTCGGTCTTCGATCGCGGCTTTCTGTTCGCCGACGGCGTCTACGAAGTGACGAGTGTTCTGGATGGCAAGCTGATCGACTTCGAAGGCCATGCGAAGCGACTTTGGCGTTCGATGAGCGAGTTGCAGATGGATGCGCCGGTCACCCAGGACGAACTCCGTGACATCCATCAGGAACTGGTCGAGCGGAACGGGATCGTCGATGGTCTGGTCTATCTTCAGGTCACGCGCGGTGCCGCCGATCGGGACTTCGTTTTTCCGAAGGACGCCAGACCGACATTGGTGCTTTTTACGCAGTCGAAGCCCGGACTAGCCGACAGCCCGGCCGCGAAAGCCGGCATCAAGGTCATCTCGATTCCCGACATCCGGTGGGGGCGCCGCGATATCAAGACGGTACAGCTTCTCTATCCGTCGATGGGTAAGATGATGGCCAAGGCGGAAGGCAAGGACGACGCCTGGATGGTGGAAGACGGTTTCGTGACCGAAGGTACTTCCAACAACGCTTATATCGTGAAAGACGGCGCGATCGTCACCCGGCACCTTGGCAACGAGATCCTGCACGGGATCACGCGTGCTGCCGTGCTTCGCTTCGCCAACGAGGCGCAGATGAAGGTGGAGGAGCGGCCCTTCACCATCGATGAAGCCAAATCCGCCGACGAGGCGTTCATGACGTCTGCCTCGGCATTCGTCATGCCGGTTGTCGAGATCGACGGCGTTTCCCTTGGCGACGGCACGCCCGGGCCGGTGTCGTCGCGTCTTCGCGAGATATATCTCGACGAGAGCCGGAAGACGGCCGGCTAGGACAGGGCCGGATATTCGGTCGGCGTTAATGTTTCCGACCTAAGGTCCCCGCGATTTGGCGCGTGGGTCATTATGGACTTAGACGAGATACTCGGATCATTTGTGTCGCTAACGGACGACGCGGTGGCCATCGGCTTTCGTGACGTCCGTGATGCTGCCGCCAGGATCGTCTGGATGAACGACGCCTTTCACAAGGCCTTCGGCTATTCGGAGGAGGAGTGTATTGGCCTCACCACGGACACCTTCATCTGCCCCGACCATTTCCCCACATTCATCGAGAAGATCAGACCTCGGCTTGAGAGCGGGGCAAAGGGTTTCGTGGAAGAGACCCTGTGCCGCCGCAAGGACGGTACAACGTTCTGGTCCAGCTTGTCGGTGTCGTTTCTTCCGGAGGACGAACAGGGACGGCGTTATTCGTTCGGCGTTTACCGGAACCTGTCCGCGCTGAAGGCGCGGGAACTAGCGGCGGAGCGCGCACTGGCTGAGCGCGAGGCATTGAATGCCGACCTTCAGCGGACCCAGGACAGATTGCTTTCGGCAATCAATGCGTTTCCCGATCCGTTCGCTATTTTCGACCGTCAGCATCGGCTTGTGCTTTGGAACAGGAGCTACGCCGAGGCGACAACCGACGAGACCGACGCTATCCGAACCGGCATGACGATCGAGGATGTCCTGCGTCTTGCTATTCGTTCAGGACGATTTCCCGGAGCGCTGGGCCGCGAGGAGGACTGGTTGAACGAAAGGCGGTCCGAGTGGCTGGAAAAAAGGGATCCGGTCCAAATGGAGATGGAAGGCGATCAGTATTTCCGCGTCGTTCGGTCGGTGGTGCCAAACGGCGATACGGTCGTGCTGCGGATCAACATCAGCGAGATCGTAAAGAAGGAACAAGAGCTGCAAGGCTACGCTGCGCGGCTGGAGGAGGCCAATCGCGAGATCTCGGAAATGGCGTTGCTCGACGATCTGACCGGTCTTGGCAACCGTCGCTACCTGTCTGCCGAGTTCGAAAGGATGCTGGAACGTCGTCGCGCGACGGGCGGTGAAATCACCGCGCTGCATATCGATTTGGATCGTTTCAAGCAGATCAACGACACCATTGGCCACGCCGCCGGGGACCACGTGCTGCGCAAGGTCGCCGAACGGCTGAAGGCGGCGGTTCGCACGCAGGATATCGTCGCGCGTATCGGAGGCGATGAATTCGTCGTCTTGATGCTGCACGAAAAGGACAGCGATTGGCCCGAGCGGCTTTCCTGCCGGATCGTCGATGACATGTCACGGCCCGTATCGTGGAAAGGCAAGGAATGCCGCTTTGGGGCCAGTATAGGTATGGCATGCACGCCGGTTTCCGATGAGGCGGGTCTGCTGACGGGATCGGATATCGCGCTTTACAAGGCCAAGCATTCCGGACGGGGACGCGTCATGTCATTTGACGCGGCCGATCTGCGAGAGATGAAGGAAAGCCGGCAACTGGCGGATCAGATACTCGTGGCACTCGAACGCTCTGAATTCATACCTTTTTATCAGCCGCAGATTGATGCGAAGACCGGCGCTCTTGTCGGACTCGAGGCCCTTGCGCGCTGGAAGCACCCCGAACGCGGAATTCTGCGACCCTTCGACTTCCTTGCGACCGCCGAGGACCTTGGCGTCGTCGGCCAGATCGACGGCATGATCTATGACAAGGCCATCCGGGAATGCGTCAATCACTTTGCATTGGCGGCTCAAGTTCCAAGCCTGTCGTTCAACGTCAGCGGCAAGCGCATCCTCGAAGACAACATCCTGAGTGCCGTCGACAGAGCAAGGGAGTACCCCGGCACTGTCGTCTTCGAACTGCTCGAGACGATTTACGTCGAGGAGGAAAGCGATCACTTCTTCCATCAGATCGACAGGCTTCGCGATGGCGGTATCGACTTTGAAGTGGATGACTTCGGAAGTGGCCGCGCGTCATTGATCGCCCTTCAGCGCATTGCTCCCGACCGGCTCAAGATCGACCGGCGCCTGGTCCAACCGCTCCTTGCCTACTACAGCGCGCGGCAACTCGTCGCCTCCATCATCGGTATCGGCGAAACGATGGGGATAGAAGTAACAGCCGAAGGCGTCGAGACCGAGGAACACGCGCGCATTCTGGCCGATCTGGGGTGCGACAGGCTTCAGGGCTATCACTTTTCAGCGCCGCTCCCGCTTGCCCAGCTTGCGTCTCTTTTTCCGACGGAGCCGGGGGGGCAGAGCGCTACTGGCTGAGTGCCAAAGGCGGAAGGGTTACACCGGTAGATTCTTGTGGGCTTCTTCGAATGCATCCTGCTGATCGGACGTCGCTTCCGTTTGATGGCGGGATTTCCATTCGGAATAGGGCATTCCGTAGAACGCCTCGCGACCCTCTTCCTTTGACATCTCGATTCCGCGTTCGTTCGCGGCCTCTTGATACCACCGGCTCAGGCAATTCCGGCAGAAACCGGCCAAATTCATCAGGTCGATGTTCTGCACATCGATCCGATCTTCCATCAGGTGTTTGCGAAGCCGCCGAAATGCCGCTGCTTCCAGTTCCAACTGCGTCTGTTCATCCATGGTGATCTTCCTTGGTTTCGGCCCTCTCAAGGGCCAATGGCAGCAGCACTGCCAGGCGGTCAGCCCACGCAACCTGCTGTTCATCGGTCTGGATCAGGTCGTTCCTGATCTCGATGAGGGTATTCTGACGTCCGGTCGCGATGGCATGCCGATCGATCGTATCGCCCCTCAGATGTCCGGAATACGGTTGGTTCGCTCCGACCACAAGTCCAGGCTCCTTGCGCAGAAGTTCGATCGTCGGGCGTGACAACCGGTCGTCGTCTGCAAACAGCAGACCTACATGCCAGGGACGCGGCGGTCGGTGCTTGAGTTGCGGGGTGAAGCTGTGGATCGACACGATCACGCTGTCCCTTCGCGCCCCTGCCATGCGTTCGACGGCCGCGTGATATGGTCGGTAGCAAAGGTCAAGGCGCCGCGCGATTTCCGTTTCGTCAATGTGACGATTGGCCGGAATGATCGTGCCGTCATAAAGCCGCATGACAAGTGTCGGATCGTCCTCGCCGCGGTTGGGGTCGATCACCAGTCGCGAGAAATTCGACAGGACGACCGGCGCGGCCAGACGCTCGGACAAGCGGCTCGAAACTCCGGCGGCCCCTGGATCGTATGCGATGTGACGCGCCACGTCTTCCTAAGCAATCCACAGGCGGCCGCGAGCTATGAAATCGGGAACGCGGTTGGTCGCGTGGTCGCATATGACCAGCCACCGTGATTGCCGATCTTCGCCCAGAACAATGACAGGCGACCATGTAACCTGAGGGGAATTCCACTGCATTCCGGGTCTCTATCCGCCTTCCGCAGCAAGCGCCAGTTGTCACGCGCTAACATTTCCGGCAATAGGGGGCGCAAGCAGACTGTGTTCGGGAAGGAAGCTCGCCATGCGACGGCAGCGCAATGTCAAGATCGTTGCAACATTGGGGCCCGCATCCAGTGACAAGGAAACGATTCGCGCTCTGTTCGACGCTGGAGCAGACGTTTTCCGTCTGAATATGAGCCATGGAAGCCATACGGAAATCGCCGAACGTCACCGCATCATACGCGAGATCGAAGCAGAGGTTGGGCGTCCGATCGGAATCCTGGCGGACCTCCAGGGACCGAAGCTTCGGGTCGGCGTATTCGAGAACGATGAGGTGGAACTTGAGGTCGGTCAGCCTTTCCGGCTGGACCTTGATGACAAGCCCGGGAACGCCGAACGCGTTCAATTGCCGCACAAGGAAATATTCGAGGCGTTGGAGCCGGGCTCACACCTTCTTGTCAATGATGGGAAGATCAGGCTCCGGGTCGACACGTGCGGGCCGGGGTTCGCCGATTGTGAGGTCGAAGTCGGTGGGACCATATCGAACCGCAAAGGCGTGAACGTCCCCGATGTCGTTCTGCCTCTCGCGGCACTGTCCGGGAAAGATCGCAAGGATCTGGAGTTCGTTTGCAGTTTGGGCGTCGATTGGCTGGCGCTGTCCTTTGTTCAGCGCGCCACCGACGTCACCGAAGCCCGCGATTTGGCGCAGGGCCGCGCGGCTGTTTTGTCCAAGATCGAAAAACCGGCTGCGGTGAAGGCGTTCGACGAGATCCTTGCGGTCTCGGACGGCATCATGGTGGCGCGCGGTGATCTGGGCGTCGAATTGCCGGTGCAGAACGTGCCGCCCATCCAGAAGCGCCTTGTCCGCAAGTGCCGGTCCGCTGCCAAACCGGTGATCGTCGCGACCCAGATGCTGGAGTCGATGATCGAGAGCCCCATGCCCACGCGGGCCGAAGTCTCGGACGTTGCCGCCGCCATCTACGAAGGTGCTGACGCCGTCATGCTTTCGGCTGAAAGCGCAGCGGGCGGATTTCCGATAGAAGCCGTACAGACAATGAACAACGTGGCGGTCGAAGTCGAAGGTGATCCTACCTACCGCGAGGTGATCGAGGCCAGCCGCGGCGGCGTCAAGCGATCGGTCGCGGATGGCATCGTCTCGGCCGCACGCGAAATCGCAGAAACCGCCGACATCCGCGTTATCTGCTGCTATTCGGAATCGGGCCGGACGGCCAGTCTGGTTGCGCGCGAGAGACCGCGCGTGCCGATCATTGCGATGACCGCCCATAAACGGACAGCACGACGTCTTTGCCTGACGTGGGGCCTGCATTGCGTCGAGACCAGTGTGCTGGATCGGTTCAAGACGGCGGTCGTCAACGCAGTGCGCGCTGCGCGCAATGACGGCTTCGCCGAGGCGACGGATCAGCTGGTGGTGACGGCAGGTGTGCCATTCGGCCAGTCGGGCACGACGAACATTCTGCGCGTCGCACCGTGCGATGAACGCCGAATTATTCCTTCGGACCCCGAATAATCGCCATAAATATGCCTGAATCCTCAGGTTATGTTAACGCTATGGCAGAATACGTCGATCTCATAATGGTGCTCGGCTGCGTGGTGCTGGCGTTGGCTTTCCCTGCTATGGTCGGAGCGTTTTCGCGGGGCGCGCCGCCGCGCGCGGCGATGCTGGCGATCTTTGCCGGCGGCATCATGATCATGTATGCGAATTCGTCTCGTCCCGGTGGCTATTCGGTGTCTGAGATGCCGCAGGTCTTCGTGAAGGTCATCACGGGCGCCTGAGCTCAATTCCCCCTTGCCAGACGGCAGTTTCCCCTGTATCCGACGCCCTCCGACGGACCCGCCGGCCGATGTGGCATGCCGTGCAGGTCTATGAACCGCTCGAACCAAGGAGATGGAAATGCCCAAGATGAAGACCAAGTCGAGCGCCAAGAAGCGCTTCAAGGTCTCCGCGACCGGAAAGGTCATCGGAGGCCAGGCCGGCAAGCGGCACGGCATGATCAAGCGATCCAACAAGTTCATCCGCGATGCGCGCGGCACACAGGTTCTGTCCGACCCGGATCAGAAGCTGGCCAAGCGTTACATGCCCTACGACCGCTAAGGAGGCTCAGACATGGCACGAGTAAAAAGCGGCAAGGTCACGCACGCCCGCCACAAGAAGGTCATCGACCAGGCGAAAGGCTACTACGGCCGCCGCAAGAACGCCTTTCGCACCGCCACTCAGGCTGTCGACAAGGCGAACCAGTACGCAACGCGCGACCGCAAGCAGCGCAAGCGCAATTTCCGCGCGCTTTGGATTCAGCGGATCAACGCGGCCGTCCGCGCGCATGACGAAGCGCTGACCTATTCGCGCTTCATCAACGGTCTTGCTCTGGCCGGGATCGAAGTCGACCGCAAGGTTCTGGCCGACCTCGCCGTCCACGAGCCGGAAGCTTTTGGCGCCATCGTCGATAAGGCGAAGGCCGCGCTCGCGTAACACCTCACATCGAGGACAAGTTTAGGAAGCCGCGGACCTTTACGGGTCTCGCGGCTTCTTGTCTTTCAGGCCCTTGCTGGATAGCAGGGCAGGAACGAAAAGAAGGGGTCCTGAGATGGACGACTTGAGGGACAAATACCTGAACGCAATCGCGGACGCGGCAGACGAAGCCACGCTTGAGGAGTTGCGCGTTGCGGCCGTCGGCAAGAAGGGTGAAGTGGCGCTTCAGATGCGCGAACTGGGCAAGATGTCTCCTGAAGAGAGGCAGGTCATGGGCCCCAAGCTGAACGCGCTCAAGGACGAGATCAACGCAGCACTCGCTGCGAAGAAAGCGGCGCTCGAGGATGCGGCGCTGGACGAGCGGCTAAAGTCCGAATGGCTGGACATCACTTTGCCGGGGCGTCCGCGTCCGCAGGGCACGATTCATCCCGTTTCCCAAGTGACCGAAGAGGTGACGGCGATCTTGGCCGACATGGGCTTTAGCGTCGCCGAAGGCCCGCAGATCGAGACCGACTGGTATAACTTCGACGCGTTGAACATGCCCGACTGGCATTCCGCACGCACCGACATGGACACCTTCTACATGGCGCGCGCCGAGGGCGACGACCGCCCGCCGCATGTACTGCGCACCCACACGTCGCCGGTGCAGATCCGCGCCATGCAGGCCCAGGGCGCGCCGATGCGCGTCATCGCGCCGGGCCGCGTCTATCGTGCGGACTACGACCAGACCCATACGCCGATGTTCCACCAGGTCGAGGGGCTTGCGCTGGACCGCGACCTGTCGATGGCTAACCTGAAATGGGTTCTCGAAGAATTTTTCTCGGCCTTCTTCGGCACATCCGTCAAGACCCGCTTTCGAGCCTCGCACTTCCCGTTTACCGAGCCATCCGCCGAAGTGGACATCCAGTGTTCCTGGGAAGGCGGCACGGTCAAGGTGGGCGAGGGCGACGGCTGGCTGGAAGTCCTTGGCTCCGGCATGGTGCATCCGAACGTGCTGAAGGCCGGCGGCATCGACCCCGACAAGTGGCAGGGCTTCGCTTTCGGCATGGGCATCGATCGGATGGCGATGCTGAAATACGGAATTCCGGACTTGCGGGCTTTCTTCGATTCGGACCTGCGGTGGTTGCGCCACTATGGGTTCAGCGCGTTGCGAGTGCCGACGTTACATGGAGGGCTGTGATGCTTGCCATAGCCAACGCGACGGGACCGCACTTCGCCATTGTTGTGCTTCCGCGACTACAGTTTGATCGATCGAGCGCCGGTATGCTGGATCTGCTGCTGAGTGGTCCAGCGTTTTTGCGCGCGATCATGCGCCTCGCAGCCGCCAAAGTGGGTGCGCCACCACGAGCAATCCACCTGTCCAACTCGACCAGGCAGCTTCTCCTGCTCGAAGTTGTCCACCGACAAAGCAATGAGATACACGCTGATGCACAAGGCAATCAGGCCGGACAGGCGTATGGCTTCTTGTTCCGGGGTCATGATTTCGCCCTCTTTTCCCTGCTTGAACGTCAAAAAGAGCGCCCAAATGTGGCAAAAGATGGGCGATTGTCCGCAAGTGGGCGGATAGTTGCTTTCGATGCAGACAATTGTTGCCGAGGGCTAAGGACATGAAATTCACCCTATCCTGGTTGAAAGAACACCTCGACACCACGGCCTCGGTCGACGAGATCGCCGAGACGCTGACCGACCTCGGATTGGAGGTCGAGGAGGTCGTGAACCCAGCCAACAGGCTGAAACCCTTCACGCTTGGCAAGGTCATGAAGGCCGAGCAACACCCGGATGCCGACCGCCTGCGCGTCTGCATCGTCGCGACCGATGAAGGCGAGAAGCAGATCATCTGTGGCGCGCCCAACGCACGCGAAGGGATTACGGTGGTGGTCTGCAAGCCCGGCGACTACGTCCCAGGCATCGATGTGACGCTTTCGGTCGGCAAGATCCGCGGCGTCGAGAGCCACGGCATGATGGCCTCGGAGCGCGAATTGGAACTCAGTGACGAACATGACGGCATCATCGAATTGCCTTCGGGTGAGGTCGGCGAGCGGTTCGTCGACTGGCTGGCCAAGAACGCACCTGACAAGGTCGATCCGATCTTCGATATCGCCATCACGCCCAACCGCCAGGACGCACTGGGCGTCGAAGGCATCGCCCGTGATCTGGCCGCGCGCGGCCTCGGCACCAAGATCGACCGCCCGGCCCAGCCGGTTAAGGGCAGTTTCCCCAGCCCGATCAAGGTCAGCATCGACGCCGACACGCTGGACGGCGCGCCCTATTTCACCGGCCGCGTGATCCGGGGCGTCAAGAACGGCCCTAGCCCGGCGTGGCTTCAACAGCGGCTGAAGGCCATCGGCTTGCGCCCGATCTCGTCCCTTGTGGACATTACCAACTTCTTCACCTTCGACCGGAACCGTCCGCTTCACGTCTTCGATGCCGACAGGGTTCAGGGCGACCTGCGCGTGCATCGGGCCGAGGGCGGCGAGGAGTTGCTGGCTTTGGACGAAAAGACCTATCGAGTGGAGTCCGGGATGATGTTGATCTCGGACGACCGCGCGCCCGAGAGCCTGGCCGGTATCATGGGCGGCGAGGAGTCTGGCGTGACCGAAGACACGGTCAATGTTTTCCTCGAGTCCGCGTATTGGGACCCGGTCACCATCGCCCGCACCGCCCGCGCGCTGAGAATCAACTCGGACGCAAAGTACCGGTTCGAGCGGGGCGTGGACCCCGCGTTCACGCTTCCTGGTCTGGAACTGGCGACGCAGATGATCCTGGATATCTGCGGCGGCGAGGCCTCGGACATCGTGACAGCGGGCGAGGTGCCGGTGCGGACCGACGCCTATCGGTTGGACACGGCCCGATGCTCGTCGCTTGTGGGCATGGACATTCCTGCCGAGACCCAGCGCGCCACCCTTGAGGCGCTCGGTTTCAAGATGGACGGCGACATGGCGACACCGCCGTCGTGGCGGCCCGACATCATGGGCGAAAGCGATCTGATCGAAGAGATCGCGCGGATCGCTTCGCTGACCAATCTTGAACCCAAACCCATGCCGCGCATGACGGCGGGTGTGCCCAAGCCGATACTGACGCCGCTACAAAAGCGCGAGCAGATCGCCCGGCGCGCTACCGCCGCGCTGGGTTACAACGAATGCGTGACCTACAGCTTTATCGACCAGGCCTCAGCGGCGCTGTTCGGTGGGGGTGACGAGGCCCGCCGTGTCGCAAATCCGATCTCGTCGGAAATGACGCACATGCGTCCGTCGCTTCTACCGGGTCTTCTTATGGCGGCGGCGCGAAATCAGGCGCGTGGCTTTTCGGATCTGGCGTTGTTCGAGGTCGGCGCCGTCTGGCACGGGGGTGAGCCGGAGGAGCAGGAGTTATTGCTGACCGGCATTCGGATCGGTGCGACGGCGCAAAAGGATCCTCATGGATCGCGTCGGCCGGTCGACGTTTTCGACGCACGCGCAGATGCCGAGGCCATTCTATCCGCGCTGGATGCACCGGCGAAGGTGCAGTTGCCACGCGGTGCGAAGGGCTGGTGGCATCCGGGCCGCTCCAGCAGAATCACGCTGGGTCCCAAGATCGTTCTGGCTGCATTCGGTGAACTGCACCCGAAGGTTCTTCGTGAACTGGACGTCAAGGGTCCCGCTGTCGGCTTCTCGGTCCATCTTGCCGCGATCCCCGAGCCCAAGAACGCCTCGGCGTCGCGGGGGGCTCTTGCGACCAGCGATTTCCAGGCCGTTGAGCGCGATTTCGCCTTCGTGGTCGATGCCGATGTCGAAGCCATGACGCTGGTGAACGCTGCCCTCGGCGCAGAAAAGAAGCTGATCGAAGACGTGCGCATCTTCGACCAATTTGTCGGCGGGTCGTTGGGCGCAGACAAGAAGTCGCTTGCGATCACGGTTCGATTGCAGCCCTTCGACAAGACGCTGACCGATGACGACATCGACCGCGTGGCCAAGGCTATCGTCGAGAAGGTCGGTAAAGCGACAGGCGGCGTCTTGCGCGGTTAACGATCTGAAGCACGCTCGGTCAAGGCAGGACGTGCTATACTAGGTCCATGGACGCTGTATTCATGGACCGCACCGAGGCTGGTGAGCAACTGGCCTCGGAGCTTGCCCCGATCGGTTTCACCGATCCCGTGGTCCTCGCCTTGCCACGCGGCGGTGTTCCGGTAGCGCTTCCGGTTGCCAAACGCCTGAAAGCGCCGTTGGACCTTCTCATCGTGCGCAAGATCGGGGCACCGGGTCATGAGGAGTTTGCCATCGGCGCTGTGGTCGACGGCGAAACGCCCGATGTCGTCTGGAACAACGAGGCCGATGTCCTCCGATCCATTCCCCAAAGCGACCGAAGCCGCATGCTCTCGACAAAACTCAAGGAGCTCCAGATGCGACGCAGGACGTACCTTGGGGATCGGCCTCCCGTGCCGATAAGGGGCAGGGACGCAATTCTGATCGATGACGGAATCGCAACAGGGGCATCGGCCAGTGCAGCGCTGATCGCCCTGCGACGGCGTTCACCCAAGACCATCACATTGGCAATTCCCGTCGCGCCGCAGGAGTCCTTGGAGCGTTTCCGCCCACATGTTGACCGAGTTGTCTGTCTTTCGACGCCTTTTCCCTTTTTCGCCGTTGGGGCGCACTATGTTGACTTCCGGCAATTGACGGACAAGGCCGTGATTTTGGCCATGGCAGAAGCCAATCGAGAAGAGGAGAACCGCTGATGGCACTGAGAGTATATCTTTCCGGGGAAATCCACACCGACTGGCGCGAGCGCATCATCGAGGGGGCCAAGGATCTGGATGTCGTGTTCTCGTCACCGGTCACCGAACACGACGCATCCGACGATTGCGGTGTCGCCATACTGGGCAAGGAACCGAACAAGTTCTGGCATGACCACAAGGGCGCAAAGCTGAATGCGATCCGGACACGCCACGGGATCGAGAGTGCGGATATCGTGGTGGTCCGGTTCGGCGACAAATACAAGCAATGGAACGCGGCCTTCGATGCGGGCATGGCTGCCGCGCTTGGCAAATCTCTGGTTGTGCTAAGTCCGCCCGAGCATCAGCACGCCTTGAAAGAAGTCCATGCTGCCGCCTTGGCGGTAGCCGGGGAGCCGGCACAAGTGGTGGCGGTGCTGAGGTACGTCTTGACCGGCATCCTGCCGGAAGGCGAAGCGATGACAGCAGAATAGGGCTACAAGCCCGCCGCATCTTTCAAAGACCTTATGCCAAATGGGGATAACTTGGCGGTTTTCTCCCTAGATTCTGCGTGACAGGCATAGGTTTTGTGTTATCGCTAAAACCCGCGAAAATGGGAGTGATCTCCCGGCAGGGACCATAGGAATGGGAACCAAAATGATTAAGGAATTCAAAGATTTTATTGCCCGCGGCAACGTCATGGACATGGCCGTTGGTATCATTATGGGCGCCGCCTTCACGGCGATCGTGACTTCACTGGTGGATGATCTCGTCAACCCTCTGATCGGCCTCGTGATCGGCGGAATCGACTTCTCGAGCATGAGCGTCGGTGTCGGCGAAGCACAGTTCATGTACGGCAATTTCATCAACGCCGTGATCAAGTTCCTGATTATTGCCTGGGTTGTGTTCCTTCTCGTCAAAGGCGTCAACCGTATGCGCGAGGCCGTCGAGAAGGACGAAGATATCGCTCCGGAAGTCGACACCGGTCCGTCCGAGAAGGACCTTTTGATGGACATCCGCGACGCTCTCAAAGCACGCGGCTGATCTCTCGAATGTTTGGGAAGGGCCTGCCTTAGCGCAGGCCCTTTCACATGCAGGTCCGGTAGACCTCCGTCGCGGACATTTCGAAGACATGAGGACGATTGCGGAGATCGGGCAAAGAGCCCGCGATCAAATTGCCTCATCGTGACGTTCGATGATGTGGAAGCCTGTCTAGGCCGCCTTCAGGATTACCTGCGGCGAGGTCACGTCGATGCCCAGAGCTTTGCCGACCGCATAATACGTCAGCTTTCCGGCATGAACGTTTAAGCCTTCCAGCAGATTGGGATCATCCAGGCAGGCCTGTTTCCATCCCTTGTCGGCGAGCGCCAGCATGTAAGGCATCGTCGCGTTCGTCAGCGCTATCGTCGATGTCCGGGCGACGGCGCCCGGCATATTGGCCACGCAGTAGTGCATGATGCCATCGACCTCGTAGATCGGGTCGTCATGCGTGGTGGCGCGAGACGTCTCGAAGCATCCGCCTTGATCAATGGCCACATCGACCAAAGCCGCACCGGCCTTCATGGTTGACAGCTGTTCGCGCGAGATCAGCTTTGGCGCAGCAGCCCCGGGGATGAGAACAGCGCCGATGACCATGTCGGCTTCGGCGATGAGCTCAGCGGTCGCCGCGGCGCTGGAATACCGGTTCTTGAAATCCCGACCAAAGACATCATCAAGGTAACGAAGCCGTGGCAGCGACCGGTCAAGCACGGTCACATCGGCCCCCATCCCGCTGGCGACACGCGCTGCATGCGTGCCCACGACGCCGCCGCCGATGACCACGACCTTGGCGGGTCCGACCCCCGGAACGCCACCCAGAAGCACTCCGCGTCCGCCGTTCGCCTTTTGCAACGTCCAGGCGCCGACCTGCGGCGCAAGCCGCCCGGCCACTTCCGACATCGGTGCCAGAAGCGGCAGTCCGCCATGATCGTCGGTGACCGTTTCATAAGCAATGCAGGTCGCACCGCTGGCGATCAGGTCCCGTGTCTGGTCGGGATCCGGCGCCAGATGAAGATAGGTGAAAAGAACCTGGCCCTCGCGGAGCATCTTCCTTTCGACCGCCTGGGGTTCCTTGACCTTGACGATCATGTCGCCCTCGGCAAACACCTCGTCTGCGGTGTCGACGATCCGGGCACCGACGCTGGTATAGTCGCGATCCGCGAAGCCGGCACCAAGCCCGGCGCCGGCCTGGATGATGACCTCATGACCGTGCTGTATCGCTTCTCCTGCGGTCGTCGGCGTCACGCCAACCCGGAATTCCTGGGGCTTGATCTCTTTTGGGCATCCGATTTTCATGAAGGCTCCTCCGTCCTCTGATCCGTCAATGCGGCATGCGGGGAGAAATTCGTTACTTTTTTGGAGTGTCTTACGTATGCTGGTCGGTGAAAAATTCGACAATCTGATCAGTTAGCGAAAGAAAGCACCGGCATGGATGAAATAGATGCGACCGATGCCCGCATACTTACGGTTCTGCAAAGACGCGGCAGAATCTCCAATGCGGATCTGTCTGACGAGGTGAACATGTCACCGTCGGCCTGCCATCGCCGTGTGCAAAGGCTTGAGCAGCTGGGAATCATCCGCGATTATGTTGCCTTGCTTGATCCGCGCAAACTGGGTCGCCCGACGATCGTTTTTGTCGAAATCACGCTCTCGGCCCAGGCGGAAGAGGTGCTTGATGCGTTCGAGCGCGAGGTGGCGCGCATCCCCGATGTGCTGGAATGCCATCTGATGGCCGGAACGGCTGACTATCTCCTGAAAGTCATCGCGCGCGATACCGAGGATTTCGCACGCATCCATCGCCGGTACCTCGCGCGTCTGCCCGGCGTGGCACAGATGCATTCGTCATTCGCATTGAGAACCGTGCGCCAGACGACTGCGTTGCCGGTCTAAGCGGTCTCGACGACCTCGATATCGTGGGTGATGGTGGCGGTCTTCTCTAGCATAGCGGTCGCCGAGCAGTATTTTTCAACGGAAAGCCGGACGGCGCGGTCGACCCTTTTGGAATCCAGGCTCCGTCCTTTGACGATGAAGCGCAGGTGGATCCGAGTGAAGACCTTCGGAGGTTCGGGCGCGCGGTCGGCATCCAACTCGACGATGACGTCCTCGATCTGTTGGCGTCCCTTCCGAAGGATTTCGACCACATCCCAAGCCGAGCAACTGCCGGCCCCCATAAGCACCAGTTCCATTGCAGACGGGCCCGGCTTCGGGGCATCGCCCTCGGCGGTGCCGATCACGATTGAATGGCCGCTCTCTGTCTGGCCGGTGAACGTCTTGTCGCCGACCCATGTGATCTTCGATTTCATTGTCTCGGAACCCGATTGTTGTGCATAACCATCATACGAGGCGCGTCCGTCGGCAAGATTTCATGCAACAACACGTTGCCTGGCGGCCTCTTAAAACGACAAACCCCCGGGCGATGCCTCGGGGGTCGTCTGATCGGGCGGCGAACCGCCCCAGTGTCTTCGAAGCTTAGAGAAGACCTTCGCGCTGGGCCTTTTTACGGGCAAGCTTGCGGGCGCGGCGAATGGCTTCGGCCTTCTCGCGCGCTTTCTTCTCGGAGGGCTTCTCGAAATGCTGCCGAAGCTTCATCTCGCGGAAGACGCCCTCACGCTGCAGCTTCTTTTTCAGGGCACGGAGCGCCTGATCGACGTTGTTGTCGCGAACACTGACCTGCATGTGGTTGTCACCACCTTTCTAGTTTAGAGTTGCGCAAAATCTGCAGGAGGTGGCCCTATAGCAAAGCCGCAATAGGTTGTCCACCGAAAGCAGAAATCGGAGTATCAGGTATGACCAAGACGGCAGCCCCCACTGTGGACGCCCTCCTGGACGCGGCATTGAACCATGTCGCATTCGAAGGATGGGGTACGGCAACCTTCCATGCGGCGGCAAAAGACCTGGGTATTAGTCTGGCCGAGGCAAAGGCATTGGCGCCAAGAGGCGGTCTGGACCTCGCCATGGCCTATCACAGGCGTGGCGACCGGGCGATGCTGGACCGCCTCGAGCACGCGGATCTTGCCGACATGCGATTTCGCGACAAGGTGACAACCGCCTTGCGCTTTCGCGTGGAGGCCTTGGACAACCCGGAAGCCGTGCGCAAGGCGACCTCCCTTTTCGCTCTTCCGACCCATGCCGCCGAGGGCGCGCGCCTCCTTTGGGAAACTGCGGACCATATCTGGACCGCCCTTGGCGACACGTCCGAGGATATCAACTGGTACACCAAGCGCGCGACGCTTTCGGCGGTCTGGGCATCAACCGTTCTGTACTGGCTGGGCGACGATAGCCTTGGAAAAGCGGATACGATCGCATTCATCGATCGCCGCATCGAGGATGTCATGCGGATCGAAAAGGTGAAGGGGCAATTGCGGAAGAACCCGCTGACCAAGCCCTTGATGTCGATCCAGGAGAACCTTTTCGGAAAGGTGCGGATGCCCGTCCCGTCGCGGTTCCAAGACCTGCCCGGCAGGTGGCAAGGACCCAGGTAGGGGTTCCTGTCGGTCGTATGTCGTGATTTGTGGGCCAGGCGGGAAGATCAGGGAGTTTCCATGTCCAAGACAATGCGTGTCGTCGAGATATCGCAGCCCGGCGGTCCTGACGCCTTAAGACCGGCAACCCGACCGCGACCAAGACCAGGACACGGCGAGGTCCTGATCCGGGTCGCATTCGCAGGGGTCAACCGGCCGGACGCGTTACAGCGCGCAGGCGCCTATGCGCCGCCGCCCGACGCATCCGACTTGCCGGGCCTTGAGGCATCCGGCGTGATCGAGGAGATCGGACCCGGCGTGTCGGAATGGTCAGAAGGCGACGCAGTGTGTGCCCTTCTGCCGGGGGGTGGATATGCCGAATACGTGACAACTCCCGCCGCCCATTGTCTTCCTGTGCCCACGGGCATGAATATGAACAAGGCAGCCTGTCTACCCGAGACGTATTTCACGGTTTGGACGAATGTTTTCATGCGCGGCGGATTGCGGGCTGGCGAAACGTTTCTTGTTCACGGCGGCTCCAGCGGTATAGGGACAACCGCGATCCAACTGGCCCGTGTTTTCGGCGCGCGTGTCTTCACGACCGCCGGTTCCGACGAGAAGTGCCGTGTGTGCGAGCAGTTGGGCGCGGAACGGGCCATCAACTATCGGGACGAGGATTTCGTGGAGATCATGCGGGCCGCAGGGCGGGCGGATCTGATCCTGGACATGGTCGGCGGCGCTGACATTTTCAGGAACATCAAGTCCTTGAAGGATGACGGTCGGCTTGTTTTCATTGCGTTTCTCGGAGGTCCGAAGGCCGAGATCAATTTTGCCGAGGTGATGATGCGTCGCCTTTTGCTGACGGGTTCGACCTTGCGACCGCAGTCGGTTGCTGCCAAGGCGCGGATCGCGTCCGAATTGAAGGATCGGGTCTGGCCGCTTCTGGAGGCGGGACGTGTCGCACCTGTCCTGGACCAGACGTTTGACCTGGAAGACGCAGCCAAGGCTCATGAAGCGTTGGAGGCGGATCACATTGGAAAAATTGTTCTGAAGAACGGGGGTACAGATGACTGACATTCAGCAACTCGACTATGGCACGTGGCAACGCAGGGGCCGGGAATGTATAGACCGCGTCCGCGACGCTCTGGATAACGGGTATCGCCATATCGACACGGCGCGGATGTACGAAAACGAGACCGAGGTAGGCGAAGGCATTCGCGCTTCCGGCGTGCCGCGCGATCAGGTCTTTCTGACGACGAAAGTCTGGTACACGTCGCTTGCACAGGGCCAGGTGCGCGCGTCCGCCGAGGGTTCGCTCGAGCGGTTGGGCACGGATCATGTGGATCTCTTGCTGATCCATTGGCCGTCCCCGGACGACACCATTCCGGTGGCGCAATACATGACCGAGTTGGCGGAAGTGAAATCCGATGGACTTGCCCGGCACATCGGCGTCTCGAATTTCACACGACGGCATATCGACGAAGCCACGGCGGCCATCGGCGCCGACCAGATCGCGACCAATCAGGTGGAACTGAACGTGTTCTTTCCCAATCGCAAGATCACAGAGCATTGCCGCGCATTGGACATTCCCATGACGGCATATATTCCGTTGGCGAAAGGCGATGTCGGGTCGGACGATGTGCTGACGGATATCGCAGAAGCACACGGTGCAACCCCGGCCCAGATCGCCATTGCGTATCTTTTGGCCGAAGGCCATATCGCCATCCCGTCCACGTCCAAACGCGACAGATTGGTCGAGAATTACGGTGCAGGTCGGATCACGCTGACCAGTGACGAGATCGATCGCTTGCGCGGCATTGGTACGGGCACGCGGCGGGTCAGTCCGGAATGGGCGCCTGCCTGGGATTGAGCCTATCGGATCGGCGCGAACAGCGCGTCTGTCATGGTACAGTCCCGCAGGACATCGCGACCACAGTTGCGAGGCTCCAGGTCGCGCGTCAGGCAAATGCGCGCCTCCTGAATTCGGCCGGCCTTGCAGGTGATGGTGATGCGGTCAGGTGTCAGGTCCGGATTGACTTCAAGAAATGCATCTTCGACCACGGAGGCGGGCAGGCGAACCGCGTCCTTCAATTTGCGGAACACCTCCGGCCGGACGATTTGGGAATAGGCCGTGCGCGCAAGGTCATAGTAGTCTTCGGAGGACAGGCCTGAACAACGTCCGTGCTTGTTCCACTGGTGCCACGCACTACCCGAGGTGCCCATGATGTCGGCCATCCTAGCAGTTTCGGCGCGCGATGGGTTGCGGCTGGAGGTCTGACAAAAACTGGGCCATCCCGTCTCGTATTGCGGCCAAAGACCGTGCAACACCCATCCGAATTCGCGGTCGCCGTCGCATTGCGGTGAATTCCTTCTGTCGCCCTCGATCGCGCACCATGTAGGTGACCATGAGAGCGACAGCACATAATAATCGAAATCGCCCGCCGTCTCGCCTTCCGCCCGCGCCAGTCCAGCGCTCAGCAAAAGCAGTATGAGAAATCGCATTCGCTCTTCCCTCTGGCCCCTCGTGGGTCTATATACCCGCCAATTCCCCGAAATTCGAGGATGGGTCCACCGGGACCAGCCGATTTCCGGCACCGCTCAGAATTTGTCAGGAGACAATGCGATGAACAAACCGATCATGGCCAAGGCCACCGCCGTCTGGCTTGTGGATAACACCACGATCAGCTTCAAACAGATCGCGGATTTCTGCGGTCTTCATGAGCTTGAGGTGCAGGGCATTGCGGACGGCGATGTTGCGGCCGGCGTGAAGGGTTTCGACCCGATCTCGAACAACCAACTGACCCAGGACGAGATCGACGCGGCCGAAAAAAACCCGCTTCACAAGCTGAAGCTAAAGTTCAACGCAGCGGCCGTCGGCGAGGAAAAGCGTCGCGGTCCGCGCTACACGCCTCTATCCAAACGGCAGGATCGTCCGGCGGCGATCCTTTGGCTGGTCAAGTTTCACCCCGAACTGTCTGACGGACAAATCTCCAAGCTCGTCGGAACCACCAAACCGACGATTCAGTCAATTCGCGAACGGACGCATTGGAACATCTCGAACATTCAGCCGGTCGACCCTGTTGCTTTGGGTCTGACGAAGCAAAGCGAGTTGGATGCTGCCGTACAGAAAGCCGCAGCCAAGAAAACGCGCGAGGGCGTCGTCATGTCCGACGACGAGCGTCGCAAGCTTGTGTCGACCGAGCAATCGCTTGGCATGGAGGATGAACCGAAGATCCCGACCGCGATCTCGGGTCTCGAAACCTTTACGCTGACCGAAAGCGATGACGACGAAAAAGAGAAAGCGACGCCAGACGCCGACAGCTTCTTCAATCTTCCCAACGACGAAGATGAAGACGACGAGGATTGAGCGACGGTTCCCTCGGCTGCCAAAAAGGCCCCGGTGAGAACCGGGGCTTTTCATCTAGAATCACATGGACTTGCGGGCGCGCAACGCGGCGCTGATCGTGCCGTCGTCCAGGTAGTCCAGTTCTCCGCCGATCGGGACGCCTTGGGCCAGGGACGTGACCTTGACCCTGTCTTCCAGTTGATCGGCGATGTAGTGGGCCGTGGTCTGGCCATCGACCGTTGCGTTCAAGGCCAGGATGACCTCGGAGATCTCCTCGGTGGTCACCCGATCCAGGAGCTTTGGAATTCGCAATTCCTCGGGCCCGACGGCATCCAGGGCCGACAAGGTGCCGCCCAGCACATGATACCTGCCCTTGAAGACGCCGGCGCGTTCCATTGCCCATAGATCGGCCACGTCCTCGACCACGCAAAGTTCGCCGTTCGCACGTTTCTCGCTCTCGCAGATCTCGCACAGATCCGATGTCCCGATGTTTCCGCAATTCAGGCATTCGCGGGCAGTCTCGGCGACCCGCGTCATGGCCTGTGCCAGCGGCACGAGAAGAAGCCCGCGCTTCTTGATCATGTGTAGAACCGCCCGGCGGGCCGAGCGCGGGCCAAGGCCCGGCAGCCGCGCCATCATCTCGATCAGTGCTTCAAGATCGCCGGCCGGCTTCACTCGACTTCTCCCGGCAATACGACGCGCGTCACATCGTAACCCATCTCGCGAAGTCTGGTGACAAGACCGGTCTGTCCCGGAAGGTGCGCCGATCCGACGGCAATGAACACGCCACCCCTTGGTAGTTCCCCTGCCAGCCGATCGAGGAACCGGCGGTTGCGGAAATCCAGCAGATAGGCATCTGTCAGACGCAGCATCTCCAGACCTTTAGCGCCGTGGACTTCGCGCTGATAGGCATAGTCCCAAGCCTCCATCACGCCCAGGCGGCCCTGAAGGTAAAGCGCAAAGGAGGATGAGCGCTCGGCGTTGCTGCTCATGGGTCTGAGATAGGCCGCGTAAACTCCGACGATGGCCAGCGCCGTGTCTTCGTCGGCGGCAAGATCGGTGACGAAATCATCAGGACGTTCCAGGCCGATAATCTCGGCACCAGCGAGCCGACCCAGCAGCTGGACGTAATCGTCTTGTATGGGCAAAACCCCTTCGGAAAAATCCTCACACGGGTCGGAGAGCAGCATTTCCGCCATGCCGGGCAAGCTCATGATCAGGTCGAAATCTTCGGTCCAGCCAAGCTCCATCGCGCGGTCCCTGACCCAGTTTGAAACCTTCTGCGAAAGGCCTGCGACGGTGCCGTCACCGGGCTCGAACGCGAACGGGTCCGACGCCTCGAGAAACCTGCCGTCCATCATCTGTGCAGCGCGATAGGCCTCGCGGCTCTTGAATGTGTAGTCGATCTCGACTGCAACGGCGCGCGATGCCTCGATCGCGTCCCGGACCCTGTCCGGCAGTCTCAGGATCAGCGGATCGGAGCTGTGATAGGTGCCCCAGAGGTACGAAACCCGGCCTTCCGGCGATGTGATCTGCCAGAATTTTCCCTTTGAAATCGGTATCTTGTCCGCTTCACGCTCCAGGTCGGTCAACATTGCCGGAGCGAAGGCTTCGTCGGACAACACCGGCGTGTCGACCGAACACACCTCGGCGGTCGCCCAGTCTTGCGCCCCGGCCGAGACCGAGAGGACGGCCCAGAGCAGCAGGACAAGGGCGGCGCGCATCACGATCAGAATGGCAGCTTCATATCGGCCGGAAGACCCATGCTTTCGGTCAGCTTGCGCATTTCATCCTGCGCCTTGTCCGAGGCTTTCGACTGGGCATCCTTGATCGCCGCAAGTATCAGATCTTCCACGACTTCCTTTTCGTCAGGGTTGAAGATCGACGGGTCGATATCCAGCGCGGTCAACTCGCCTTTCGCGGTGGCGGTGGCCTTGACCAGACCCGCACCGGACTCGCCAGTCACGGTCATGGAATGCAGTTCTTCCTGCAAGTCCTGCATCTTGGTCTGCATCTCTTGCGCGGCTTTCATCATCTTGCCCATGTCGGCCAGTCCGCCAAGTCCCTTCAACATACTTGCTCTCCTATCGGGGGGTTCACTCTCTAGATACGGGGGGGAAAGAGGGGCGACAAGGGGCGGGACAGGGGGTGTCGGCACGTCGGCGGCAAAGTGTCGGCAAAGTGTATGGCAAAGCGTATGGCAGCGGCCCGGCGCCTACTCTTCCTCGAACGGATCCCATTCGTCTTCGACCTCAGCCAGCGACTCGCTTGCCGCGGTGGCGGCGATATCTTCGGGCGTCTTCAATTCACCGATCCGAGCCTCCGGAAAGGCCGAGAGGATCGCCGCGACGATGGGCGCTTCGGCGGCCGCTGCCGTCAGCTTGGCTTTTTCGGCATCGCGGGTCTCGGTGATGGTCGGTTCGCCACCGGACCCGGCAACCGACACCGCCCATCTCACGCCCGTCCATGCCTGAAGTCGCGAGCCGAGGCGCTGTGCCAGGTCGTGTGCGGCCTGCGGTGACGGCTCGAACTCGATCCGGCCGGGCCGGTAGGAGACCAGCCTGACGCCACCTTCTACCTCGACCAGCAGTTTAACGTCGCGGTTCGCCCGAATCAGATCGACCACGTGTCGGAAGGTAGGAAAGCGCGCGAGCGCGCTGTCGGGCGCCTGCGCCAATGCGGTCTGGCCGCCCGAGGCACTGACGCCGCCCGATCCCGTTACAGCGGCGGATCGGTTGGCGACGGCCTGCGCACCCTGGCTTGCGGGGTGCCCCGCACCGCCTCCACCTCCGCCACCGCCGGTCGGCGGCGCGGGCGGTTCGGTGTCCTTCAGACGTGCAACCAATTCACCCGGTGTCGGCATGTCGGCCACGTGGGTCATGCGTATGACCGCCATCTCGGCGGCCATCATCGCATTCGGCGCGTTCGCGATCTCTTCCAAGGCCTTCAGCGACATCTGCCACATCCGGGTCAGCACCGGCATCGACAGCTTGTCTGCCATCCGGGAGCCGCGGGCACGCTCGTCCGGACTGACGGTCGGATCGTCGGCGGCCTCGGGCGTAATCCGGATCACGCTGATCCAATGCGTGATCTCGGCGATATCGCGCAGGACCGCCATGGGATCGACCCCGTCGGCATATTGCGCGGAAAGCTCGGTCAGCGCGCCCGCTGCGTCGCCGGACATGATCATGTCGAAGAGATCCAGCACCCGGCCGCGATCTGCCAATCCCAGCATCGCGCGCACCTGGTCGGCCGTGGTCTCGCCCGCGCCGTGGCTGATCGCCTGGTCGAGAAGTGAGGTCGCGTCACGGGCCGAGCCTTCCGCGGCGCGTGTGATCAAGGCGAGGGCGTCGTCGCTGATATTGGCACTTTCGGCAACCGCTATCTTCCGAAGAAGCCCGATCATCACTTCGGGCTCGATCCGGCGCAGGTCGAACCGCTGACACCGTGACAGCACGGTGACCGGGACTTTGCGTATCTCGGTCGTCGCGAAAATGAACTTCACATGCTCGGGCGGTTCCTCCAGCGTCTTCAAGAGCGCGTTGAAGGCCGAGGTGCTGAGCATGTGCACCTCGTCGATAATGTAGATCTTGTAGCGTGCCGAGGCCGCGCGATAGTGCACGCTGTCGATGATCTCGCGGATGTCGTTTACGCCGGTCCGGCTGGCGGCATCCATTTCAAGGACATCGACGTGCCGGCCTTCCGAGATCGCCACGCAATGCTCGCATCGGCCGCACGGCTCGGTCGTCCGGCCCCCCTGGCCCTCCGGCCCGATGCAATTCATGCCCTTGGCAATGATCCGCGCGGTGGTGGTTTTCCCCGTGCCGCGAATGCCTGTCATGATGAAGGCCTGCGCGATGCGGTCGGCCTCGAACGCATTCTTCAGCGTGCGCACCATCGCATCCTGGCCGACAAGATCGGCAAAGGTTTCCGGCCGGTATTTCCGGGCCAGAACCTGATAGGATTTCTCGGATGTTTCGCTCATGGGGCCCGTGCGGAATCGGCTCCGCACGAGACTAGACCTTGGGGCGGGGGCCGTCCACCGCCCCGGGCACCGTCAGTCGGACAGAAGACGCCAGATCTCGTCCTTCAGATGTGACCGTTTCTTTCGCAATTCAGTCTCGGCCAGCATCTCCATCGGCGCGACATTGGTTTCCGCACGATGCACCGCACGGTTCACGTCGTGGTACTCGTCAAAGAGCCGCGCGAAGTGTGCGTTCGACTGCTTCAACTCGTGCATCTTCTCGACATGCCCCGGAAATTCGTCGGCCAGTTCGTGTGGGACGTGGCTCATCTAAGTACTCCTTGATCGTCTTTCCCGAGGAGTTTGGCGGCAGTTGGCCCGCCCGACCTTGATCCGCGTCAAGCCTTTTCAGAGAAACCACAGGATGACGCCGGTCGAAGCCGCGCCGATCGTCAGGATTGTTGCCAGGACGGTCATACGGCCGTTGGTTTGGCTTTGGGTTTGGTTTTCGTCCATGCGCTCGTGTGTCTTGCCGGCGTTCGCGCGGGCTGCCCAGAAAATCAGGATCGCGACGAGGATAAAGATCTCGGCGACCAGTTTTGGCAGGATCGTGGGTTCGAAATCGCGAAACACCGCCTTCAGACCCAGCGCGACGCCCACAGCCGCCATCCCGGTGCGCATCCAGCCCGCGAACGTGCGCTCGTTTGCCAGCAGCGTGCGGTCTTCGGCCCAATCGGTTCTGTCTTGGGCCAGATCATTCTTGTCGCTCATGATGTTGATGCTAGCACGATGCGACGGGGTTGCCATCGCACGCTCGTTCGGCCTACAAATGGCGCGCCGTCAGGAAGCGGCATCCTGGTTCGCGGACAGCCGTCATCGGCACTTCCTTCGATAAAAGACACGACTCTCGTCGGTGTTTCTCATGCCCGCTTCAGCGAACCGCCGGGCCGAACGAATGAGGAGCCCGATGACGAAATCCATCGAGCAATTGCGCCGTGATGCCAAGGCGCTTCGCCGGTCTTACGAGGCCGGAGATACCCATGCCTTGCAACGGCTGGCCAATTATCCACCCCGCGACAAGGGCGACCTGCGCCACGCGGATTTCCTGTATGTGATCGCGCGCGAGAATGGATTCGATAGCTGGCCAAAGCTGGTCTGGGCCGCCGAGACGGTCGGGCTGGATCGCGCGGCGCGTCAGCAGCGGCTGAAGATCGCGCTGTATCACGGGCAGAACTGGGTCGTGGACCGATTGCTGTCCGAGACGCCCGACCTGGCGGAAGATCAATTCGGTCTGCAATGCGCCCTGCTCGACCGGCAGGCCGTCGAGGCCGCATTGTCCGAGGACCCGTCGCTGGCTTCGCGCGCGTTCGGACCCAGGCGTCCGATCCTGCATCTGGCGTTCTCGAAACGCCTTCAGGCCCATCCCGAGTTGGAGCGCGACATGCTCGCCATCGCCGAAGCGTTGGTGGCCAACGGAGCGGACGTGAACGATGGCTACCCCGTTCATCCCGGCTCGGACCATACGTTATCGGCGCTGTACGGTGCCATCGGGCACGCCAACAACATGGTTCTGGGCCGATGGTTGCTGGAGAAGGGCGCCGATCCGAACGATGGCGAGTCGCTGTATCACTCGGTCGAACTGGGTCACCACATCGGACTGAAATTGTTGCTGGAGCATGGCGCGGACCCAAAGGGCACCAACGCGCTGCTTCGCGCGATGGATTTCGACGATGTCGAAGCGGTTCGCCTGTTGTTGGATGCCGGTGCGAAGGTTGAGGAATTCAACGACGCGATCGTCGGTGGCGAGCGGCCCTGGGTGATCCCGGCGCTGCATCAGGCGGCGCGGCGGATGTCCTCGCCCGAGATGATCGGACTTCTGTTGGACGCCGGCGCCGACCCCGCGCGGGAATATCAGGGCGGCACCGCCTACGGCTATGCACGGGTTTTCGGCAACCGTCACCTGGCCCAGGCCATCGAGACGCGGGGACTGGCGACGAGACTTTCAGCCGAGGAGGAATTGCTGGCCGCCGCTGCCGATGGCACGGACACCGATGGCCGGTGGATCGACCCGGCGCGGTTGCCTGCTGCATACCGTGACATCGTCCGAACGATCCTGCACCTGCCCGGCAAGATGGACCATGTGAAGCGCCTGGTGAACCTGGGCGTCGAGTATGACCGGCCCGATTCCGAAGGACTGACCCCGGTGCAGGTCGCGGGGTGGGAAGGTCTGCCCGAGATGCTGGCCTACTTTCTGTCGTTGAACCCGGATCTGAGCCACATCAACGGGTACGGCGGCACACTACTTTCGACGATCATCCATGGCTCAGAGAATTGCCCGCAGCGGGCCGATCGTGACTATATCGGCTGCCTGGAACTTGCGCTGAAGGCTGGTGTCGCCTTGCCCAGGCGAGCCATTGATCTGGCGGGAGAGCCAGCGGTGGCCGCTTATCTGGCGGACTGGGCCGAGGCGCATCCGGGCCAGGTGGTCGATGGCGGCGCAGGATGATCGGGTCCTGCGCGACTTGCCGTCGGTGCCGTGATCCCTAAGCTGCGAAACCGGAGACGGCGTGATGTTCGAGATCGCAGAGATCAGACTTGGAAACGGCTGGCTGGGGATATCGCCCATCCCCGGCCGGACGGGTCACTACGAGCGAGACCTGTCGGCGATCCTGCGATGGGGCGCGGACGCGGTGCTGACCATGACCACGGCACCGGAGCTGGACCATGCCGGCGCCGCCGGTTTCGGCAAGGACCTGGCGGCAGCGGGCGTCGCATGGTGGCATCTGCCTATACCGGATTTCGGCGCGCCGCCGCCCGAGACCGCGGCGCTCTGGCCCGACGCTTCGTCGGCGGCGCATGAGGTGCTGGGTGCGGGTGGCCGAGTGTTGGCGCATTGCTTCGGCGGTTGCGGCAGATCGGGCATGGCGCTCATGCGGCTGATGGTCGAGGCGGGCGAGGACGCCGATTATGCTCTGGCCAGGCTACGGGATGCGCGACCCTGCGCCGTCGAGCGCGAGTCACAGCGGGCATGGGCCGCTATCCCGATGTACGAACGGAATGGCTGGTCTTGATGAGCGACGCGCGGCGCCTTCTTTTGATGGTCATGTATGCGGCCTGGGTGATCATCTTCGTCTATGCGTTCGTTGCCTATGCGCGCGCGCCCTACGAGGGCCCCGGTTTTCCCGACGGCTTGAACAAGCCGGCTGTCTATCTTGGATGGCAGGGCGTTGCCGAGATGCTGGCCGTTGAGGTCTTCGGTGTAGTGTTTGGGTGGCCACGCGGCAGCGCCGTCCGAAAACTGACGGCGCTGCCTCTTGTCGTGGCGCTCCTACACCTTCTGGCAATCGCGGGCGTGCTTTTGTGGGCGGGCGGGCTTTAGTCGCCGCGCTCCATCCGTTTCCGTTTCATCACGCCCCTGACCATCTTGCCAAATCCCTTGTCGCGGGCCCGCGCCTCGGCAATGGTTTCCGAATTCCGCATGTCTTCGGACCGCAGCTTTCGCCAGCGGCGCAGGCGATCCGGATCAAGGGTTCCCGTCTGGATGGCGTCCTGAACAGCACAGCCCGGTTCCGCGTCATGAGCGCAGTCCGAGAACCGGCAGCCACGGGCAAGGGTCTCGATATCGGAGAACACGGCCTCGATCCCACCCGAGACGTCGGCCAGCCGAAGGGCGCGCATGCCGGGAGTGTCGATGAGCCAGCCTCCAGCCGTCGTGCGCACCAGCGAACGCGAAGTTGTCGTGTGGCGGCCTTTGGCGTCATCCTCGCGAACGGACCTGACAGCGGCCGTCTCTCCTGTCAGCGCGTTCCTGATGGTGGTCTTGCCGACACCCGATGAACCCACCAAAGCCAGCGTGTCGCCTGCGCGACACCAGGGATGCAGGCGGCGCACCTCCAGCGGGTCGGTGGCGTCGATGGCAATGGCGGTCAGAAGCGGAGACAGGCGCTCGGCCCGGCGGACGAAACTATCGGGATCGTCGGTCGTGTCGGCCTTGGTCAGGACGACCAGTGGCAGACAGTCGGCTTCGGCCGCCAGTACCAGATAACGTTCCAATCGACGCTCGTTGAAATCTGCATTGCAGCTTGAGACGATCGCCAGCGTGGTGACATTCGCCGCGATCAGTTGGGTGCGCGCATCCGTGCCCGCCGCCCGCCGTTTCAGCAGGCTTTGACGCTCCAGCACGCGTGTGATGGCGCCATGGTCGGCCACGACCCAGTCGCCGACGGCGATGGCGCCAGTGCCATCTGGCGTCCGGAGTTGGCATTCGCCGTCGGTCGAAACTGCGGTGACGATGGAGCGGTGAACCTCCGCGATACGGAAGGCGTGTTCCGTCTCGGCAATCTGGCGCGCGAAATGCGCGGTCCAGCCAAGATCGGCGTTGGAAAGATCAGTCATGTTGAAAGTGCCCTGAGCGAGATGATGTGCCGCGTCGCATGGTGCGCACGGTGCGGTCGTCTCGGGCCTGTGCCGGGTCTAACCCAGCGCGGCCCGGAGGGGCGATGCAATGGCCATCAATCCTCCGCTTCCTGGCGGTATCAAAAACCTGCGGATATCTTTCGAAACCCGCTGGCACCTTGGGTGAGAGGTTGGACAACGACCCAAGCGGGGCTCGTTACGGCTGCTTCCTTCCGGACCTGACCGGGTTGGCGAGGCGCCTGCCCGCGCCAACCTCTCACCGCTTTAGATAATGCGGGCCACCCGGATTCGCAACTCTGCGACGTTCGTCATGGCATTTGGCGCAGACTGCGATAAGTTGGCGCGATCCGCGAGTGACCCGGCGCCGGGAGCGGCTTGCGCGCACGTGAAAACACGGGAGTTCCGACACGATGCCAGGCATCCCTCTCTACCGGCGGCATACTCACTATCGGCTGACTGGAAAAAGATATGCCGCCTTCGTCGACCGGTGGTTGCAGGATCGCATCCTCTCAGGGTCGTCAACATGACACGACCCATTGTCGTTGACCCGGGCTGGAGCGCTTTGCTCAGCGAGTTGGATGTCCGACCGGCAGATGTGTTGCGTGCGGCAAGGCTTCCTGAGGATTTGTTCACGCGACCCCGGCCTTCGGTTTCAGCGGATGGGTTCTTTCGACTGTTCGGCGCTTTGGCCGAGGTCATCGACCACGACGCGCCGGGCTTGATCATGGGGCAGGCTGTTTCTTCCGATGTCTTCAGCCCGCCGGTTCTGGCCGCATTTTGCAGTGAGGATCTGACGGCAGCCGCACAAAGGCTCTCGCAATACAAATGCTTGGTCGGGCCGCTGAAACTCGAGGCGCATCCGATGGCGGGCGGCCTCGAGGTGACCATGGAGGCCGAACCGGGCGTTGAACTACCTGATGAATTCGTCGCGGCAGAGTTGGTTTTCCTTGTATGGCTTGCGCGCAGCGCCACGCGGCATGCCGTGCGTCCGATCGCCGTCGAAATGACACGACCACCCAACGCAAAAGGCTATTCCGAGTTTTTCGGTACACCGGTCCGCCCCGGCCCGTTCAACCGCGTGGTCTTCTCGCCCTCCGATGCGCGCCGCCCGTTTCGTTCGGCCGATCCTGCTCTGTTCACGATCTTCGAAGAGGATTTGCGCCCGCGACTGGATGAATTGGACCGCAACGCGTCTCTGGCAGAGCGGGTACGATCCGTCCTGATGGAGGCACTTCCAGGCGGTCATCCGGATGTCCCCACGGTAGCGCGGCGTCTTGGGATGAGTGCGCGGACGTTACAGCGACAACTTGGAAAAGAGGAAACGAGCTTTCAGGACGTCCTACAGGGCCTGCGCGAGCGTCTGGCTCGCGGTTATCTGGCAAAATCCGCGTTGACGAGCCCCGAGATCGCTTTTCTTCTTGGCTACGACGACCCCAATTCCTTCACCCGAGCCTTTCACGGCTGGACCGGCACCACGCCCGAAGCGCTGCGGCGCCGATTGGCCGCCGCCTGAACCGGGATTGCTCACCAAAGTTCGTTTGCAACGGTCATGCCGGACAAAAAAAGGGAGCGCATTCAGCGCCCCCTTTAGTCTGCCAACATTCGCCGGGGACGGCGACTTGCCGACAGGAACGGCCAAAGCGGGAAGGGAAAGGTTTTGACTTTGACCGATCAACTCGTCACGCGGGCAGGGCCTTCCGAGGGTACAAGTCACGCCAGTTCATCTGGTTCCACCGCCGGAAAGATTTTTCTGACATGACTGACCACGAACACCGGGCAATCGGGGCACTGCGGTCGGTCTCGCGCTTGGCGCATCGCACGCGATCGGTCGCCCGGACGTGACCCCTCGGGAAGCATGGGACCAAGGTCCGCGTTTGGCACAAAGGAGGGTCTTCACATGAGCCGTGGACGCGAAGCAGCTACGCCGACTGCAATCGGAAAAACCGGACTGCTGGACGTGGCAGCCCGCGTTTGGGAGCGCTTGGGTACGCTTCACATCGGTCTTCTGGCGGCGGGCGTCGCTTTCTATGGTCTTCTGTCGCTGTTCCCGACCATAACGGCTGGCATCGCCATCGTGGGATTGGTGTTCGACCCGGCCAGCCTCGTCGATCAGGCGCAATGGCTGCTTTCGCTTCTGCCTCCGTCCGCCGCTGATCTCATCGAGGGTCAAATTAGCGAGGTCGCCGGTGCCGAGGAAGGCGCCCTGGGCCTTGCCGCGCTGGTTTCGCTTGTCATTGCGCTGTGGTCTTCGTCGAACGCGATGGGCAGTCTCGTGCAGGGGCTGAATGTGATTTACGACGAGCGCGATACCCGCAGCTTCGTCAGGTCGCGTCTGCTGATCATCGGACTGACGATCGCTATGATCCTCGGTCTGGCGTTCATGGTGGTTGTGGTGGCGGCAATTCCGGCAATCCTCGCGATCATGGGGGCAGGCGATTTCGCGAAGGAGACCGCGCTGATACTGCGCTGGCCGCTGATGTTCGCAGTGGGCGCGGCAGGGATAGCCGCGCTATACCGCTACGGCCCGGACCGCCGTCATGCCCGCTGGCGCTGGCTGACGCCGGGGGCCGTTATCGGGTGTGCGCTTTGGGTCGCGGGGACCTTGGCATTCAGTATGTACGTGCAGTCTTTCGGTAATTACAACGAGACCTTCGGCGCATTGGCCGGCGTTATTGTACTGTTGACCTGGTTGTGGTTGTCGGCGTTCGTGATTTTGGTGGGCGCACAGGTTGACGCCGAACTCGAGGCCCAGACCGCGCGCGACAGCACTGTCGGGGAAGAGCGCCCGATGGGCGAACGCGGCGCGGTCAAGGCCGACACCTTGGGTGAGGCTCGCGGTGACGAGGAAGCGACAGAGACGCAATCCTGATTGACGAAGATATGGGGACTAGGTGGAGCAGCTGCTGCGCGACGCCGCCACTTCGGAAAGTGATCCCACCCGTATCATGAACTCAGTCACATCTATGGCCATCCCTGTCGTCCGGCAGCACATGTCCCACGGCTGGAACCCCGTAAGGCGACGGTTCAGCAGAACGGGCTGAGTTACCGCGTCTCCCCGGACTCCTCATACGGGCGGCTATCGGCGCTCGTGGCGTGTGCAAGCCTCTGAATAAGACTTTCAAATTGGCGTGGAGTGGCCTCGTCAAGCGTCTGCCGATAGACCCGTCTGAGGTTCTGTTCGATCAGCGCGTATGATTGCCTGTTATTGTCACCTGCTCCCATCTGGGGCCGCCTTCCGATTGAGTCATTGTTTCATTTGAGAATCAACGTGACCCACGTGAGTTGGTTCCCGCGTCATGAGAACCGACAGCGATGTGTCATCGCGACAACATTTTGCGGAGGTCGTCACCGTGTGACCGGGAGATCTGTCGCCGATCGGCTCAGTGTGGGCCGATGCTGCGGACAGACCTCTTGTTTCGACGTCATGGCCTCACATGCCTAAGCGACCCACGCATCACGCGACGAAAAGAACATGGCCTGGCTTATGGCCGAGCGCACTTGATCATCGTCGTATGGCTTGGAGATCAGAAATGAGGGCTCCAATCCCTTTCCGGTCAGAAGCCGCTCCGGATATGCGGTGATGAAGATGATCGGTTTGCGGCCGCCAGACGCCAGCAGCCTCCGCGTTGCGTCGATCCCGTTTGATCCGTCGGCGAGTGCAACGTCCGAGAGGATCAGGTCGAAAGGCTCCGCGTCGGCAAGGTGCAATGCTTCTCTTGCTGTTCGGGCGACCCCGGTTACGCGATGTCCCATGTCCGCGGCAATCGTTTCAAGGTCCATGGCGATAATTCGTTCGTCCTCGATGATGAGAACGTTTCCTGTGCTGGACTGCGCCATTTCCTGATATGCGATGGTGATCAGTTCACGGACCTCGTCGCCGCTGATCCCCATGATCTGCGCGACCGCCTCATTCGAGAAATTCTCGACGCTGTGCAACAGAAGTGCTTCGCGGGTGTTTGGGGTCAGTCTTGCGAGATGGGCGTGGGCCCGCGCGGCAAGCCCTGTCTCGGCCGAGCCGGAGGTCGGCTTGACCGGCGTGCCGGTCGATGACCAGATCAGGTGAAATGCGCGGAACAACGCGATGTCTGGTTCGAGTGTGGTGTCGTACGTGGAGATGTCCTCGAGAATCGCCTCCAAAGTCGCTGTGGCGTACACGTCGCCTGTTTCGCGATTGCCGGTCAGGGCGCGAGCATAGCGTCGCAGATAAGGCAGGTTGGCACCGATTTCCTGTGTGATCGTCCAATCCGCGTCCGTGGACGTCATTCTTGCACTCCCCAAATTCCTTTTCGGTAATGCGATCAAACGCATCCTGATGCTTTGCGGTTCCCGCAGGCCCATGGTTTTCTGATCGCAAACCTTCGGGGTTCTGATGAAATGGAACGTAGCGAAGGCGAGCCTAGGCGCAGCCCCCGTCCGCAAGCGGATCGTGCCCCCAATTCATCAACGAATAGCGCCAATCCGAATGCTCGATATCCGAGTCGGGTCCGCCTTGACTGCAATGGCGTTTGATGTAGCCGACCACGGTCGCCATGTGCTCCCAATCGTCGTCATCGAGATCGTCCTTGTTGGTCCGCTTGATTTCGACGATGCGTTCACCGGACTGGCGGCCCGTCGAGTCGCTGTCACCCGTGTCGCCCACCGATTTGCTTTCATCGGTGTCCAGCCAGTCTTCAAGTTCCTTGGGCGCCATGTTCACCAGTTCGCGCCACTCGTCCCATATCTCGTCGCGAGACTTCGAAGAGCTCATGTTGTCATCCTTCTGAATATTCATTGGGTGTGTCGACGTAACGTGTCAGCGACGCTTTTGGTTGCCAGACTTCTTTGGCTGGGCATTGAAGCGTGGGGGAACCGTCGACAGGTCGGACGTGTTCACATCCTGTCATGACCATTGCCATTTCCAGATCCGACCGAATCCTCGACGACGCACCGCCGCCATCGGACGCGGCACTGTTTCTTGATTTCGATGGCGTGCTGGTCGATCTGGCCCAGACGCCCGACGCGATCGTGATACCCGAGGACTTGCCCGACCTGTTGGCTCGCCTCAGCCGGAAAACCGGTGGCGCCACCGCAATCGTGACGGGCCGCGCGCTTGAGGACATCCGCAGCCACTTGCCCTCGGCGTCCGTCTGGCTCGCGGGTTGCCACGGCGGCGAACGGGCCGGCTCGGGTCAGGCCAGTCGGCCTCATCCGCTTACCGGGTCGACGGTGGTCGAAGAGGTTCAGCGTCAGGTGACCGCGCTTGCGGCTTGGGGCGACGGGGTGGTCACCGAGACGAAACCGCTGGGCGCTGTCGTTCACTTCCGCAAGGCTCCGAAATTGCGCGATGCCTTGAAGAGAGCGGCCAGCGACATCGCTGCGACACATCAGGACTTCGAATGTCATCCGGCCAAAATGGCCTTCGAGCTTCGGCTGAGAGACGTCGGGAAGCAACGTGTTGTCGCCGACTGGATGGCGAAGGAACCGTTCATTGGCCGGCAGCCGATTTACTTCGGGGACGAGCTAAGGGACG